>Ga0209166_10002423_pt1 | contig 14188 bp, 10 predicted proteins | sample Coa_R1_3_FD_187151 | JGI IMG/M metagenome (GOLD analysis project Ga0209166, IMG submission 187151) | Surface soil microbial communities from Centralia Pennsylvania, which are recovering from an underground coalmine fire - Coalmine... | ecosystem: Environmental > Terrestrial > Soil >... | reverse complement strand
GAAAGGCCCGACCATCGATTCGGCGAAGGCAAGCCCTAGGCCAATCGCGGTCACTACGACAATTGTGGACGTCCCGTAGCCGGCCACTACCAGAGACGCTCCTGCGGCAAAAGCGGGAACAGCAGTGTGCCAGCGCCGCTCTCCGGTGCGGTCTGAGCGCATGCCGACCCATACCATGACGATCACGGTGACCAGAAATGGAAGCACTGCAACCGCGCCCGTCCAGAAATAACTGAGGCCCGATAGGGCCCGTATGACGGTGGGCAGCCAGAGAGTGACTCCATACATGGTGGTCGAAACCCCGAAATACACCAGGGACAACATCCAGATTCTCGGGCTCACCAGAACTCTCCAGAAATTGCCTTGTGGCACGCGCGCTTCCTCTTGCCGCTCGCGTTCCAGTTTTTCCAGGAGCCAGGCGCGCTCGTCGTCCTTCAGCCAGCTTGCTTCGCGCGGGGTATCCGGCAAAATCAGAAATACGATTGCTCCAAGCACGATGGCCGGCAAGCCTTCCATCAGGAACATCCATTGCCATCCCGCAAAACCGGCGCCGTGCAGGTTGAGCAGCGCTCCTGAGATCGGGCTGCCGACGATGCCTGCAATGGGATTCGCAGTCATGAACCAGGCCACGGCGCGTCCCCGTGATTGAGCCGGAAACCAGCGCTTCATGTAGAGGATCATGCCCGGGAAGAATCCGGCTTCGGCGGCCCCCAGCAGAAAACGCATCGAGTAGAAACTGAGCGGCCCGCGGATGAAGATCATCAGGCACGAGATCACTCCCCAGAGAACCATCAATCCGGAAATCCACCGCCTGACGCCGACTTTCTCCAGGATGAGGTTGCTGGGCAGCTGGAAAAAAAAGTAGCCAGCAAAGAAGATTCCCGCAGCGCGGCCGTACACCAGGTCGCTCAGGCCAAGCTGGCTGCGCATCTGCAGCACGCCAAAGCTGACATTGATGCGATCGAGGTAAGCGACGATGTAAAGCAGGAACAGAAAAGGCATCAACCGCCAGATCAGTCGCGACACAACGGCGGGTTGGAGGCGGTCGGAAGCAGTTTCCAAGAGCAGAGTCCGTTTACCCTGAAGCGAGCGGGTTTGCAGTGCGAGGATTCTACTCCAAGCGGAGACCATGCCGAATCTTGCCGACGATTTGCGCCGGCGTCGCGGCGATGTCGACGGTCAGCGCCCCTTCTGGTTCTTCCAGGTCCGCTAATTGGCTGGCTAGAATCTGCTCGCCCGCGAAATGGCCGTGGCGCGATCGGAGGCGCTCAGCAATCAGCGTGGCACTTCCCTTCAGGTAAACAAACTTCACCTCAGGCCCAGCGTCGAGTGTCTTCCGGTAGGCGCGTTTCAGCGCCGAGCACGCCAGGACAACGTTGCGACCGCAGGCGATCCAACCCACGATCGCTTCGCGAAGGCGATCGAGCCAGGGTTGACGATCTTCGTCTCCGAGCGGAATGCCGTGGCGAATTTTTTCAATATTCACAGCCGGGTGGAAGTCGTCCGCGTCGGCGAATTCCCAGCCGAGTCGTTGGGCCAGCAGCTGTCCGACGGTGGTCTTGCCGCTGCCGACTACTCCCATGACGATTACGATCATCGTGCTTACGTCTAAAATTCCTGAACCACGAAGGACGCGCAGGTATACGCAGGAAAAAAATCACGGCATACTTTACTTCTTCGCATAAGTCTTCTGTACATCCGTTCGCGTGTTGGTGACGCTGAATGTGCCATCCGGCGACGCTGTGACCTTGATAGATTTGCCTTCGCAGTTTTCTTTCACGTTGGCGATGTGTTCCGCGTCAATGTTGTGCTCTTTGTCGGACTCGGCGGCATAATGAAGCTGGTACAAGTCCTCGAGCCCGGGCGAATCGTGCACGATCTGCCATGCGGCGGGGCTCGAGCCTTTGCGCGGGCCGTTATCAATCACGGCGACTCGGGGATGCAACGCCCAATCCAGAGCCTTCGAGTTCGAGAGATCGGCTCCGTGGTGAGTTACAAGGAAAAGGTCAACCGTGCCGATCAGGTTGTTCGGGCAGGCCAGCTCAAGCTCCTTCTTCTTGGTCAGGTCGCCGAGGTCCAGAAAGCGGAATTGGCCGTAGGTGATCAGTACTCCGACAGACCGGGCATTCTCTGTGTTGTCGACGGCAGCGGCCGGTTCGCCTTTGCAATAGGGATTGGCTTCTCCCGCACCCGGCAACGGCACGGTGATGTGATCTCCTGCGGCAGCCAGAACGCGAACTTCGATGCCCTTGATGGGAAGGCCCCATCCCGGTTTGACGGTCACGCGAGGATGCCCGCCGCTGGCTTTCTCATACGCCGCATAATCGGCGCGCGTAACCTCGGAATCCTCCTGGTTCGGGCCGTGATCGACGAAGGTTCCGACCTTGATGCCGTCCACCAATTGCGGCACCCCGCCGACATGATCGCGGTGATAGTGCGTGATCAGGACGTAATCGATCTGGGTGAGCCCAGCCTGGTGTGCGGCGGCAAGGATACGGTCGGCGTCGCGGCCTTCGTATCCGGGCCAACCGGCGTCGATCAGCAACGACTGCCCAGAAGGACTCACGAGCAGCGTTGCCTGCCCGCCTTCCACATCAATGAAGTAAATCTGCAACGGCTTGCCGGAAGTACTGGCCGGGCAAGGCAGAACCACAAACACACAAAAGCAAAGAGCGGCGATCAGGGATGAACGCATCGTTTAGCACCTGAGTAGGAGACGTTGGCCAAGATTATGCCACGTGATCGAAGCAATCGGGCTAGAGATATTCCGGCTTGAATAACAACCCGACATTTATTTCCGGATGAGCCGGGACAACAAGCTCACCGGGAGCTGCAAAACCGGCAAAAATCAGGAGAGACATGCAACCTGCAGGGCCTACTTTCAATCCAACTTACTTGATGCTCCGGGTACCAAGGTCACGTGTGGCCGCTTGCTTCCGCGCTTTCAACCCGCTATGGTAAGAACAGGTAGATCTGACAAGCAGGAAATGCTAAGTCCCACGAATCACGAGACTGGGCGCTGCGCACACTGGTGCGCCACCGTCGTTTTGCTCGCAATTTGCGCGCTCACCATCAGTGTGGCTACGCGCTATGGTTCTCCGCAAAGTTCAGATCTTCTCTCGACACACACCGTGCACAAGCAGTGTTCGCCGGAGCCCGGCCGACAACGCTTGACCAACAGCGCGACCAATTGGATACCGCCGGTAGTGGAGGCTGCCGTTTTGCAGTCCCCCGCTGGTTATGCGCGGGTTGCTCCGGCTGAGCCTACCCTGCTCAAGTTCTTTCGTGAAAGCAGCCTCTATAACCGGCCTCCTCCTGTTCTTTAATTCCCTTCCCTGCTTTCTTGGTAGTTCATAAAATATTTGCGGAAAGTAATGTCCTCCAAGTTCAGCCTGCCCTGCGCCAAGTCGCGTGGGTGCTGCATTTGGTAAGTACGGCACTTCCGAAGACACAGTCCGCGCATTTTGGTTCGCGTATGCCGTTCGCAGGGTGAAGCAAAGAAAGCTACAGAGGTTGAGATTGCCAATTCCGGAAGAAAACACTCAATGAACGCTGCCTTGCGGTTAACTGAAGAACAACTGGACGCTCTGCGTCAAATTGACAGCTGTATGGTCGCGAACGCGGTGGAAACATTTAACGTCCGCCTGCGAAACACGGGTTTTACAGATGGCAGCATTCGCTGCCTCTTCGAGGACGCCCAGCCCATGGTGGGCTATGCGGTGACGGCCCGGCTGCGCAGCGGCGAGCCACCCGTGAAGGGAGGCACGTATCACGATCGCTCCGATTTCTGGAGCAGCCTGGCTAAGATTCCCGCACCGCGGGTTCTGGTGCTGCAGGATATGGACGATCCGCCGGGGCGGGGAGCGTTCATTGGCGACGTGCACGCCGCCATTTTGAAGGCACTCGGCTGCGTGGGATATGTGACGAATGGCGCTGTCCGGGAATTGCCCGCAGTTCGCGAAACGGGAATTCAACTGTTTGCCGGCCGGGTTGTTGTGTCGCACGCCTACGCGCATATTTTTGATATCGGTGCGCCGGTCACCGTCGGTGGCATGGAAGTCAAGCCTGGGTCGCTGCTGCATGGCGACCGCCACGGTGTGCTCACTATCCCGGATGAGGTAGCAACTTCGATCCCGAAAATAGCGCAGACTCTTCGCCTTTCGGAGAAGAGGGTAATCGAATTCTGCCGGTCGGATTCGTTTTCCATCTCAAAATTGAGCGAGATCATCAAGCAGTTCGGTTTGACAGGGGACTCGGCGCACTAGATTGCTGACGCAAAATTCAGAGAAAGCTGGTCACGGATAGGCAATGACTTCAGATGGCAGTGAATTGAACATGATGCGAAGGCGCTCTTGGAGGAAAAGCGTGAGCTTTATTCTCACGGCCCTCGCGCTCGCTATCTTCCTCGGTATTTCTTCGTGCTCCAGCGATAACAAGCGGGTGCAGGCCAGCGGACCCACGATCACGGTCGGCGTAACCAAGGTGGCAAAGAAGTCGCTCGGGCGGAACATTACTCTTTCTTCCGAGTTGGTGCCCTTTCAAGAGATCGAGGTGTATGCCAAGGAGTCCGGCTACGTGAAGAAGCTGATGGTCGACTATGGGACCCACGTTAAAGCCGGTCAGGTCATGGCGATTCTTGAGATCCCCGAACTCGAGGAGCAACTGCAGCAAGACCAGGCCGAAGTCAAAAACGCCAACAATCAGGTGAGCCGGGCTCAGCACGAACTGGCGCGCTATCAGGCCCAGTACCAGGCACTGCATCTGCAATACACGCGCCTGAATGGAGTCTTCAAAAGCCAGCCGGGCATCGTTGCCCAGCAAGAAGTGGATGATGCGCAAGGAAAAGATCTCGCCGCCTCGTCGCAGGTGGATGCCGGGCAGTCGGCTCTGGAAGCTGCTCAGAGCCAGGTAGCGGCCGCAAAGGCGAAGCTGGCTCGCGACCAGACCCTGTTCGACTACTCCAAAATCACTGCGCCGTTTACCGGCGTTGTTACCGAACGCTATGCCAACCTTGGAACGCTCGTTCAGGCCGGCACGACCTCCACGCAGGCCATGCCCATCGTCAAGTTATCAGAGGACGATCTGTTCCGGTTGGTAATTCCAGTGCCCGAGTCCTATGTCCACTTCATCCGTGTCGGCGATCCTGTGGACGTGCATGTGCCCTCACTGGACCGCACTTTTCCAGGAAAAGTGGCTCGGTTTTCGTCGGGAGTGCGCGAGGATACGCGAACCATGCATACCGAAGTCGACGTAAAGAACAAGGGTGGTTCGCTGGTGCCTGGAATTTACGCCCAAGCCGACCTGACGCTCGAGCACCGGGATGATGTCCCCACAATTCCGTTGCAAGCCCTAAATCATGAAGGGGAAAAGACAACTGTTTTCGTTGTCAGCAATGGACAAATCGAGGACCGACCTGTGAGTCTCGGCATTCAGACCGCGACCGACGCTGAAGTCGTCAACGGGTTGAAAGAAGGCGAAGAAGTTGTGGTCAGTGACCGCGGCGGGCTCAAACCGGGCGATCGCGTGCACGCCCAGCAGGTTCAGGTTATGCAGTATCACGAAAATAGCCAGGAATAGTCAGCGCTGAGGCTCGCGCACTGTAAGGGAAGACATGTCGAAATTTTCGATTCGCAATCCGTATTTCATTATTGTGATCTGCCTGGTATTGACCGTAATCGGCATCACCAGCGTCGCGCGCATGCCGGTAGATTTGTTTCCGCCCATCAATCTGCCGGAAGTCGTGGTTGCGACGTTTTATTCCGGCATGCCTCCCGAGGATATCGAAGTCGATATCACCGACCCGCTGGAGCGATTTTTTACCTTAGCCAGCGGCATCGATCACACGGAGTCGCGTTCACTATTAGGCGTCAGCATCATCAAACTCTACTTCCAGCCTGGAACAAACGCCGATGCGGACGTGACCGAGATCTCGAATCTGGCGTTAGCCGACCTGAAACGCTTACCGCCGGGAACTTTGCCTCCCGTGGTTATGAAATTCGACGCCTCCAGCTTGCCGGTCTGTCTGGTGACGCTCAAAGGCGAAGGACTGAATCAGACCGAACTTCACGACGTTGGACAGTTCTCCATCCGCAATCAGATTGCTGTCGTACAAGGGGCAGAGATTCCTCCACCGTTCGGCGGCAAGTACCGCCAGGTGATGGTGTATGTCGACCCGTTCAAACTGGCGTCGCGGCAATTGAGCCCGATGGACATTGTCAATGCCGTGAACAGCTCGAATCTGATTCTGCCGGCTGGCGATGTGAAGATGGGCCCGCTGGATTACTACGTTTACTCCAACAGCCTGGTCGACAACATGGAGCAACTCTCCAAGGTCCCGGTCAAGACGGTGGGCAACTCGTGGGTCACGGTCAACGACGTGGGCAAGGCGGAGGACGCTAATCAAATCCAGTACAACCTGGTGCGCGTCGATGGCCAGCGTTCGGTGTATCTGCCGATCATGAAGCAAGGCGGCGACACCAATACCATCGAAGTCGTTAACGGCATTCGCACGGCCATCAAGAGTCTCTACGATATCCCCAAACAACTGGAAGCCACCGTCGTGTTCGACCAGTCGGCCTTCGTGAAGGAAGCGATCAAGACGCTACTGCACGAAGGCGCGTTGGGCCTGGCCCTGACGAGCCTGATGATCCTGATTTTTCTGGGAAGTTTTCGGGCTACCTCGGCCGTCTTCCTGTCCATTCCGCTCTCTGCCCTGGCGACATTCGTGGTCCTGGACTTCGCCGGCAGCACCATCAACACCATGATTTTGGGCGGACTGGCGCTCGCCTTCTCCCGTATCATCGACAACTCCGTCATCTCGCTCGAAAACATTTATCGCCACCTTGAGACTGGTGCGACTCCCATGGCCGCGGCCGAAGTCGGTGGCTCAGAGGTCAGTCTCGCGGTCTTGGCCGCTACGCTGACTACCGTGGTCGTATTCTTCCCTGTTACCTTCCTGTACGGTGTCAGCAAATTTCTTTTCACCGCACTGGCGTTGGCGGTCGTAATCTCGCTGTTTGCTTCGTACCTGGTGGCGATGACGGTCATCCCGTTGTTCTGCTCGCGCTTCCTGAAGGCCGTGCCTCACGCTGGAGAGCGCCACACTAGCGAATATGAGATTGAACCCACGGGGGCGGCCGGCGGTTCAGCCTGGGAAAGATTCACCGCAAACTTCAACCGGCATTTCAACAAACTGCTCGACTACTACGAGCATTGGGTGAAGCGCGCGGTGGCCCGTCCCGGTCTCACGGTTGCAATTCTGAGCGGCGCATTTGTCGCCAGCTTAGCCATCTATCCTCTGCTCGGGCTCGCTTTCTTCCCCCGAACTGACGCCGGCCAGTTCACCATTAACCTGAAAGTCCCGACGGGCACTCGGTTGGAAGTCACGGAACAGTATGTGGCGAAGGTGGAGGATCTCATTCGTCACGAGGTTGGGGCCAACGACGTGAAGATGGTGGTTTCGAACATCGGCGTTGTTCCAGATTTCTCTTCGCTATATACGACGAATGCCGGTCCTTATATGGCGACCGTCCAGGTGGCTTTGCACGAATCCCATCCACTGTCCAGCTTCGAATACATGGATCGCGTGCAGAAGGCGATGGCCGAGCAGTTTCCGGAGATTCGGACGTTCGTCTCCAGCGGATCCATGGTCGACGCGATTCTGAACTCGGGAATGCAGGCGCCGATCGATATCCAGGTCAGCAGCCGGAGCCTGCATCAGTCTTACGGTGTGGCTCAGGATTTAGCGGGACGAATCCGAAGTTTGCCGGGAGTGGGCGAAGTTTACATCCCGCAGGATTTGAATTATCCAGGCCTCCGTTTGAATGTCAACCGCGTCCACGCCAGCGAGTTAGGCCTCACCCAAAAGGAAGTGGTGGATAACGTCATTACGGCGCTTAACTCAAATACGATGATCGCTCCCAATTATTGGGTCGATCACAAAACTGGAAACGACTATTTTTTGACCGTCCAATATCCCGAAAAAGGCAGCGGCGCCATTCACGATGTTACGGACCTGACCAACATTCCCCTTCGGGCTCCTAATCTGAAGCAGCCAACGACTCTGGACAGCGTTGTGAACATGGAAAATGTGCAGACTCCAACCGAAGTCGACCACTACCAGATCCAGCGCGTGACCGACCTGTACGTGACCCCCGCCTCGGAGGACCTGGGAAAGGTAGCCAACGAAGTGCAGGGAGTGCTGGACAAGACCAAGCTGCCCGAAAACGTGCGCGTGAATCTTCGCGGAATGGTGCAAGGGATGAATGCGTCGTTCCGCAGCTTCGCGATTGGACTTTCTCTCTCCGGAGTTCTTCTGTACTTGATTCTGGTCGCGCAATTCCGATCGTTCAAAGACCCCTTGCTTATCATGCTGGCTATTCCGATGGGGTTCATCGGCGTCATGGTCGTTCTCCCATTGACCGGAACTACCCTCAACGTAATGTCCCTGATGGGTGTGCTGATGCTGGTCGGAATCTCCGCTTCCAACAGCATTCTGATTGTGGAGTTCGCTCATCGCCTTGAGGATCAGGGAAGTTCCGTACAAGACGCGATCATCACGTCCTGCCGAGTGCGGTTGCGCCCGATTCTGATGACTTCTCTGGCGACCATCATCGGAATGGTTCCCATGGCACTGAAGCTGGGTACGGGAAGCGAACAGTATGCCCCTCTGGCGCGAGCGATTATTGGCGGCTTGACGTCGTCGGTCGTGCTCACCATCTTCATCGTGCCGGCGGCTTATTTGCTGGTGTACGGAAAAAAGAATCAGCAGCCTGCGACCGCTTTTCCGACCGGAACCGCCGAATGAAAGATGAGGGTAAGAGGCAAGGCGAATGACGAGGGTCAAAAATCTCATACTTTGTACACTGTTGTGTTTCTGGGCGCTTCTGCCGCAGCATGGGTTCGCTCAAGCGGCCATTCAACTGGCCGAATTACCGTCCGCTCCGCAGCCGCAAGCTTTGCATGAACCGAGCAATTTCAAGCAGCCCAGCGAACTATTGCTGGACGCCGCAGTTCCGCCCCAGGCCGGTTCCCCAGCAACTCCGCAAGCGCCTCCAGCACCGGGTACGGTTATGCGCCTCACCCGGGCGCAGGCCGAACAGTTGGCGCTCAAGAACAATCCTCGCATCAGCGTAGGAAAGCTGCTTGCCCTGGCCCAGCATCAGGTTTATCGCGAGACGCGGGCGGCGGAGCTTCCCACGTTCAGCGGCGCCATCACCGCTGTGGACGCCAATGAAGGCAGCCGCATCGGCGCAGGAGCGCTGAATGCGCCAAGACTCCTCGAACACGCTGGCGCCGGAGTCACACTGAGTCAACTGATCACCGATTTTGGGCGCACCGTGAACCTGGTGTCGTACTCCAAGCTTCTCGAGAAAGCCCAGAACGCGAATTCTGTTGCGACCATCGAAGATATCGTTCTGGCCACCGATCAGGCTTTTTATAACGCGCTGCAGGCGCAGGCTCTGCTCAAGGTCGCGCAACAAACCGTGACCACTCGCCAGTCACTGGAACATCAAATTGACGAACTGGCGAAGAACAAGCTTAAGTCCAACCTGGACCTCTCCTTCGCGCAAGTGAACCTGTCGCAGGCCAAACTACTTCAGCTCGATGCGCAGAACAATGTGGATTCAACCATCGCAGCACTCACGGCGATCTTGGGCTTCGACAAACAGGTCACCTACGAATTGAGCGACGAAGATTCTATCTTGCCCGCGCCGCCGCCCGATGTGGATGTGCTCATCAATACCGCCTTGCAGCAGCGTCCGGATCTGCAGGCATTCAACTACGATCAACAGGCGGCAGAAAAATTCCGCCGGGCCCAACGCGATCTTCTCTTCCCTACGGTCAGCGCCCTCGGCATTGCGGGCGGCACACCCGTGCGGCCCGATTGCTTTGGTGGATGTTTCCCCAACTACTTCATTTCCAGCTGGTATGGGGCCATCGGCGTGAACATGAGCATCCCCATCTTTAATGGCTTCCTGTACACGGCTCAAGCATCAGAGGCAAATTACCGCGCCAAAGCCGCGGCAGAGAATACGCGAGACCTGCGCGATCGGGTCGTACGCGACGTTCGCACAACCTGGCTGTCGGCGAACACGGCCTTTCAGCGCGTAGGAGTAGCCGCAGAACTTGCAAAAGAAGCCGATCTGGGAATGAATCTGGCCCAGGGACGGTACAATCTCGGTTTGGGTTCGATTGTCGAGCTTAGCCAGGCGCAGCTGCAACAAACCGATGCTGCCATCGGCTACGTCAACTCGCAATATCAGTACCGCCTGGCTCTCTCCACACTGAACTTTGAGATTGGCATGCAGCCTTGAACGCTCTTCACAAGTGCCTGGGATCCTACTCAAAATGAAGAAAGGCGGCACGCGGCGTGAGCCGCGATGCCGCCTTGGGTACATCTTTTTCGAGCCGACTACGCTCCAGCCCCAGCCGCTCTGACCAGTAATTCGGGTTTCAAGGTCTGGGCCATCTGGCTGAAGTACATACGGTACGAGCGATGAATCCCATACATCACCGGGAAAACCGCAAGCGCCAATCCCCAGCCCAGGTGCGAACTCATGGCCTGGACCATGGTGGTGATGCCCACGCTCACGACGTAATAGGGGAACGAGAGGTGCGCCAAGCTCCACCACACGACCCCTGCGGCCTTGCCCTCGCTCACTGCGACGATGCCGGCCACGGGAGCCGTCTGTCCCAGAAACAAGGTGGCTGTCGCCAGCACTAATCCCAGCGTGTTCGAGTTCCACTGCATCCGGCTCAACCACTGGGCATGGAACATCAGGCTCGCCACCGAACTAGCGAAAGCCATCATGCTGAGGTTGAACACCATCTGCTGCGGGTTGAATTTCGCATTCTTGCGCGGCCAGCATTGCACCGCGGTTGAGATGCACGTAACCACCACTGCTTCTGCGGCACTAAGATTCACGACCGCCGTGAGCAGGAATGGCAGATTCATTGACATGTTGCCGTTGATTCCCGGCAGCTTTACTTTCATTCGCGAGGTTGCAGCCGCCAGCGCCAGAACCGCCAGCGCGAAGTACGGATGCAGCTTATGGCTCGCAAATCCGGCATATCCTGCGGCGGTGACTGCGGCCAGCATCATGGCGCCGATGAACGTCTTAACTTGCCGTGTGTTGTTCATAAATGTCATCTCCTCTCTTTGTAGATTCACACGGGTGTTACTGTTCATCGTCTCCGGCATCGGAGAAGGCATAGTTCGCAGTGCCAACGGAGGATCCCCAGACCACGCTGGTTGCCGAAGCAGTGCCGGTGCTTGAACCCCAAACCACACTGAATGCACTTAATAGATTGCTGTTCCAGGGCAGCGAACTACCCCAGACAACCGATGTTCCGTTCACGATCGAGCTACCCCAAACCACCGAGGTACCCCAGACCACTGACGTTCCCCAAACCACCGAGGTGCTGGCCACGGTCCCGTTTCCGTATACGAGAGAAACGGTGCCGGTCAGCGAGTTGTAAACGACCGAGGGAGACAATGCTGCTCCCACGTTAGCCGGAGCCAGATCCGTATTGGTGGTTGCGCTCTGTACGTTCAGCAGCCCCGATCCCACGGAAAACAGGTCGTAGTAATCGAGGAAGGTCTGTGATAGATGCGGCACAAAGGCCGCACTGGAAAACAGCCCCATTTTATTTGCCGTCTTCATCAGCCGGGCCTTCACCTGGTCCGGAGTGAGCGTGCTTTGCTCCTGCAGCATCAGCGCCACTGCCCCGGCAACCGCCGGAGTCGCCATGCTGGTACCGCTTAGAGTGAAGTAGTCAGCCTTGCCGTCGGTACCGTTGACCAGTTCATTGGGATAGGCAGCTTCCAGCGTCGCCCCCGGAGCCGACAACGAAACGATGTCGTTGCCCGGCGCCATGATGTCGGGCTTCACGACGTGATCGTAAGTCGTGGGGCCCTTCGAGCTGTAGCTGGCTTTGGTCTCCGCTGAAAACGCGGATGATCCGTTGCTCTTACTGGCGCCGACTGTCAACACAAAAGGATCGTTGCCCGGAGCGGTAATCGTTCCGAAGCCATTGCTTCCAGACACGCTCAAACGACCGTAGTTACCGGCGGCTACGACCACGACGATTCCACTTTGCCAGGCTGCTTCCACCGCCTGACAGAGTGGATCTTGCGTGTAGCTCACCGGAATTCCGCGTCCCAGCGAAAGATTGATGACGCGAATGTTGTAGGTGTTCTGCAATGCAATCGCCTGCTGAATGGCTGCGATTACGGTGCTGTCGGTGCCGGCGCCGTTTGCATCCAGGGCGCGCAGGTCGATCAGGTTGACGCCAGGAGCTACGCCTTCATACTGACCGCCCGAAAGGTAGCCGTTGCCGCCGATGATTCCGGCGACATGCGTCCCGTGACCATACAGGTCATAGTTAGCGCCGTTGGCGTTCGTGGTCGCCGTTCCAGTGAAGTCCTGGTGATAGACAACGCGCGAAGTAGTCTCGGTGGAGTCCCACAGGTCGGGATGGCTGTCGTTGATGCCGCTGTCAATGACAGCGACGCCGACGCCCGCGCCCGTGAACCCGGCATTCCACGCCGAAGCGACGCCCGTAGCGCCGTTGGTCAAATCGTCCATCACATTCATCGGATGGTCGATGGTGACCGAAGCAATCTCGGGGTCAGCTTCTAGCAATGGCAGAGCGCTGACCGGAATCGTGAAGGCCGCGCCCTTGATCATGTGCAGCTTGGCATGGAGGTGTCCGCCCCGGCCTTTCATCGTGGCGTAGTGCGCTGACGTGGGCACCTGCTTGTATTGCACGATCACGCGAACAGTCTGGCCATGAGCGGCGCCCTGTTTGGCTTTGGCGAGCATTCCTGACAGCTCTGAGGCAATCCGAGAAGACGCTCGACCTTGCACAGCAGCCGACGGCTGGCCAAACGCCATGCTGGCCGCCAATATCACGACCAGGCTCAGACGTTTGCCCCAAGCCGCGCTATGTCGTTCATCGCGGCCCGCCGGCTTCCGTAGTTTGTGTCTACGCTCCATAAGATCTCACCCTTCTTTCTGCATGGGGGAAAGATGGAACTCGTACCCACTGACTGTGCTGCACGGAGGCGGCCAATTTAAATGCTGTAAGCCATTGATTCTTAACGGGATTATGGATGGTTCGCGAGGTGCCGGTGAGCCACTCTGTCCCATCGAGGTGGGCGTGAGACAAGATGTCCCATCTATTTGGGAAGCAAAGAGTTGCGGCGTCATAAACCGGCAGGTAGCGAGTCACATGAGATCGGGAAAAGAGAATTGCGGATGAGATCCAATCGGCAGGGAGCCGGATCTAAACCGCGGCTGCTTTGGCAGCGTCCGCTCGCTGCGGCATCTTCGGCATCGCCGCCATCAAGCGCTGGGTGTATTCGTGTTGCGGACGGGTCAGAACTTGGGCGGTCGATCCCGATTCCACGATCTGTCCCTGGTGAAGAATTGCAATGCGATCGCAAATGCCCGCCACCGACGGCAGATCGTGCGAGATGTAGAGGATCGCCATCCCGAAGCTTCGGTTCAGTTGGCGGAATAAAGCCAAAATCTCCGATTGAGTGATGACATCGAGCGCGCTGGTGGCCTCGTCGGCAATCAGCAGCGCCGGACGGTGCAGGATCGCCATGGCGATCAGCACTCGTTGCGCCTGCCCAACGCTCATCTGGGATGGAAACTTTCGCAGGAATTCATCGCTGGAGGGCAGGGATACGCTCTCGAGCGCGCCTCGGATGGCCCGGTCGCAGTCTGTGGCGGTTCCGGAAACGTGGGCTCTCCAGGTTTCCTTGAGCTGAGTCCGAATCTTGAGTGCTGGGTTCAGCGAAGAGAGCGGGCTCTGCAGGACGAGAGCGATTTTTCTTCCCCTAAGATCGCGCAGTTCCCTTTCGGTGAGTTTCAATATGTCCTGGCCTTCAAAGTCGATGACCCCTTCGGCCCGCACTCGCTTGCGATCGAGCAATCCCAAAATTGACATCGCCAGCGTGCTTTTTCCCGATCCGCTTTGCCCAACGAGTCCCACTACCTGGCCGCGACTGACCGTTAATTCCACGTCCCGCAAAACGGGGGCCTTATCGCCGTAGCACACGGATACCCGCGCGGAAAGAAGAGTCCCGGATTGCGATTGTTCCAACGCCAAGAAGTGCCTTTCTCTGTAGTCCCTGCGTCTCTGTGGTGAGGTCTTTCGTCTACTTGACCGACAGCCG
>Ga0209166_10002420_pt1 | contig 14202 bp, 11 predicted proteins | sample Coa_R1_3_FD_187151 | JGI IMG/M metagenome (GOLD analysis project Ga0209166, IMG submission 187151) | Surface soil microbial communities from Centralia Pennsylvania, which are recovering from an underground coalmine fire - Coalmine... | ecosystem: Environmental > Terrestrial > Soil >... | reverse complement strand
CTTGGGGCGCCCTTCCAACAGGATGTGCGAGGAATCGCGCAAAATGCCGATGGAGGAATACAGGACGAGCAGGCCGATGGCTAGGCCGAGCAGGGGATCGATCCAGTTCGCGTGGGTGTACTGGATAATGACGGCGCCGACGATGATGGCGATGTTGGAGAGCGCATCGCCGAAGTTGTGGACCAGGATGCTGCGCAAATTCAGGTCGGAGTGGCCGCGCACCAGGGCCAGCGTGATGCCGCCGTTCACGAACAAGGCGGCAATGGAAGTCCAGATCATCCAGCTTTCGACGACCTGGTGAGGGGAGCGCAAGCGGTCGATCGCTTCGTAACCCAGCCAGAGGGCAAGGATCACCAGCACAATCGCGTTGGTAAAGGCGGCGAGCGTGCCGGAGCGGTGGTAGCCGAAGGTTTTTTCGGAGTCGGCGGGGCGCTGGGCCCAGCGCATGGCCAGCCAGGATATTCCGAGAGTCGGGACGTCGCTCAGGTTGTGAACCGCGTCATTCAGAAGCGCGACCGACCGGCCAAGAATGCCGCCAAAGATTTCCGCGACCACCAGGCCGAGCGTGGCCACCATGGCCCAAGCCAGAACCGAAGGGCGCATGGGAGGATGGGCATGGCTGTGGCCATGAGAATGATCCCCCGCATGGTCATGCGAGTGGGTGTGGCCGGGGGCATGGGAATGGGTTGGCATTGCTATCAAGTCTATTCTACGAGCTTGCCTTCCAGGGTGCACCCTTAAGTCTCAGGCTGTTATTGGAAAGTTTGACAACTGGAGGCAGCGAACTCGTTGACGCTCCTAGCCGTGACTGCCACTATCTCACAAGGGCACACAAGGGACGAATGGGCAGGGCTAGCGCTGCCCAGGGCAGGGTCATGCAAGGTCCGCGCAGAGACAGATGAGCAGCCCGATCGCCAAATTGAGCTTTTGGGGAGTCCGTGGCTCGACGCCAACCGTCGATCCGGCTACGTGGCGGTATGGCGGAAACACGCCTTGTTTGGAATTCGCGGCGCCGGACGGCACAAAATTTATTCTCGATTGCGGCACCGGGTTGCGCGTGCTGGGAAATCGCTGGGGCGCGGAGGGTTCGGCAACTTCAGACACAACCCACATTTTAGTGACCCACTATCATTGGGATCATATTCAGGGACTGCCGTTTTTTGCGCCGTTATACGACCAGAAGAACCAATTCCAGTTTTACAGTTTCCGATCGAAATTCCTGGGCCCCGATTCGCTGCGGCAAGTGTTTGAGGCGCAGATGGCCCTGCCGTATTTCCCGGTGGATTTTTCGGCGATGAACGCGCAGCGGAAATTCCGCGAGGTGGATGGCGGCGAGAGCTTTCAGATTGGCGAAAATAAAGTCACTACGCGATGGCTAAACCATCCGCAGGGTTGCCTGGGATTCCGCATCGAGACTCCAGCGGGGACCGTCGTCTATGCCACGGACAACGAGCCCGGAGTACCGGCGCTCGATATGAACCTGCGGGAGCTGGCGGCGGGCGCGGACATCCTAATCAATGATGCGCAGTATTCGCCGGCGCAACTTGCACACGACCGCAAAGGATGGGGCCACTCTTCGTGGAGCGAAGGCGTGAGAGTGGCGCGCGAAACCGGCGTGAAAACGCTGGTGCTGTTTCATCACGACCCGGATTCGACGGACCGGATCGTGGACCAACTGTTGCGGCAGGCGCGCGAGGAGTTTGATTCGGTATATGCCGCGAGCGAGGGAATGGTGATTACGCTCGGCGCGGCCAGCGAGCCGGTACAAGCGCACATGCCGGGCTCGCGCACATCGCTGCGGCGGGAAGCGCAGTTCCAGGCATGCGTCACCGGAGTCACCGCGGAGGGGCAAAAGTTCGAGGAAGACACGCTGGTGAGAGATCTTTCGATTCAGGGCGCGCTGATTTCGTTGAAACACAGCCCGCGGATGCAATCGGAAGTCCAGGTGGTGATGCAGGCTCCCGGCGCGAACGGAGTGCAAGAAATGATTTTGCGCGGCTACGTGGTGCGCATTGAAGAAGGGTCGGAGAAGGGCACGACGGCGGTTGGCGTGGTGTTTACGGACTAGCGCGGCGCGGGGCGGGAGAATTTACGCGGCGCAGGAAATTCCTCAAGACTCAACTAAGCTGGGCAATCTTCTGGTCGAGGTGTGCCAGGGCGGCTTCGAGAGATTTTCTGTGGTTGGGATTTGTGGCTACCTGCAGGTCGTTGACGATGCGAATGCGGGAAAGCTGGAGGTCGCGGCATTCCTGTTCCCGGCGCAACTCCTCGGGGGTTTTTGGGCCTCTGCTCGGAGAGGCGCTCATAGATTTTTTCGCTTCCACTTGAGACTCGACATCCTTGCTCTCCCAACCGCGTGCCATGGCTCTAGTTTGACACACATGTAGCGAATGATTCGATCGTTCCAATTGCGGGCGTTCCCAGGGCTAGGCACCCGCTGCCCGTTGCTTCCGAACAATGTTCGCGGCCGAGGGGTTTGCCGCGAGGATGGATTCCTCCGCCAATTTGGCGAAGCGTTCCGCGAAAATGCCGTGATAGAAAAATTCCGCTTTGTGATCTCCCCAGCGAACCTGGAGCAGCCAGCCGCTGGGGACGGGCTCAAGGCGGATACGAGTAATCTCTGTGGCAGGAATAACCACCAGTGGGTGGAAGTGAGCGTCGAGAGCCCAGATGTGTTCGGGGGAAATGAATAACCGGACGCTGGCGACGGGCGCGTTGCCGGGCTGGTAGTCGCCGCCGCTGACAACCGTTTGCGCGCCGAGCTCGCGGGCTTTGCGGTCGGTGCTGGATTCGAGCTGAGCAGGCGGCAGCAGAATGGCCACCACGAATAATACCAGGCCAAAAATCGCCGTGATCCAGCCATTCCACAGGCTCAACGGCAGAACCACAACCGCGGCGCCGAGGCACGCAAGCGCGAACCGGAACAATGCCCAGGAACTTTCATTGCGGTGAAGTTGCAACAGACGCGGGAAACGCCGCAGCGCGAAGAATAAGGCCGCGCCCAGAAAGCCGCGCATCCTGGGCAGTAATTTTGCCTGTTCGGCGGCGATGGCGGTGGGTGTGGTGCTCATGACAGGAATGCCGTCTATTTTACATCAGGCTGAAGCCCTTGTATCTCCCTCATTCTGGCAAAGGCCCGGCGGACGTGGGGAATAGCAATGGAGCCTCCGACGACCAGAGCGACGTTGAGGGCGTCAATGACTTCGTCGCGTTTCCAGCCGATTTCGCCGCAGCGGACGAGATGATAGGTGATGCAGTCGTCGCAACGCAGAACCGTGGACGCGACGAGTCCTAGAAGTTCCTTGGTGCGGGCGTCGAGCGGGCCGGCCTCGTAGGCCTGGTGATCTAGGGAGAAAAAGCGCTTGATGCCGAGGTGGCCGCAGTCGAGGATTTCCTCGTTGAGCTGGGCGCGAAATTTCTGAAAGTTGTCTAGTTCATTGGACATGAATCCTCCGGGAGGACCGCATTGGCATTGTACAGCCTGCGAAACGCGGCGGAAAAACTAGAGGAGGACTTCGGTCAAGGCTTTGTGGGCCAGGCCGGCGGCGCCGGGTTTCCCGGCGAGGACGAGGTTGGCCCATTCGACGCCGGCGTGGGAGATGCGGACGGCTTCGCTGGTGAGCGATTCGGGGCCGCCGGAATCGGAATTGCCGAAGAAGATGCGGTCGAGCGGTTTCGAGGCGATCATGCGGTTTTTGGTGTATTGCCCGGGGACGGCCATGAACATGGGATGGCCGCGGCGGTAGATGCGGATTTCGACGGGGTCGACGTTGAATTCGGGGAGCAGGCCCTGGAAATCTTTCAGTGCTTTCGCAGCAAGCGTTTTGCAGTCTGATTCTTCGAGAAGAGTGGCGCGTTCGGATTCGCGCAGCGGCGTGTAGAAGGTAAGGATGTTGTATTTGGGCTTGTAGCCGGGATTGTTGCGGATGGTCCAGTCGGCGACGATGAAATCGGTGAAGGTTTTTCCGGGGCACCAGTTGTCGTAGCCCTTGCGATAGATAGGCTTGTCAAAAATCATGTTGATCATTGGATAGGGAGAGTAGCGCATGCGGCGCATGGCCTGCTTCTGTTCGTTGCGAAGGCCTGCGATCAGGCGCGAGGTGATGTACTTCGCAGTGCACATCAGGACCACTTTTGCGGAGACGGTTGTGATTTTGTCGGCCTGCGTGTAGGTGACGCGGACTTCGTCCTTGTCCGGAACGACCGCGACCACCGTGGCGTCGCTCAGCATTCTCTCGGCGGAGTGCGGCTTGAGAACTTCCACCAGTTTGTGGGTGATGCAGCCGAGGCCGCCGGGGAGAATCACCCGCTGGTCGTCGAGGCCCTGAACGAGATATTGCGTGTCCGCTATGCCGATAAGGGCGGAGGTGTCCTCGGAGAAGGCGCCCCAGTTGGAGGGGCCGTAGGCATCCCAGAGCTTGGTGACTTCGGGCGCATACGGAGCCAGATATTTGGTGAAGGGTTCCTGGTCGAGTTCGACCATGTTTTTCCGGATGTCGATTTTCATGATGTCGTCGCGATATTTTTTGAAACTTGCGACCACTTCTTTCGGATAAGGAAGATCGTTGATTCCCGTTCGCCAGATGTCTGGGGCGTATTTACCGTTGTCGATGATCGGGTCGGGCATGCTGATGAGCGGCATTTCGAGGCCGATCTCTTTTGCGAGCTTGTCGCCGGCGTCGCCGCGATAGCCGTAGGCGGCACCCGTGCCGAAGATATGGCCTTCGTATTCTTCCTGGTAGGCGTTACCACCGAAGTGATCTTCTTTTTCGAGCAGCAACCAGTCTTTGCCATTGAGGAAATAGGCGGCGGAAAGGCCAGCCACGCCGCCGCCGACGATGACGACGTCTGCCTTTTTGGTGGCGTCGGGTTTTGGAAACGAGTGGCCGTCGCGCACCTGGTGGCAGACGGCGAAGTGCTCGCCCTCGACGAGCGGTGTTGCGGCGGCTCCCCCCGGTTCTTCGAGGAGAGCTTTGTCGATCGGGCATCCGGAGGCGATAGAGCCGGCTACGACATATCTGATGAAATCGCGGCGTGTGTGGGACATGAGGTCTTTCTCCTATGGGCTCCTAAGGGCGTTCCAGAAGTTCTTGGGCTTCCTTGCCGGTGGTGCGAGCGCGAATCTGGTACCAAATCAAAATTAAAATTACGGAAACGGCGAAAATCAGCGTGGAGATCGCGTTGATCTCCGGTGTGATGCCACGGCGCAGACGGGCCCAGATTTCGAGCGGCAGGGTGTTGTCGCGGCCGATGAGAAAGAAGGTGACGGCGATTTCGTCCATCGAGAGAGTGAAGATGAGCAGGCCCGCGGCGATTAGAGAAAGTTTCAGGTTTGGGAGCGTCACGCGCCAGAAGGTCTGCCAGGGTGTGGCGCCGAGATCGAGCGAGGCTTCTTCCTGCGCGTGGTCTATTTTTTGCAGGCCGGCGAAGAGTTCAGCGGTGGCGACGGAAATCAGCGCGGTGCCCATGCCGAGAAAAACGGTCACCAAGCTGAACTGCAAATCTACAAAGACGGCAAACATCCGCAAGGAAAGGCCGGTGATTATACCCGGCAGGATCAGCGGCAACAACACTAGCCGGCGAAAGATGGATTTGCCGGGGAATGTAGCGCGGTCGAGGGCGAGCGCGGCCAGCAGACCGAAGAGAAGGGAAAAGACGACTGTAGCCACAGCCACCAGCAGGCTGTTGAGCACCGAATCCCAGATGGCGGCATCGCTGAAAAGGAGCTGGTACCAGTGGAGCGTCAAATGTTTTGGCGGAAAGCCGCCGACGCCATCGCGATTGAACGAGTAGACGATGAGGACCACGATCGGCAGGTAGAGAAACGCGAAGACGAGGAGCGCGTAAACGGCGAGTAGCGGCGAACGATTGGCGTTTTTGGTTGAGCGGCTCATCGGAAGGCCCACCGCTTTTCCAAGCGCTCGGTGAGAAAGAGCAGAGAGATGGTCAGCAGGAGAATGCTGACGGAAATCGCGGCGCCCAGGGGCCAGTCGTAAGCGGTGCCGAAGAGGCTCTGGACGATGTTGGCGATCATGATGCTGGAAGGGCCGCCGACGAGGAGCGGTGCGAGAAAATCCCCGAGTGTGAGCAAAAAGGCGAAGGTTGCGCCGGCGAGGAGGCCGGGAAGGGAAAGCGGAAGAATGACCCGGAAGAACGTGGCGCGGGATCCAGCGCCGAGATCGTGGGAGGCTTCGACGAGATTGCGGGGGATGTGTTCGAGCGAGGCGTAGAGCGGGAGAAAGACGAAGGGCGTGTAGATGTGCGTGAGCATCAGGACGACGGCGAAGGGGCTGTAGAGGAAAAAGCTGACGGGCTCTTTCGTGAGGTGGATGTCCTGCAAAAATCCGTTGAGCACGCCTTCGGAGCCAAGAATTGTCTTCCAGGCGTAGCCGCGGACAAGATAACTGACCCAGAGAGGAACTATCACGAGTTGGTAGAGCAGGTCCTTGCGGATGCCGGCGTGGAACGACATGTAATACGCAAGCGGATAGCCGAGGAGCAGCGAGAGCAGCGTGACGCCGGCGGCGATGCGCATGGTGCGGAACAATACTTCGAGATAGACGGGGTTCTGGAAGAGCTTGGCGTAATTCTGCAAATTCCATTCGTGGACGATCGTGTCGTCGCGAACGAGCCAGAAGCTGTGGGCGAACATCAGCGCGTAGGGAAGCAGCAGGAAGATTCCCACCCAGAGGAGGGGAGGCGCGGAGACGATCCATTTGTAGGCGCGCGAATACATTATTGTCTCAGTCGCGGACCGGCACGGCATCCGCCGGAGAAAACCAGAATTCCTGTTCGCCGGAAAGCGGGCCGCGCGCGGGAATTCGGGCGCGCAGCGACTGGCCGGCGAGTTCGAGTTCCAGATGCTCGCTGGAACCGGAGAAAATCTGCTGCCGGACCACGGCGCGGAAGCGTACCGCGTCAGCGGGAGATGGACCATCCGGCGATAGATGGATGGACTCGGGCCGCAGGGAAAAGAGGGCGGCGCCGGTTGGTTGCGTTGCGCGCCATTGCAGATCCCCGCACGCGGCCATGCCGTCTTTCACGCGAGCCTGGAGCAGATTGGTTTGCCCGATGAATTCGGCGGTGTAACTGGTGGCGGGATGCGCGTAGATTTCACGGGGCGAGGCCACTTGTTCGAGGCCGCCGTCTTTGAGCAGTGCGATGCGGTCGGAGAGGGCCATGGCCTCGTCCTGATCGTGGGTCACGAAGAGGAAGGTGATGCCGAGCTCGCGCTGGAGCGATTTCAGTTCGCCCTGCATCTGATTGCGGAGATTGGCGTCGAGCGCGGAGAGCGGTTCGTCGAGCAACAGGAGGTTGGGGCGATTCACGAGCGCGCGGGCGAGGGCGACGCGCTGCTGCTGGCCGCCGCTGAGTTTTGCGGGACGCGAGGCCGCGAATTCCTGCATCTTTACCATTTCCAACGCTTCATTTACGCGGCTGGGAATTTCCGATTTTGCAACGCCGCTGACCTGCAAGCCGTAGCCCACATTCTCCTGTACGGTCAGATGCGGAAAGAGGGCATAGTTTTGGAAGACCGTGTTCACGCGGCGCTTGTAGGGAGGCAGGGTGTCCAGGCGCTGGCCGCTCATCCAGATTTCACCGCCGCTGGGTTGTTCGAATCCGGCGATCAGACGCAGCAACGTCGTTTTGCCGGAGCCGCTTTCGCCGAGCAGGGTGAGAAATTCACCCGGGCCGATTGCAAGCGAGATGCGCTTCAACACTTCGCGCGGACCAAAACTTTTGGAGACTTTGCGGACTTCGAGCAGCACATTCCCCGAAGCCGCGCTTGCGGCGGCGTGCTCCGCGCTGGAACCCGGTTGCGTCACGGAGCGGCCTTTACCTCGTTCCAGATTTCGATGTACTTCGCGCGGCGCGGCACGTCCTGCCAGAAATAGATGCGCTGCATATAGGCGTCGGGATCATCCAAGTGCAATCCCTTTTTCTCCGCATCGGTCATGAATTGCGCCGCGGCGGGATTGGCGGGCGTGTAGTGCGTGACGTCGGTGACTTTTTTCTGCGTTTGCGCCTGAATCATGTACTCGAGGAAGGCGTAGGCGAGTTCCTTGTGCGGACTGGCGCTGGTGATCATCAGGTGGTCGATCCAGCCGGTGGTGTTTTCCCTGGGAATCGTTTCGCCGATGGGGAAATTTGCCTGGTGCAATTGATTGGTCATCAACGGCCAGCCCATCGCTGTCACAACTTCGTGGTTTTCAAAGAGGTTCGTCAATTCGCCGCCGGTGGACCACATTTTCCGGATGTTGGGCTTCAGCGCCAGGAGTTTTTGCTTCACCGCGGCGAGCTGTTCGTCGGAAAGATTGTAGAGCTGGGAGGGTTCCGGTTTGTCGTAGCCGAGAATTTGGGCGGCCATGTACAGGGTGGAAAGATCGTCCCAGACGGAAATTTTGCCTTTGTATTTCGGGTCCCAGAAAATGGCCCAGGAATCCGGAGTTTTCGCAAACACGGTGGTGTCAAAGAGAAGCGGATTGGGACCCCACATGAAAGGAACACCGAACGTTTTGCCGTTGGATTTAACAAGTGGGAGTTCGCGGAGTTTCGGAGAAAGCTGCGCGTAGGCCGGCAGCTTGGTCAGGTCCAGCGGTTCGGCAAGGCCGGCGCGCGCGAGGGAAGCGGCGACGTCGCTCGAAGGTGAGATGACATCGTAGCTGGCCGCGCTGCCGCCGCGCAGTTTTGCTACCAGGTCGTCGCTGGAGCCCATGTAGGAGGCGGAAACCTTGCAGTGGTGGGCCTCTTCGAACGCGTGGACAAAAGCGGGATCGGCGTAGCCTTCCCAGACGAGCAGGCTGAGCGACTCCTCCTTTTTCTGGCACGACGCGAGCAGAGTCACGCAAGCGAGCAAAACTCCGGCCAGGCGGAACGCGCGGAGATTATTTTGCGCCGGCTTCATAGACTATTTTTCCTCCCACAATGGCGGCCACCACCTTTGTATCACCGAAAGTGTGCGAACCGATTTCAAAGATGTGGCTGTGCATGATGACCCGGGCTGCCGGAGCGGGTCGCGGAGGCTCCCCGGCAAACACGGGGAGGGTGACCCCGGGCACTGCGGGGAACAAGAGAACTAGGGCAAGAAGGAAACGCAGTTTCAAAGCGATCCTCGAATGGCGTTGCGGAATTGCGCGCCGCCGCAGGCTGGACTGTAATCCTAAAATGTGGGCGGCGTGTTCACCCACAAAATCCAGGCTTCCGCGCGGCCGGGATTTTTCCAGCGATGCGGGGTGGAGCTTTCGAAATACAGGCTGTCGCCCGCTTTCAAGCGATAGTGGCCTTCGTTGTGCAGCCAGAGTTCGAACTCGCCGCGCAAGACATGAAGGAATTCCTCGCCTTCATGCGAATAAGATTCGCCGCTGCCGCCGCCGGGCTTCACGCGGAAAAGGTGCGGCTCCATGGCGGTGTTGCCCCAGGCGAGAAGCTCCATGCGGACGGTGGGGCTGGTTTCGAGGATTTTGCGTTCTGAGGGACGCACGAGGTGCTGGGCTTCACCGTTGGTTGCAAACAGCGAGATGATGTTGGTTTTGTAGAAGCGGGCGATGCGGCGAAGAGTGGCGATGGAGCAGCGCATCTGTCCGCGTTCGAGGGCGCTGAGGAATCCGACGGAGACGCTGGTGGCGCGAGCGACCTGGGCGAGAGAAAGCTTGCGCCGCATGCGCATGCGGCGAAAACGCTGGCCGGGAAGCTGCGGCGCGTCGGCCGGGGCGGAGACGAGGCCCTGTTTTTTCAGGACGTGGACGATGGCCGCGGGGTTCAGGCCGCGCGCGCGGCGCAGGAAAATGGCGCGCTGCAGCAGGCGGACGTCGGCTTCGGTGTACATGCGGTAGCGGCTCTGGGTGCGCTGCGGCGAGACGAGGCCCAGGGCTTCCCAGGCGCGCAACGCGGAAGAGGAAATGGCGAGCCTGCGGGCCACTTCGGAGATGCGCAGAAGCGGCTGGCGGCCCGGAGATTTCGATGTAGGCGAGAAATTCTTTCTGCTTGACACGGGTCCCGGCTTTCTCTAAGTTTACTGGATTATAGTAAGGTTCCGCGGGAAGTAGCAACCACGAAGAATCTTGTGCCGGGGCAGGAGATCTTCGATGAAACAGGGGTGAGTCAAAAATGAAAGACGCAACGCGCCTTCAGCAGCTTCGGTCTGTCTGTTGCCATAGTATTTTGTTTGCCGCAGTCCTTGCACTCTTCAGCTTTCTATTTACAGTTACCATCGCCAGCGCGCAGAGCACCGGCGGCCGCATTCGCGGCACGGTGACGGATGCCAGCGGCGGCGCGGTGGTCGGTGCCAAGGTTACGCTGGTCAATGAGGGCACGAATCTCTCGCGCGAGGCGCAGACCTCCAGCAGCGGAGAGTATCTGTTCCTCGAAGTGCCGGTCGGGACTTACGAGGTTGACGTCAACCAGCCTGGATTCAAGAAGTACGCCCGCAAGGGCATTGTTCTGCTGCTGAGTGAGATTGCGACGGTGGACATTCCCCTACAGGTCGGCTCCAACATTGACACTGTCGAAGTGACGGGCGCGCCGCCGGTGATTGACACGACGACGACGCAGCTTGGCGCGGTGATGACGGACCAGTCGGTGCGGGAACTGCCGTTGAACTCGCGCAATACGTATCAGTTGCTGCAGTTGCAGCCCGGCGTGCAGTCCCAATTGGGCGCGGATCTGTTTTATGGAAGCAGTAACCCTGGCGTGGTATCAGTGAACGGCGGCCGCGGGCGCTCCAACAACTACATGGTGAACGGCGGCGACGGCAACGACATATTCGTAAATGGACCTGCGATTCAGCCTTCGCCGGATGCGATTGAAGAGTTCCGCGTGCTGACGAATACGTTTGACGCCGAATACGGACGCAACTCGGGCTCGGTGGTCAACGTGGTCACCAAGTCCGGGACGAATAACCTGCACGGTGACGTCTATGAGTTTTTCCGCAACAAGGTTTTAAACACGAAGAGTTTCTTTGAGAGTGAGGTTCCGGACTACAAGCAGAACCAGTTCGGCGTGACGCTGGGCGGCCCAATCAAGAAGGACAAGACCTTTATTTTCGGTTCGTATGAAGGCAACCGGCTGGCGCAGGGAATTTCCTCCGGCCAGGTGTTCCTGCCCACTTCGTCGGAAGCCCAGGGTATTTTCAATCAGCCCGATGCCACCGGCACGGCGGCGATTCCCTTCAACGGGACGCTGACGGATCCGACCTTTGCTTCGGTTCTGAACAGCCGGCCCGGCTGCGCCAGCGCGGTGTCCTCAGCAGGTGGAGCTCCGATTGCCGCGGGGAACCTCTTTTCCGCCATATTCCCGAACAACACGATTCCAACGGCCTGCTTCGATCCGACGGCCCTGGCGCTGTATAACCGCTATGTTGCGCCTGCCGGCACGGGTGTGATCACGAATTCACCCGACCAGCATGACCGGGGAGACCAATTCACCGTACGCTTTGATCACAACTTCAGTTCCACGCAACATTTTTCCGCTTATTACTATTTCGATGACGATGACCGCGTCGATCCCTTTTCGAATTTCCAGGCTGCAGGGGCGAACCTTCCCGGATTCGGCGGGGTGTTCAAGACGCGCGTGCAGCAATGGAATATCAGCCACACCTCCACGATCGGTTCTTCCGCGGTCAATGAATTCCGTTTTAATTACTTCCGCGAAGGGCAGGGCAGCCTGAACCACCCAGTCAGCACGCTGCCGAGTTTGCATGATGCTTGCGGAACTGACGCCGCCACGTGCTTCGCCGATCCCGCAAATCCATCCTCCGGCATCACCACTACGCTTCCGGGGCATGAGGGCGTGCCGTTTATCAGCGCGGGCGGAGGATTTGTAATCGGCAATAACTTTGAAGGAGAATTGCCGCAGATCGGCAACACGTTCCAGTGGTCGGACAATTACAGCAAGGTGATAGGCAACCACAGCGTGAAGTTCGGCGGCGACGTTCGCCGGCAGCGCTTCGACCAGTTTCTCTATTTCAACATCAACGGCGACTTCTCGTTCCAGAGCGATGCCAACCTTTGCTCGCCGAACAATCCGGCCAATTGCGATTCACCCACGACAAACGATGTGGGTTTCAATAACTCGTATCCGAATTATTTCCTCGGGGCTCCCACCACTTATTCCCAGGGTGCGGCACAGGGGGAGAACCTCCGCAACACTTCGTTGTACTTGTTTGCGCAGGATAGTTGGAAGATCAAATCCAATTTGACCTTGAATTATGGGTTGCGGTGGGAATTGAACACGCCGTATGTGGATACTCAAAACCGCATACAGACCTTCCGGCCCGGGCAGACGACATCGCTTTATCCGTGCTGGCTCTCGCCGGCGGGTGCGAACACCATCAACCTTAGCGCCCCCGGCTCGGCTTCACCCGGAGATTGCAGCCTGAACTCCAACCAGAATGCGTACGCCCCCACGGGACTCGTGTTCCCGGGCGACAAGGGAGTGCCGAAGGGATTGACTTCCACCTACTACAAAGCATTCGCGCCGAGAATCGGATTGGCGTATAGCCCAAGCTGGTCGGATGGAATTTTGGCGAAGATTACCGGCGGACCGGGGAAATCAACGATTCGAGGCGGGTACGGGATTTTCTACAATCCGATCGAGCAGTTGGTGCTTGAGCAGTTCAGTGCGGAGCCACCGTTCGGCGTCAGCGCGTTTCTCTCCAATCCACAGTTCAATACGCCATATCTGTTGCAGAACGGCACGCAGTTGCCCAACAACGGCGGAGCCGTCATCCACCAGACGCCATCGACACCGTGTTTTGATTCTACCGGCCCGAACGGTTGCGTTGACTGGTCGCTTTTCCGTCCTATCCTGCTGTTCGGCGAGTTCCAGCCACACCTCCGCACGCAATACGCCGAGCAGTACAATTTCACGCTCGAGCGGCAACTGAGCTCCGACATGCTTTTAAGAATTGCCTACGTCGGAACGCAAGCCCACCATTTGCTTGCCTCTCGCGACTTGAACTACGGGAACACGGCGAGCTGTCTGGACATCAATACCATTCTGGGCGACGGAAGTTGCGGCGCGTTTGGTGCTGATACTCCCTATTCCTTCACAGTTCCGGCGGGACAAACTTTCCATATGCCGTATATTCCTGGTCCGAACGCGAATGGCCCGAATATCCCGTGCCCCTTTGCCAGTAAGAACCTGCCCACCGGTTGTATTATCACAGGCGCAAGCGGTGCCGGGACTCCGGTGAACCTTGTAGGTTTGCGTCCTTACTCTTCGCCGAATTGCAATTCCATGGGCGCCAATATAGGAACCGGTTGCCCTGCGGACGGCACTCCGGTCTTCAGCAACATTTTCACGGAAGACACGATCGCCAATTCCAATTACAACGGGCTGCAGATTTCCGTGGAGAAAAACTATTCTCACGGATTGCTGTTCCAGGCTTCCTACACTTTCAGCAAGGCTATCGACCAGGGCGCGTCGTTTGAAAACGAACTGAACCCGATCGATCCCCGCGCCACCCGCGGCGTTTCCCTGCTGAGCGCGAAACACCGCTTTGTATTCAGCCCGGTGTGGGAACTCCCCATCCCGAAGAAGGAGGGATTTGCGGGCAAAGTTGCCAATGGCTGGCAGGTTTCCGCGATTATCACCTATCAGAGCGGATTCCCGATTCGCGTGCAGACGCAAGATGACGCGGAACTTCAGAGCAGCTTCTTTTTTGAAGATGCTAATACGCCACAGGTCGCTGGAAAGGTGCAATTCGTGAACCCCAAGACCAACGGTGGGCTTTGGTTCAACACTACCAATATTTCCGATCCTAATCTTGGCACTTTCGGGAATATGCCCCACGCACTCTGTTGCGGTCCAGCGTTGAGCAATACCGACCTGGTGATCGCCAAAAAGACGCCGATCTCAGAGAAAATCAACACGGAATTCCGGGCGGAGTTTTACAACGCGTGGAACCATACACAATTCACGAATCCCGACGGGAATTTTTCGGATTCCACTTTCGGGTTCGTGCTGAACACGCGCGATCCGCGGGTGATGCAGTTTGCCTTGAAGATTCTCTTCTGACGTTTGGAGGAGCGAACTATTGCGCCGAAGCGCCCGATCCAGGCCGGGGCGTTTCCGCGCGAAGAGTTGAAACGGGGCCGCGGAGACCGCCCGCACGGCTGCAGGAAGTTGCGAAAGAAGCGTAAACTAGTAAGCGTAGTTCGCCGCAGGAACCGCGCTGTTTACCTCGCTGAAAGAGGCGGCGTA
>Ga0209166_10002418_pt1 | contig 14202 bp, 12 predicted proteins | sample Coa_R1_3_FD_187151 | JGI IMG/M metagenome (GOLD analysis project Ga0209166, IMG submission 187151) | Surface soil microbial communities from Centralia Pennsylvania, which are recovering from an underground coalmine fire - Coalmine... | ecosystem: Environmental > Terrestrial > Soil >... | reverse complement strand
CGACGCGGATAGCAACCGGGCTCTCGGTCAGACTTGTTACAGCAAGCATGCTCTTCTCCACTGTGAGGGGTTTGCAGACCCCTTCACTCTGGCAGAGCTCGGGGGCTATCCACCCACATGGAATCTAGTTGAGCTCGCGCTTATGGAAGCGGCCGCCTTGAAGAATGATCGGGAAGTTTGATCCGCCCTGACCAAGGCATTCGATATCCTGGAGCGGATCACCCTCAACCACGATGAGATCCGCGGTGAAACCTTCGGCGACCCGACCGATCTGGTTTTCAAGGCAGAGCAGTTCGGCGTTCACGCTGGTCGCCTGGCGAAGGATTTCGAGGGGCGAGAAGACCTGAGCGCGAAGTCCAAACTCGGTCCCTTGGCGATCTTGCTGTGAGCCAAGCAGATCGGTGCCAAACCCAACCTTCAGGTTGCTGCGGCGCATGACCTGAAGGCCTTGCAGCGTGCCGCCCGAGACCTGCTTGAGTTTTTGCTGGCTGACCGGGGGCAGGCCGAGCTTTGCGCCATCTTCCAGGAGCGCCCAGATGGTCGCCAGAGTGGGTACGACAAAAGCGCCCTTGGCCGCCACCGCGTCGGCCGCGTCCTGATCGATCAAGGTGGCGTGTTCGATCGATCGCACGCCAAGCTCGGCGCAGCGTCGGACCGCTTCGGGCGGATGGCAGTGGGCCATGACGTAGGAGCCATGCCGCCCTGCCTCTTCGACGGCGGTGCGGATCTCCTCGTCGCTGAATTGCAGCCGATCGACCGGATCGGAGGGGCTGGCGACCCCGCCCGATCCCATGATCTTGATCTGATGTGCGCCCTGGCGCAGCTCTTCGCGAATGGCTTTGCGCACCTCGTCGGGGCTATCGACGATATGGACAAAGCGCGCGCCGCCGCCCTCGCGAAGTTCGCATGCGCAGGAAAAATCGCCCGTGCGCCGAAAGTCGCCATGACCGCCGGTTTGGCTCAGTATCCGTCCCGAGGCTAGGAGGCGCGGACCCGGGGCCAGTCCATCGTGCAGGGCCTGGACGTAGCCGACGTCGGTTCCTCCGGCGTCTCGAACCGTCGTGAAACCGCGATCGAGCATGGCGCGCAACGATCGATAGGCGAACGCCGCCAGGTATTCGGTGCGACGGGTGATCAGCTTTAGGAGATCAAGATCGGTCGCCCAGATATGCACATGCGCATCGCTCAGGCCCGGCATGAGCGTTCGCCCGCCCAGATCGATCACGTCGCAGTCCTGCGGGGGTTTCAAAGCCGCGTCTGAAACCGCCTGGATCTTGCCGTCGGCGACCAGGACCTGAGCGGCCTTCAGCAAATCGGGTCCGACACCGTCGAAGACCGCCGCATTTGTGAAAAGGATGGCGCTCATCTTGGTGACCTTACTCTGGATTTTCGAGGGAGAAGACGTCGCTGGCCTCGTGATAGGCGAAGACCTCGCCGTAGCGGCCCCAGTGGGTGATCGCCCTTAGGGTCTGCTCGGCGTATTCCTCGGTCATGTGATCGTCGAGTTCGTCGCGGAAACGACGCGCCGGCGCCTCTTTGTTGGGGCGGTCATCGAGCACCCTGCGGATATGCCGCGCCAGCGGCACATAGCTTAGGAGGTGCTGGGCGAAGAGCTGTTTGCGCGCATCGACGTCGGCGGCGACGTAGCGTTTGGCCGCCGGCGTCAGGCGAATGTCGCCGCCCTCGAGTTCAGCGAAACGCAGGAGCTGAAGGGTTTCGGCCACGGGGAAGAGCTCGTCGGCTTCCATCATCAACTCGTCGGCCAGGACTGGAAGGTCGGCCTTACCGCGAAACTTGGCGGATGCGATCTCCTCCATGAGGCCGGCAAGTGAATTTGTAGAGACCTCGGGCAACACCATGCCGATGCCGGTCCCGGGAAAGAGCCCCTCGCCGACCGGACTATCGCCGCCGCGCAAGGTCATGCGCGCATAGATGGCTTCGACCATGTCGCGAAAGGCGGGGTCCTGACGATTGCGCGGTTGGGGAAGATCGACCTTGATCTCGGCGGAGACGCGGCCCGGATTTGACGAGAAAAGCAGGATCCGATCGCACATCAACACGGCTTCTTCGATGTTGTGGGTGACCATCAAAATCGACTTGATGGGCATGCGCCCCTCGCACCACAGATCCAGCAGATCGGTTCGGAGCGTCTCAGCGGTCAAGACGTCCAAAGCTGAAAACGGCTCATCCATGAGAAGGACGGCGGGATTGACCACCAGGGCCCGCGCCAGCCCGACGCGCTGGCGCATGCCCCCTGAGAGCTCCTTGGGATAGGCGTTCTCGAAGCCGTCGAGCCCGATCAGGTCGATCGCCGCCAAGGCGCGCCGCTTGCGTTCGGCGGGCGCGACGCGCTGGGCTTCCAGGCCCACCTCCACATTCTGTTGGACGGTGAGCCAGGGAAAGAGCGCGAAACTCTGGAACACCATGGCCACGGGGGTCTCGCCGGGAAGGTCGGGATCCACCGGGAAGCTCACCTTGCCCTCTGTGGGCCGGATCAAGCCTGCGATCGAGCGAAGCAGCGTCGACTTTCCAGATCCGGAACGGCCAAGCAGGCCCACAATCTCGTTCTCGCGCAGCGTCAGGTCGACATTGTCCAACACCACCAGGCTCGCGCCATGGCCGCGGCCATAAACCTGGCGGACGCCGCGAACTTCGACGAGTGGCCGATCAATGGTCTTGACCATGGCGGTTTTCCCTTTTCAGTCGAGACGCAGGCGCCGCTCAGCGAAACCGTAAAGCGGCCGCCAAAGCGTGCGGTTCAGACCAATGACGAATAGCGACATCACCGCAACGCCAAGCGCCACGCGCGGCAGGTCACCGGCCGCAGTGGCCCTTGCAATGAAGGATCCCAGGCCCTTGGCTTCAAGGTGGGTGTTTCCCCAGTTCACCGCCTCGGCCACGATGCTGGCGTTCCAAGAGCCGCCCGAGGCGGTGATCGCGCCGGTCACATAGTAGGGAAAAACCCCAGGCAAGCCGATCTGCCTCCACCATTGCCAAGACCGCATCCGGAAAATCGCGCCGGCTTCTTTGAGGTCAGTCGGCAGAGCGCTGGCGCCGGCTATGACGTTGAAGAGGATGTACCACTGGGTGCCAAGCACCATCAGTAGCGACAGCCAGATATTGGGGTCGAGCCGAAGGGCGACGATCGTAACCACGGCGCCAGGGAAGAGCACATTGGCGGGGAAGGCGGCGAGGAACTGGGCGAACGGCTGGATGCGTTCAGCCCAGACCGGGCGAAGTCCGATCCAGACACCGATCGGCACCCAGATCACGCTCGCAACGGCGATCAGTACGAGAACCCGCACAAGCGTGAGCAATCCGAGTTCGAAGGCCTGCAAGGCGTCCTTCAGATCCAAGGTGTGGGAGAGAATGACCGCCGCCTGAACAGCGACAGCCAACGTCACGCCGATCACCGCGATCGCCCAGGCCCGATCAAGCGAGGTGGTTTGTCCCGCCTCTGCGCTCTGCGTCGGGGTCTTTCGCTTCGCCTTGGGAAGATCGAAGTTGGAGATCGCCCGCCCGATCCAGCCGAGCGGCGACAGGATCGCGCGCATGACGCGCGTACGCCGCGAGAGGTCGTAGATCCACGAGTGAGGTTGTTCTTGCGAGGCGGTCTGCTCAAAGCGGAACTTGTCGGCCCAGGCGACGATCGGGCGGAAGAGCAGTTGGTCGTAGAGGGCGATAACGATCGCCATGGCCCCGACCGCCCAGGCCACCGCGGTGAAATCACGCCGCTCGATCGCCAAAGCCAGCCAAGAACCGATGCCGGGCAGGGTGACGGTCTTGTCGCCCACTGTGATGGCTTCCGACAGCACCACGAAGAACCAGCCCCCCGACATGGACATCATCGTGTTCCAGATCAGGCCCGGCATCGCGAACGGGAGCTCCAGGCGAAGGAACCTTCGCCAGGCGGAGAACCCAAACTGGCGCGAGGCTTCGTCCAGGTCGCCTGGGATGGTGCGCAACGACTGATAGAAACTGAAGGCCATATTCCAGGCTTGGGCGGTGAAGACCGCAAAGATCGAGGCGCATTCGGGTCCCAGCTGACTTCCCGGGAAGAGATTGAGGAAGAAGGCCACTGTGAAGGTCAAAAACCCGAATACCGGCACCGATTGAAGGATATCGAGCGCGGGCACCACGACCAGGGCTGCTTTGCGGCTTTTGGCGGCGAGCGTGCCGGTGATGAAGGTGAAGAGCAGCGAACAAAGGATCGCTGCGAACATTCGAAGCGTGGTCCGCAGGGCGTATCCGGGTAGCCGAAAAAGATCGAGCTGAACCGGTTGAGTATGGAGAAGCGCTATGGGGCGGCTCATCTCCTGGACGCCGTGCACGACCAAAACAGCCAGCGTGCCGATCAGCAGAAGTACGATGAGGTCTGCGAAGTTGGCCTGGCCAAACGGGCGCACGACCCGCGTGACGGCCAAAGCCCTTCGATCGCCAGAGAGGAAGACCATAGCTCACCTCGGTTTAGCCGCTACAGGGGCCGTCGCCGAGAGAGCCGTTAAGCCCTAATCGTGACGGACGCGCCGCAGCGGCGCGGAATGTCGACTGTGACTGTCGCTGGGCATCTTTAGGGTTCCTGGGAGCGAACCGGCGCGGCGAAACCGCCCCGGACGCGTCGCGGAAATGAGCCGCGCGCCAGAGCTTGTCAAGGTCTCGCGCTGGCCATCCTCACCGATCAGCACCCCTCACCGATCAGCACCACGGGCGCCGGATAGTCCGGGTAGGCGCCGGGGAGGGGGCTGGTTGTTGTTGCGGTCGCCCATGGCGCCCGCGGCCGTGGCGACCTCGGCGCGCCACTAGCAGTCGTCGCCCGACGCGGAACGTTTGGCGAGCGGGGACCCTTGAGCAGTTTGTGCTCGCATGGATGCCCGTTAGCCGGTTCCGTCTCGGTTGGATGAGGACGCCTGAATTTGCCATGTCTTCTGGAGAGCCGGATGCGTAACGAAAGACGCAAGTCCGGTTCGACGAGAGTTGCGCCTTGCAAGCGCGTTGAAGTCTGCCGTCTGAGATGACGGCCGCGGCAAAGCCTAGCGAGCAGCCGCGTACCGAGTCTTGCGTGGCGTCCGGTGACGGCCGTTGCGAAGCGTAGACAGGGAGGTTGTAGGCCGGAACGAAGTGAACGGGGGGCGGCCAGAGTGAGCGGAAGCGGCGAGAGGCGATGGAGCGCCTTGCGGCGAACCCCGAGCAGGACGAGCGGGTGATCGTGGCGACCGGTCGCTACCCCGGGGAGGGCTTTGACGACCAGCGCCTGGACACGCTCCTCCTCACCATGCCGATCGCCTGGAGGGGAACCCTGGCGCAGTATGCCGGTCGTCTTCACCGGCTTCATGACCCCAAGCGGGAAGTGGTCATCTATGACTACGTCGACCGCGACGTCCCGGTGCTCGCCCGCAAGGCGGCCAAGCGCGCCGCAGGCTATTCGGCGATCGGCTAGATGATCGCCCAGGGGCCGGGATTGTTCGACGGGTAAGCGGGTTGAAGATTATAGCAAACATGCTATATACAAGCTGATAAATCCAGCCTCAGCGGGTTGGCTCACGCGATTTGGGCGCCCATGACATGGACCGCCGAGACCCTGGGAGCCGTCGTCGATGCCGAGATCGCCGCGCTGCCCAAGGACATGCAGGCGTCCTTCCTGCGTCTGGCTGAACGTATCGAAGCCGTGGGCCTGAGCGGGTTGGCGAGCCTCACGTCAAGCATCTCCAAGACAAGCTTTGGGAGATGCGGTTTGGTGGACGCGATGGGATCGCCAGAGCCATCTACGTCACCGCGGTCGGCCGTCGCGTTGTCGTGGTGCATGCGTTTGTGAAGAAGACCCAGAAAACGCCCCGCGCCGCCCTCGAATTGGCGGCACGCCGAGCAAAGGAGATCAGGCCATGACCAGCCTCGCGAAGCTCCGCCAGAAACTGCTGACCGATCCCGAGGTCAAAGCTGAGTATGACCGGCTCGGTCCCATCTTCGCTGTTGTCGGCGAGATGATCGAGGCGCGGCAGGCGGCCGGTCTGACACAGACGGAAATCGCGAGCCGAATGGGCACCTCTCAATCCGTCGTCGCGCGTCTGGAGAACGCCCGCCACATGCCGACCTTCGAGATGATCGCCCGCTATGCGGCCGCGATTGGTCGTCGTCTCGATATCCACCTCGTGCCGAGCAACGTCGAGCATGGCGCCTCACAGGCTTGGCAGTAGCCGGAACTGTTGCGCGCCGCCGAGCCCAGCTCGATACTCTCCCGTCGTCCGGCGCGATTGGCTGTGGGGTCAGTGTTCTTTGTTTGTGCCGATTTGCGTGGTTTGGCGCACAAATCTTGAGGCGAGCCCAGCTTGCGGCTGAAATAGCCAGACAGGATCTTCGTGCGCGCGTCACGCGATGATCAGGAGCGTATCCGCACACCAGCCTGACTACCGGCGTGTCGGCGGCCCTCGCGAAACTCGATATACCGGTCGAGCCAGCTTTCCATTTTGAGCGGCGTGGCGTCTTCGATGGGAAAAGGTTCAAGACCGCTGGCCGCCGGGCCCTGGTCAAGCTGATCGAGGCTCGCTGCGCCACCAGGATGTCGATGGGTTTCGCGCGGGTCGCCTACCGGGGATTTCGTCGAGGCCGGGCTCTGCGACAGGTGAGCCTGGCTTAAAGGGCGAGGCGCCACGACCGGGGCGGCCATCAGTCGATTGCGAAAGGCGCGTTCCTTCCAGTAGACGATCTTGCGTCCCATAACCGGCGCCAGGCCCGCGCGAAGTGCGATCAGCCGATCTGGGGGCATCTGAATAAGCTCCTGCGACATCATCAGGGCGCGGCGCTGATCGGATTCTGTCTGGCTGCTGCGACCGCTCGCCAGACCGCTCGGGCGGCTCTTGGAACGGGCGGGGTAGGTGTAGACCCCGATCCGCTCGGAGAGATTTTGGGCGACCTTCAGTTCTTTCGGCGCAAAGGTGATCTCAAGACCGCAGTTGGCGGCGATCTCTTCAGCCAGATCGTGACCATATTCGGCGCGCAGTTGGGCGGGGCTCTGCAAGACCGGCAGCAACCTTAGGCCATAGCCTGCGACATAGGCGAAGCCGTGGGCGATGACGCTGGCGCGACCCAGTCGGGCGAACTCATCAAGCAAGAGCAGGACGGGGATGGTGTGGCGATCCTGCGTTGGGCGCTCGCGTGTGCTCAAATCGATGAGCTGTTGAAGGAGGAGGCTGTAGAGCGGAGCGACGCGGGCGAGATTGTCCGGCGAGACGGTCAGATAGAGCGAGATCCGTCGGTCACGCAGATCGCGCAGGTCAAAGTCACTCGCCTCGGTGGCGGCGCAGACGCGCGGATTGAGCCAAAGGTTCATGCGCGCGGTGATGGTCTGCTTGATCGAGGCGAAGGTATTTTCCGAGGCCGAGCAGAAGTCGCTGATTGCAGCACTGCAGCCCGCTGAAAGGGCGCGCCCAGCAGCGCGGCGTTCGTCCAGGACTTCGGGCAGGCGAAGGCGCGGATCGCCGCGCGTCAGTGTCTGGAAGATCTCACCCAGGCTGAAGGGCCCCTCGCAGGTCTCAGCGACCAAGGCGCCGACCCCGATGAAGCCGGTTCGCGCCGCCTCCGCCCAAAATGGATCGGAAACGGGCGAGGCGGGAAAAAGCATGACGGCGAGCTTCTGAAGCTCGTCCAGGACCGCCACACAGTCGGTGCGGTCAATGTGGCCCAACGGATTGAAGCGCGCCGTGCGGCCCTCTGGGTCTAGGGGATCGAAGCAGTGCACCTCCTGGCCATGGGACGCGCGAAACCCTGCGGTGGCCTCCCAGTTCTCCCGCTTCACATCGAGAACGACTGTTGATCCGGACCAGACAAGCAGGTTGGGAATGACCACGCCGACCCCCTTGCCGGCCCGGGTCGGCGCATAGAGCATGACGTGCTCATCGCCGCCGAAGATCAGCAACCGGCCCCCCTTGCGTCCCACCACAACGCCTTCGCGCGCCCGCAGACCGCCGCGCGCAAGTTCGGCCTCGCTCGCCCAGCGCGCAGCTCCATGCAAGGGTGGGCGCAGGCTCCGTGCGATCGCCATGGCCCCTATGGCGGCCATCGAAAGCGCGCCCATGGCGCCGGCCCCCAGCCAGCGGCGAACAATCGGGTCCGCGCGGAAATACCAGAACCATCCTGGTACGGCTAAGGCGTTGAGATGCGGGGAAAGACGGTGAAGCCCAGCAAGCGCTATGGCGCAGGCGACAAGCATCAAAAGGCTTAGGCCAGCCGCCGCAAGGACCGCGACATAGGCCGCCTTAAGCGGCCAGGGCGCGCTTGCGAACCGGTTCATACCAGACCTCAGTGACCCGGAACTGGCCGGCGGTGCGCCTGATCTGGACCACGATATCGACGAGCAGGTGCAGAAGCGCGCGGATATCGTCGCGCGCCAGGTCTCGACCGCCTTCGGATTCCTTGACCAGCAAGGTCAGCTGTTCAAACGCCAAGGCGGCGGAATCGGCATGGATCGTGGTTATCGAGCCTGGGTGTCCGGAGTTGACGTTGCGAAGATAGTAGAAGGCCGTGGCGTCGCGCAGCTCCTGCAGCAAGATCCTGTCTGGGCGCATCCGAAGCGCGCTTTCCAAAAGCTCCTTCGGTCCGACCTTGGCCAGGCCCTGGCCATCCTTGGCGTAGAGCAGGTGGACGACGTTGCGGTGCGGCACCACCAGTTCGCGGGTGTCTTCGATGGTGAGAAGACGCTCTTCGGCAGGGATCAAGCGAACCAGGGCCTTCGCAAATGTGGTCTTTCCCGATCCGGTCGCCCCTGAGATCAGGATATTGCGACGGCTCTTTACGGCGCAGTCGAAGAAGCCGCGCCAATCCTTGGCGGCCCGAAGCGCCAGCAGTTGGTCTTCGCAGGCGACAAGGGTCTTTGGCGCCAACGTGATCTCGTCGAACAGACCAAGGGCTTCGAAGTCCGTCAGGCTGAAATTCAGAGCCGAAGGCTTGCGAAGGGTCAGCGATAGATGTTCGCACGCCGGCGGAAGAACGATCTGACAGCGTTCTCCGCCCGGCAGGATCGTCGAGCAGATCGGCGCTTCGGCCGTGACGTCTTGGCTGGTGAAGGCTGCGGCGGCGACAGCCAGCGGACGCAAGCACGCCTCGTCCAGATCCGGCGCTTCTATCCAGCTCCAGCGTCCCGATCGTTCGACGCCGAATTCGCAAGGCCTGTTGACCACCAGCTCTGTGACGTCGCCCGGCTCAAGATGCCTTTGGAGCGGCGCCAGGTAGTGCTGAAGAACTGTATTGTCCGGTTTCACGGCTCCAGCGCCTTCAAGCCGTAGACGTCCGAGAAATCGAGATCCTGAGCCACGAGGATTGCGACCTCCGAGCCCTGCGGCTTCTTCAGGGTCGGCGGAATATTGATTGAGTTCTGCAAGGCCACGGTGGCGGTGTTCGAAGGCACATTATTGATGGTGCCGGTGTTGCCGTGCGCCGCGGCCGCCGTTGTGGCGTCGTCGACAATGGAGAGCAGCAAGGCGCTCCCAAAGCGCTGCCAGAAGAAGGTGTCGAGCGCGCCGTCGAAACCGGCCCTGCCAAGGGCGTCTGTGGCGGGTGACGCCAGGTTGATCGCCACGCCCGCCGGCGTCACCGCGCGGGTCCAGACCACGAAGAGCCGGGTCTGGCCTTGCCGCAGGCCCGAGCGATATTCGCCCAGCACTTTGGAGCCTTTCTCCATCAAGACCACAGAGCCGTTGTCGGAATAGACATCCTTGGGGACCAGGCAGCTCACATAGCCTGGGGTCGAGGTGTCCATCGCGGTTTGCAAGATGCAAGGCAGGCTCGCACCGGCCACGATGAGGAAGTCGCGGTTGGGCAACCGGCTTGCGTGGGCCAGGCCTATCGCTGAGCCTTGGCGCAGTTGCTCAAGTTCCGTGGCGCCCGGCGTTGCGGCGTGAAGCGACGGGGTGAGGCCCTGGCCGGGCTGAAGGGTGGGCCTTGCTGAGTTTGAGTTTGCGAAAACCAGCATCGGCGCACTTCGCATCGCCAACAATTTGGCGCTGCGCTCGGCTACGACCTGGGCGCGCAGCTGGGCCTTGGTGGCGGGCGGCGGTTGGCCAGGCTGAACATCGCCGGAGGCGGCGTGGGCGGGGTTTGGATCAAGCGAAGGGACCAAGGGCCTCTTTTCCATCGCCGCATTGCTCATGAGCTGCGGCGCGTCTGGTCCGGGTTGCGCCAGGGTTGGGGCCGGCTGGGGTTTCGCCGGTTCGAAGTTGACCACCTGGCGGGCCGGTTCTTGAGGCTTTTTTTGCGGTGTGAGGTTCGCGTGCCGCCAGGTCGCTGCGGCCAGGACGCCGCATCCAGCGACCAGGGCGAGCAGGGTTATGGCCCGGCCTGTTCGACCTGAGCCCAGACGCCCTGCGATCGGAGAAATCGAGCGTCCAAGGGACGCTTCGGCCGGTTCATCGGGCGGCGCGGCGCCGGGGTCGGGAATATGGGTCATGGCTTAGGACCGTTGCGATCTCTGAGCTCGGTGCGCGCCACGTCGGGCGCTGCGGTGTTGGCGCTTCGGCCTGCAATGCGGCGCACGCCGTCTGGATCAGGGCCGAGGTTATAGATGCAGAGCAGGTCCTGGCCGCGGCGGAGCCTGAAAAGCTGCGAGGTCCCATGAACCACGACGAACTCGCCGCGCACATCGAAGGGGATCAGGCTTTCGCCGCCTTGCGGCGTGACGGCGTAGATTGCGGGAATCGCCTGACCGGCCGGGAAGCGCATCAGCGTAAAGCGGCCGTTGTCCGAGACTTCCGAAGGCTGCAGGCTTTGGCTGCCCTGAACTTCGTAGGCGAGATTTCGCGGTCCCTCGAGCGCGCCCAGTTCCAGCTTCAGGTCGACCATGCGCTGGCGAAGCCCGGCTTGTGCAGCCGAAAGAGCTGCAACCGCGCTCGCGCGCTCGTCGGACGGATAGCGAAAGCGAACGACGAAGAACGTGTCCGGCGTTTCGCGCGCGCTTGGGCCGTCGCGGGTTGAAAGTTCGAAGGTGTAGTTGCGGATTTCACCGTGCGCGGTCGTGGTGGTGACGATCAGGTTGGTGGGCTCGGTGGGGGCCTTGGGCTTGATGAAGACAATGTTCCTTTCGACCACCACGTCCCAGGCCGTGGCGTCTCCCAAGGCCGCGTGCAGGACGCTCTCACCGGGGCCCAGCAGGATCTGGGTGGCTGTGCGGAAAACGCCAACCAGACGAACGACCTGCTGGGGATCGTAATCGATGGTGCTGACGCGTGGGTCAGCGACGCCAGGCTTCGGCGTTTCGAGGGCGAAAGCCGGCGCGCTCCAGGCCAGGCCCGCGACGATGGAAATCGCCAACAACGTTCTCACTGAACCATCTCCGGGTCAGCGCGATAGCTTTGGACCTGAAACCCGATGGGGTTGCGAAGGCGATCGGCCTCCGCCATCGGCGCCTTTGTGTAGGCGAAAGCGATGGTGGCGATCCAATCGCTCTCGGAGACCTGCTGGGCTTGGCGCACCGTGCGGTGAAACCGCACGTTTGCAACCTTGGGACTGACGAAACTAATCGCTCGCACGGCGATCTGGCTTTCGGCTTGAGCTCCCCAAATGACTTGCGGGCTTTGGGGGTTGGCGGGTCGAAAACTCTCGGCCCAGCGCTGTTGTTCGCTGGGCGTCGACATGATCGAAACCTGGCGAAAGTTCTGTTCGGCCGCTTGCGGCAGCCAGCCTTCACGGGCCCGAACATAGGTCCCCAGGAAATACTTGGTGACCGCCTCTTCGTAGGTGAGGCCCTCGGAGCCTTTGAGGCCGGTCATGACATCGACCGCACCGGTCGCACGATCCACCCTGACGACGAAGGGCTCGACCGACTTCAGCGGGGTCAGGGTCGCAACCGCGATCACCGAGGCCAAGGCAAGTCCAAGTCCGCCGGCTGCGAGCGCCCATGCGAGCCGGCGCGATCGCTCAGCCGAGGCCAAGCGGTCCTCGTCCCAGCGACGGGCCTCGGCGAAATAGACCTCCAGATCGGGAAGCGGCGCGCCGGTCATGGACGGGGCCCGGCCGCGATGGGCGAGATGAGGCTCAAGGGCGTGCTCCAAGCGCGGGTCGGAGCAGCCGGCGTGGCGCAACTCCCGCCAGGAGACTGGATCAGGAGACGAGGCGGCGCGAGGCGCAGCTCTACGTAGCAATCGCCAGATTGGCCCTGAACGGGGCTGGTCCGGGGAGGGACGCCCAAGGGGGCTTTGCGGGGCCCCCCAGGGAATATCGAGTTCGAAGGCCCAGGCCTTCGAAGGCTATCCCGACCCGAAGGCTATGGGCGCGCGGCCGGCGCCGGGTGAGGTTTGGCGCCTACGCCTGGGCTTTAAGCATCAAAACCGCCGTTCAGCCGCCTCAGCCTCCGGCGGGTTGAGCGTTGAATTGTTCGACCAGGTCGAGCGTCGTCTTGTGGAACTCTGGGCGGGCATGGACCCCATCAGCCCCAAATTCCTCGACGGTGTCGCTTGTCAGGGAATAGGTCGGCCAAGGTGCAGCCGGTGTGCTTGGATCTGTCGCCTTGGCGAAGTTCGTCCAGGCGTTGGTCAAGGCTGAGCTGATCTTATGGTCTTCGGCGGTCGCCGCCGGGATGGTGCGGGCGCCCTGCACGCGGTCATGGTCTGGAAGAGTTCCGAACACATACATGAGCTCCCCGCCGTGGCTTAGGCCATGAAGCGCAGAGCGTTGCGAGGCGGGGATGTAGGAATCGAAATAGGCCCAGGCTTTCTGGCCGTTCTTCACATGGAGACGCGCCAGGAGCCGGTCAGGCTCTATTACGGCGGCTTCCGTGCTGAGGTCCCACTGCACGTTTTGCAGGTTGGCCGGCGCGCCATAGCCCGCAATCAGCTTGTCCCGCAGCGGCCCGGCGCGATCCAACGGCGTGTTGGTGGGAAAGAGACTGGCCTCCCAGCTGTTGCCGCCGGCGATATAGGGAACCTTAAGCTCACGGCCGGCGGCGAACGCCGCAGCCGGACCTTCTGGCAGAACCACGCCATCGAGAATGGGGGTGACCTGGCCCGCGGGCTTGGAGAGCTCAGCCGGGCTGAGCGCGCGCAAGGCTTTCATCGCGTCCGGCCCCGTCGCGCTGACGCCAAGGCCTGAGGCGTAGGCGACGCCGATCTTTTCTGCGGTCTCCAGGGGTTGGCCAGGAATTCGGCCAAACCCGGATTCGGAGATCGCCTTGGCGAAGAGGCCCTTGGCCATGGGCGAGGCCATCAGGTCATTGATCAGGATGCCGCCAGCGCTCTCGCCAAAGGCGGTGACGTTCTTGGGGTCCCCGCCAAAGGCTGCGATGTTGGCCTGAACCCACTTCAGCGCCGCAAGATTGTCCATCATCCCATAGTTGGCGAGCGGCTGGCCCTTCTGTTCTGCGCTAAGGGCGGGATGGGCGAAGAACCCGAGCCGACCAAGGCGGTAGTTGACCGTGACCAGGACAACGCCGCGCTCGGCGAAATGGGTTCCGTCATAGAGCGGCGTGGTTCCAGACCCGCCGGTGAAAGAGCCGCCGTGGATGAACACCATCACCGGCAGCTTGGCGCCGGGTTTGAAATTGGCGGGGGTCCAGACGTTGAGCTGCAGGCAGTCTTCGGACTGCTTAACCTCGCCGCTCACCTGGCGCATCTGCCAGCACATCGGACCAAGCGCAGTCGCATCTCTGACGCCAGTCCATGAGGCGGGCGCCTTGGGTGGACGCCAGCGAAGCTCGCCCACCGGCGGGGCGGCGAAGGGGATGTTCTTGAAGCTCGCGACGGAGCCCACGACCGCGCCATGCAGTTCGCCCTGCGCGACCTTGACGGTATCTGATCCGGCTCTTGCCGAACCGCCAAGCGCGATGATGGCCGCCGTGGCGGCGATGAGCCTGTGCAACTTCATGGAGGGTTCCTCAGTATTCCGCATTTTCTGGTTCCCCGGCGCGCGCCGGGACTTGGTGGAACCTTGAGCGGGGTGGCGCTGATCGGTCAAGGCATGGATCGTTCGCGCAGCTTTGGAAAGCGCGCCAAATCCGGGTCTCGCCAGGACCGCTGGGACCAAAACGCGAAAGGGCAGGCAGAACGGCGCGCCTTGGGGGCCAGGCCACATTTCTGGCGCTGATCGCACCCCTCATACCAGGGGAATCGGGTGAGTTAATCATCCGGTGATGGTGCTGATGAGGAAGGTGTCGTCCCAAGCGGCGACCTTTCGTTTCAATCGCATGGAGTCCTTGCCCGGCGCCCTTCGGATGAGGTTGAGGGC
>Ga0209166_10002415_pt1 | contig 14224 bp, 8 predicted proteins | sample Coa_R1_3_FD_187151 | JGI IMG/M metagenome (GOLD analysis project Ga0209166, IMG submission 187151) | Surface soil microbial communities from Centralia Pennsylvania, which are recovering from an underground coalmine fire - Coalmine... | ecosystem: Environmental > Terrestrial > Soil > Unclassified... | reverse complement strand
GGGCGATTCGCTGATTGACATCGACGCCCGCCCCTACCAGGCCTCTCTCCTTCAGGCCCAAGGTACGCTCGAACGCGACACGAATCTTCTTGCCCAGTCAAAGATGGACCTCCAGCGTTATCACGATGCCTGGGACCGCAACGCCATCCCCAAACAAACTCTCGACGATCAGGAAAAACTTGTCCTCCAGCAGCAAGGCACCATCAAAATCGACGAGGGCGTGGTGCGGTTCGACCAGATCCAGGTCGACTACTGCCACATCGTCTCGCCCATCACCGGCAGGGTCGGCCTGCGCCTCGTCGATCCCGGCAACGTCGTGCAATCTTCCGGAAATCTCACGCTAGCCGTCATCACACAAATGCAGCCCATCACCGTTATCTTTACTGTCCCCGAAGACAATCTCGGCCAGGTCCAGCAGCGTCTACGCAAGAATGCAAAACTCATCGTCGACGCTTTTGACCGCTCCGCGCTAAAGCAAGTCGGCAGCGGCATGCTCCTTACCCTCGACAATCAGATTGATACCACCACCGGCACCGTAAAAGCCCGCGCCTCCTTCGACAACAAAGATGCCGCGCTCTTCCCCAACGAGTTCGTCAACGTCCGTCTCCTCGTGGATACCCATCAAGGCGCCACTCTGATTCCCTCTTCCACGATTCAGCACAACGGCCAGACCGCCTTCGTCTACGTTCTCCAGGACAACGTCGCCCACATGCGCGTGATACAACCCGGCGTGACCGACGCCGGCACCACCGAGGTCACAGGCATCGCCCCCGGTGATGTTCTCGCCAACAGCAGCTTCGACAAATTGCAGGACAACGCCAAGGTCGTCGTTTCCTCCAAGCCCATTCCTGGAAACAACGCCGGGAGCGCTGCTCCTTGAGTCCGTCCGCTCCTTTCATTCTAAGACCTGTCGCAACGGCCCTCCTCATGGCCGCGATTCTGCTCGTCGGCATCGTGTGCTACACGCAATTGCCGGTTTCCGCCCTCCCGCAAGTCGACTACCCCACGATTCAAATTCTCACTTTCTATCCCGGCGCCAGCCCCTACGTCGTCGCCACCACGGTCACCGCTCCGCTCGAGCGCCAATTCGGCCAGTTGCAGGGCCTCAGCCAAATGACCTCCAGCAGCTCCGGCGGCACCTCCGTCATCGTCCTGCAATTTAACCTCAGCCTGAACATCGACATTGCCGAAGAAGAAGTCCAATCCGCAATCAACGCTTCGCAAAGTTTTCTTCCCGCCAATCTCCCGGCCCCTCCGATCTACAGCAAAACCAATCCCGCGGACGCGCCGGTCCTCACACTGGCTGTCACCTCAAGCTCCATCCCGCTCTCCCAAGTCGAAGACCTGGTGGACACGCGCCTCGCTCCCAAGATTTCCCAACTCAGCGGCGTCGGCCTGGTTAGCATCAGCGGCGGCCAGAAGCCTGCAGTTCGCATCCAAGCCAATCCGGCCGCTCTTTCCTCCTACGGCATCAATCTCGAGGATCTGCGCACCGCCGTCACCCAATCCAGCGTCAACGCCGCCAAAGGGAATTTCGACGGCAACCGCCAGGACTACCAGATTGACGCCAACGATCAGCTCGTCACCAGCCAGGATTACCGCAACGTCGTCGTCGCCTTCCGCAATGGCGCGCCCGTCATGCTCACCGATGTCGCAAAAATCGTCGACGGTGTCGAAAACACCAGTCAATCCGCCTGGATGAACAAAACGCCCGCGGTCATCGTAAACGTCCAACGCCAACCCGGTGGCAACACCATCAGCGTCGTCAACCGCATCAAACAGCTACTGCCCCAGCTTGAAAGCAATCTTCCCAAAGGCATCGACGTCACCACGCTCACCGACCTCACCACCCCCATCCAGGCCTCGGTCTCCGACGTCGAGTTCGAACTCTTCCTCACCATCGGCCTCGTCGTCATGGTGATGTTCCTCTTCTTGCGGAGCGTTTCCGCGACAATTATCCCCAGCGTCGCCGTCCCCCTCTCTCTCATCGGCACCTTTGCCGCCATGTACGCGCTCGGCTACAGCCTCGACAACCTCTCCCTGATGGCCCTCACTATCTCCACCGGATTCGTCGTTGACGACGCCATCGTTATGGTCGAAAACATTTCTCGTTACATCGAGGAAGGCCAGCCTCCCATGCAGGCTGCGCTGAAGGGTGCCGAGCAGATTGGCTTCACCATCGTTTCCCTGACGGTTTCCCTGATCGCCGTCCTCATTCCCCTTCTCTTCATGGGAGACGTCGTCGGCCGCTTGTTCCGCGAGTTCGCTGTCACCCTCGCCGTCACCATCGTCGTCTCCGCTATTGTGTCGCTCACCCTCACGCCGATGATGGCCTCGCGCATTCTGAAGCATAATCCCGAGGAGCAGCAGGGTCGCCTCTTCCGCGCCTCCGAACATGCCTTTAACAGCATGATCGCTTTCTACGGCCGCACTCTGAAAGTCGTGCTTCGCTTTCAGACCCTCACCCTTTTTGTGGCTCTCGGCACCCTTCTGCTCACGATCTTTCTTTACATCTACATCCCCAAGGGATTCTTCCCTGTCCAGGACACCGGAATCATCCAGGGCATTTCCCAGGCCCCGCCAAGCATCGGCTCCAAAGCCATGGCGGAAAAACAGATGGAACTCTCCAAAGTCATCCTGGAAGATCCGGCCGTCGAAAGCCTTTCCTCCTTCATCGGCGCCGACGGCACCAACGTCACCACCAACAGCGGAAGAATGTCCATCAACCTGAAGCCGCTCGAACAGCGGAACATCAACGCCTCCGACGTCATCCGCCGCCTTCAGACGAACCTGCAAAACGTCCAAGGCATCCAGCTCTTCATGCAGCCCGTGCAGAACATCACCGTGGACGACCGCGTCAGTCGCACCCAGTATCAGTTCACGCTTGAAGATCCGGATCCCGCTGAACTCAGCGACTGGACCAGTCGCTTCGTCACTCGCCTGAAAAAATTGCCCGACCTGGAAGATGTTGCCACGGACGAGCAGCCCGGCGGCCTTGCCGTCTCGCTCGTCATCGATCGCCCCACCGCTTCGCGCCTCGGCATCGCGCCCACCACCATTGACAACACCCTCTACGACGCCTTCGGCCAGCGTCAGATCAACACCATGTACACGCAGTTGAACCAGTACCACGTCATTCTGGAAAGCGAGCCGCAGTTCCAGTTGGATCCAGACAAACTGAATAAGCTCTATATCCAATCCAATTCTGCCGCCGGCACTTCTGGCGCGCCCGCCAGTTCAACCGGCAACGGCTCCACCTCCGCCGGCTCCAACGCCCTCACAACTTCCGCCCTCTTCACGCCCTCCGCCAACACCCTCTCCTCGCCCGTGAATGCGCTCGCCGCGGGCACCTCCTCCGCGACCTCCAGTAAGAGTGCCACCAGTTCCGCCAGAAACAACGCCGTCCCCTTCAGCGCCTTTTCGCATTTCGAAACCAAAACCCAATCGCTCTCCATCAATCACCAGGGACAATTTCCCTCCATCACTGTTTCCTTCAACCTTGCGCCCGGCGCCGCGCTCGGCAACGCCATCTCCGCCGTAACCAAAGTTCAAAACGATCTCCACATGCCCGCCAGCCTGCAAGCTGATTTCCAGGGCACCGCCGCGTCCTTTCGAAACTCCCTCTCCAACATGCCGCTGCTCATCCTCGCCGCTCTCGTCACCGTCTATATCGTCCTCGGCGTTCTCTACGAGAGTTTCATCCACCCCATCACAATTCTCTCCACTCTCCCCTCCGCGGGCGTAGGCGCGTTCCTTGCGCTAATCCTCTTTCGCCAGGATCTCAGCGTCGTCGCCATCATCGGCCTCGTCCTATTAATCGGCATCGTCAAAAAGAACGGCATCATGATGGTGGACTTCGCTCTCGACGCCGAGCGCCACCACGGCAAGAACTCCACCGACGCCATCTACGAAGCCTGCCTCCTCCGTTTCCGCCCGATCATGATGACCACCATGGCCGCTCTCCTCGGCGGCCTCCCGCTCGCGTTCGGCGCCGGCATCGGCTCCGAATTGCGCCGGCCCCTCGGCATCGCCATGGTCGGCGGCCTTTTGGTCAGCCAGGTTCTCACTCTCTACACCACACCCGTCATCTACATTTTCTTCGACAAACTTGCGCAACGCTTCTCGCGCAAGTCCGGCGCACCGGGCGCCAGTTCTGCGCCGCAACCCGCGGGGCTCTCATGAACGTCTCCGCTCCATTCATCCATCGCCCGGTGGCAACCACGCTTCTCACCGTCGCCATCGCCATTGCCGGTGCCATCGCCTTCACTGTGCTTCCCGTTTCTCCGCTGCCCCAGGTGGACTTTCCCACCATCTCCGTCAACGCCAGTCTCCCCGGCGCCAGCGCTGAAATCATGGCCTCCTCTGTCGCCACTCCCCTCGAACGCCAGTTCGGCCACATCGCCGGCGTCACGGAAATGACTTCCGCCAGCGGCCTTGGATCAACCTCCATCACCATCCAGTTCGATCTCTCCCGCAACATCGACGGTGCCGCCCGCGACGTCGAAGCCGCCATCAATTCCGCCCGCACCTATCTCCCCGCAAATCTCCCTGCGAATCCCACTTACCGCAAAGTCAATCCCGCCGATGCGCCCATCATGATCATCGGTCTCACCTCCGACAAATACGGCCCCGACAAGCTCTACGACGAAGCCTCCACCGTCATCCAGCAGAAACTCTCGCAGATCCAGGGCGTCGGCCAGGTCAACGTCGGAGGCGGCGCGCTTCCTTCCGTCCGCGTCGAAGTGAATCCCACCAAGCTCGCCAGCTACGGCCTCGCGATGACCGACATCCAGTCCGTTCTGCGCCTGCAAAATTCCGATCTAGCCAAGGGCCAGATCACCGACGGCATCACCACCGCCGACATCGTCGCCAACGATCAGATCTCCCATGCCGCAGACTTCAAGCCCGTCATCGTCGGCTATCATAAAGGCGCCGCCATTCACCTCACCGATGTCGCTGATGTTATTGATTCGGTGCAAAACGTTCGCGCTGCCGGCTACCTGAACGGTAAGCGCGCCGTCCTGCTCATCATCTTCCGCCAGCCCGGCGCCAACATCATTGACACCGTCGACCGCATCCGTTCCGAAGTGCCCTCCATCAAAGCCTCCATTCCGCAGGGCATCGACACCACCGTCGTCCTCGACCGCACCACCACCATCCGCGCCTCCGTCAGCGACGTCGAGCGCACCCTCACTCTCTCCATCATCCTCGTCATCGTTGTTGTGTTTGTTTTTCTTCGCAATGGCCGCGCCACGCTCATTCCTGCTGTCGCCGTTCCCGTCTCTCTCATCGGCACCTTTGCCGTCATGTTTCTCTGCGGCTACAGCCTGGACAATCTTTCGCTCATGGCCCTCACCATCTCCACCGGCTTCGTCGTCGACGATGCCATCGTCGTCATGGAAAACATCACCCGCCACCTCGAAGCCGGCATGGATCCCTTCGCCGCCACTCTCCTCGGCGCCAGGGAAATCGGCTTCACTGTCCTGACCATCAGCATCTCGCTGATCGCCGTCTTCATCCCGCTTCTGCTCATGGGCGGCATCGTCGGCCGTCTGTTCCGCGAATTTGCCATCACCCTCTCCACCGCCATCCTCGTTTCCATGCTCATTTCACTCACCACCACCCCCATGATGTGCGCCTATCTGCTGCGGGACGAACACTCCAGGAAACACGGCCGCCTCTACATGGCCACCGAGAGAATGTTTGAGCGCATCCTTTCCCTGTACCGCTACACCCTCCACTGGGTTCTCGACAACTCCGTCCTCACTCTCACCGTCCTAATCCTCACCATTGCCCTCAATGCGGCGCTGATTTACAAAATTCCCACTGGTTTCTTTCCCCAGCAGGATACGGGGACACTCGGCGGCGGTGTGCAAGGGCCTCAGGATTCCTCCTTCCCCGCAATGAATGATTCGATTCAGAAAATTGTGGATGTGATCAAGAAAGATCCCGCTGTCCAGAACGTCATTGCCTTCACCGGCGGAGGCGGTGCCACCAATTCTGGCAATATTTTTATTGCCCTGAAGCCACTCAACGAACGCAAAATCGCCGCGCCGGACATCATCAACCGGATTCGTCCGCAACTCAACCGGCTTCCGGTGGCCTCAACTTTCCTCCAGGCCTCGCAGGATCTGCGAATTGGCGGACGCGGCAGTTCCGCTCTCTACCAGTACACCCTGCAATCCGACAACCCTTCGGATCTTGCCCTCTGGGCCCCGCGCATGCTCGCGGAGATGAAACGTATCCCGGTTTTGCAGGACGTCAACACCGACCAACAAAATGGCGGCCTCGATATCCGCCTGAATTACGATCGCGTCACTGCCGCAAGGCTCGGCCAAACCGCTCAGTCTCTCGATCAGGAAATCTACAGTTCCTTCGGTCAGTCCGAAACTTCCATCATTTACACCCAGTTGAACCAATATTACGTCGTCCTCGAAGTCGCTCCGCAGTTTTCACAAAGTCCCGAAGGGCTGAAAAACGTCTACTTCCACGCAAACGGAAACACCAACGTCACCTCCACCGGCAACGTTCCCCTCATCGCCATGGCCACAGGACAGGCCAATACCATCCCGCTCTCCCTCAATCACACCAGTCTCTTCCCCTCTGTCACCCTCTCTTTCAATCTCGCTCCCGGCGTCGCGCTCAGCGACGCCACTCTTGCCATCGAGCAGATGAAACTGCGCATGGGCGTGCCTTCCACCCTGCGCGGTTTTTTCGCCGGCACCTTACTCGCTTACAAGCAGTCGCTCAGCAACGAGTGGTATTTGATCCTCACCGCTCTCCTCGCGGTCTACATCGTTCTCGGCATTCTCTACGAGAGTCTCGTCCATCCGCTCACCATCATCTCCACCCTACCCTCGGCCAGCGTCGGCGCGATGCTCGCTCTCATGCTTTTCAAGCAGGACCTCAATATCATCTCCATCATCGGAATCGTTCTCCTCATCGGCATCGTCAAGAAAAATGCCATTATGATGATTGACTTTGCGCTGCAGGCGGAGCGCGAAGGCGGCAAATCCACCGAAGACGCCATCTTCGAAGCCTGCATGTTGCGTTTCCGTCCCATCCTGATGACCACCATGGCCGCGCTTTTCGGCGCTCTCCCCCTGGCTTTCGGCACCGGCACCGGCTCCGAACTTCGCCGCCCTCTCGGCATCAGCATCGTCGGCGGCCTCATCATGAGCCAACTCTTGACGCTCTACACCACCCCGGTCGTCTATCTCACTCTCGACAAGCTCCGGCTTCGGGCTCTTGGCAAAGAACGCGACACTTTTCATCCTGCGGATGGATCAACTCCCTCCGCCGCTGTGTAATTAAGGGGCAACGACTATGAATCACAATCGCCTGAAACTCCTCTTCGGCCCTTCACTCGCTTCTCTTTTACTCGCCGGCTGCATGGTCGGCCCCAAATATCACCAGCCCGCCGCCACCGTTCAACCCCCGCCCGCCGCCTACAAGGAATTGCCGGCCCAGAATCCTCCGGCCGGCGAATGGCAAGTCGCGCAGCCTCAGGACGCCATGCTGCACGGCAAGTGGTGGGAAATTTATAACGACTCCGAACTCAACTCCCTCGAAGACCAGCTCAACATCAACAACCAGAACATCAAGCAATCCTTCGAAAATTTCATGGAGGCCCGCACGCTCGTCACCCAGGCCCGCGCGCAACTCTATCCCACTCTCGGGACCACTCCATCCTTCCGGCGTTCCCAATCCTCCGCAACCCTCAAAAATAACGTTGGCGCAACCGGAACTGCTGGAGGCGGAACGGCTGGAAGCCCCAACATATATAGCTCGCTGGCGGAAGTGCCGTTTGCCGCTTCCTGGGAGCCTGATCTCTGGGGCAGAGTCCGTAACACCATCCGCGAAGCCCAATTCAACGCCCAACTCAGCGCCGCCGACCTCGAAAACGTCCGCCTCACCGAGCAGGCCAGCCTCGCGGTCTTTTTCTTCGAACTCCGCGGCCAGGACGCCTTGCAGCAAATCCTCAACGAAACCGTCGAGGACGACAAAAAGTCTCTCGAGCTCGCTCGCGCCCGCTACGAAACCGGCGTGGACACCCAACTCGCCCTCGTCGAAGCCCAGGTCACCCTGCAAAACGCCGAGTCCGCCTCCACCAATCTCGGCATCGCCCGCGCTCAATTCGAACACGCCATCGCCGTCCTCGTCGGCACCTCCGCCTCCGGTTTCTCGATGCCCTACAAGCCCTTGAGCGCCGCTCCACCGGCAATTCCGGTTGGCATTCCTTCGCAATTGTTGGAGCGCCGGCCAGATATCGCGGCCTCCGAACGCAACATGGCCGCGGCCAACGCGCAAATCGGTATCGCTACTGCCGCCTACTACCCCAACCTCACACTCAGCGCCCAAGGCGGATTCGAGAGTTCCGCGCTGCAGAATCTGCTCACCTGGCCCAGCCGCTTCTGGTCCGTCGGTCCGTCCATTTCCGAAACAATTTTCGACGCGGGCCTCCGCCGCGCCACCGTGAATCAGTTCGTCGCGGTCTACAACGCCGACGTCGCCGCTTATCGCCAGACGGTTCTGACCGCCTTCCAACAGGTCGAAGACTCCATGGCCGCGGTCCGCATTCTGTCCACGCAGGTCCAGCAGCAGGAACAAGCCGTGCAGTCGGCCCAGCAATTTCTCACGCTCTCGCAAGCACGCTACGAAACAGGTGTCGACACCTATCTCAACGTCCTTATCGCGCAAACCACGCTTTTAACTGACCAACAACAACTCGCTTCTCTGCATACTCAGGAGATGACCGCCTCCGTCCAACTGATCGAAGCTCTGGGCGGCGGCTGGGACCGTTCCCTACTCCCCACCCCTGCCCAAGTCTCCAAAAAAGTCGCCAAATCCGAAATCGAGGCCCCGAACTGAACTTATTCTGTCAACAATCCGCTGGACTCGACGCACGGTGAAAATCCTGGAACTATTGCACGCCCGCGAATCGTTGTCGTCCTGAGGCTATCCGATAAGGTCCGCAGTTTGGACTCCGGTGATTTTTACCGGAGATAGCCGAAGGACCTCACCTCAAATCTTTCATCGGGAGTATCCATGCAGCTGTTCGGAAACCCAACTGGTTTTAAAGATAAACGGCACAACCGCGCTGTTCGAGCTTCGCAAACCACACCGGCGGCTCAAGCATCTCCACCCAGCGCAAATCCAGCTTCTCCAATCGTGGCAGTGCAGCCAAACCTTCCGGCAATTTGGTCAACGGATTCCCGCGCAAATCCAGTTGCCGTAACTCTTTCAATTGGCCAATCGACTCCGGCAGCGAGGTTAATTTGTTATTCCGAAGATGCAATTCACGAAGCCGCCCGAGCCTTCCAATCGTATCCGGTAGAAACGAAAGTTGATTGTCGGAGACCCGCAGCTCGAAAAGATTCGCCAGCAACGTGACCTGCTCCGGCAACTCCGAAAATGCATTCTCGCTGAGATTCAAGTAACGCAACTTTGTCAGCCGCCCAATCGAAATCGGCAGCGTCGTTAGCCGGTTGTCGTGCAGATACAGAAAATCTGTCAACCCTGCAAGCCCGCCAATCGCCTCCGGCACTGCCGTCAGCTGGTTGTGCCCCAGGTCCAGCATCCGAAGCCGCTTCAGCCGCCCGATGCTCTCGGAAACCTCCGTCAACCCGTTGTCGGCCAGAACCAGCGTCTCCAACTCGGTTTCCTCCCAAACGGATTCCGGCACCCGCCCCAGCCCGCGCTTCCAAAGGTTCAGTTTGCGCGGAGCGGGCTGCGGCATTCGCGAGGCACCATTACTTTCAAGGGAAAGGCCGGTTGAGGAGTGTTAGTCAAAACTGCGGACGGCGGTGGATTCTTCGTTGAACACGTCAAACACCGTGAACAGCTTGGTGATTTGCAAAAGGTCGTGCACCTTCTTCGTCAGGTTCAGCAATTTCAATTCGCCGCCGCGATTCCGCACCGCCGTGAAACCGCTGACCAGTTCCCCGATCCCGGAGCTGTCAATGTAGTTGACGTCCCCAAGGTTCAGAATAATCTTCGTCCTGCCTTCCTCAAGCAAATCGCGCACCGTCTTCCGCAACAGCGCGCTCCCGTCGCCCAGTGAGATCCGCCCGCTTAAATCCACCAGCGTAATGCCGCTGTACTCCCGGGTTGTGGCGAAAAGTGAAGGCATCGCGTTCCTACGCTTCCTGATGGGGCGCGCCCGAATTGGAGGCGCTCCCGTTTCCATTGCTATGCGGACTTCCGAGTGCCGGAAGTCTCTTGGCCATCACAAGTTCCGCGCCCCCCGTTTTTCCCGGATGTACGTCGAACTCGTCCATAAACGCCTTCATCAGAAAGATTCCACGCCCGGAAGTGCTCAAAAGATTTTCCTGCGCCAATGGGTCGGGCACGTCCGTCAGCCGGAAGCCCTTCCCCTCGTCCAGCACGTGAATGATCATCCGCTCCTCGGTAAGCTCAATCGCCAGGTGAATCTTTTTCTCTGGCTTTTCCTGATTGCCGTAGTGAAAGGCGTTGATCACCCCTTCGCGCACCGCCATCCCGATCCGGTAACACTCATCCTCGTTAAAGCCCGCCGCCTCCGCAACGCGTACGCACATCTCCTCGGCGAGATTCACGCTCTCGACGTGGGTGTCCAGCGTAACTTCCAGATGCTTGGTTTCTGGCGCCATTCCGGGTCGCGAAAGTTGGTTATTCCTCACAAAAGGCGTTCTTATCCGTAACACAGCGCCCAAAGGTAAGTCAATGGACGCCCCGGGTAGCCCAGCTTCCAGCTTGCCCTGATAAAGGAAGGGCCGGCCCGCCTTGGCACAGGCATTCCTGTTCTCTTGGCTTCCGCTTCTCTGCTCCTCCTCAGCGTACTCTGCGTCTCTGCGTTAAGTTCTTCTTCTTTCTCTTCGTACAGCCACCTACGCCCAATAATCCCTATCCAGCGTCCGGTACTGAATCGCCTCGCTCAAATGTTTGCATTGAATGTCGTCCGAGGCATCCAAGTCCGCAATCGTTCGCGACACCTTCAATATCCGGTCGTGCGCCCGGGCCGACAAGCCAAGCCGGGTAACGGCATTCTCCAACAGCTTCTCCCCGTCGGCATTAATCGCGCAATGTTTCCGAATCATCTTCGGCGCCATCTGCGCATTGCAATACGTCATTTTCTCCGCCCGAAACCGCTCCGTCTGCCTCTGCCGCGCCGCAATCACTCGCGCCCGCACTGTCGCCGAATCCTCCGAGGACGCGGGCGCCCGCAGCTCCTTGTATTTCACCGCTGGCACTTCAATGTGAATATCAATCCGATCCAACAGCGGCCCCGAAATTTTCGAAACATACCGCTGGATCATCGGCGGCGTGCAGTGGCAATCATGCCCCGGATCCCCGAAATATCCGCAAGGGCAAGGGTTCATCGCCGCAGCCAGCATGAAACGAGAGGGGAAAGTAACCGAAATCGCCGCCCGCGCAATCGTCACGCTCCCATCCTCCAGCGGCTGCCGCATCACCTCCAGCACATTCCGCTGGAACTCCGGCAACTCATCCAGAAAAAGCACTCCGTTGTGCCCCAGCGACACCTCGCCCGGCCGCGGCACTGCGCCTCCCCCAATCAATCCCGCGTCGCTGATCGTGTGGTGCGGCGAACGAAACGGCCGCGTTCCCAGCAACCCCGTCGCATTTTCCAGAATTCCCGCCACGCTGTGAATCCGCGTCGTCTCAATCGCCTCCTCCAGCGACATCGAAGGCAATATTGTCGGAATCCGCTTCGCCAGCATCGTCTTTCCCGCGCCCGGCGGCCCGATGAACAGAATGTTGTGGCCGCCCGCGCACGAAACCTCCAGTGCGCGTTTCGCCGCCTGCTGCCCGTGTACGTCCCGCAGATCCACGCTGTATTGCGCCGATTCCCTCAGCATCTGCTGGGCGTCCACGCGCACTCGTTCGAACGACTCCGGCGAATTGATCAGGTCCACCGCCTGCGGCAGCGATTTCAGCGCATAGACCTCGATGCCATCCACAACCGCCGCCTCCCGCGCATTCGTTTCCGGCACCGCCAACGACTTGATGCCGTTCTCCCGCGCCGCAATGGCCGCCGAAAGTGCTCCGCGCACCGGCCGCACGCTCCCATCCAGCGAAAGCTCCCCCAGAAACATCATCCGGTCCAGCGCCTTGCCAAAAAACTGTCCCTGGCACCCGGCCAGCCCCAGCGCCATCGGCAAATCAAACGCGGACCCTTCCTTCCGCAAATCCGCCGGCGCCAGATTTATGGTCACCCCCTGCCCGTACGGAAAATCAATTCCGCAATTCTTCAGCGCCGACTTTACCCGCTGCCGGCTCTCCTTCACCGCGTTGTCCGGCAGCCCCACCACGTAGAAATCCTCCATCCCGCCCACGCCAACATCCACCTCCACCTGAACAACGTGGGCGTCAATGCCATACACCGAAGCGCTGAGTGTTTTGAAGAGCATGTGCGGACGTGTCCCGCCTAAGGGTAGAACAAAACAGTCAATAATCCTAGAAGTAACTAAGCTCCCCGCTTTGCTACGTACCCAGATATGATATTCTTTTCCGCCAAGGGACCCGAACCATGCAAAGGGCTTCGCGCTGCGGCACCTGCATCGTATTGATAACTTTCTGCTCCTTCTATGTCGCCGGTGGCGTGCGCGGTCAAGGCGCTGCAAGCGCAAGCACTCTACAGATTGTTTCTCAGGCATCCGCGCTTTCCCATAATGGTGACGACGATGGCGCAGCAGCTCTCTGCCGGAATGCACTGCAGAAGACTCCCAACGAACCCGCTCTTTACGATTGCATCGGCCGCGCACTTAGCAACAAGGGCTCCTACGAGGAGGCTACGGCCGCTTATGAACGCGAAGTGCCGCTTCTCTTGCAGCAACCCAACGCCAAGTTGAACCTCGCCGGCGCGTATGCCAATTTGGCGGCCCTGTATCTGGTGCTCAGCCGGCTCGATGAAGCACAGGATCGGGCGGACAAATCGCTTCAAATTCGGCCTGACTATGTTCAAGCCGTCATAACCAAAGGCGTGGTTCTCGAGACCCGGGGGCAATTGGACGGCGCCATCGAACAATATCGAAAAGCACTGGCGCTGGCGCCCAAATCGGGCGTCGCCAGCCAGAACCTCGGCTCAGCGCTTCAGAAAAAGGGCCAGATGCAGGAAGCTATCTCCGTATTGCAAACGGGAATGCAAGCCCACCCCGGTGACCCCGATCTTCGCGCTGCCTACGGCAATGCTCTTCTGGCAGCCGGGCGGCCGGCGGATGCCGAAAAAGAGTTTCAGATCAGCCTTTCCTCTCGGCCCGACAATTCTGGCGTCCTCTACAACCTTGCCGACGCGCAGCGCAAGCTGGGGAAGTCGCCCGAAGCGCTTGTAAACCTGAAAAAAGCGTACGAACTGGCCCCAACCGACGCGGATATTAACTTGAGCCTCGGTTCCCTCTTGGTTGAAACCGGAAAAACAACCGAAGCCTATCCCTATCTTCAGATGTCCCGGCACTCGGGCAAATACGACGCGCAAGCGTTTTACACCATCGCCGTCGCGCTTTCGAAAGAAGGGCATCGAGAAGACGCGCTCGCATTTCTCCGGAATGCCCTCATGGCCAAGCCCGATTTCCCATTGGCGACCGCTCTCCAAGCCGATCTCTTCATCGAAGAGGGCAATTTGACAGAAGTCATCACCGCCCTGAATCCTGCTCTGGCCGCGCACCCCGAAAGCGCCGAACTCCAAAACTCCGCCGGGCTTCTGGCCCTGGTGCAAAAAAACAGTAAATCCGCTGAGATCTACTTCGCCCATAGCCTGGCTTTGAAACCGGAATACACCGATGCGGCTGTCAATCATGCGATCGCTTTGACTTCCCTTGGCCGTCCTTCGGAGGCACTCTCGGAATTTCAGCAAGTCCTGCTCTCGGATCCGGACAATCTCAAGGCGCAGGGAAATCTGGCCTCCGCCCTTTTTGATCTGCACCGGTATGCGGAGGCAAGCGCGGCCTTTGCCCGCGCTGTCGAGCTTTCTCCGCAGGACCCGAACCTCCGCACAAACCTGGGCCTAGCCCTTGAAAAAGCAGGAAAGCCAGATCAAGCGAAAAAGGCATTCGCAGAAGCGCAGTCACTTCGGGCAACGCAGCGCAAGAACTTCCCAGCAAGCGCAAACTGAAGAGTCCCGCCCGGCTGCTCGATGGGAAATCCGCCTTACCGACTCGCTTTACTCGGTTGGCGGCAACCCGTATATTCTTTCTATCGTAAGTTTCCGAATCTCTAGTCCCGTGAG
>Ga0209166_10002411_pt1 | contig 14259 bp, 12 predicted proteins | sample Coa_R1_3_FD_187151 | JGI IMG/M metagenome (GOLD analysis project Ga0209166, IMG submission 187151) | Surface soil microbial communities from Centralia Pennsylvania, which are recovering from an underground coalmine fire - Coalmine... | ecosystem: Environmental > Terrestrial > Soil >... | reverse complement strand
CTGTCCCAGCATCGCCCGGCCGCCTTCGGCAAAGGCATTGCGCGGTTGCGGTTTCCATGCAGCCGAAATCAGGCCACCGCCGAATGCTCCTCCGTACAACGCCAATTGCGGGCGCAGTTCCTGTTCGCTCTGGTTGTAGGTCAGAAAATTGCGCATGATCGCATGCCGCGAGCGCAACAGCAGCCCCTTGCATTGGCACTGATCGTAACGCGGCTCATACTTGAGGGCCGTATTTCCCAGCGCAGCCAGCGTATTGGCCGAGATGAATTGTCCTTCGCGCGATGCGTATCGCTCGCCGTAACCGCCGAAGCCACCCTGCCACTGCGGCGGCGATCCGCGCGCCTGATCGATGCCCGCCGCAAACATCCGCTTCATGTACGCGCCTGGTGTCGCCAGCGTCTGCTGCAAATACAATTCGCGCCGTTCGTTGAAGGTGAGCGGAAGCATGGTGTGTCCCTTTTCCACGTAAATGCCCGTGACCCAGCTGGCCTCCCAGTTGCGGGCCTTGACCATGGCCGCTTCTCCCATGCGGATGGTGGCGTGGGCGGCTCCTATGGTCATCCGGTCTGGTCGCATCGAACGGTTTTCGTTCTTTTTTTCTTCGGCGGGAGTTTGGGTGGATTGAGGATTGGGCTCAGGAGCGGATGGCGGTGTTTGTGGTTCCTGTGCCAGCGCCGCAGCCAAAGTGATGACCAGCATCCCCGCGAAGAGAACACCTCGACATAGCCCTACCTGCACCGACCGGATCACTTACGCCTAGCCTCGTTCGAACGCGTGCTTCTTTTCCAACTCTTCGACCGCGGCGCGCCGCGCGCTCTCGAATCGCTCCGCCTGATTCATTAGGCCCTGCGTCGCCTCGGCCCACTCGCCTTCCACGCGCAGCAGGCCCTGCGCCGCCACCAGACGGCAAGCCACTTCCAGCAGGTGCGCCGGGGTGGTCTGCACATACTGCGACTCCGCGGGATCGGCGATCCACACGCGCTTCTCGCCGGTGAGTTTCGTCTGCCAGTAAACTTTGCGTTCGATAAATTCAGCCATGGCATCGTCAGTGGCTTTGCCAAACACCCACTGCAGCCGCTTGAAGTCGTAATGACGGCTGGAAAACGGCACGGGCAGCAGCTTCCCTGATTTCACAAACTCGATCTGCCGGCGGTCCACTTCTTTGCGGAGTGCGTTGATGACGGGAGCCTCGGCGTCCTTCGGCTCCAGTGACGGCATCACCTCGCGCACCGTCTGCGACAAATTCACAGCGACTAGCGCGTGCAGGCCTTCGGCGCCTTCCAGCCGAATGTCCCCATGCAGCACCCAAAAATCCGCGCCCGACGTGGACTGATGAAACGGCCAGTCCAGTTTCACAGTCAGCGGCAACCCGGTCAGCGTGACCCAGATTTTTTTCGTCGCCCCTTGGTCATTCATAGTCCCACTACTTTGTTGCGCTGGCGCCATCGCTTTGTTTCCCTGGTTGCTTTGAGATCGCTGCGAAAAATTTGATTATCCAATTCTACCGGAGGAGGAGAGGCTGAGGGTCAGGGTGAGACACGTCCCCTTCCTCACTGCCCATCCAGCGTCGCCCTTACCTTCATCGCCAGATCGACTTTCGTGAACGGCTTCTGCAGCAGCCGCACTCCCGGCTCCAGCACTTTGTGCTGCACCACCATGTCGTCCGTGTATCCGGTCATGTAAACGATCTTTGTCTCTGGGCGCTTGCTCAGAATTTTCTCCGCCAGTTGGCGGCCGCTCATGCCTGGCATGATCACATCCGTGAGCAGCAGATGAATCGGCTCGGATGAAATTTCCGCGGTCTTGATGGCCTGATCGGCGCTGTCTGCCTCCAGCACCTTGTAGCCGTAGCCCTCCAGGAAAATGCGCGTCAGTTCGCGCAAGTCGGGCTCGTCTTCCGCCACCAGGATTGTTTCCGATCCCCCGGCCACAAGCTGCCCCACTCTCGATTCGCGCGGCTTGCGAACGCCGCTCTCCGCAACCGGCAGGTAAATTCGGAAATCGCTTCCGTGCCCTGCCTCGCTCTCCACCCGAATGCTTCCTCCGCTCTGCTTCACGATCCCGTACACGGTCGCTAGCCCCAGCCCCGTGCCCTTGCCCATCGGCTTTGTGGTGAAAAATGGTTCGAAGATGTGCGAGAGCGTTTCCGCATCCATCCCCTGCCCGGTATCGGTTACGCGCAGCATCACATGCTGCCCCGCGGGAAGGTCGAGGTCGCGGCTCTGTTCGGCACTAATTTCTACATTGGCGGTCTGCATCATGAGCTTGCCGCCTTGCGGCATGGCGTCGCGCGCGTTGATGGCCAGATTCATCAGGACCTGCTCAATTTGTCCCGGGTCGGCCTTCACCGGCTTCAGAGACGGATCGAGCGTCGCGGCCAGCGCAATATCCTCCCCGATCACCCGCGCCAGCATCTTCTGCACGTCCGCGACAGCCTCGTTCAGATCGAGCACCTTCGGCTGCAGCACCTGCTTACGGCTGAAGGCCAGCAGTTGCTGCGTGAGAGATGCGGCCCGGTCGGCGGCGCGTTGAATCTGCTCTACCCCATTGCGCGCGCGCTCATCGCCACCCGCCAGCAGCAATTCTCCATGCCCCATGATGATGCTCAGAATGTTGTTGAAATCGTGCGCCACGCCTCCCGCCAGTCGCCCCACCGCTTCCAGTTGCTGCGCGTTCCTGAGCTGCTCTTCCAGTTGCAGGCGCTCGGTGACGTCCCGCGTAATGCCCCAACTTCGCACCCAGTGCCCGTTGGTCACTGTGCCGACCATGGTGTTGCGGAAAATTCGTTTCTGCCCGTGCGCGTCCATCTCCCGCGACTCCTGGTCCGTGATCCGGTACCCGCCTCGAATGAAGTCCTCCATGAATTGCCTGGTCACGGGATGATGCAGAACTAGAAATTCCGACAGGGGCTTGCCCTCCAGTTCCTGTGCCGAAGCCAGCCCGTACATTCGCGCCATGGCGTCATTACATTCGGCCATGAATCCATGCTGCCAGCCCCAGGCCATTTGCTCGCTGATAGGCAAGCTGCAGGGAACCGGCGGATCGTACTCCATGCGAAAGATTCCCTCCGAGCTCTGGGTCACAAACGTCCGGTAGCGCTCTTCGCTATCGCGCAGCGCCTCTTCGGCCTTCTGTCGCGCCTCGCCCGCCTTCAGCCGCTCGGTAATATCACGCTGAATTCCCCAAGTCCGCAATAATTTTCCGTGCTCGACGATTCCGAACATGCTGTTCAGGAAAGTCTTGGGGTTGCCGTGCACATCGAGTTCGTGCGACTCCCGCTCTACCACCCGGAATCCGTTGCGAACGTATTCCCGGGTCAGTTCGATGTTGTGGGGGTCGTCCACGACGAGAATTTCTGTGAGCCGCTTGCCCAGAAACTCGTTGGCCGACTCCATCCCATACATTTTCGCCATCGCCTCGTTGCATTCGCCCATGAACGAATCGTGCAGGATGCGATTTACCAACTCGTCTTCCGGCAAGTCCACTGGAATCGGCTGGTCCAGATCCTGCCGGAATATTCCTTCCGAACTTTGCGCCACGAACCGGCGGTAATTCTCTTCACTGCGCCGCAGGGCTTCCGCCGCCCGCTTCTGCTCGGTGATATCGATCAGCAGTCCGCGAGTCATCCGCTTTCCGGACTGCGGATCGCGGAAGATCACCGCCTCATCGCGCAGCCACACTTCCCGTCCATCCTGACGCCGCATGCGGTATTCCACCTGGAAAGGCTCGCCTTCCTTCCATTGGTCCTCCATCGCGGCGACCGCGTGGTCTTCGGGATTCAAGTGATTCCACCAGAAGCGTGGGTCTGAGAGGCACTCCTCCTGGCGATAGCCGAGGATGGTCTTGACCTGTGGGCTCACATAGACGAAGGGCCCGGTGGCCCCGGCCTCCGCGACGTAGGAAATCGCGGGCACCTCTTCCACCAGCTGACGGTATCTGGCCTCGGCTTCTTGCAACGCGGCGTCGGCTCGCTTGCTTTCTTCCCGCGTGCGGATGGCGGTAATGCCATAAGCTAGGTTGTCGGCGATTTCCTCCAATAGCGCCACTTCCGAGCTTTCAAACGACCCCGCCTGTTGCGCATAAATCGCTAACGCACCGAAAGGCAATCCCGCCACGCGCAGGGGCAAGCCGATTAATCCCCCATATCCCAGCTTCACCGCCCAGTCGTGCCAGGCGGCAAAGCGGGGATCGTTTCTAATGTCGCTGATCACGCACGTCCGATTCTCCCGAATGGCAGTGCCGATCGAGCCCTGCCCGGTAGGAGCCTCAGACCAGGTCACCACCGCATTCTGGAGATATCCGGCATCGTCGCCCGCGAACGCCATCGCCCGAACCGTCTTCGCGTCGTCCTGTTCTGCGTATCCGATCCACGCCAGCCGGTACTCTCCCAGGCGCACGATGACGTCGCAGATCTGATCGAGCAACTCCTGCTCGCTGCCCGCATGCGACAGCGCCTTATTGCAGGCGCTCAGCGCCCGCAAGGCGCGATTCAGGCGGCGAAGTTCCTTGTTGATTTCCCCTTTGCGGTCGGCTTCCAGGGAGGCTTCGGGATGGGGCGAGGCAACGTGCGCTGCCGGAGATTTCGTCTCGGGGACCTGCGGCGGGCCCGAGCTGTGGGACTGCTTGGTTCCCGCTGACCCTTCAAACTTAGATTCTCGACTCAAAGAAATTCCACGTGATCTGCGCCATTCTAAGCCGGTGCGTTGTTGCTGTACAGGCTCTCACAACCCGCCATCGGCCGCAGCGGTTGCGCACTATGATCCTGAAAGATTTCCTTCGCGTACCTTAGTGGCCTTCGTGGTTGAGGAATTTGAAGGTGACGGCTGTTTGTTACTAACACGCGCCGTGATTTATACTTAGGGTTTGTCTTAAGACCGTCGAACTAATCAGGAGCAGCTACTTTTCATGCCCAAGCGTACATTCCAACCCAACCGGCGCAAGCGGTCCAAGAAGCACGGATTTCGCACGCGCATGAAGACCCAGGGCGGCCAGAAAGTTTTATCCCGCCGCCGCGCCAAGGGGCGCAAGCGGGTCTCTGTGAAACCAGGTTTTCGCGAATAATGTGGCGCGGACCCGCCCTGAGCAACAGTCGAACGGGCCCAAACCCGCGTTCCCGTGAGTGCCGCAAGAGTGATTGTGACCGCCAGTGTGCCTGGAGAATCGAATCAAGGTGTTGAGCGGCGGACTGGCAAAGCGGCCTTTCCCCGCAGCGCCCGGCTTTTGCGCCACGCGGATTTCGAACGCGTGTACAAGCAGGGCCGCCGTCACTTTTCGGCCTCGATGACTGTCTTCTTTTTGCAGCGTGAACCTGGCAGCGCGAAGGCGCCGTCCACGGGACTCCGCATCGGATTTACCGTGGGCCGAGCTCTGGGGGGCGCCGTTCAGCGCAATCGCATGAAACGCCGTTTGCGCGAGGCGGTCCGCTTGAACCGGCCTTGGCCGGCGGCCAGCGCCGACGTAGTGATCAATCCGAAGAAGTCGCTGTTAACGACTGAGTTCGCGGCCGTCGTGAACGAAGTCCACCAAGCTTTCGTAGTTATAGAACAGAAGCTGGCAAGGAACCGAGGAGAAGGAACGAGCGACAAGGCAACCTCCGGGAGCCGAAAGCCGGAAGCCGGAAGCCGATAATCATGCCCCAGTTTGCCAAACTCGTGGTGCTGCAACTCCTGCGAGCCTACAAGTGGGCGATTTCGCCGATGCTGCCTCCATCGTGCCGCTTCGTTCCCACCTGTTCGGAATACGCCGTGGAAGCGGTCGACCGCTACGGCGTTCTGCGTGGAGGCCTGATGGCCCTGGCCCGCCTGCTGCGCTGCCACCCGTTCGCCCATGCCGGCTACGACCCGGTAGTGAAAGATGGGAAGCCCGAGTGCGGAGAAGAACGCAGCGAAACGATGCGAGCCAACGCGAGCGCTTACCAGGGCGCCACCTACACGGCTTGGTGGAAGGTTTGGTGGAAGAGTGGCGCTTTAGCGCCGCGTCACGTACTCAGAACTCTAATGGGCTTTAGCCCCCGTGCTCGCCTTTTGCATTTGAAACGGAACACCTAAAACTTTGGCAGAATATCAAAATCCTCAACACGAACCGGGCAGCGAACGCCGCCTCCTCCTCATCTTCCTGGTGACGTTCGTCCTCATGCTGGCCGCCCAGCCATTGCTGAAGAAATATTTCCCCACGCCACCGCCTCCGAAGGAGCAGCCGGCCCAGGCTGTGGGAACTCCGCCGCCGGCACCTCCAGAACAAGCAGCCGAGCCCGCAGCCGAGCCCGCAGTCGCTCCCAAGATTGCGGCAAAGCAGGCATCCAGCGAAACCGAAACGGTGATCGAGAACGATCTCTACAAAATCACCTTCACCAACCGCGGCGCTCGTGTGAAATCGTGGATTCTGAAGAAATACGACAACGACGCCGAGAACGGCCCTCTCGACCTCGTCAACCCCGCGGCCGCCGCGCAATACGGATATCCGCTCTCGCTCTGGACCTACGATCAGGACTTGCGCACCAAGCTGGATTCGGCGCTCTACGTTTCAAACTCGGAAGGCAAGCAGAACACTCCGACAACGATCACGTTCGAGTACGCAGGCCAGGACGTCGCGGTCCGCAAAACTTTCAGCTTCGATGACAGCTACATCGTCAAGGTCGAAACCAGCGTCACCTCGAAAGGCGCTCCTGTTCCCGCTCTCCCGGCCTGGCCTTCCGGATTCGGCGATCAGACCACGCCGGCCTTCTACGCCGCCGGCCTGATCGACTACCAGTTCAACAAGAACATCGAACGGGTGGCGATCAAGAAGATCAGCGGAGGAGCTACTCTTCCCGGCCCCTTTCACTGGGCCGGTCCCACGGACCAGTATTTCGCTGCCGTCTTTATTCCGGACGATCCTGCCTCGGTCTCGATGGTAACCTTGCGCAATCCGCTCTCGATTCCTCGAGATCCGAAGGAAAAGGATAAAGAGAAGACGAACGTAGACGTGCTCGGAGCCGCCGTTGGCAACCTGCACGGCCCAACCTCCGAACGCATTTTCGTCGGCCCCAAAGAACTCGGCGTTCTTCAGAAGATTCCAGTGCCCGGTGTTTCCGGCGCCGACAGCGATCTCAACGGCCTGGTCGACTTCGGCTGGCTCGGCCCCATCGCCAAGCCGCTCTTCATCTGGCTGCGATGGACGTACTATCACATGGTCCCGAATTGGGGATGGGCGATCGTCGTCCAGACACTCATCATCAGCATCCTGCTGATGCCGCTGCGCGTGTACCAGATCCATTCGATGTACAAGATGCAGAAGATCGCGCCGCAGATGAAGGCGATTCAGGACAAGTACAAGAAGTACAGCATGCGCGATCCGCGCAAACAGGAAATGCAGAAGGAGATCTACGCCCTGCAGCAGCAGGAAGGCGCCAATCCCCTGGCCGGTTGCCTGCCCATGCTGATCCAGATGCCGTTCCTGTTCGCGTACTACAGAATGCTGGGAACGGCGCTTGATCTGCGCCACGCACAATGGCTCTGGGTCCACGACTTGTCCGCCGCCGATCCTATTTATGTGTTGCCGGTTTTGATGGTCATCAGCAGCCTGGTTACTCAGAAGATGACTCCGCAGGCGGGCATGGACCCGCAGCAGCAGAAAATGATGAACGTGATGATGCCCCTCATGATGGGCTTCATCTTCTTCCGGCTCGCTGCCGGACTCAACTTGTACTATGCCGTCGTGAACCTGATCGGCATCGCGCAGCAAGCGGTCATGAACCGTACGCGCCAGGGCCGCGAGATGCACGAGTTGATGGAAAAGCGCGCGCGCAAGAAAGAGAAGTAGCTACTAAGCTAGCGAGCGCTGACCTAAGATTTTTTAGAAGGAAAAAACGATCTAATTCCCACATCGCCCCAGCTGAAAGCTGACGGCTGATCGCTGAGAGCTGAACTTATGGACAAACTCGCCGCCGCCAACAAGATCAACGAATTCCTTCAGGCCGTCGTCACCCATGGTGGACTTCACCTGAAATATCGCATCGTCGTCGACCCGCCTCTGCCCGAGAACCGCGACTGGGAAAAGCCCGAAATCCTGGTGGATTTCTCCGGCCCCGACTCCAAGCTTCTGCTCGACCGCGGCGGAGAACTGCTGCGCGCCCTCGAACTACTCGCGCTCGAGATGCTGCGCCTCCCCTCCGGCGAGCACGAGAGGATTTCCTTCGACTGCCAGAATCACCGCTCGCTGCGGATTCAGGAACTCCGCACCGCTGCCAGCGTTGCCGCAGAAAAAGTGCGCCGCACAGGAACTCCGTATACCTTCAGCCCGATGTCATCTCGCGAGCGCCGCATCGTTCACCTCGCCCTGCGCGATGAAGCTGACCTCCACACCGAAAGTGAAGGCGAAGGCATGCGCCGGTGCCTGGTCGTATATCCAAAAGATTTTAAGCCCGCCGGCAAGCCCGCACCCCGCACGCTGCCGTAAGTTCGAGGTTATGTGGAGCGGGCCGTCCGCCCGCTTTCACCGCACCACCAAACCTTATTTTTCGCCTGGAAAGCTGTTCCTCCAGGAGCAACAGCCGGCCGGAAATCGCCGTCTCACTCCACTATTACTCTCCAGATTCCTGCGAAAGTCCGGGATGCGATCTTCCACTTCGTAAACTCCGCCTGCCTTAAATCGAGCAACAAATCAGGAAACTAAGCCCTCAATCCCACCTGTTACCTGACAAGGTTCGTGGCGCTCGTGGCTCACAAACGAACTCGAGAATAGAAAAGGGCGGCCGAGGCCGCCCGAATCTTCAAACTGAGTACTGCCAACTGAGTACTGAGTACGGCTTACCGTCCGGCTGCTGCCCCCTTCGCCGCCGGCATCATTCCCGCAATCTTCATGCTCTCGATCCGGTTCAGCACGTTCTCAATGCTTGCCCCAGTATCCACGCACGCATCCACATAGGGATGCCGTGTTCCATCGGCATGCAGCACCAGAACGCTGATTTCCGAGCTGGCCTTCTTGGCCATATAGGGGAGGTGATGCCGATCATTGCGGGTCAAGGTCGCACCCAGCACCAGCAGATCGAAATTGGATTTCTTCAGAGCTTCGTCCACCGCCTTGCGTCCCACGGCCAGCTGCACGATGTGGCCAGCGTTCTCGATTGCGGCCGCCTGGGTCTTCAAAACGTCCTCATCGCCTTCGCCATAAAGAATTCTTAATTTCGCTTTTGCCATTGACTCCCGTCCTCGCTTGGCACCTGTCGCGCCGGTACCTGCAAGTCACGGTAGCAACCCCCCGGCCCTCAAGAAACGTCACCGAAGGTCCATGACGAACGACACTATTTGCCCGAAATTCGCATCTTCGGGCCTAAATTCCTTTCCCTGGATGCCCCTCCGGCGCTACACTTTTGCCCGGAGGCTTTCCAATCCCATGTCCGCCACGTACGTTTGGAGAGCAGTACTCATATCGTTATTGTTGACTTCCTCGCTGTTCGCCCAATCGGGCAGTGCCACCACCACCTGCAACTTGGATGATGGCCGTCAAGTTTATGTGCGTTACAACCCGGTGCCTGCGAATAAAGAACGAATTCAAAACGGTAAGCCCTGGTCCCCCGGTGGCACTCCCATGACCCTATTCACGGAAGCGCAGCTCTCTTTAGGGACTTCATTGATTCCCATCGGCGCTTATACCCTGTACCCGATCCCCGCGCGGGGAAACTGGACGCTCACCGTCAACAAGAATGTCACGGCCGGCGCGCCTTACGATGAGAAGCAGGACATCGCTCGCGCTCCGATGGAAACCGCGCAAGTGGAATCGCCCTCCGAAACGCTGGAAGTCGCCTTCGCCCACGTCGGCGCTCGCTGCACGCTCCGCATCTACGTCGGCAAAAGCGCCTCTTTCGCCGACTTCACCGCAAAATGATGTGCAGTCTGTGAGCGAGGGCGCTCCCAGGTTAGGGCGCCGAAGGTTATAGCGGCGAGATTTGGTAGCGCCGGCGTCCCGCCGGCTGTCCGGAGGGCGTCCTCGCCCTCCGCCCCGTCCCTCTCCAAAAATGTAGTTAGAAATCAGCGATGCAGTTGATCGCGGATCTGGTCGCTGCGCAGGCAGTCACTGTCCGGGCGTCTTCATACCGTTCTCGTCCTTGGAAGGCTTCGCATCGCCGGGATGATTCCCCTCCCGCGTCCCCAGTCCCACCACCATCGCCATATCCTTGGGATACACCACGTCCCGCCCACGCGCGAGAAAGTGATAATAGATCGAGCTGGCCGCTCCATAGGCGCCAAATCCAGTCGCGACCACTCGCGAACGCGCTGCCATCCCGATCACCATGCCAACGAAACGGAATCCCGACGCCCCATTGGCCGCGCTGCCGCCAATGTCGCCGCCCCCGCCTCCGCCGCCGTGCATGTCGTGGTCTCCTTCCGGATTCGCCGACGCCGCTGCGAGCATGACCTGAATCCCGGTCGTGAGATACCGCGTCTTCGGCGTCGTCACCTGAGCTCCGCCTTCCGAGTCCAGCTTCAGATGCTCGCCCTTCGCCACTGCGACGCCTTCAAGACTGGTCTGCACTTTTTCCGCGATCCCGTTCGGGGGAGCCACTTCGTGAAACAGAATTCGCAACTGCCCGTTGCGCGCCAATCGCCGCGCCGGCTGCGCCTGCATCACCGACCCGCGAATCACGCTTCCTTCCGGCAACACCAAATGCTCCGACGCCACCAGCGGCTCGGTAATGACCGCTTCGACCACCTCGCCTTTTTCGAAGTCGCCGAACTCAGCGGCGTGATCAGCCGCGCATGCACCACGCTGCCCGTCGGAGGCGGCGTTCCAACGGATACCAGATCCTCAGCCTTCACCGACTCCGTCCCAAAATCGAGGGGCTGTACCAGGTCCGCGTTGAAACTCGTGCCCTCGTCGATGTATTGCGGATGCACGGGAAGCTGCGCGATCGCCAGCCGCTTCAGCCTGTGTACTTTTCCCGGCTCGTGAATCTGCTTCTGCAGGTCGCTCCACTGCTGCCGGATCTGCTGCCGCGTTGCGCTCACTTTTTTCGACGCCGCATCCTCTACCTTATTTTTCTTTTCCGCTTTTGCATTGGCCGGAACAAATCGCAACACCCCATTTGGCGCCGGTGAAGCTACCGTTTGAATCGGCACATGCCGCCCATCGCTCATCACCAGTTCATCGAACTGCACGTGCACCGCCCGCAAGGGAGAAAAATTCCCGTCCATCGCGTCCAGTGTCCTTGCCTTCTTCGACACCGCATCGATCGCCGAAACTTTCCCGATCACTGGCGTGCCGACGGGAATGAGCAGCTTGTCGAACGCGTATACCGGCTCCGTGGTCTTGCCTTGAATGGTCTGTCCAACGTTCTTGATCCGCACCTCAGAGTCCAGCGCCACCTTGATCGGAGTGCCCGCTGGCACGCTCATCGCCACCGTCACCGGTTCTGGAATCACCTGGATCGCCGGCGTCTCCTCTTTCACCTGTCCCTCAGGCGGCCGCACCTTCAGCGTCTGCCCCAAACATGCCCCACTCCCCAGGATCAGCAAACCCGCCGTCACCGTGAGCCTTCCATAATTCCGAGCCATAAGCGTATTCCTCAGCACAAAGAATTCTCCCAACGTGCCAGACCAAAAGAAAAGTGCAGGGCTACTAGCCGACAAGCGAACAGAGATTAAAACTAAGAAGTGGAGGAACCAGCTTTCAACTATGAATGCGGAGAATAAATAATGGTTGTAACCGCCATTCGATTAGATCACAGCCTGAAACTCTCCGCATGGCGGAATGGTCGACATGCTTTGCACTCCTTCGTGTCCCTTCGTGGCCTTCGTGGTTCCACAATTTGACTTGAATTCCGGCTCCCAATTTCTGCGACAATGCCCGCATGCGTTCGTTCTTACTTCTACTCCTCGCCACCGCCGCCGCAGCCCAATCCGGCCCCCGACTCGAAGTCTCTCACACCACTGAAAGCCTCCGCGGAGCCAGCGCCGTCTCGCGCCAGATCGCCTGGGCAAGCGGCACGCACGGCACCTATCTCCGCACCACCGACGCCGGACGCACCTGGATCCCGGCCCAAGTACCCGATGCCGCCGCACTCGACTTCCGCGCCGTGGTCGCCTTCTCCGCCGACGAAGCTTTCCTCATGTCCGCCGGACCCGGCGACCTGTCCCGCATCTATCACACCTCCGACGCCGGCCAGCATTGGCAGCTCCAATTCACCAATACCAATCCCAAAGGATTCTTCGACTCCATGGTCTTCTGGGATCCCAAACATGGCGTCGTCCTCGGCGATCCCATTGCCGACGACGCCGGCAAACTGAAATTTGAACTCCTCGAAACCGACGACGGTCAAACCTGGAGCCAGATCCCGCCCGCGCAGCTTCCCGAAGCAAGCACCGGCGAAGGCGCATTTGCGGCCTCCAACACCTGCCTCGCGATCGTCCCCAACGTAGGACCGTCCGATCAAAACCTCTGGTTCGCCACCGGAGGCGCGGCCGCGCGCGTCTTCCACTCCCCCGATCGCGGAAAGACCTGGCAAGTCTTCGACACTCCCATCCTCCAAGGCCCCGACTCCGCCGGAATCTTCTCCATCGCCTTCCGCGACCCGCTGCACGGCGTCATCGCTGGAGGTAATTACAAGCGCCCCAAAGACGACGGCCCCGACCTCGCCTTCACCGAAGACGGCGGGAAAACGTGGACCCTCGCCCCCATCAAGCCGCAAGCCTACTTCTCCGCTGTTGCCTACGACCGCGGGATCATGCAAGCCGCCGCCCGCCAGGCCGCGGACGAAAAAGCCGCCGAGCAAGGTGGCAAGAAAATTCGCGTCAAGCCCATCACTCCCGAGCGCCTCTTCATCGTGGGTCCCGACTTCGTCTTCGACTATCACCTGCCCAACAACCCTCACCGCATCGGAGGCAAAAAGAAGCAGGGCGTCGCTTTCAATGCCGTCAGCCCTTTCCCGGAAGGGGGCGCGCTAGTAGTCGGCCCCAAAGGCACCATCGCCTTCATCCCCTGATGTGGGGGAGAGCCCTATGTGGGACAGCCGCCCCCGGCTGTCCGTCGAGCGCAAGCTCGACTGGCTTTTCCTGCACCTGCAACACGATCCCGGCCGATTACCAAAGTCCCATCCCTTCCTGTCCTTTGCATTCCCGACCACATGCCCGAAGATTATCTAGAAGATTAGCCAGCTCTCATCTCCCCCAGACTGAGAACTATGAAAAAACTGTCTCTTGCCCTCGTCTATTTGGCGTCTGCCGCGGCCCTGATGTCCGCGCAAACGCAAACCGCTGCCCCGTCTGCTGCTGCGAACGCAGCAGCATTCCCGACTGCCACGCCCACCGTCGTGCGCACTACCAAGGCCATGCACTATCGCCTGCAGGGCGGAAACGTCAAGGTCGACTTCCAGGGAAGCGACCTCTCGCAGCGCGCCTCGGGTGAAGCCAAGGTCGAAGGCAAGAAAGTGAACTTCGAAATCGACGCCAAATTCACCGGCTTCGAAGACGCCACCAAGTTCGGCCTCGAATATCTGACCTACGTCCTGTGGGCGGTTTCGCCGCAAGGACGTCCCGTGAACCTCGGCGAGCTCACGCTCGATCACCATGGCAACGCCCAGGTCAAGGCCCACACAGACATGCAGACCTTCGGCATGATCGTTACTGCCGAGCCTTATTTTGCTGTGAGTCAGCCCGGCAACATGGTCGTAGCTGAAAGCGCTTCGATCACCGGCGCCGCCACGGAAAACATCGAGGCCAAGTACGAACTGGTCACCCGTGGCACCTACTCTTCCACCAACACGCACATCAACGACGCCATCTTCGGCATCGACAGCAAGACTCCGCTGGAACTTTTCGAAGCCCGCAACGCGATGCGCATCGCGCACATCGCCTCCGCCGACAAGTACGCGGCCTCGATCATGTCGAAGGCCAGCCAGCAATTGCTGAACGCGGAAACGCTCTATCGTCAGAAGCAGAAAAGAGAGACTGTCGAAGCCGCCGCCAAAGAAGCCACCGAGACCGCTGAAGAAGCGCGCCTGATGGCCGTCAAGCAGAAGGCGGAAGAGGAAGCCCAGGCCGCCGCCGCAGCCCGCGAAGCCAAAGCCCGAGCCGATGCGGACGCCGAAGCCAAGCGCCGCGCCGACGCCGAAGCCGCCCGGGCGCAAGCCGACCAGGCTCGCATTCAGGCCGAAAAAGATCGCGCCGCCGCTGAACAAGCCAAGGCGGAAGCCGAGCGCATGAAGCAGGAAGCGCAAGCCGCCGCGCAAGAGGCCGCGCGCCAGAGGGAAGAAGCCGAAAAAGCCAAGGCCGACGCCATCGCCCA
>Ga0209166_10002410_pt1 | contig 14262 bp, 15 predicted proteins | sample Coa_R1_3_FD_187151 | JGI IMG/M metagenome (GOLD analysis project Ga0209166, IMG submission 187151) | Surface soil microbial communities from Centralia Pennsylvania, which are recovering from an underground coalmine fire - Coalmine... | ecosystem: Environmental > Terrestrial > Soil >... | reverse complement strand
GGCAGGGGCGGTTCTGGACCGCGACCGGTTGCGTGTACCCCTTGAATTGCGGAACTGGCGCGCCGGGGATGCCATGCGGCCCGTGGGGCACAAGAATCGGCACAGCGTGGCGCGGCTTTTGAACGAATTGGGCGCGAACCGCTGGGAAAAAGAAAGCTGGCCGGTGCTGACGAGCGCGGGCAAATTGGCTTGGGTTCTGGGATTGCCGGTCGCAGACGAGTTTGCAATGGCTGAAGGGAGCCGTGCAGCGGTGGTGATTACAGAGGAATCCTCATCGTGAGCCGTGCGAAAGCCGCTTCCTACTCCGCGGCGCGAATTGCCAGCCGCGTGAAAACGCTGGGGCGCGCGATTTCACGGGCGTACAGCGGGCGGCGGCTGGATCTTGTGGTGACGATGGACCGCTCGTTTGTGTTTGCCGCCGACCTGGTGCGGGCCATTGATGGTCCGGTGGCGGTGCATTTTGTGCCCGAGGATGTGCGCGACGTGGAAATGGACGGGCGCATCCAGCGTGAAGTTTTTTTCGGGAATCGCCAGACCACCAGCGGCGGCGAGGGGCGTTCTGAGCTCAAGGGACGCGACGTTTTGCTAGTGGACGCGGTGCTGGACAGCGGCGTGACGCAGGAGTTTTTGCTGCGGCGCATCGGCGAAAGCAAGCCGCGCTCGTTGCGACTGGTGGTGCTGCTGTACAAGGCTTCGATGCGGCGGGTGGACCTGGAGCCCGATTACTTTGGCTTCCAGACTGCATCTAATTTAATGTGGTCCGGGTACGGGCTGGCCGGATCGAACGGCCTGGGGCGCAACGGCAAGTCTTTGGTGAGCGGCGAGCGGGGCGGCGGCTCCAAGCGGGCAAAGAAGCGCAAACGGTGAGGGCGCCGGAAATTATTTGAAGGTTTTTTACGGGTTTGATTGTGAGGGCAATGTGAATTCCACGGCAAAAACAATTCTATTCTGGATCTCGATCGTTTTCCTGGGCGTGATGCTCTGGAAGCTGGTTTCGGCCAATGGGCAGGCTGCGCGTGAGGACACGCCAAGCTACAGCGAATTCATGGCCAAGGTGGACGAGGGCGACGTAAAAGAAGTAACGATGTACCTCTCGCCCAACAGCTACGAGATGCAGGGCGAGTACGTCCGGCCGGCAAACCACAAATTCCGCGTCACCGTTCCTAAGGAAAACGCGCCGGAGATCACCAAGAACCTGCGGGACAAGGCCGTGCAATTGAGCGTCAAGGAAGTGCGCAGCGGCGATTGGGTTTTGATACTCTTGAATGCCCTGCCCTTGCTGCTGCTGGCGGGATTCGTATTTTTCCTGATGCGGCAGATGCAAGCGGGCGGCAACAAGGCCCTGAGCTTCGGCAAATCGCGCGCGCGGCTGCTTTCCGCACAGCAGAAGAAAGCGACCTTCAAGGATGTTGCGGGCAGCGATGAAGCGAAGGAAGAGTTGCAGGAAATTATTGAGTTCCTGAAGGATCCGCAAAAATTCCAGAAGCTGGGCGGGCGTATTCCGAAGGGCGTACTTCTTGTCGGGCCGCCGGGGACGGGCAAGACTTTGCTGGCGCGGGCGATTGCCGGCGAGGCGAACGTGCCGTTCTTCTCGATTTCGGGTTCGGACTTTGTGGAGATGTTCGTCGGCGTGGGCGCGAGCCGCGTGCGCGACCTGTTTGAGCAGGGCAAGAAGAATGCCCCTTGCATCATCTTCATTGATGAAATTGACGCGGTTGGCCGTCATCGCGGAGCGGGCCTGGGCGGCGGGCACGATGAGCGCGAGCAGACTTTGAACGCGCTGCTGGTCGAAATGGATGGATTTGAATCGAACGAGGGCGTGATCCTGATCGCGGCGACGAACCGTCCTGACGTGCTGGATCCCGCCCTGCTGCGCCCCGGGCGTTTTGACCGCCGCGTGGTTGTGGCGCGCCCCGACGTGAAGGGCCGCGAAGAGATTCTTCGCGTACACACGCGCAAGGTTCCACTTTCGGATGACGTGGATCTTTCGATCATCGCGCGCGGCACGCCGGGCTTTTCCGGCGCCGACCTGGCCAACCTGGTGAACGAAGCGGCGCTGTGGGCCGCTCGGCAGAACCGCAAATTTGTGGCGATGGACGATTTCGAGATGTCCAAGGACAAAGTGCTGATGGGCGTGGAGCGCAAGTCCATGATCCTGTCGGATGAAGAGAAGCGGAACACCGCGTATCACGAGGCGGGGCACGCGCTGGTGGCGGCGATGACGCCAGGCGCGGATCCCGTTCACAAGGTGACGATTATTCCGCGTGGGATGGCGCTGGGCTTGACGATGCAATTGCCCGAGGCGGACAAGCATACCTACACGAAGGAGTTTCTGGAGGGTATGCTGGCCGTGTTGATGGGCGGACGCAGCGCGGAAGAGCTTTTCCTGGGTCACATCACGACCGGCGCGGGAAATGACATCGAGCGCGCCACGGACATCGCCCGCAACATGGTCTGCGAGTGGGGCATGAGCGATCTGGGCCCGCTGGCGTACGGCAAGAAGGAAGAAGCCATCTTCCTGGGGCGCGAAATCGCGCAACACCGGGACTTCAGCGAAGACACCGCGCTGCAGATTGACCGCGAAGTGAAGCGGATCGTCAACAGCGGTTACGAGAAGGCGAAGAATCTGCTTTCGACGCACAAGGAAACCCTGGACAACATCGCACAGGCGTTGCTAGTGCGCGAAGTGCTGGACGCGAACGAGGTGCGCTTGCTGATGGAAGGCAAACCCCTGCCCGAGAAGCCGCGGACGCCTCCGACGACTCCTCCGACGGCGGCCGCTCCGGCGACAGATCCGAAGGTAGTCAGGCCGGAGATGCGCCCCGCGCCAGGTTTCACCCGCGGCGATTCGCCGGCGAAAGCCTGATTTAGGTCAGTTCTCAAAATTTACGACCAGGGGCCCGGAAAATCGGGCCCCTACTTTTTTGCGCGCGGAGGCGTACAATACCGCTATGGGATTGAAAGACGGCGAGAATCTGAATATCACCTGCCCGTGCTGCCAGGCGAAGCTGGTGGTGGACCCGGTGTTTGGCGCAGTGCTGTCGCACGAGGCGCACGTCAAGCCGGGACCCGACGTGGACCTGACGCAGGCGCAGAGCATCCTGGAGCAGCAAAAGAAGAACCGGGAAGACAAGTTTGCGGATTCCTTTTTCCAGGAAACGCACAAGGAAGATATTCTCGCCAAGAAATTTGAAGAGGCCATGAAAAAAGCTAAGGACGCGCCCGCCGGAAAGCCGATTCGGGATTTCGATTTGGATTAGTATCCGTGGCTGGTGATTAGTGACTGGTGAAACCCTGCCTCTGAATGTCTCCTTCCCACTCCATGATTGTTAGAAAAAAGTACAGATTGATTGTTAGCGGGCGAACGCTTGCGCTGGGGGAGTGCACGCTGGTGATGGGTGTGCTGAACGTGACGCCGGACAGCTTTTCCGATGGCGGGAAATTTTTCCGGGCGGCGGATGCCGTGAAAGCCGCGTTGGCCATGGAGCGGGCGGGCGCGGACATTCTCGATATTGGGGCCGAGTCCACGCGGCCGGGTTCCACGGGCATTTCGGGGGAGGAAGAGCTGGAGCGCTTGCTGCCGGTGCTGCAGGGTTTGCGCGGGCGATTGAAGATCCCCATTTCGATTGATACGCAGAAGGCGCGTGTGGCGGAGATGGCGATTGGCGCGGGCGCGCAGATGCTGAACGATATCTCGGGACTGCGCCAGGATCCGAAGATGGCGGAGGTTGCGGCAAGATTCGGCGTGCCCATCGTGCTGATGCACATGCGCGGAACGCCACGGACGATGCAGAAGCAGCCTTGGGCGCGGGATGTGATGAAAGACGTTAGCCGCGGGCTTCGCGAATCCATGGCCATCGCGCGCGGCGCGGGCGTGCGCAAGTCGCAGATCATCCTTGATCCGGGGATCGGCTTCGGCAAGAGCATTGCGCAAAATTACGAACTGCTTGCCAAACTGCCTACACTCGCCAGGCTGGGTTATCCGCTGCTGGTTGGAACGTCGCGCAAAGGATTTCTTGGGGCGACGCTTGCTCGAAATGGCAAATCTTTGCCGGCGGGCGAACGAATCTGGGGAACGGCCGCAAGCGTGGCAGCGAGCATTCTGCAGGGCGCGCATATCGTGCGCGTGCATGATGTCGAGGAAATGGCGCAAGTGGCCCGCGTGACGGATTGCCTGCTGGATCCCCGCCACAAGCCAAAGAACATCAGCAGCTAATGCTTTGAGTCCGATATAATCCACGCGTCAGTTTGCGATCTACTGAGGAACCCATCCATGCGAAACCGCTGCTATTTCATTGCGTCTTTACTTCTTTGCTTCCTTATTTCGCTTACTCAATCTTCCGCTCAGATTCCAGCGGTGAAGCCGGACTCGCTGCATCCCGGGCAGGCGGCGCCGGGCGCGGCGAGTTGTTCGGCGACGGAGGCTTCGTCTTGCGCGCAGGCGGCGGCGAAGATTACGCCGATTGTGATGGGCGAATCGCCGCTGGAAGAAAATTTGCGGCGGTTGACGGATGGGATCGGCGGGCGGGTGACGGGTTCACCCGAGATGGCAAAGGCCGTGGAGTGGGGCGTGGCGGGATTTCGCGCGGCGGGAGTGGACGTGCACACCGAGAAGTACATGCAGCCAGTGTCGTGGAGCGAGGGCGAGACGCGGCTCGAGGTGCTGGGAGCGGAACGGTTCCCGGTTTCACTGGTTTCGGTCGGGCTTTCACCGGCTACGCCGGCTGGAGGGTTGGAAGGCGTGCTGGTGAATGTCGGAACCGGCGCGGAAGCCGATTTCGCACACGCGGGAACTTCGGCGAAGGGCGCGATTCTGATTGTGCATACGGAGGTCAGCTACACATGGGTTGATCTCTTTAACGAGTATCGGACCCCCCCGGCGATTATTGAGCGAGCGCTGAAGGCGGGAGCGCTGGCTATTCTGTGGACCGGGGAGCGCGAGCGGAAATTGCTCTACCGGCACACGAATACCACGGACGGCAAGCAGGAGAGAATTCCGCAGGCGGTGGTGGCGCGGGAGGACGGATTGCGGCTGGAGCGCGCGGCGCTGGCAAATCCGGGAAAAGTGCGCGTGCGGCTGACGATGCCGAACAAGATCGGGGGGCCCGTGAAGCAGCAGAACGTGGTGGGCGAGATTCGCGGTTATGAAAAGCCGGACGAAATCGTGGTGCTGGGCGCGCATTTGGATTCATGGGAACTCGGCACGGGCGCATTGGATAACGGTTGCAACGCGGCGTTGGTGATTGAGGCGGCGCGGGCGACCAAGGCGAGCGGGCTGCTGCCACGGCGGACCATCCGGTTCATTCTTTTCAGCGGCGAAGAAGAAGGATTGTACGGCTCCTGGGCGTATGTGAAGGAACATCGCGCGGAGATGGACAGGTATCGCGGCGTGGTGATTTTCGATTCCGGGATTGGGCGCGTGACCGGCTTTTCGCTGGGCGGGCGCCGGGACATCGAGCCGGCAGTGCGGGAAATATTGAAACCGTTCGCGGGGTGGGGAGTGGACGACCATACTTATGACGCGAGTTGGGGCACGGACCATTTTGATTTTTTGCTGGAGGGCGTGCCAAACCTGGTGGCGAATCAGGAGGTTGCGAATTACCTGCAGAATTATCACGCGGCTTCGGATACGTTTGACAAGGTGGACATTCGCGAGCTGAAGCTGAACACGGTGCTGGCGGCGGTGACGGCATGGGGCATCGCGGATCGCGCAGAGCCGATTGGCCCGCGCTATTCGCGCGCACAGATAGAAACGATGATGAAGGAGACCGGCCTTGACCAGGAGATGAAGACCCTCGGCATGTGGGCGGATTGGGAGAGCAGCGCGCGGGGAAGAAAACCGTGATCGGGCAGGGGTCGGCCTGAAGACCGGCCACCACATGGGCACAGGCTGAAGCCTGTGCTGCCGGGATCGAGGCCAGCGTAAAGCCGCGCCTACAAGGGTGCACGAATGGGAAAACACAGCGCACTCGCGGGCGTGGCCAGTAGCGTTCGAGCTATACTGAAGTTGTGAGCGGAATTCCACAAAAAAGCCGTGTTTTGGCACCGGAGAAAGCGCATACGGCGTTCAAGATTCTGGCGTTGGACTACGGGCGGACGAAGATCGGGCTCGCGCTGGCCGACAGCGAAGCTCGGATTGCGCAGCCCTATGACACGATGGAGCGCATCAACCGGAATGAGGATATGCGCAGGCTGCGGGAACTGGCGCGGGATCTTGGCGTGCGGCAGATTGTGGTGGGACTTCCCTTGCGGCTGGACGGTACGGGCGGGGAGATGGCCGACGAAGCGACGCGATTTGCGCAACGCGTGCACAAACAGATTGGCATGCCGGTGGAACTGGTGGATGAGCGGCTGAGCAGTTGGGAGGCGGAGCGCATTCTGGAAGAAGAGATGGGACGGAGGATTGTGCACGAAGAGACCCCGCACGGGCGCAGAAAAACGGCGGGAGCGGCGGATGGGAAGTACACGGTTGACGCGGTGGCCGCGATGGTGATCCTGCGCGAATATCTGGCACGCACGCCTCTTACGGAGGGGAGCCGCTAATTTGAAAATTCTCGCCGCCCTCATTCTGCTGATTTTGCTTGCAGCGGTGACAGCCGCCGGCTACGTATGGTATTCCGTCGAAAAACCGTATGGGACGATTCCGGCGGATGGACTGTATGTGGACATTCCTCACGGGGCTTCGCGGCGGGCTGTAGCGCACATCCTGGAAAAGGCCGGGGTGATCCGGAACTCGTTTGCATTTGAACTTTATGCGCGGCGGCATCCGAAAAGGACATTGGAGGCCGGCGAATACCTGTTTGATCATCCGCTGGCGGGCAAGGACGTTTTCTGGAAACTGGCGAACGGCGAGGTTTACCAGCAGCCGTTCACGGTGCGCGAAGGCGAAACAATTTTTGATATTGCGCGCGATCTGGAAGCGGCGAAGTACATGTCGGCCGATGATTTCCTCGCAGCTGCGCAAGATCCGACTCAAATTAAGGACCTTTTTCCGGACGCAAGAACGCTGGAGGGTTTTCTTTTCCCGGCGACGTACAATCTGCCGAAGCACGCGCCCGCGCAAGAAATTACCGGGATGATGGTGCGGAAATTCCGGGAAGCACTGGCCAACTCCGTGCCGAACGAAGACCCGGCAGTGGATCCGCCGGTTTCGATCGGCTCCGTGGTTACGCTGGCATCGCTGGTGGAACGCGAAACGCCGAAGCCCGACGAGCGGCCGCTGGTGGCGGGCGTGTTCACGAACCGGCTGGCGAAAAACATCCCGCTGCAGTGCGACCCGACGGTGATTTATGCGCTGCAGATGGACGACGAATACAAGGGCACGCTAACGCTGAGGGATTTGCACCTGAATTCACCGTATAACACGTATCGGAATAGAGGATTGCCGCCGGGACCAATCGGGAATCCCGGCGAGGTTGCGCTGCGCGCGGCTTTCCATCCGGCACAGACCGATTATCTTTATTTTGTGGCCAACACGCAGGGCGGGCATTTTTTCGCCTCCACACTGGCGGAACACAACACAAATGTGGCCAAATATCACCGCCTGCTGAGAGGCGAGCCCGCGGAACTTCCGGTGGTGGAAGCGCATCATACCCATGCGGGCGGTCCGGCGCGCAAAGGCAAACGATGACCGACGCGCTCAAACACAAGAAGGACATGATTCTGGACGCGGCGCGCGACCTGGGCGTTCAGAAGTGGACGGTGGCGGAGATCGACCAACTCCGGCGCAAGCTGCTGGCGGATCACGGCGAAGCGGGAAAAACCGGGAATGATTACATCGCGGATGTGCTGAAGAGCACGGGCTGGAAAATCCAGCTGACCGACCGCGAGGAAGCGGAAGAGCGGTTCGAGGAAGAGTTTGAAGACATTCTGCATTTCAAGACGCTGCAGGACGCGGAAGTGAGCCTGACCCGGCTGGACGAACTGCTGCGGCGGTTTCGGATGCACGGCGAGCGGGCCGCGATGGGGCGAGTGCTGGAGATTGCGCGGCTCGGAAAACGCCGCGCGGAAATGATTTCACGCAACCGCAAGGTGGAAGAACAGAAACGCAAAGAGAAGAAGGAAATCGCGGAATGGTTCCGCATCTGGCTGGAGGCGCCGGACACGTTTTTTGACTGGCTGAACGTGCGCAAAGCCTCGCCGGAGTTTCACGCCACCTTTGGCGAAATCGAGGAAGAGTAATCTTGCTGCCGGAAAACAACTTGCCTGATTTGCCGCCGCATTCGCTGGATGTGCAGGCGATGGACCTTGGGCCCGAAATCAAAGCCCTGGGGCTTGAATTGATCGGCACGGAAAGCCGTGAGCCGGTACGGGGCGAGGAAGCGGCTTCGATCTGGGCTGTGGTTTTCCCCGCGCTGGCGGCCGATGAGCCGTGGGTGCTGGATTTTTTCAGCCACCTGGATCGCGTGCGCGAATACTGCAAGGGCCACGAGGTGGAATTTCGCGAGGCGGCGAACCGCTGCCTGGTGATTCCCCAGCTTCCGGTTGAAAAATTGCGAGAATTGGTTGCGCGATTCGCGGGAGAAACATTCGGATTGCGCTGCGGCACTGCGGTGAAACAGGCGGACGCCAAGGTGGAGAGCGAGCTTTCGCATCGCGGGCTGGACGCTTATCAGGATGCTTACGTGCGGTATACGTTTTGCGCGATATGCGAACCCGATGACGGCTGGGTGACGCTGCTAAGCCAATCGCTGTGGCCAAGCGAAATTATTCGTCGCGCCCGGCCCGCCCTGCAGCCGTTTGACGTGCACATCGCACGGCCCCAGTGAACAGCGGTTTGACGCTCCACGGGATGGTTGTTAGATTGCCTTGTTTGGATAGAAAGCGCGAATTTCACTGATGAAACGTAACTGGAAGCGCATGATTTTGGTGACAGTGTCGGCGGCGGCTTGCGGCTGCGGGCACGCGGTCACGAAATCCACGAAAGTGCCTGTGGCGGAACGGCCCATCGCGCGGGAGGCGAGCGAAGAAGAGCTGCTCGATCGCTACAATGCGCTCGCTCGCGGGCTGAAGAGCATTGACGCCACGCTGGAGTTGAAGCCGACGACGGGCACGAAATACAGCGGCGTGATTGATGAATATCACGAGGTGAAAGCGTTTCTACTGGCGTCGCGCCCGTATAACGTTCGCATGATTGGCCAGGTGCCGGTCGTCGGGAAAACCGTGTTTGATATGGTGAGCGACGGGCAGACATTTGAAGTGTCGGTTCCCCCGAAGAATAAATTTCTGGTCGGGCAGGTGGCGTTGGAGCGGCAAAGCAGCAAGCCGATTGAGAATTTACGGCCGCAGCATCTGGTCGACGCCGTGTTGTGGCCGGAAGTGCGCAAGGAAGAAGTGGTGCTGATTGAGGAGTACAACGACGAAAGCGCGCGGTATTACGTGCTGACGGTGCTGCGCGGGGGATACAAGTCGGAAATTTTGCGGAAGATCTGGTTTGACCGGGCGGATCTTCATATGGTGCGGCTGCAAGCGTACGGGCCGAAGGGCGCGCTGCTCTCCGATGTGCGCTATGCGAACTGGCAGCCGGTTTCCGCCGGGAGCGCCGAGGAATATCCGATGAGCATTCGCCTCGAGCGGCCTCGCGACGAATACCGGCTGGACCTGGCGATCAGCAAGATCGCTTTGAATGAGCCGCTGGACGCGGACCGCTTCAAGCTGGAAGCGCCGGCGGGCGCCGAGGTCGTGCATGTGGGGGAGAATTCCGAGGAGAAGCGGCCATGATGGGCCAGTTTGTCTTTCGCAATCTGTTTCACCGGCCCATGCGCACCTTGATCGGCGTGGTGGCCATCGCCGTCGAAGTTACTCTCGTCATTATCATCGTGGGGCTTACCTCGGGGATGCTGCAGGAGACGGCGAAGCGCATCGAAGGAATCGGCGCGGACATCATGGTGCAGGCGCCCTCGGCGCAGATTTTTATCGTGATGAGCGGCTCGCCGATGCCCGTCAAGATCGGCGAAAAAATTCACGAGCTCAAGTACGTGCAATACGTCAGCCCGGCGTTTCTGCAGTTCAACACTTCGGGCGGTGTTGAGACCATTTGGGGTATTGACCCGGTTTCCTTCCGTGACGTTTCGAATGGGTTCGTGTTTCATGAGGGGCATGACCTGCAAGGGCCAGACGACATGCTGGTGGACGACTGGCAAGCCAGGGCCAAGCACGTGAAAGTTGGGGACACGTATACGCTGCTGAATCACGCCTGGAAAGTCGTGGGCATCGTGGAGCATGGAAAGGCGGGCCGGATTTTCGTGCCTATTACCTCGCTTCAGGAGTTGGTGGGAGGCCGCGACAAAGCGACTATTTTTCTGGTCAGGTGCACGCGGCCGGAGCACACGCCGGACGTCATCGCGGAGATCAAGGAACTGCTGCCCAACTATCCGGTGCGACCGGTGAAGGAATTCATGACGTTGATGTCGTCCACCAACATTCCGGCGCTGCAGACTTTCATTAATTCGATGATCGCGCTGGCGGTTTCCATCGGATTGCTGGTGATATTCCTTTCGATGTACACGACCGTGCTGGAGCGTACCCGCGATATCGGCGTGCTAAAATCATTGGGTGCCAGCAAATTCCTGATTATCCGCGCCCTGTTGGCGGAAACCACTCTGCTCTGTCTGCTGGGAATTGTTGCCGGCATCGGCCTGAGCTATGTGGTGCGGGCTGGCTTCCTTAAATTGTTTCCGACACTTTCCATTTTGATCACCGCGGGCTGGATTCTGCGGGCCGGGCTAATCGCTATCGTGGGCGCATTAATCGGCGCGAGTTATCCGGCTTGGCAGGCCAGCCGCAAAGACGCGGTCGAAGCGCTCTCGTACGATTAAGAAACCGGGGGAAACTAGGCAGAGATGGCAATCACAGTTACAATACGAACGAATTCCACCGGAAACGCGGAGCCCGAGCTCAAAACCTTGGAGCCGATACTCAAAGTCGAGAACGTCTGGAAGTTGTATCACGCGGGCAAAGTGGAAGTGCCGGCCCTGCGCGGCGTAAATTTCGAGGTTCTGCCCGGGGAGGCGGTGGCCGTGATGGGGCCTTCGGGCTGCGGAAAATCTTCGCTGCTTTATGTGATCGGGGGCCTGGCGAAAGCCTCGCGCGGGAAAGTGCTGGTGGACGGCAACGACCTGGTTGGCATGAGCGATGCGGAGCGCACGAAACTTCGCCGGCACAAAATCGGATTTGTTTTTCAACGGTTCAACTTGCTGCCGGCGTTGACGGCCAAGGGCAACATCGCGATTGCACAGTACATTCACGGCGACGGCTTCGATCCGCACCGGTTTGAAGTCGTCACCAAAATGCTGGGTCTCGATGGAAGGCTGGAGCACCGGCCATCGGAGATGTCGGGTGGCGAGCAGCAGCGCGTGGCGATCGCGCGGGCAATCATCAACGAGCCGAAGATTCTGCTGGCCGACGAGCCCACCGGCAACCTGGACACCAAGAATTCGGAAATTGTGCTGGAAATGCTGCGGCGTTTGAATAAAGATTTGGGACAAACCATCGTCATGATCACGCACAACCCGGAGGCCACAACCTATTTCGACCGCGTGGTGCACATGCGCGACGGCGTGATCGTCGACGGAGTGCCGGCGGACTGATCCATGGCGGGAATTGGCCAATTCTTGTATCGGACGTTTTTCTGGTCCTATGAGCGCGGCTCGTGGCAGTACGACGTCGCGGTAATTCTGATTCTGTTCTTTGTGTTCTCACCGAAAAGCTGGTTTCACGACCAGCCGCAGGTGGGCCTGCCGGTGAATTCGACGCAGGTGGAATTCGTTTCCAAGTCGGGAGAGGTGGAAGTTTATAGAATTGATTCGCGCGCGCTCGCGCCGCCGGAGCGGACGCCGGCGCTCCAGAACGAACTCCATAACGCACTGCAGAAAGCCGGCGCCGGATTGCAGGATGGCCGCTTTTCGATTGGAAAAATCGAGGCGCTGCGCGACGCCAGCGGCAATGTGATCGCCTACCAAGTGGAAATCAAGCACTAATTCGACGTCTTCACTGATTGCGCGCCGGTGCCGAGTCCCCAGCCTTCCGCTTGTGCTACGATTTGAGGGTACAAAGATTGGAACGGGACAGGGGATGCGTTGAGAAAAACTGCCCTTTTTGCATTGATTGCGCTTCTCGGTTGGCTGGAAGTTCCGGCCTCGGCGGCCGGTGGCCAGAACTCCGGGAAACTCACCCTGGATTACGTGCTGACCATGATGGACCGGTCGGCGGAAGATTTCCGCAGCCTGACGGCGGCGCTGGACCACGTGAAGTACACGGCGGTGGTGAAGGATACTTCGACGGAGTCCGGCGAGATTTATGTGCGCAAGGATTCCAGGCTGCGCATCGATTTTATTTCGCCTGATCCGCGCACCATCATCCGGAATGGCGACAATCTTTATATTTACACGCCGAAGATCAATCGCGTGGAAGAGTACAACATCGGCAAGAACCGCGCGCTGGCCGATCAGTACCTGGCGCTGGGATTTGGGACGCGGACCGAAAGCCTGAAGAAAAGCTACGACGTGAGTCTATCGGGTGAGGAAGAGATGGACGGCCACAAGATGGCGCTGGTGGAACTGGTGCCGCGATCCGATGAATTGCGCAAGCAGATCACGAAGATTGTGATGTGGGTGGACGAGGCTTCCTGGCTGCCGGTGCAGCAGAAATTCCTGGAAGCCGGCTCGGGAGACTATTTCCTGTCGCGGTACAAGAATGTGATGAAGAATTTGAAGATCGGCGATGGCAAATTCAAGGCCGATTGGCCGAAGGGCACGAAGATCGAAAAACCGCACGAGTAGCGGACGGGTAGTTTAGTTCCGCGCTCCTTCCCTTTCCAAAAGCTTCTTTTTGCGTTGCAGACCCCAGCGGTAGCCTGCAAGTTCCCCGTCGGTGCGAATCACGCGATGGCATGGCACCACGATTGAAGTGGGATTTGTGGCGCAGGCGCGGGCGACGGCGCGCACGGAATTGGGCTTGCCGAGTGCCCGCGCAACTTGCGTGTAAGTGCGGGTGGCGCCCCGCGGGATTTTCTGAAGCTCCTGCCAGACGCGGCGTTGGAAGGCGGTGGCCTGTACATCCAGCGGCAAGTCTTTGCTGGGCGCGTGGCCTTCCACACGGCTGAGAATTTCTTTCAGCCAGATTTCGTTGGGGCCGGCGGAACGCGCGACTTCCGCGCGCGGGTATTCTTTCTGGAGAGCGCCCACCAGAGTTCGTTCGTCGTCGCCAAGATAAACGGCGGAGATCCCACGCTCGGTTCCCGCGACGAGCACCTTCCCCAATGAACTTGCTGCTACCGTGAATCCGATTTTCATGCCTGCTCCTCCCTTCCGGTACGATGCCGGAGTCATTCCCAACTGCGAATTTGTTTTCTCGTAGATGCGGCTCGGCGAGCCGTAGCCGCAAGCGTAAAGAGCCTCGGAGATGCCCGCGCCTTCGCGCAGCATTTTCTTGAATTTTTCGAGGCGGGCGGCGTGCGCGAATTCGCGCGGAGACAGACCGGTGACGCGGTGAAAGACGCGGCGCAGCTTCGCGGTTGAGGCGTGCAGTTGCGTGGCGATCGGACCGAGGCGAATCGAATCTTCCTCGGTTGCGCCTCCGAGAAGCTTCGCGGCCTGCTTCACAAGCGAGATTGCTTCGAGCTGCTCCTGTGGGCGGCAACGGCGGCACGGGCGGTAGCCGTTCTTTTCCGCCTCCTGCGTGGTGCGAAAGAATACGGCGTTCTGGCGGAGCGGCCTGCGCGCGGGGCAGGTCGGCCGGCAGTAAATGTGCGTCGAGCGCACCGCCAGGAAAAATTTGCCGTCGGCGCGCGGGTCGCGTTGCAGCGCGGCTTGCCAGTATTGCGCCGCGGCCTGTGAGGAGATGCTGCTGGTTTCCGTGATGGCTGACTGTTTGTTCATGCGCCGAGATTACAGAACTTCATGATAGCAATCTATCCGCTTTCGGGCGTCAAAGTCGCTTCAGGATTCGCCGGGACACGGCACGACTTCTTCCGGCGGCGCGGCGGGCTTGTGCGGCGCCAGGATCACCAACAATACGGCGGCCAGAATGGTGCCGCTCGCGATGAGAGTTCGCAACGTCAACGGTTCGCCGCCGATGGACCAGCCAAGGAACAGGGCCACAACGGGATTGACGAAGGCGTAAGTGGCAACGCGGGACGCGGTGCTGTGCTTGAGGATATAGATGTAGGCGGAAAAGCCAAGTCCGGAGCCGAAAGAAAAAAGGTATAGCACAGCGAGCCACGAGCGCAAGGTTACCTGCGCCGGATGAAACTGGTGTATTTCG
>Ga0209166_10002408_pt1 | contig 14278 bp, 14 predicted proteins | sample Coa_R1_3_FD_187151 | JGI IMG/M metagenome (GOLD analysis project Ga0209166, IMG submission 187151) | Surface soil microbial communities from Centralia Pennsylvania, which are recovering from an underground coalmine fire - Coalmine... | ecosystem: Environmental > Terrestrial > Soil >... | reverse complement strand
CCTGCACGCCACCCACGGGCAGGGCGCGGACGATGTCGTCGTCAGTGTGCCCGTGGCCGGCCTGATGGAGGAAGGCGACACGGTCATGAAGCCCGACGGCATGCTGGTGCTGTTCGCCGGCGTGCCCAACGGCACCCTGGGCGCCGTCAACCTCAGCAACGTCTATCTCTCCAACGCCCAATACACCGGCACCTCCGGCTTGACCATTCACGACCAGGCCTCCGTTATGCAGCGTCGCGTGGCCGGGACGCTGTCGCCCGGCCGTTCGGTGGCCGCCATCGGCGGCCTGGAAACGGCGGCCCAGGCGATTGAGTCGGTCATCGAGGGCAAGTACCCCGGCAAGGTGGTCATCTTTCCGCAAATCCACAATCTGCCCTTGACCGGTCTCAAGGAGCTCAAAGAGCGCCTGCCCGACGTCGCCGCGCAATTGGGCGAGGATCAGATGTGGACCAACGCGGCCGAGGCAGAGCTGATCGAAGAGCTGTGGGACCGGCCCGCATGATCTTCACCGTTACGCTTAACCCGGCGGTGGACCGCGAGCTGACGGTGCCGCGGCTCGAGTTCGATTCTGTGCTGCGCGCCGGCGAGGCGCGCGTGGATTTCGGCGGCAAGGGGTTCAACGTCTCGCGTTTGCTCAAAGGCATGGACGCCGCCAGCACCGCCATCGGTTTCCTGGGTGGTCGGGCGGGCGCGCTATTGCAAGACGGTTTGCAGAGCCTGGGCATCGCCACCGACTTCGTGTGGGTGCCCGGCGAGACGCGCACCAATGTCAGCTTCGTGACCCAGGCGCACGACCACTACATCAAGGTCAACGACAAGGGGCCGGTGGTCCCGGCAGCCCAGCAAGGCGAGCTGCTCGACAAGATCGGCGCGCTGGCGCGGCACGGCGATTGGTGGGTACTGGCGGGCAGCCTGCCGCCGGGCGTGGCTGATGACTTCTACGCGCGCATCGTGGACCTGCTCAATCGGCACGGGTCTCAGGCCATACTGGATGCCACGGGTGAACCGTTCCGCCTCGGCTGTGGGCAACGCCCATACCTGGTGAAACCCAACGCCGAGGAAGCCCGCGCCCTGACCGGCCTGCCCATGGACACACCAGCGGAGATTGCCGCCGGCGCCGCCGCCATCCGCAGGTTGGGCGCTCAGAACGTGGTCGTTTCGATGGGCAAGACCGGCGCCCTGCTGCAATCCGCCGAGGGCGCCTGGCTGGCCTATAGCCCGCCGATCGTCGAGGCGAATCCCATCGGTGCCGGCGACTCCATGGTCGGCGGGCTGGTCTGGGCGCTCACGCAGGGCAGCGCGTTGAAAGAGTCGCTGGGCTGGGGCGTCGCTAGCGGCGCCGCCACCGCCAGCTTGCCCGGAACGGAAGTCGGCGCGCGCCCGCTGATTGAGAACCTGTTTGCGCGAGTTCGTACCGAGCAACTCGAAATCGCCTAAAAAGGATGTCCGAATGCCCTTCGAAGCACATCAGGAAAAAGAATACTCAAAAGATGCCCAAAGCATCTATCAGGCTGGCTTGAAAGCTACCGAAAAGCTGGGCGGGAAAATTATCAGCTCGGACCCCGACCAGCTCCGCTTTGAAGCCCGGTTTCCCAAAGTCATACTGGGTAAGACGCTCGGCGAGCGCACCCAGCTGGCTTGTGCCGTGCGAGCCGGCAGCGGAAGCGGCACGCTGATGGTGGATGCATTTCCGCTCGACGCGCTGGAGCGCAAGCTGATGTTCGGCGCGCGCAAGGGCGTCACACAGACGATCGTCACGTGGTTCATCGCGCACCTGGAAAATAATCTCGGAATGCCGCCCGCTCAGTAGGCATTCTGACGACCGCCAGGCGAAACATTTTCGTTGCGGCCCGCCGAAAGGCCAGGGGACCACCATGGACAAATGGGTCTATCTCTTCCAGGAAGGCGATCGAAGTTTGCTGGCTCTGCTGGGCGGCAAGGGCGCGGGCGTGGCTGAGATGTCGCGCGCCGGGCTGCCGGTGCCGCCGGGTTTCATCATCACCACCGCTGCCTGCAACGCCTATTACCAGCACGACAAGCTGTTTCCCGAAGGCATGTGGTCGCAGAGCAAGGTGGCCCTGGCCGCGGTTGAGGAACAGGCCGGCAAGCGCTTTGGCCAGGCGGCCAACCCATTGCTGGTATCGGTCCGCTCGGGCGCGGCCATCAGCATGCCGGGCATGATGGACACGGTGCTCAACCTGGGCCTGAACGCCCAAACCCTGAGTGGCCTCGCCCACCTGACCGGCGACGAGGCGTTTGCCTGGGACGCCTACCGGCGCTTTGTGCAGATGTTCGGCGAGATCGTGCTGGACGTGCCCAAGGATAAGCTCGACCGCGCCAGCGATGCCATCCGCGACCGCGCCGACGGCCAGCGCGGGGCCGAGCAGAGCGTGGCCACCTCGCGCCTGATCGTCGAGCGCTACAAGGAAGTCATCTTCGGCGAGGCGCGCCAGGAGGTGCCCGAGGACCCCGAGGAACAACTGCGCATGGCCATCGCGGCCGTGTTCGATTCGTGGACCAACCGCCGCTCGGCCGACTACCGCCGGCTCAACCGCATCCCCGACGACCTGGGCACGGCTGTCACCGTGCAGTCCATGGTCTTCGGCAACGCCGGCCAGGACTCGGGCACCGGCGTGGCCTTCACCCGTAACCCCAACACCGGCGAGCCGAAGCTGTTCGGCGAGTACCTGACCGATGCCCAGGGCGAGGACGTGGTGGCCGGCACGTTCACACCGCTGCCCATCCAACACATGGCCGAGGCCTTGCCCGGCACCTATCAGCAGTTCGTGGACATCACCCGCCGCCTGGAGACGCACTACCGCGATATGCAGGACGTGGAGTTCACCATCGAGCGCGGCAAACTGTGGATGCTGCAAACGCGCAGCGGCAAGCGCACCGGCCAGGCCGCCACGCGCATCGCGGTCGACCTGGTGTCCGAAGGCTTGATCACCAGCGCGGAAGCCATCTTGCGCGTGTCACCCGAGCACCTGGAGCAACTCCTGCACCCGATTGTCGACCCGGCCGCCCACGCTCCGCTCATTGCCACGGGACTGCCCGCTTCACCGGGCGCGGCCAGCGGCATCGTCGTCTTCAACGCCGACGAGGCGCAGGCCCGCGGCGAGGCGGGCGAAAAGGTCATCCTGGTGCGGCACGAGACCAACCCGGACGACTTTCACGGCATGGTGGCTGCCCAGGCGATCGTCACGGCCCGGGGCGGCATGACCAGCCACGCCGCGGTGGTGGCGCGCGGCATGGGCAAGTGCTGCGTCGTAGGCGCCGACGCCATCGAGATTGATTACCCCAAACAGCTCTTCACCGCCGGCAGCCTGAAGATCTCGCACGGCGATTGGATTACCGTGAACGGTACCAACGGACAGGTGCTGCAGGGCAAGGTGGCCACCATCAAGCCCGAGTTGGACGATAACTTCCACACCTTGATGACCTGGGCCGACGAGGCCCGCACGCTCAACGTGCGCGCCAACGCCGACACGCCCACCGACGCCCGCCAGGCCCGCCAGTTCGGCGCGGAGGGCATCGGCCTATGCCGCACCGAGCACATGTTCTTTGAAGGCGACCGCATCCAGGCCATGCGCGAGATGATCATGGCGCCCAACGCCGTGGCGCGGGCCGAGGCCCTGGCTAAGCTGGAGCCGCTACAGATGCAGGACTTCGAAGGCTTGTTTGAAGCCATGGACGGCTACCCGGTCACCATCCGGCTCTTGGACCCGCCCCTGCACGAGTTCCTGCCCCGGCGCGAAGAGACCCAGCTGACTATCACCGACCTCAAGCTCAAGCTGCGGCTGGCCTCGTCGCTGGAGGAGATTGACGCTCTGCTGCGCGATATCAATATCCATAGTGCCATGTTGAGCCAGATTGAACGGCTGGCCGAAGCCAACCCGATGCTGGGCCACCGCGGCTGCCGGCTGGGCGTGGTTTATCCCGAAGTCACCGAGATGCAGGCGCGGGCCATCTTCACCGCCGCGGTTCACTGCCGCGAGCGCGGCCTGTCCGTCATCCCTGAGGTCATGATCCCGCTGGTGGGCTTTGTCACCGAGTTCAAACACCAGGCCGCGCTGGTCCGCAGGACGGCCGAGGCGGTGTTCGCCGAGCACGGGGTGAAGCTGGATTACACCCTGGGCACCATGATCGAGCTGCCGCGGGCGGCGCTCACGGCCAACGAGATCGCCGAGGCAGCGGAGTTCTTCTCGTTTGGCACCAACGACCTGACCCAGACCACGCTGGGCCTGAGCCGCGACGACTCGGCCCGCTTCCTGCCCGGCTACGTGCAGCGCGGCCTGCTGGCCGACGATCCGTTCCAGACGATTGACGCGCAAGGGGTGGGGCAGTTGGTGAAGATGGGTGTCGAGCGCGGGCGTGCCAGCCGGCCGGGCATGAAGGTGGGCGTCTGCGGCGAGCATGGCGGTGACCCGCGCTCGGTGGCCTTCTTTCACGCGGTTGAGCTAAACTACGTCAGTTGCTCGCCATTCCGCGTGCCCATCGCGCGCCTGGCGGCGGCGCAGGCGGCATTGAAGGATCAGCACTCAGATTGACCACATGTGTAAGGAGCCACCCGAGGCGGCATTGCGAATGGAAAGTAGCGGTTCCTGATGATCTCTGGCTGGCCCGTTCGAGAAGGTCCCGTCAGCATAGGCAAAGTCGTCTTTGTGGCTGCTGTGAGGTGGACTGGACGACTTGATTTTCACGGCCGTACCGAGAGGAATGAAAATTTCGGTTCTGGATACGGCCGTGCCCACATATAGGCTTGTGCTTCGATTTAGTTCACAGCCAAAACGAACTCGATAGCTCGTGGCATCCCCAGCCAGTCGTATCTCTGCCGCGTTTGCGTTCGCCAAATTCTCAATTTGAATGGGCCCCGTGTCCGCAGTCACCTTCATCCGTCTCATTGGCTGCGTGTTTGGGTACGAGAAGTCGATGAGTTGATGGCCTAGCCCATATTGAATGTCCAGGCACGACAGCGGCAGGCCGCCGAAATCCAGTTGGTTACTGATGTCGCCAGCAGTGACGAACAATGAAAACGGCTTTAGTCGGCCAAATGACAGCGTCATCTGAGGTAGGAGTTTTAGTGGGGTCTTATAGGCAAAAGCACCTACGGCAATAATCTCTGCGACATTCCCTGATTGTTTGACTGCGAGTGGGATGACTTCTGCGGGATCGCGAAACCTACCCGTTGCCCAGGCATTTCCTATTCCGGGGGATATGACCAAGGAACTCATCGGGGCGGTGATCTTGAACTGTAAGTCCTTGGCCTTGGGATAATGCACTTTGATGAAGGTTAATTCGCTCGGGTCCATTTTCGTGCCTGTATCTCGCAATACCAGGCGCGTCGGCGCCCCGTGGGACACATCCTTCGCCTAATCTTAGGTTTCCGGACGGGTGTGAGCAATTGACAAATATCCTGTTTTTCTGTGACAGGAGCCCAGCCCGGCACCCCGGCACCCCGGCTCGTGAACTTCTCCCGTATCCCAAAGTGAGCTACTCACGGTAAATGTAGTGGCCGTTCCAGAATGCGCTCGGAGCTGAGGAACAGCCGCCGGCTGTCGTGCGACGGCAGGGTTATGGAAAGACGATCCACGGCAGTGGGCCAGGCTTGATTCAGTGTCCAATCAAAGACGTGCCGCGGCCCGTACCGTCCGGCTTGGCCGGCCGACAAAGTGCGCGACCCTATCCGGAAATTGTCCGGCACCCACTTCGATCCGCAGGTCGTTGAGCCATTTTTGCAGCTTGAAATATCGCCCTAACGCGGCATCTGGAAGGTCTCGCCGGGAGCCGTCAAGGCGCTGAACAGCAGTCCCATCTGTTCGGCTGAGAAAGACATTTTCTGCGTGACCCACTCGGTCAGCAACATATACGCGCCGCCGGCCACATAGCCGACGATGAGTTCCTGTAGGCGCGGATCACGCGCCGGCTTGCCCGACTTGGCCGCCAGCTCATTCATCATCACCCCCAGATACGCTTTGAGGCGCTCCAAGAGAATGTCCGGATTGCCGGCCTGGATCACGAGCCGCAGCGTTTCGGCGTAGCGCTCCCAATATTGGAAGAGCAGCAGGCTGAACTGCTTCCGGTCGCCTTTGCCGCGCGCGATCTCGCGCGAGACTTCGGCGTGAAATTCATCGAAAATAACGTCCACATGGCTCAGGAGCAATTCTTCCTTGGAGCGAAAATGCAGATAGAACGCCGCGCGGGAGACCTGCGCCCGCGCGGTCAGCTCTGTAATTTGAATGTCCGCGAACGATTTTTCCTTCATTAATTCAATCAGCGCGGCTTGCAGCCACTGGCGGGTACGGCGCGCCCTCAGATCATGGCTGCGGCTGGAAGCCGTGCTGGAAGCCGCGGCGGCGATTTGGGGAATCATTGACATTTTGGCCCCACTGTCCACTATTTGACACCGGGCTTGACAGGCCCGGCTCAGGCGGATATTGTACACGTGTCTGTAATCTGACACAAGTCAAATACGGAGACTGTTCAATGACAAACCGGCCGATCAACGTAATTTTATGGAGCCTGCTGGGGGTGTTCACCGGAGTAACGTTGCTGCGCAGCCTGGCGCCTGGCGTGTTGCCGCCTCTCCTGAGTGTGGCGCTGGTGACGCTCCTGCCGTTTGCGTTCGTCTTCTTACATAGCTCGCTCAACTATCGGCTCCCGGACATGCTGGTTTTCGCTGCCATCACCCTGGTCGTCAGCAATATGTTCGAAAATCTGAGCATCCTCACTGGTTTTCCCTTCGGGCACTACTACTACACCGATGGCCTGGGGCCCAAGTTGTTTCTCGTGCCGATCCTGATCGGTCCGGCCTACCTGGGGACGGGCTACCTGGCCTGGACGCTGGCGCGCGTCCTGCTAGGGGCCTCCGAAAAACGGCTGCCCGGCCAGCAGGTTTGGGCCGTGCCGGCGCTGGCTAGCTTTCTCATGGTCGCCTGGGATTTATCGTTCGATCCGCTCGCCTCGACCATCGGGCACAATTGGATTTGGCTGCAAGGCGGGAACTATTTCGGGGTCCCATTCAGCAACTACCTGGGCTGGTTCCTGACGGTCTTCGTGTTCTTCCAGTTGTTCGCGTTGTATTTGCAACGGCAGCCGGAGGCCTCGCCCGCGACGCATTCACCGTCGCGCCGCTACTGGTTGCTGGCGGTGTTGTTCTACGGTGTCATCGCCTCAGGCATCCCCTTGAACATCCTGACCCAAACGGCCAATGCGACCGTGACCGATGCAGCCGGCGTGCTTTGGCGCACGCGGGACATTTATGTCGTTTGTGGACTGGTATGCCTGTTTACCATGTTCCCATTCACGATCCAAGGCCTTATAAGACTGGCCGGTTGGGCGGCCGCCGTGTCAGTCCTGAAGCAGAGATCAGACCCGCAGGCGGCGGCAGAGCAACAGGGTCTCGTTCGTGATCTCCCCACATTCTCATAGCAAGACCACCTGACTTTCCCCGGCGCCATCTTTCCAGCCGCCCGCTGAGTGCTATCAGCACTGGCAAGCATGTAATGGCGATCATGTAGGGTTGTCAGTCCTGGTATGCAATGGCCGATACCGGCGCCAGTTAGCGGGGTGCGGCTGGACGGAGCAGCAGTTGCGCGGCGGGCGAGAAGGCGCGCGTCCGGATGAGCAACGTGGCCACCAGACCGGTGAGGCCCGAGGCGGCCAAGATCATAGCCACCACGATAAACTGGTAGATGCCGGCGTAAATGGGACTGGCGCCCGACAGAAGCATGCCCGCCATCACACCGGGTATCCACACCAGGCCCAGCGATTTGAGCATGTCCAGCCGCGGGAGCAGGCTGGCATAAACCGCGCTCTGCACATACGGCGCCACGGCCACCGCCGGCTCGGCCCCCAGCGCCAGGCCGGCCTCCACCTGGCCCACGTGCGCCCCGACCTCGGCCCGGAAGCGCTCGATCGATTGGGCACAGGCGTTCATGGCGTTGGCGATGATCATACTGCCCACGGGCACCAGCGTGGCGATGCTGGCGTTGAGCACCCCCGTAGCGAGCATGACCGCCAGCACGATACTGGAGCCGGCGGCAATCGCGTAGAACGAGACCAACAGCGCGTCCGGTATCCCCTGGGCGCGGTGCGAGGCCGTCGCGGCAGCGGCCACCGACATGCCCAGCAGGATGAGCACGCCCACCAGCAAGCTGCCTTGCAGCAGCAGCGCCAGGACCACGCCCACCATCGCCATCTGGAACAGGCCGCGCATCAGCGACCAGGCTGTCTCGCGCTCCGCGTGCACAGCAAATCTGCGCGCCAGAAGCACAGCGGCCAGGCTCAGCACAATGGCTGCGGCGGCCTGGGCCAGGCCCAGGCCAATGTTGTTCGCGGTCAGGCTGGTCATCAGTTCAGTGAACATGCAGCACCTCCTCAGTTGGCCCAATGGCCACGATGTGGCCAGCTTCCACGACCATTGTGCGGTCGGCAATGCGAGCGGCCTGAGCCATATCGTGTGTAATCATCACGCAGGCCATCTGCCGCTCGTGGACGATACTCAGCACCAGCGTCTCGATGGCCCGCTCCGAGGCGTCGTCGAGGGCCGAGGTCGGCTCGTCCAACAGCAGCACCTCGGGCGAGTTCGCGAGCGTCCGGGCCAAAGAGACGCGCTGCGCCTCGCCGCCCGACAAGTTGTTGACGTCGCGGTCCCCATAGCTGGGTAAGCCAACGCGCTGCAGCAGCGCCTCGATCTGCTCAGACGAGATGGGCGTACCACGCTGGCGGGGGCCGAAGGCAATGTTAGCGGCGACCGTCCCTGGGAACAGGAAGGCGGTTTGCATGACCATGCCGACGCGCCGACGCAGCTCGCGCGGGGCTAACTGGCGGTAATCCTGACCGTCGAGCAGCACCGTGCCGCCGGTTGGCTCGTCGAGGCGGTTAAGCAGCCGCAGGAAGGACGATTTGCCCGCACCGCTCGGCCCGACGACCGCCAACACTTCGCCCGGGATTAAGAGCACATTGAAATCGTTAACCAGCACCTTGCCGGCGACTGCCCGCGAAAGGTTCCTGGTTTCGAGCGCGATGCCCAAGCGCAAGCGCCGGGCCGACAAGGGCGCCGGGCGCTGCGCGACGACGTTGGTTGTGAACGGGCGAAATTGCGGTGCATCCAGCGGGGCGACAACCTGCACCTCGTCCCGAGTATTGTGATCTTTGATCGTCATGTTCTCCTCCTATTTGCGCACGGCGGATTATTCGGGCGGCGTCATGAATCCAATTCCAACAGCGAATCGCATCAGGCCGGCGGCATCGCCTATGCCCAGGCGCCGCACGAGCTGGAGGCGATAGGTGTCAAAGGTCTTGACGCTGATGCCGAGTTTTTGCGCAATCTGTTTGCGGGTGTAGCCTAGGGCAATCAGTCGCAACACCTCCGGTAATTTCCCTGACATGTTGGCTCCTTGGCAGTGCGTTTCACATTCAAGCCAGCGCATCACACAGTGCTATTGAACTCCGCCTGGCCCTGTTTTGTCCTTAGCGCTGGCTGATCGCTGGCTTAAGCGCACCTTATCGGTTACGGAATACCGAAAAAGGCGTAAATGACGAACAGGGCCAGCAGCACTCCGCCCAGCAGAAGCAGCCCGCGCAGCAAGCGCTCGTCGAATTGGCCGTCCACTGGCTGCTGATCCAATAGATGTTGATGCCGCCAGTGACCCCACGCCAACAGGCTGAAAAACACCCCGCTGCACACGCCGGCGAAGGTGGGCGCCAACGCGGCCAAGCGTCCTAGCATGCCTGGCCGCCAGTTTGTGCTGTAGTTCGCATGTGTCCAGCATAGAGCAGCCAGCCGGCCAGGTCTTTATCGCAGCCAGAAGGCAACGTTAAACCGAGCTAAAGGCACACGGCCAGGCGGTACGGACAGACGATGGGGTTGTGAGGCTTCAGGCTTGCGAAGTTGGGATTGGCAGCCAGAGGGTGAAGCGGCTGCCCCGGCCGGGCGCACTGTCCACTTCCAATCGCCCGCCATGGGCCAGGATCAGGTCGCGGGCGATGGTCAGGCCAAGTCCCATGCCCTGGGGAAAGCGCTGGCCCGGTTGGCCGCGCTGGAACGGTTCAAGGATGCGCTGCTGTTCTTCGGGAGCTATGCCGGGACCCGTGTCCTCCACCTGGATCCAGGCCATGCCATTGGTGACGCCCGCGCGGACAGTGATCGCGCCGCCCGACGGCGTGTACTTGATGGCATTGCTGAGCAGATTCCCAATAGCCTGGCCCAGACGGTCGGCGTCCACGCTTGAGGTGGGCAAGTCCGGCGCCAGTTTGCACTCCCAAGCCAGGCCGGCTTGCTGCGCCGCTGATTGCCAGGGCGCCAGAACTTCGGGCAGCCATCGGCCAAGCGCCACGTCCTGTCGCTCAAGCTCAAGGCCGCCAGTCACCTGGTCGTACAGCCCCGTGAGATCATCAAGCAATCGGGTGAGCCGGTGGATTTCGTTTTCCATGCCGGCAAACAGGTCTCGCCGCAGAGCCTCATCCTGATTAGCGCCGCCGCGGAGGGCGTACGCGGCCGACTCGAGGGCACCCAGCGGGCGTCCCAGCTCATGCACCAGGTTGGCCAGCAATTGCCGGCGAGCGGCGTTAAGGGCCTGCAGCCGGTCCACCAGGGTATTGAAAGCGCGGATGAGCTGGCCAATTTCTTGTGGTCCCGACTCGGGCAGCGGACGCAAGTGCTCCTCGTCGCCAAGCTGATCGACCGCCTGCCTCAGCTCTTCGAGCGGGCGCTGTAAGGCAACGGCCAGGACGGAACCCACCGCGCCACCGACGACAATGGCCACGAGCGATACCCCCAGAACGATGTAGCGCAGGGTCAACACCCGCTGGTTGATATAGCGCAGTGGGTAAGTGAGACGTACGATGCCCACCAGCCGCGCCTGCGAGTCCACCACCGGCACCACCACGCCGATGATTTCATCACCCAGGCGTTGGCTATAGTTGTTGACGACGGTGGACTGGCCCTCCTGCGCTGCCTGGATGCCAACCTGCAGTTGCACGCCCAGCCGAGCGACGTCGAGGGGGTCGGTCGAAGCCAGCAGGTGGCCGGTGGTGTCCAAGAGTTTGAGGTCAGCATTTGGAGGGCGCAGACGCATGACGAAAGCCGCGCCCTGGGCGCGCTCGACAAAGATGGTGGGTTGCTCCTGGGCGAGTGCCGCGATCAGATGGCCCTGGCCGGTAAGCTCTTGCTCGAGGCTGGGCAGCAGAACCTGCGTCTCGATGACATTAATTAGGACGATGCCCAATAGAGGCAGCATGAGGACCAGCGGCAGCAGATGGCTGACGACAGAGCGGCGGCGCAGTGTCCGGAGCATCAGCCCCCGTGCGGCTCCAGCTTGTAGCCGACGCCGCGCACGGTCACGATGCGCTGTGGATGATGCGGGTCGGCTTCGATCTTTTCACGCAGCCAGCGGATGTGGACGTAGACGACCTGGGGCTCACCGGCGAACTCGGCACCCCACACCCGGGCCAACAGGTCGTCCACGGTCACCATATGGCCCGCCTCCGCTGCCAGCGCGCGCAGCAGCTCAAACTCGCGCGGCGGCAAGGTAAGCGGGCGGCCGCCCACCGTGACCGTGTGCGCCAGCGGATCGATGGTGATATCGCCCACGGCCACAATCGCCGGCTCCGCGGTTGCTGGGGCGTGCTGGGTGCGCCGCAGCACAGCCTTCACGCGCGCCAGCAGCAAATCGACGCTGAACGGCTTGGTGATGTAGTCGTCACCACCCAGCTCAAGGCCCAGCAATTGGTCAAGCTCGCGCCGGCGAGCGCTCACGAAGATGACCGGAACTTGAAGCTGGTCCCGGAAGTGCCGCAGCGCCTCCAGGCCATCCATGCCGGGCAGGCCGATATCCAACAGCACCAGGTCCGGCCGATCCAGCCGGGCGCTGGCCAGGGCTGCCTCGGCGCTGGCGGCGGTGCTGACGCGGTATCCCGCTTGCTCCAGGTTGAAAGCCAGGCTGCGCCGCAACAATTCATCGTCATCGGTCAAAAGGATGTGGGGCGCCATATCGCCTCGCCGAGTTCTCCCCCAGCCAGGACAATTGTCCCTATTTTTACTCGAATCGCGGGAGAAATGTCAATTCTTAATGCGGTCATAAGCTAGCCATCGATCTGGCATAAAGACCAGGCGGCAATGGCGATCTATGCTGTGCGGGAAATCTCAATGGGCAAGGTGTGCAACGTTAGGCTGCTCAACCGCCCCGACCTTGATAAGATAAAGGAGACGAAAGATGAAATACACACAGCTTGGCCAAACCTCTCTGCAAGTTTCAAAGCTCAGTTACGGCACCTGGCAGTTTGGCGGCGCCTGGGGCAGCTTTCAAGTCCGCGAAGCGCAGGCCACGATCCGGCAAGCGCTGGACCTGGGGATCAATTTCTTCGATACCGCCCAGGCGTATGGATTTGGCCTGGCGGAACAGGTCTTGGGCCAAGCGTTGCGGCCCGAGCTGGCCAGCCAGCGTGATCGGATCGTTTTGGCAACCAAGGGCGGGCTACGCCAGTCTGGCGACCAGCTGGTCCGCGACTCAAGCGCCGGCTGGTTGCGCCAGGGGGTCGAGCAAAGCCTGCGCAACCTGGGCGTCGACACCATCGATCTTTACCAGGTTCACTGGCCCGACCCGCACACGCCGTTCGATGAGACGGCCAGCGCCCTCCAAAAACTGACCCAAGAAGGCAAGATCCGCTACGTAGGTGTGTCAAACTTCGACGTCCAGCAGATGCAGGAATTTGGGAAGACCCGCAAGATCGACACCCTGCAGCCGCCCTACCATCTGTTTCGCCGCGACATTGAACAAGGTATTCTGCCTTACACCCAGGCCCAGGAGATCGGGGTGCTGGCATATGGCCCCTTGGGGCATGGTCTGCTGGGCGGCGGCTACACGCCACAGACAATGTTTGCCGACAATGATTGGCGCAGCAGCAGCCCCCTCTTTCAGGGTGGGCCCTTCAGGCGCGAGCTGGCAGTGGCGGAACGCCTGAAAACCCTGGCCCAGCAACATGGGACGACGGTGGCGCAGCTGGCCATCGCCTGGGTGTTGGCCAACCCAGCCGTGAATATGGCCATTGTGGGAGCCCGCCATCCCCAGCAGCTGGCGCAAACGGTGCCGGCTGCTGACATCCAGCTTAGCCCAGAGGTGCTGCGCCAAATCCAACAGATCATGCGCGGGGCTTTGCCCGTGGGCGGGCCAACGCCCGAAGCCACGCTGGCCGGCACCGAGCCGGTACTCGAAAAGGTGTGAGGTGCGATCATGGCAACTAACGAACTTGCAGCGACTGATAAGCGCAACAGCGAACGGCCCGCGGTCGGGTTCATCGGCCTGGGACACATGGGCAGCCACATGGTCCAGAGGCTGCTGGCGGCTGGTTATCCGCTGGCTGTCTGGGATCGTACGCTGGCGAAAGCGCAAGCGCTTGGGCAACAGGGGGCGCGAGTCACCCAGACGCCGGGCGACCTGGCCGCGCACAGCGACGTGCTGCTGGTCTCGGTGACCGACGACGCGGCCCAGGAACAGGTGATGTTCGGTCAGCAGGGGGCTCTGGCCGGGCTGCGCCCAGGCGCAAGGATCATAGACCTGAGCACCGTTTCGCCCAGCGCCTCGCGTCGCCTATACCAGGCAGCGCGCGAGCGGGGTGTGGCAATGATCGATGCGCCGGTCTCGGGAAGCGTGGCCCAGGTGGAGCAGGGCAGCCTGGTCATCTTCGTCGGGGGTGACTCGGAGGCCTATGAGCAGTGCCGGCCGATTCTGGCGGTCCTTGGAGAAAGTATTTTCTACATGGGCGCCAGCGGCCGGGGGACGATAATGAAGCTGGTCGTCAATACCTTGCTGGGCGTGGGGATGCAGGCCCTGGCCGAAGCGATCACGTTGGGAGAAAAGGCCGGCATCGAGAAGAACGTGCTGGTTGACGTCCTGGAGCAGACGGCCGTGCTCACCACCGGGCAAAAAGCCAAGCTTGCCAATGTGAGACGCGGGCAGTATCCCGCGCAGTTTGCCCTTTCCATGATGCACAAGGACTTTGGCTTAATTCTCAGGCAAGCCGCTGAAGTCTCGGTCGCCATGCCGGCCACAGCGGCGGCCCAGCAGATGTATACCGCTGCCATGGCCAACGGGGTGGACGCGGATTTTTCGGTCATGATCAAATTCATGCAGGAGCTAGCCGGCGTCCCTGACAGTGAGAGCCAGTAGGTCCAGGGAAACGCTGTGAGCAATCCGAGAATGTACCCGTCTCGTTCGGCAAGCCGCACCGGTCCGGTGGGCTGGCACATCGAGCGCGAACCTGGAGTCCCGAATTA
>Ga0209166_10002407_pt1 | contig 14291 bp, 8 predicted proteins | sample Coa_R1_3_FD_187151 | JGI IMG/M metagenome (GOLD analysis project Ga0209166, IMG submission 187151) | Surface soil microbial communities from Centralia Pennsylvania, which are recovering from an underground coalmine fire - Coalmine... | ecosystem: Environmental > Terrestrial > Soil > Unclassified... | reverse complement strand
GTTGCCGATTTTCCAGACGGGACCGTTGTTGTCGGAAAGCAAGGTGGCTTTGATTTCTTCGTGCTTGGTGGTGCCGCTGTCTTGATACGAGCGGACCAGTGTGACTTCCTTACCCACGTATTTATGAAGAAGCTTCGCGGGCTCGAGGAGGTCGTATTCGTAATTTTGTTCGATGACGGCGAGCTTCTCGGGATCCGTAAGCGAGCGGAAATGAACGGTGGCGGGATTGACGGTGGCGGCGATGTCCATGAACTTCAGACGAAACGTGCCGCTAGGGAGCATGAGATTGCGCACATCGCGGACCAGCGCGATGTTGGAGTTGTAGACGGTGACGTTGAGGTCGGTTTGGTCACTCAAGCTGGTGGACTGGTCGGGGGCGACACGACCAGCTTCCTTTTCCTGGGGCGTTGAAACTCTATTCCTGCGCGCTGCCGGATATGCGATTACGGCGCTGGCGGTGAGCACGGTGGCCGCTGCGATCGCAGCGAGCCAGCGCGCGCTGGACTGAGCTCGGGGGATTTTCATTCACTTTCTCCTCATCTGAATTTGCCTTCTTGATTAGAACGCCACAAGGAGAATTTCTTGCAGGGGAGTATGCCTCCTGCCACCGGTATCGAATAACGTGGGGCCAAAGCGGACCGATTCTTCCTTAACACAGAGTACACAGAGACGACAGACAAGAAGAGAAGACAAACCAGCGCTCATTGCGACGTGGCGGGTTTCCAGGTAGAGCCGCCGTCGGAAGTTTCGAGAAATTTAGTGTTAGCAAGATTCCGGATGATGGCGTGGAGGCCGTCCGTCGCGTGCACTCCGCCCAGGTCTTCATTGAGGGGCGAATGGATCGGGACCCAATGCGCTCCGGCGTCGGTGGTGAGCAGAATGGTCCCGGCGCGGCCAACAATCCAGCAAACTTTTTCCGAAGGAGCCGAACCTGCGGTCAAGTCGGCAAAGATATTGCTCGTTTGCCGGGACCACGAGGCGCCGGCATCGCTGGAGAATTCGATCATGCCCGCATGACCCGCGCGCCAGAGGATTCTTTGGTTCGGAGTGGGAATTAAATGCGGACTTATGGCCGCCGCGATTTGTAGAGAAGCGCCGTCGCCATAAGCCATCGCCGGAGCCGGCGCGGGCGGTTGTGGAGCAGCGGCGGCAGGAGACGGAGCGGGGGCTCGAAGTAAATCCGGGCGCGACTCGGCTTTGCTTTTCTTCGTTTGCTCAAGATGCCTGGACGGATTGGGGCCAGAAGCTTTCTGTTCGTTCAACTGGTTTTGCTGGGTCTGAAGATTTTGGGCGTTGGCAGTCAGGGTTTGCACCTCCACGGTTTGCGACGCGGCTCCTGCGACTCCGGCTTTGGCGTCTTGAGCTGGCTGATTCGGCGTGCGGTTCGCCGCGGGCAACGAATCGAGCGCGGCATTAGCGCGCGCGCCAGCCTCTTTGTCAGCAGGAGGCATTGAGCTTTCCAATTGTTTGGAGCTTTCGCCGATGGTTGGCCTGGCAAGAGCAACCTTGGAGCGCGAGTCTGACTTTTGAAATTGTCTTAGGCCCCTTGCTTCTTCCGCAGGTTTTGCAAAGGCTGACGTGCTGAGCGCACCGTGGTCTTTGGAAACTCGGGCGCTTTCATCCGCGGAAACAGCTTCCCGGCCATCGCGGGTAACCGGTGGCGACGCAACTGGGGTTTCGAGACTTGCAGTTTTGACTCCGGCAGGAGCCTTCACCTGCGTACCGCTCTCATGCCAGGCGACCCAAACGAGCAAACCCGCGGCAATTGCCCCCGCGGGAGCGAGCCATTGCCAGCGCACACCCCGCGAAATCGGCGTGACGCGCGATTTTTCCGAAAGCGCTGCGGGAGCTTCTTTGTGAGCGGTATTGGTTTTGCCCGCGGCAGCGGCTGGGGCCGCTACGGCCGTCAAGACTTCTTCCTTCCCGGCAACCTGGAGCTGAATCGAATCAGTGGCTTCAAGCTCTGCAAGAATCGCCTGGCAGCGTGCGCAGCCCACGATATGTTCCTTCCACGAATTCATTTCTTCGGGAAGAAGCGAGCGCTCGTGATACGCGGCGAGCGTGTCCGACTCGGGGCAATGGAGATGCCCAGCGCGGATGCGCAAGTCATTGACGAGGAATCCGCCCAAAACCGCGTCAAACTTTTTGTCTTCTTCAGCAGCCATCCCTGCATCTCTCCTAGTTAGAACGACCAGTCAGAGCATCTCTTGCACGCACGCCGTCAAACATTGCTAACCGTCGCGTGGAAGCGATTTTGCAGCTCCAGCGCGAGGCGGAATCGCTTCCAGCAGTTGCGAGAAATCGAATGGCCAGGCTTCTGTGGCGTATTCGAAACAAAGCTGGATTTGAGCGTCATCCAGGCCAGGTTGTCCATCATGACCGGATTGCGCAGAGGGGCCATTTCTCGACGCGCAGCCGGACTTGAGAATAACGATGACTCTTTCCTTTAATTCCTGGCGAACGCGCTCGAGCTTACGCGACACTGTAGCCTCGTGCTCGTTCATGGTCTTGCCAACCTCAGCCAACGTAAGGTCTTTCAGGTAATAGGCAATGAGCCGCGTGCGATCCAGCTGATTCAGAGAAGAGATGGCTTGTTTGAGCGCGTCCGCCAATAAACGAAGGTATCGCGAGCGGTTCGGGTCGGCGGGCTGCCAGTTCGAACGAAGCTTTGGCGGAACAGCCTTTTCGGAGCCCTCGTCGTCTTCCAGACTTTCCAAACGCTTTTCCTGCCGGAGCACGTCGATATATCGCTGAGCGAGAACGGCGCGCAGCCAGGTGGAAAGTTTGCTGCGGCCATGAAAGTGATTGAAGAGAGACACTCGGCCAATCGTGGTCTCTCGGCCATAAAGCGTGGCGTACAACGAGTCGGCGAATTCGCGCGCGTAAGCATCGCTCACGGAACGCCTGGTGATGGCAGCGGCCGCGGAGTAAAGATACTGCCGGTACGTGGCGAAAAAATGTTCCCAGGCGGACTCGCATCCCGCGGCACACGCGCAAGCCAAAGCTAGGTCTTCCAAATGAAGCGAGCCAAGGTAGTCTGCCACCCTTTGCCGAGGAGGAGATTCAGCGGCAAAGCGTTTGGTAACGCTGCGCTCGAGAGAAAGAGCGAACCTTTCCAACGAGAGTCCCCAACGGGCTGCTTGTGCCTGACCGTAGAGCTTTTCAACGAGAGAGGCGGAGCCATCGAGAAGCCGCGAAAGACCCGAAGCGGCCTCGGCACCTTGCTTTGCGGTCTCTTTTCGCATGGCGAGAGTCTAGGGTAATCGCCTTATATTAACCAACGCCCGGGAATGTCCCTGCATCTTAGAGGATAAGCCCTAGGGACGGTAATTTGGTGAGCAAAACTCAAACCGCCGTAAAGAAATTGGAGTATCCTAAGGGTGTGTTGCGTTCTCGGCCCGCAACTGAAACCGCCTCGCCGGGGTTTAAGAAAGGTGCTGTAAGTGCGCTCTCAGGAGCATTAGCGACTTCGCGTCGTTGGTACCAAAGTTCTATTCGGCATCCCTCAGCCTCGTAAGTACTCTGGTACTGCTAAAAGCGCACTTCCTAACTTGCCAGCGGAACTTGGGACACTAGGTATCCCTGGAAATCCCTGTTCCCTGGACGGAATTTAACGAGGCGGCACGCGGATGACGACGATGATTGCAGATCCACCACGCAGAACGACCATGGGCGTTGGTTTACAGGCCAACCGCGGCCGGGCAGGCGATCCACAGGCTTGGAGAAAAGCCATCGGTACGAGACCTGTCGCGGCACGCTTGGCCCTACTTCCCGAGCCCAAAAGGCGCTGGGACCGCATTGGCGTTAGCGCCATAGGGCAAATGGCCGTCATCGGCTTTGTGTTGCTCCTCCCCCTGATTTTCCCGGAACAAATGAAGACGGCCCTGAACCTCAGGCCCACGGAGCTCATGCAGCCCGTCACATTGATTCCTGTTGCTCCTCCACCCCCTCCCCCTCCCGAAATCAAGAAGGTTTTGCCAAAACCAAGGCCGGTAGCACCGGAACCACCGAAGTTGAATCCGAGGCAGGAACACGTGTTCCTGACGGCGAAAGCGAAACAGCCCGAGATTAAAAAGGTGGACGTGAAGCCTGTGGAGCTAAATCCACAGCTGGATCAATCGAAAGCGATAGATATTCAGACGAATCAGCCCAGGCGCCCGAAGGACGACGTGAAAGTTGGTGTCATGTCCACGGGCAGCGCCGCGCCGGCAACGGTCGTGGCTCCTCTCAACAAAGTACAAACGGGCGGATTTGGGGATCCCAATGGAATCCCCGGTAAAGGCGACCCGAATCACGCGACCAATGTGAATCGCCTGGGCTCGCCGGCTCTCCCTGGCGGAGATGGCTACGGCAACGGCACCGGAGGCGCCAAAGGAATTCGCGGGACGGTGGCAAGCACGGGCTTCGGCAACGGGGTCGCGACTCCTCCGCCCAGCAAGAAGACGGGCACGGTGCAAGCCGGCGGTTTCGCGGACCAAACGGTTGCAGCGGAAGCGCCAAAGAAGAGAGCGGCAAACAACGAGAACCCCACAACGCCGGTAGACATTGTGGAAAAACCGCGCCCGGAATACACAGCAGAAGGGCGCAGCTTGAAGATTGAAGGTGACGTTGTCATTGACATGGTATTCCTTGCAAACGGGACTGTTCAGGTGAACCGGGTTATTAGCGGTTTGGGTCACGGGCTCGATGAGGCCGCATTGCGTGCGGCGCAGCAAATCAAGTTCAAGCCGGCAAAGCGCGATGGCCAACCGGTGGATTTCCCGGCGCGCGTGCGAATTGAATTTCGCTTGGCTTACTGAGGAGAGAGAAGATGCGTAGAGTGGGAACAATTGTTTGCGGGGTGGTGCTGAGCGGGTTGGGAATATTGTCTGCAGCAATACCTGCGGCGGCCCAGGAAGCGCGGACCATGTCGGACGTGATCGACCGGGTCATCACCAATGAAAACCGGTCCATCCAGCAGATCCGGCAATATTCGCCGCTGGTCGAGACGTACATCCAAAACCAGAGGCCGGACAAGGACCTCGGGACCGTGCCCGCAGGCGACAAATATTTCCTTGGCCGCGCCGACTTTTCGAAAGGCGTGGCGCTGGTCTCTTTGACCGACACGAATACCAAAGGGCGGAAGATTTTTGGCGCCATCGGCAACTTCTTCTCGTTCTCGGCGGAATTTGTGCCCGGCGGCTTCCTGCAGATGATTTTCATCGATACCAACGGTTTCGACAAACAGCACTACAAGTTCGATTACGTGCGGCGCGAGTTTCTGGGCGAAGTGCGCTGCCTGGTGTTCGATGTCACGCCGGTGGAAAAGTCAGGCAAGGGCCGGTTCCTGGGCCGCATCTGGGTCGAGGATCAGGACTACAACGTCGTGCGGTTCAACGGCGGATACGGCGGCAGCGGGCATTCCAGCTGGTATTTCCACTTTGACAGTTGGCGGACCAACGTCCAGCCCGGTGTATGGCTCCCCTCTTTCGTTTATAGCCAGGAAAGTGACGTGCACTACGCCATCACCAAGAAGCTGGACTTCCGGGCGCAAACGCGGCTTTGGGGCTACAACCTCGGACATGCCGGACAAGAACAGGAACTAAGCAAGATTCTGGTCGAGACGCCGGTACAAGACGACACAAAGACATCCAATGACCTGACTCCGATTCAAGCGCAGCGCTCCTGGGATCGCCAGGCGGAGGACAACGTCATCGATCGCTTCGAGAGGATTGGATTGGTCGCGCCGCACGGCGAAGTGGACAAAGTGCTCGACACCGTGATCAACAACCTCGAAGTGACCAACAATATTGATGTGGATCCCGAAGTGCGCTGCCGCGTTCTAACTACTTCTACTTTAGAGTCCTTTACCATCGGTCATACGATTGTACTGAGCCGCGGCTTGATCGACGTGCTTCCCGATGAGGCCAGCCTGGGGACGATGTTGGCCCACGAACTGGGTCACGTAGTTCTTGGCCATCGTATGGATCCAGCATACGGGTTCTTCGACAACCTGCTGGTGGACGATAAAGAAACGTTCCGCCACTTCGGATTCGCCCGAACAGCGGAAGAAGAAAAAGCGGCGAGCGACAAAGCAATACAAATCCTGAAAAACTCGCCTTACAAAGATCAGCTTGGCAATGCCGGCCTGTTCCTAGCGGCGCTGGAAGAGCGGCAAAAGCAGATTCCGAACCTGATCAGCGGACATCTGGGCAACCGCGTGCCGGTGATCGCCGATCTCAAAACCACCGCGGCGCCGGACCAAAAGCAGAATCAGCAAATGATTGTTGCGCTTCCGATCGGCGGGCGCGTGAAGCTGGATCCCTGGAGCGACAGGTTGGAACTTATCAAGAGCAAGCCCATCGGGACGGTGGCGGAACGCGAAAAGATGCCTTTCGAAGTTACGCCATTCATGCCTTACCTGATGCGCTTCGCCACGGAACCGGCAAAGCCTATTGCGGCCAGCACGACAGGACAGCCTGACCCGAAGGCGACCGACGCGCAACCCGGCAAGCCGTAATTTCGAAAACAGAAAATCGAGGATAATTTCGGCCCGGAGAAAGTCTCCGGGCCGTTTTATTTTCGAAGACTCTCAAGAACGCAAGTGCTCTTACTGGGGTGAAGAGAGTTCCCGAATTAGCTTGTAGTTGAAAGCCACGCCGTCGTAGAAATCCTGAACGCCCACGCGCTCGTCCTTTCCGTGGGAACGGTCGTCGTTCTTGTCAAAGAACATGCAGGAAATGCCATAGGTGGGAATGCCCGCGATGCGCGTGAATTTTCCGTCGGTTGCGCCCGTGGACATGGTCGCCACCACAGGAATCCCTGGCCACATAGCGCTCAAAGTTTTTTCCATTTCCTTAGTCACTTCGGGGAGCAGCGGAGAGGGCGGCACAGGAACTACTGGGACGACTCTTCCACCGGGATCGGTCTGCGCAACGATGCTGATTTTTACTTTTGGATCGTTGGCAACGCGCTGGAGAGTTTTGAGAATCTCCTGCGGATCTTCCCCGGGAAAAATGCGGCAATTGACGTTGGCACGCGCCGTTTGCGGAAGTGCGTTGGGCGCATGACCGCCGGAGAGCATGGTGGCAACGCAAGTGGTGTGCAGCAATGAATTGTAATACGCATTTTCGGAGAGTCGGCGGACGGCAGTAGAATCCGGTGGCTCTTTGGCGACTGCTTTCATGTCCGCCGACTCTTGCCCGGAGGTCAAGGCCCCCATGCGTTCGAAATAGTTTCGCGTGATTTCGTTGAGGTGCAGCGGAAAGGAGAATGATTGCAAGCGCGCCAGTACGCCAGCCAAATGATAAATGGCGTTGTCCGACGTGGGCACGGAGCTGTGGCCCCCAGGATTCAACGATTCGAACTGAAAATCGACGTAAACTTTTTCGCTGGCCTGAATCGCGGCAAGAATGTGCTTGCCGTTTTCCTTTTCGAATTCACCTCCATCCAGGTTGATGCAGTACTCTGCGTCAACCCAATCTCGGTGTTGTTTCAGAAGCCAGTCCACGCCATTTGCAGAGCCGCCTTCTTCGTCAGCAGTCAGCGCCAGAATCAAGTCGCGATCTGGCACGAAGCTTTCCTTTTTCAAGCGAATGAAGCTCGTAACGAGGATGGCGTCGCTTTCTTTCATGTCCTCGGTGCCGCGGCCATAGAAGAAGCCGTCCTTTTCGATGAATTCGAAGGGGTCCATGGACCAGTCGGACCGCAGCGCCTCGACCACATCCAGATGGCCGATGAATAGAACCGGTTTGCGCTTTCCCGTGCCCTTCAGGCGAACGACAAGATTCTTTTTGCGGTCGTTGGGCCCGGCAATGTGAAGGTCACTTTCAGAAAAACCTGCCGCGCGGAGCCGCTGGGCCATGGCTTCCGCAGCAGTTGTCACGTTTCCCACGGAATCGGTGGTGTTGATCTCGATGAGTTGCTTGAAAATGTCGCGCGCGAGTTGGTTCGTCGGATCGAGGCTCTGCGCCTTGGCCAATGGAACAAACCCGCCAGCCAAACCCACCACCAGCATCCACCGAATCACTCTTTGCATTGGATCTCCTCAAAGCTGTCATGGGAGGGTAACGGCGGGGCCGCTCGTCCGTCAAACTCTTTGCAGAGTTCAATCTCAAGGTGTTTGAAGCCTTATCATGAACCTTGATTTGCCTGACGCCACGGGCCTTGCATAAACTTGTCAAATCCATGCTTGCGCTGAAAATGGAGAGAAAAACATGAAACCGTTCCAGAAACGGATTGCACAGGTGACGCTGGGAACCGCGCTGTTCATTTCAGGCGTCGCCGCAGGTTCCTTGCACGCGCGAAGTGCACTTGTCCAGAATCGCTTCGGGCAGCCCAAAACCGTCCTGCACGTTGTGGTGTACAAGTTCCGGGACGACGTTTCAAATTATGACCGCGAGAAGGCCATCAATGGCATTAAGGAAATGGCGGGCAAAATTCCTGGTATCAAAAACATTTGGTTGAAAACGGAACGCAACCAGGCGAGTGACTTCAGCGGCGTTTACGCCATCGAGTTTACGAGCGCGGAGGCCGCTGCGGATTACTCCGAAAACCCCGTGCACGAGGCATGGTCCAAATCGTGGCAGCAAAAGCGCGAAAACAGCTTGTCCTTCCAGGTTTCAAACCCGTAGCCGGCGGGCTTTGGCTTCGCGTTTTCGGCACAGAACCGGCAACGGGATATCCTGCCTGCAAGAACTGCTGGTAGAATCGTTCTATCTCGGTGGCTTTCAATCCAGAGGATTGGTGCGCGCGGATGGCTAGTCCCGGAACTCCCTTTCTGACTGAGCCGAAAAAAAAGTGGCGGATGGGCTTTTGGAGCCTGATCGTCACGCAATTTCAGGGCGCGTTCAACGACAACGGCCTTAAGTTCTTCGTCATTTTCATGATTCTGGGGACGAATCCTAGTCCCTCGGAAACGGACGCGCTCGTTTTCTTCATCGGAATTCTGTTTGCGTTGCCTTTCCTCGTGTTTTCTATGGCGGGCGGCTACCTGGCCGATCGCTTCAGCAAACGCAGCGTCACGATCGCTACGAAGATCTTCGAGATCTTCGTCATGCTTTTCGCCGTCTACGCCTTCTCCAAAGGCAACACACGCATGGCGTTTGGTGTCATTTTCCTGGCCAGCACGCAAGCCGCTTTCTTCGGCCCCGCGAAATACGGTTTATTGCCCGAACTGCTGCCTGCGGAGTTGTTGTCCTGGGGCAACGGCATCCTCGAGTTGATGACATTTCTTGCGATTATTACCGGAGCGGTGATCGGCCCGTTGCTGGCGCAGCGATTTCACGGTCGAGAGGCGCTGGCTGGTTTGATTTTTGGCTTGTGCTCGCTGATCGGTTTGGCGACAAGCTTCACGATTTCCAAAGTGCTCGCTGCGGACCCGGCAAAGAAATTCCGCTTCAATCTTTTTGGCGACCTGAAAAAACAGTTTCAACTCGTGCACCCTGACCGCGTATTGCATTTGGCTATCGTTGGCAATACGTATTTCTGGTTCCTAGGAGCACTGCTGCAGTTCGTAATTGTCTTCTACGGACGGGAAGTCTTGCACCTTGACGAAACGCACGGCGGCTATCTCCAGGCCGCGCTGGCGATTGGCATCGGCGTGGGGAGCTATGCAGCCGGTTTGCTGTCGGCGGGAAAAATCGAATACGGCCTCATTCCTCTCGGGGCCATTGGGATGTCTGCGTTCGCCTTGGCGGTTTCTCTGCATGGATTGACCTTTGCGCAGGTTCTAATTCTTTTGGCGGCTCTTGGTTTTGCGGGGGGATTCTTCGTTGTTCCTATCAACGCCCTCATCCAGCACAGGCCTGAGGAAAACAATAAGGGAAGCGTCATTGCTTTTGCCAATTGGCTGTCGTTTGTCGGCGTGATTGCGGCTTCGGCCATCTATTCAGGCTTTACTCATTATCTGCACACAAGCCTGGCTTCCTTTTTTATCTGGACTGCCGTGATGTCGGTCGCGGCTACTGCTTATGTTCTGTGGCTTCTGCCAGACTCCTTGCTGCGGCTCCTGTTGTGGATTGCGACGCACACGTTGTATCGGCTGGATGTGGTAGGCCGCGAGCACGTGCCCGCGCGCGGCGGTGCGCTGCTGACGCCAAATCATGTTTCAATGGCCGATGCCGCGTTTTTAATCGCTTCGATTGATCGTCCTATCCGTTTCTTGATGTTCCGCGGCTCCTACGAGCATCCGCTTGTAAAACCGTTTGCCAGAATCCTCGGCGTAATTCCCATCGCGTCCGATCAGGGCCCGCGTGAAATGATTCATTCGCTGCGCCAGGCCACGGAAGCGCTCAAAAACGGCGAGATCGTGTGCATCTTCCCCGAAGGCCAGATGACACGTATCGGGCAGATGATGCCCTTCCGCCGCGGCATGGAGCGCATCATCAAGGGCGTGGATGTGCCCATCATTCCGGTCAACCTGGACGGCGTGTGGGGATCGATTTTCAGTTTTGCAGGCGGGCGCTTCCTCTGGAAGTTTCCGCGCCGGGTTCCCTACCCCGTACGCGTTACGTTTGGAAAGCCGATGCCATCGACTTCCACTTCGCAGGAAGTGCGCCGCGTCGTGCAAGACCTCGGCGCCGAAGCTTTCGAACGCCGCAAGAAACGCATGCACATCCTGCCGGAGTCCTTTGCTTACACCGCGCGGAGGCACCCTTTTCGGTTCGCTATGGCCGACGGACAAAGGCCCAAGCTGAACTATTTTTCGGCGTTGGTGGGCGCTCTAGTCCTCGCACGACGCATGCGGAAACATTGGCAGGACCAGGAAATGGTCGGCGTGCTTTTGCCCCCGTCTGTTCCCGGCGCTCTGGTGAACTTTGCTGCCATGCTGATGGGCAAGGTGCCGGTGAACCTGAATTATACGGTTTCAAATGAGACGCTGGCGTCCTGCGCGCAACAATGCAACTTGAAGACGGTCATGACCGCTCGCCTGTTCCTTGAAAAGGTGAAGGTGCAGCCACCGGGCGAGGTTCTTTTTATCGAGGACATAGCCAAGAATCCAGGATTCGGAGAAAAGCTGGCGGCCATGATGGCTGCGTGCTTCTTGCCGTCGAGGACGCTGGCAAAATTTGCAGGCAGCGGGCGGCGCGCCAGCCTCGACGATATTGCCACGATTATCTTTTCCAGTGGCTCCACGGGCGATCCGAAAGGCGTGGTCCTAACGCATTACAACATCGCTTCCAACGTCGAGCAGCTCAACCAAGTGTTCATGCTTCACGCCAACGACCGCATACTTGGGATTCTGCCGTTCTTCCACTCTTTCGGTTTTACCGGCACGCTTTGCCTGCCCGCAGCCACGGGCATCGGCGTGGTGTTTCATCCCAACCCGCTCGATTCGCGCGTGATCGGCGCGTTGGTCAGCAAATATTCGGTGACCATGCTTCTGGCGACTCCAACTTTCCTGAACGCCTATACGCGCCGTTGTGCGCCGGAAGATTTCGGCAGCCTGCGCTTTGTCATGGCAGGCGCGGAAAAATTACCCGACCGCATTTGCCAAGCCTTCGAGGATCACTTCGGCATCCGCCCGCACGAAGGCTATGGCTGCACGGAGTGTTCGCCCGCAGTCACCGTGAACACCACCGATTTTCGCGCCGCCTCCTTCCGCCAAGTTGGCGCTAAGCGCGGCAGCATCGGCCATCCGTTGCCGGGGATCGCGGTGAAAATTGTGGATCCAGACACTTTAGAGCCCGTCGCTCCCACCGAGCCGGGCCTGCTACTGGTGCGCGGTCCAAATGTCATGCGCGGCTATCTTAACAACCCGGAAAAGACCGCTGACGTTCTCCGCGAAGGCTGGTACAACACCGGCGACATCGCGCGCATGGACGAAGAGGGATTTCTGCGCATCACCGACCGTCTGAGCCGCTTCAGCAAAATCGGCGGCGAGATGGTGCCGCACATTAAGGTGGAGGACTTGCTTCAAGAGCTCGCCGGCGCCACCGAACAAACCTTCGTGGTTACTGCGGTGCCCGATGAGAAAAAAGGCGAGCGTCTCACCGTGCTTCACACTTTGAACGACGAGCGCATCGAGGAATGTCTGGAAAAACTCGCTAAGAGCGACTTGCCGGCGCTGTGGCGGCCGCGGCCGGATCAGTTCCTGCGCATCGAGAAGCTGCCCTACCTGGGCACAGGTAAGCTCGATCTGCGAAGGGCGCGCGAACTGGCGTTGGAGATGACGCGGCGTGAGATTTCACGATAATCCTCAAATGACATTCCCATGGAAGTGCGACGCGTGAAACACGGCGAAAATCCCGTGCGTTGGCGCACTTTGCTGTTTCGGTTGGTTGTGACGGTAGTTGTTCTCGCGATTTGGTTCTGGACGCAATCCCTGCTTGGCGCGCGTACTCCTCCTGCAGCCGGCGGTATCGGAGATGCACTACACAATCTCACCGCCAGTTGGAATTCTTATCTCGCTCAAGACACGACAGCCGCAAATGCCCTGCTCATTGTCAGCTCCGCTTGCATTGACGCCCTGGGCGTTTTTCTCCTGGGCAGTTGGCTCTTCGGCGGCAGCGTTCGGCCGTTTCTGGGCCTAGTCTTGCTCATGCTTCTGCGGCAGTTTCTGCAAGCTCTGTGCTCCCTCCCGGTCCCAACCGGAATGATCTGGCACGATCCCGGATTCCCTTCGCTTCTCGTGACCTACCATGTCGCCAACGACTTTTTCTTCTCCGGCCACACTGCCATCGCGGTTCTCGGCGCAATCGAACTCGCACGCTTTCGCAGGCGATGGCTCACTGTCAGCGCCATCGTATTGGTCCTGTTTGAGGTTGGCGCCGTCATAGTCCTGCGCGCCCACTACACCATGGATGTCTTCACGGGTATCCTTGCAGCACTGTGGGTGGCCCGCGTCAGCGAACGAATTTCTCCGGCATTGGACCGCCGTCTGGCCGGAATCCGTTAGTTCCCCAATGAAAAAACTGTTTGTTTTCATAGCCTTACGCAGGGTTCAGGTGTCACAGTAAAACGTGCTCTCCGTCACAAACCCTCAGCCACTCTCTCACTTAGAGTGTGATGGTGACCGCTGAACCTCAGTGGAGGTCCTATGGACCGGGTCCCCATCATTCTTGACGGAAATGAAGCAGCCGCCTCCGTCGCTTACCGGCTGAACGAAGTCATCGCCATCTATCCCATCACGCCTTCTTCTCCCATGGGCGAATGGGCGGACCAATGGCGCTCTGAAGGAAAGAAGAACATCTGGGGCGCGGTGCCCGATGTCATCGAAATGCAAAGCGAAGACGGTGCTGCGGGCGCTCTACATGGCGCGCTACAAGCCGGGTCCCTGGGCACGACGTTTACCGCCTCTCAGGGCCTGCTGTTGATGATCCCCAACATGTTTAAGATTGCCGGCGAATTAACCGCCGCCGTCATTCACGTGGCCGCCCGCACGGTCGCCACGCATGCACTGTCAATTTTTGGGGATCACAGCGACGTGATGGCGGCCCGCTCTACAGGGTTCGCGATGCTGGCATCCAATTCCGTTCAGGAAGCCCATGATTTTGCACTGATCGCTCAAGCCGCAACCCTCGAATCCCGAATTCCTTTCCTCCATTTTTTCGACGGTTTCCGGACTTCCCACGAAGTTAACAAAATCATCCCACTCCTCGATGAGGATCTGCGCGCCATCGTGGACGAAAGGTTTGTCCGGCAACACCGTGAGCGCGCGCTTTCTCCGGATCGCCCCGTGCTGCGCGGCACGGCGCAAAACCCCGACGTGTTCTTCCAGGCTCGCGAAGCCTGCAACGCGTTCTATCGCGCCTGCCCGCAAATCGTTCAGGACGTGATGGACCGCTTCGCGGAACAGACCGGCCGCAGCTATCACTTGTTCGATTTTGTCGGCGCACCCGATGCGGAGCGCGTGGTGATTCTGATGGGCTCGGGCGCAGGCGCGGCGGCCGAGTGCGTGAAGGCCCTGCAAAAATCGGGCGAAAAAGTCGGCTTCCTCAAAGTGCGCTTATACAAGCCCTTCGCATTGGAGGCGTTTTTTGCAGCTCTGCCCGCCACCGTGCGCAGCATCGCCGTGCTCGACCGCACGAAGGAGCCGGGCAGTGTCGGGGAGCCGCTGTATCAAGAGGTCGTGACCGCTTTCATGGAGCGCCACGCTGGGAACGGCGCCCATCCCTTTCCGCGCATCATCGGCGGGCGCTATGGGCTTTCGTCCAAAGAATTCACGCCAGCGATGGTTGAGGCCGTTTTCGAGGAATTGAAGAAGCCCCAGCCGCAGAACCACTTCACCATCGGTATTCGCGATGACGTCACCCACACCAGCCTGAATTACGATCCTTCGTTCTCCACAGAGGATCCCCATACGGTTCGAG
>Ga0209166_10002405_pt1 | contig 14302 bp, 13 predicted proteins | sample Coa_R1_3_FD_187151 | JGI IMG/M metagenome (GOLD analysis project Ga0209166, IMG submission 187151) | Surface soil microbial communities from Centralia Pennsylvania, which are recovering from an underground coalmine fire - Coalmine... | ecosystem: Environmental > Terrestrial > Soil >... | reverse complement strand
GCTTCCGGGACCTCGCGTATGTCTCGGCCACGACCGGCTACCTGATCCACTTCGGCGGCAGCCCGGCCATCGCCTACACCAAGGGGCTGATGAAGACCGAGAACGCCGGCGCAACCTGGCAATCCGTACCCATCCCCTGACCCGGGCCTGCTGCTGCGACACCTGCTTGGGCTCAGCCCTGCGCCTGGAATGGCTCGATGAGCTGCTCGGCGAGCAGTAGCAGGACCGGCGCCGCCGTGTCGTCCTGCTCGACCGGCACCGGCCGGCCATCCAGGCCGGTACGCCCCACGGCGCCGGCGCGGGAGGGGAACGTCGCACGGCCGGCCAGCACGTCCCAGATGGTCAGCACGACACCGAGGTTGACGTCCTGGGTGTCCGGCGCGTGATGCAGCCGGTGGTAGGCAGGGCTGACGATCACCCGGCCGACCGGACCGAAGGTCCACCGCAGGTTGGCGTGCTGGAGCGTGCCGATGCACACGTAGATCGTGATGAGCACCGCGGCCATCGGGCGCGCCGGCATCAGGACCACGACCGGGATGGTCGCCAGGATGAAACCGGTCGTGTGCATGAGCGGGTGCGCCCGGAACGACGTGAGAACGCTGAGCTCCTCCTGGCTGTGATGCAGCGCGTGGAAGCGCCAGAGGGGATCGAGCCGGTGATCGGCGTAGTGGGCCAGCCAGTTGGCGCCGTCCATGGCCACGATGGTGAGCGGGATGAGCAGCCAGCCGGGCCAGTGCTCCGTCACGCGCAACTCGATCCAGTGCGCGTGGCTGGAGAGCAGCGACGCCGCCCCGACGCTGAGCAAGGTCATCAGCGGGATCACCACGATGGCGTGCAGGGCCACGAAGCACGCATCCTGAACGTGGCCCCGCGCCAGGGCCGGCCGGCGCTCCGCCGGCCAGACCCGTTCGCAGATCCCCGTCACGACGACCAGCGCCACCAGCAGCGGAGCGGCGAGTTCCGCCCGGCCCGCCGACAGCACTGTTTCCAGGCGGCCCTGCCGGAGCAGCGTGGTGACCGCGACCCAGACGAGCAGGCCGGTGACACCGGCCAGGGCAAACGAGGAGGGGCACAGGCGCTGCCGCCACGCGGGCCGGGCTGTGGCTGTCCCGTCCCGGGGCGAAGCGTCCGGTGGCCACCGATCCCCCGGGGCGCTTGCCCGCCGCTGGAGCTGCGAAGTGAACACAGAAGCTCCTCGACTCGTGCCGCGGCGCAAGCCGCCGTGGCCGTGCGCCCCGTACCAGGGCGCCGCCGTGGCGGAGCGCCGCCGCTGTCGTGCCGACCGCCTCCTCCATCATTCACCGCAACCATGCCCGGGCGGTACCCCGGACGCTGCCCAGGCCGGTAACGACGCTGCCCAGGCCGGTATCACCGGCCCACGATTTCACTGTGGCCGATTTCCGGGACGCGGTGACCAGCCGCCTGCTCTCCCGCCACGATTTGTGCATTACGACGCTCCGGTTTCCCGTTCCAGACCCGCGTCAAGCTCCGCGCGTGGCTGGCCACGGCCTTCAGCCGGTTCGGCGCAGCCCATAGGCCGCCGCGTCAAACTGCCTGCGGGGCCAGTACGCCGGGAGCCGGGTCAGCCCTGCGGGCCGGCCACCCGGCTGCGCAGCGCCTTGCGGTCAAGTTTCCCCACGCTGGTGAGCGGCACCGCCTCGACGATGGTCACCTGGCGCGGGTACTTGTGTGCCGCGAGCCGCCCGCGGGCGAACTCGGTGATCTCCGCGGGGGTGGCCGCGCTGCCCGGCCGCAGCGACACGAAGGCCACGACCTCCTCGCCGAGGCGCGTGTCCGGCCGGCCCACGACCCCCGCCATCGCGACCGCGGGATGCTGCAGCAGCACGTCCTCCACGTCGCGCGGGAAGACGTTGAAGCCGCCGCGGATGATCAGGTCCTTCTTCCTGTCCACCACGTACAGGTAGCCGTCGGCGTCGAGGCGGCCGATGTCGCCGGTGTGCAGCCAGCCGCCCCGCAGGGTCGCCTCGGTCTCCGCGGGCGCGTGCCAGTAGCCGCTCATCACGCCGTCCGCGTGGACACAGATCTCCCCGTCGCTGCCGGCCGGCACATCCTGGTCGTGCTCGTCGCGGATCGAGACCTGGTAGCCGGGGATGGGCCGCCCGGCCGAGCCGGGCCGGCTGGCCCCGGGCTGGTTCACCGAGATCACCGCACCGGACTCGGTGCATCCGTATCCCTCGAGGATCTCGCTGCCCGGCACCCGCCGCTCCCACTGTTCCCGGGTCTCCGCCGCGAGCGGCGCGGCGCCGCAGTTCACGTAGCGGAGCGAGGAGAGGTCGGCGTCCTCCAGTGGCTGGGCCAGCAGCATCTGGATCATCGCGGGCACCAGCGCCGTGTGCTGGATCTGATACTGCTGGGCCAGCGCCAGGAACTCCGCCGGGTCGAACCAGCGCTGGAGCACGCCCAGGGCGCGCTCGGTGGCGTGGAACCCGACCAGGGTCACGATCATGCCGTAGGCGTGCGACAGCGGCAGCGGCGTCAGCGCCCTGGTGATCCCGCCGGCCTGCGAGGCCTCGTGCGAGCTGCGGGAGCAGGCATACAGGTTGCGGTGTGAGAGCATCACGCCCTTCGCCCGCCCGGTCGTGCCGCCGGTGTACATGAGCGCCGCCAGGTCGTCGCCGCCGACAGCGGCGATGCCGGCCGCGGGGGCGGATTCAAGCTCGGCGAAGTCCACCCTGCGGACGTGCCCGGGGAGCGGGTCCGGTGTGCCGCCAGCGACGATCACGTGCCGCAACTGCGGTGCGCCGGCGGCCGCCGCGGCCGCCGCGGCCAGCAGTTCGGGCGTGGTCACCACAGCCACCGCTCCGGAGTCGGCCAGGATGTGCTGCAACTCGGGCGGGCTGATCAGGAACACCACCGGGGTGACCACCGCGCCCGCGCGCCAGATCGCGCTGTAGGCGATGCCCACCTCCGGGCAGTTCGCCATCAGCACCACCACCCGGTCGCCGGCGGACACCCCGAGGTTCGCCAGCCCTCCGGACACCCGGCAGGCCCGGTCGAACAGCGCGCCGGACCGGTACGCCTGGCCCTCGAAGACGAGGCTCTCGTAGTCGCCGAGCCGGTGGAACGCCGCCTCGGCCAAGACGGCAAGGTTGTGGTCGGCCTGCGACGTCATTCACGCCCTCCTTGCTGTGCCGGTTACCCGATGGTAACCATTTCACGGCGCGCCGCCGGCCCCCGACTTTCCGGGACGTTTCCGGCTGCGGCCGGAAGCTTCCCCGGCCGGGGGATCGATCGTTCCGGCGTGGCGGCCCCGCGCGTGATGTCATGCTGAATGTTTGTTTGGTCCCCTTTGACCTTGCCGGGCCCGCAGACTGGCGGCCGGCGCGGGGACGGACCTCGGAGAGGGTGAATCGATGCGGATTGGGTCGGCGTGATGAGCCTGACGTTGTGCGTCCTGCTCTGGGCGCGGCCCGGCGCCGCGGACGCGCTTGCCGCCTACGAGGATCAGGTGCTGGACCTGGTCCCGAAATGCGGCGGGCAGGTGCTGCACCGCGCGCGGAGCAGCGGGGCAGGCGGGCAGCCGGTGGAGATCCAGTTCCTGGAGTTCCCCTCGGCGCAGGCGCTGGATGAGTACATGACCGACGATCGGCGCACCTCTCTCGCCGGAGTGCGGGACCGGGTCATCGCGAGAACCCAGGTCATCAACGTCGAGATGGTCGCACCGGGCAGCCCCGGGCGCCGGCCCTGACCATCCCCCGGGAGTGTGTGCTCGCGGCGGGCGACGGCTGCGGTCGCCGTTGCCGTCAGATCAGCCCAGGTCATCCGGTGGTAAGCGGGCCCGGCCCGGGAAGCGCAACGAACCAGCGAGGGCCGGGGCCCGGCGCAGCCGGCCCCGGCCCTCCATCCTGCCAGGCGGGTACTCAGTCGCCTTGCCCGTCCTCGCCCTGGTCGAAGGCGAGGGTCGTCGTGGCGGCCAGCGGGTCGCTGCCGGCCGCACCCACGGCCAGCACCTCGTCCCCGGGCACCAGCTGGCTCACGCTCGCAGCTGGCTGCCCGTCGAGGATGAGCTGACTGCTGGTCTCGTCAACGGTGGCGGTGCTGGTCTCGTCGTCGCCGCCAGACGACAGCGTGAGGAGGTTGCCGTTCACCTGCGTGAGCGTGCCCTCGACGATGCCCGGCGCTGTGCTGTAGGCCAGCACCTGGGCGGCCAGGGCGCTCTCGTCGTCCGTCTCGCCGAGGATGACCACCGTCTGCCCGGTAGTCAGCTGGGCAAGGCTCGCCGGCTGGCCGTCCAGGCTCACACTGGCCTGTGTCACGTCGACCACAACGTCATCACCGCCGTCCTGACCGTCCCCGGAGTAGCGCTCACCCTGGTCGCCTTGCGCGTCAGAGCCGGCCTCGGCGCTCACGTTGACCGAGATGGTGGTGCCGTTGATGGCGTCGATCACGCCTGCCATGGCGCTGGTGCCGGAGGGCTGCACCTTGAACTCGCTGGCATCCAGCTGGCCGGTCTGCGAGTCCGCGGTGCCCTGGGCATGGATCGTGTCGCCCACGGCGGCCGAGGCCGGGCGGTTCCGATGAGCGCTAAGGACGATCGGCACCGACTGCTGCGCCAGGCGCTTGCCGCCCAGCTGGCCCCGGCCCACGAGGACCTGCAAGTCGGTCCCGTTCGCCGCGGTTACGAGGCCCGTCAGGTTGAATCGGCGTCCGTGGCCGTGGCCGTGGCCGTGGCCGTGGCCGTTGGCGTGGCGCTGAGCTGTGTGGCCGGGTTGGAGCGCGGCGGCCGTCGCCGCCGTGGGCGCCCCTCCGAGGATGAGGGCGCCGGCAAGGAGGCCGACGCTTACTCCGGTGGGACGATTCATGGGCAAACTCCCTTTTCTTGTGTGGCATGAGTCAGTGTTGCGGGCTCTGAGAAGGAAGATGTCGCCGGAGTCGGCTTATGCCCCTAGCGGCGACTGCCCGATGCATGTCCGCTCACTTCGCTAGTTACGCAAAGTACTCTCACGTGTACTTTAAGTAATGATCCCGCCAGATGTCAACTCCCGGCGCTAACCGGCATGCGCGGCGGCCAGCTCGTGGAATGCTCGCTGCGCTGGATCTACCATCACCTGATCGAGGAGTATGCCCGGCACAACGGGCATGCTGACCTGATCGGGGAGTTGATCGACGGCACGGTCGGCTTCTGGGCCCGGCCGGCGGAAGGACGCGCGATGAGCGACGAGGACGACGTGCGCCGCCTCGCCCTGGCCCTGCCCGGCGTGGCGGAGATCGACAGCGACGGCTTCGACTTCCGGGTCGGCGGCAGGGGATTCGTTTGGTCCTATCCCGAGCGCCTGCCGGGCAAGCCCCGGGTCATCCGCCGCGACATCGCGGTGCTGTACGTCGGCGACGAGGCCGAAAAGCAGGCCCTGCTCCTCGGCGAGCCCGGGATCTTTTTCACCGCGCCCGGCTACGGCGGCTTGCCGCTGGTCATGCTGCGGCTGGCCGAGGTGGACGTCGCGCGCCTGACCGAACTGGTGACCGACGCGTGGCGGATGCGCGCCCCGGCGGAACTCGGCAGCCGGCTTGACCCGCCAGGCTGACATGGCGCATTTTTTGGTACCGGCGCAAATACCTCCTGGCGGAATTTGTGCAATACGCAACGCCGCCCAGGCCCTGGTTCCGCGCACCACCCGGGATGCGGACCGGATGCGAACCGGGCGCATGCCGGGGACTGCCCGGCCGTGCGATTACCTGGCCCGCGGTTCCACGCGGCTAAGACACGTGAAGGCCCCTCGGCAAAGCCGGAGAGGCCTTCAGCGTGAGTTCGTGTGGGCTAGCCGGGCAGGAATCCTGCGCGGGCCGGCCCGTAACGGCTAAAGCGCGGCGAAACGGTCGAACTCCCCGTTTCGTGCACCACCGAGGAATGCGTGCCATTCGCCCGGAGTGAATCGGAGAACCGGCCCCTCGGGGTCCTTGCTGTCGCGAACGCCGATCCCGCCGCCGGGCAGGCTCGCGACCTCGACACAGTTGCTGTTGGAGAAACTCAGGGAGCTCTTGACCCAGGACAGACCCGAATCGGACGGTCTTTCCGGGCGGTCCCCGAGCGTGCGCCTTTCCACGTCCTTACCTCCTGGATGTCTGGTGTTCGAAAAGCGGGGGTGCGATACGCAGAGTACTGTAATGACTACACGCTGTCCCGGTCTTGTGAATCACAGACAAGCCGGGTAGAAGTGGCCCCTGTCCGCTAGAGGGAAGTCTGGGGCTTTTGTTCAGCAGGAGAGTAGCGGAGAAGTTTGCCTACCCTTGGGACGCGACGTGCGACACGCGCGAGTTGCTGGTCTCTGGTCGCGTTAATGGACAGGCCGCGACTGCGGGCCGGCCTGCCGGTCGGCCTGGCCAGCCAGTGGGGGTGTCCGCAAGGGCGCCGGCCTGCCCGCCCGCCGGACCGCTCCGGGAATCCGGTTTCGCGTGGCGCCGCGCTGCATGCTTACCGTGGCGCGGCCGTGGGGAAGCGCGGCCGGGCCGCTTGCCGGGAGCGTGACGGTGGCAGATTTCGAGGTAGCGAAGCTTGGCGGTAACGGGACTGAAGCACGGCCATCGGCCGGTGGCCAGGGCCCTGAAGGGACGGTTGGGCTCAGCGCGGCGTCAAGTGTCCCGCTGGCTGCCCGACCAATGTTCGGCCGCCTTTTCGATGAGGGCTCTGGACTCGTCGCGGTCAAGCGACGCCTTGGCGAGCATCTGGAACGCGAGCCAGTGCAGGTAGGTCTCCTTTTCCCCTTCCAGGGAGAAGTCGTTGCGCAGGTGCTCGGTGCTGACCACGTCCTGGAGCCCGGCCTCGCTGTCCGGGTCGAAACGGAAGATGACGAAGGACTCCACGAAGACCGTGTGCGGCCCGTCCAGTGGGAGGACCTGCAGCCTTACGTTGGGCCGTTCGGCTTCCCGGGCGAGCCGCTGCAGTTGCCGGTGCATCACCCGCTCGTCGCCGACCTTGCGCTTCAGCACCGATTCGTCGATCACCACGGACAGCTCGAGCGGCGGTTCCCGGTCCAGCACCTGCTGGCGCCGCATCCGGACCCTGACCAGCCGGTCGATCATGCCGGGCGTGACCGGCTCGATCTGGCTGTAGGTGCCGATGATGTGCCGGGCGTAGCCCTCGGTCTGGAACAGGCCAGGTAAAACGTCGACGTGGTATACGGCGATCGAGCTCGCCTCGGCCTCCAGGCCGATGAACTGCTGATAGTCGCTGCTCAGGCTGTCGGCGTAGTCTTCCCACCAGCCCTTCTGGGCGGCGTCCTCGGCGAGTGCGAGCAGCAGTGCGCGGCGCTGTCCGGTGATCTCGTAGTAGTCGAGCAGCCGTTCCACCTCGCGCGGCTGAAGGCCGGTCTTGGCCCGCTCGTACCGGCTGATCTTGGAAGGTGACCAGCGCAGTGCCGCGGCCACGGCATCGCCGCTCTTGCCCTTGCTTTCCCGGATCTCGCGCAACTCGGCGGCGAGACGGCGGCGCCGTACCGTGGGGCTACCTGGCACGGTCATTGCCTCGTCCCTCCTTCGCGCGACCGGGGCCGGTGCGGCAAGTCAGCTCGAAGCCGTCGTGAAAGTTTCGGTGCAATCTACTGAACTAGCGTAACCAAACCTTGGTACGCGGCAAAACGGAAGAAGTACAGCAAGGAGGTAACGATGCTAAGGCCTGCTGGCTCCGGTTTCCGGAGTTCGGCGGAGCCCGTCACCGTCCGGTGCCGTACGGGCCAGGCGCCCGGCCCGGGAAGGGTGCCCGCACTCGGCGGACGGGCCCACAGGCGTCCCGGCTGTGGTCGCTGCGCTACTTGGGGGGAGATCGCTGCCACGCCCGGGCCATCGCTGCCACGCCCCGGGCCGGTGGCGGACCGCGCCCCCCGGTTCACCTTGCGGCTCCTCCCCAGAGATGCGGTGCCTCGGGAGCGTGGTGCGCCGCACCGCGATCAAAATAACAGCCAGTGCCGCACTCGCGCCGGCCCAGGCTGTGCCGCGGCCATTCAGTCCCTTGCGGCCGCACCGACAGACACGCCGCGGATTGAATAGATCCGCGGCGTGTCAGTCGTATCGGCTAGTTCAAGTGTGGTGGTACATGTCCGTGCCCGTGCCGAGGGCCGCCGTGTACACATGGGCAATGGGCATGCTTGTGGCCGCCGCTGGAATTGCGGAGCCAACCAGGGCCGATCCTGCGACACCGAGCGCTAGGATGGCGGGGATGATGAAGGCTCGCCCGATGCGCATGATTCCTCCAAGCGACTGCCGAGGCCAGCGGGCCGGTAGACCGGCCGGGGGCCTGCACTGGTCTAATCAATGGAGGTATTGCCATTACCTTTGCCCCGTAAGCGATCACTACGCCTTTTGTTATAGAAAGAAAGCGGCAATCCACCTGGCGCCGGTTCCTGCATAAAATGATTTACTGAAATGTGAATGGGCGCTTGCGCTGCAAGGTCTTGCGCAATTTGCACGCGGGTCCTACGGCCCGCCGCCCAAACCTTTGCTGCCATAAAAGCCATAGGTAGCAGAGATGCCGACGAAATACACTTCTTGTTACGAAATTGTTCTGGTAGTACAATTCGCTCCGTGCCCATCGCCACCCGGGCCAGTGTGCTGATCGGCCGTGACGCGGAGAACGCGACGCTTGCCAGGCTCGTGACGGAAGTGACTGCCGGGCGAGGCGGGGCAGTGCTGATAGAAGGCGAGCCGGGCATCGGCAAGTCCACGCTGGTGCGCACGGCGCTGGCGGAGGCTGGTGCTGGCTGTCAGGTGTTCTGGGGCGCCGGGGACGAACTCGGGCAGGCATTACCACTGCTGCCGCTGCTCGAAGGGCTCCGGGTCCGCGAGCCCTCGGCGAATCCCCGGCGGGCCGCAATTCTCCGGCTGTTGCGCGGCGAGGTGGCCGCCGATCGCGGCACGGACGTCACGGCCGCGCTGGCGGAGCAGTTGCTGGCACTGGTCGCCGAGCAGTGCGCCATCCAGCCGACGGTGCTGGTAGTCGACGATCTCCAATGGGCCGATCAGGCCAGCGTCACGCTGTGGGGACGGCTGGCGAAGTCGGTGCAGCAGGCGCCGCTGCTGCTGATCGGGATGCTGCGCCCGGTGCCGCGGCGGGAAGACCTCGTGGCACTGCGCCGGGGGGCGGCCGCTGCCGTGCGACTGCGGCTCACCGGCCTGGACCGGGCGGCAGTGGCCGAACTGCTCACCTCCCTGGTCGGCGGCAAGCCGGATGACAGGTTGCTGCGCCTGGCCAGCGGTGCAGCGGGCAACCCGCTCTACGTCATCGAGCTGGCTGCCGCACTAGTCCGCAGTTCGGGTGTGACCGTGACCGGCGCGGGGACCGCGGTGCTGACGAGCGGTTCTGCGCCAGGCTCACTGTCGGCGGCGATTGCGGACCGGCTCGGCTTCGTTTCCGGGCCGGTGCGCGAGATGCTGCGGGCCGCGGCGCTGCTGGGGGTCGACTTCGCGGTGCCGGACCTGGCGGTCGTGCTGGAGCGTGGCGTAGCGGAGCTGATCCCGGCCATAGATGAGGCACGCGCGGCCGGTGTGCTCGACGAATCCGGCACCGGCATGGGATTCCGGCATCCGCTGATCCGTGCCGCGCTGTATGAGGAGATACCAGTGCCGGTGCGGGCGGCCTGGCACCGCGATGCGGGACGCGCGCTCGCGGAGGCCGGCGCCCCGGCGGACCGGGTGGCCCGGCAGTTGCTGCAGGCGGTGGCTGGGCCGAGCACGGCAACCGGTCCGATGGACCAATGGATGCTGAGCTGGCTGGCACGCACCGCGGATCTGCTGGTCGGCCAGGCGCCCCAACTGGCGGCGGAACTGCTGCGGCGGGCGGTGGCGAGCTCCGCCGTCGGCTCGGCGCACCATGACTTCCTGGTCAGCCGCCTCGCGGACACTCTCTACCGGGTCGGCGAAGCGGCCGAAGCCGAACAGGTGGTCAACCGGGCGCTGGCGCAGACGGTCGAGCCCGATCTCCTGGTGGACCTGCACTGGACGCTGGCGCAATGCCGGATGCGGGTCGGTGAGTTCGAGGAGTCGCTGGCCACGCTGGATGAGGCGCTGGCTTCGCCGGGGATCTCCGCCCGGCACCGGGCGCGGCTGCTGGTGCTGGCCGCGCGCACGCACAGCATCCGCGGCGATTTCGAGACAGCCGGCCGGGTCGGCGCCACGGCGCTGGAAGTGGCGTCGGAGGCGGGCGACAACTGGGCGATGGGCTGGGCGCTGCACGTGCTGACCATCGTGACCGGGGTGCAGGGGCAGATGACCGATGCGCTGCCGTTGTTTGACCAGGCGCTGACCGTGACCGAGGCCGACCCCGCCCTGACCGACTTGCGGATTCTGCTTCAGGTCAACCAGGCCGTCACCCTGGGCAACCTGGACCAGTACGACGAGGCCATCGGCGCGGCCCGGCAGGCGCTTTACCTCGCCGACCAGGCCGGCACGGTGATCCGCCGGGGGCAGGCGCACAGCGCCCTGGGTGAGCTCCTCTTCGACACCGGGCGCTGGACCGAGGCGCTTGCCGAGGTGGAGGCCCTGCCCGAGGACCTGAAGGACGCCATGGCGGCCTGCTGCGATCTGGGCATCGCCGCGGTGATCCGCTTCCACCGGGGCGACCTGGCCGCCGCGCGCGGCAATCTCGCGGCCGCCGCCCCGCGAGCCGAGCGGATCGGCTCCCAGGTGATCGGCTCGCTGCTGCTGGCCCGCAGCCTGGACCGCGAGCACGCGGCCGGGCCGGCCGAGGCGCTGGCGGTGCTGACCGCCGGCTTCGCCGGGAATATCGAGGAACTTGACGAAATCGAGGACCTGCTCCCCGACGCGACCCGCCTCGCCACCGAAACCGGCGAACTGGGCACCGCGCAGGAACTGGCCGGCTACGCCGTGTCCCTGGCCGATGGGTCGGAGATCCCGCACCGGCAGGCGAACGCGCTGTACTGCCGCGGCTTGCTCGAACACGACACCGCCGGGCTGCTCACCGCCGCGGACCGCTACGACGACGCCGGGCGGCCGCTGCTGGCCGCCAAGGCGCTGGAGGCTGCCGCGGCGGAGTTCCTCCACATCGAGCACCGCGACCAGGCACGGGCCGCGTTCATCCGCGCCATAGAGATCTATACCTCGCTGGAGGCCGCCACCGATATCTCCCGGCTGCAGGCCAGGTTCCGCGCGCACGGGATCCGGCGCGGCCCGCATGCCAAGCACCGGCAGGCGCGCAGCGGCTGGGACAGCCTCACCGCGACCGAGGTCAAGGTCGCCGCGCTCGTGGTCGAAGGGCTGTCCAACCCGGAGATCGCCACCAAACTGCTGCTGTCCCGGCGGACCGTCGCGACGCACGTCTCCCACATCCTGCGGAAGCTTGCCGTCAGTTCGCGGATCGACATCGCCCGCGAGGCGGCCATGCGGGGCAACCCGCCGGAATGATCAGTGCACGATAACCAGGCTGGCGCCTAGCGCGCCGGCCCGGGAGGCGGCCTGCTTAGGCCCGGATGGCGGTCAGCACCGTGTCGTGCACGATGACCTCGGTGCCATCGGGGGTGGTGGCGGTCCGGGGGCGGGCCTCGCAGGCCCGCACCGTCCACGAGCCGTCGAGCAGCCCGGCGATCTCCTCCGGCGGGTAGAACAACTCGGGCATCGGCGGGCGGGGGACGCCGGTACCCAGATCCGACGGATGGTGCCCGACCACGAGCAGCATGCCACCGTCCCGGACAGCGGCGGCGAGCGCGGTGAACAGGGCGGTGCGCGGCTGCGGCGGCAACTGCATGTACTGCGCCGAGACCAGGTTGAAAGAGCCCGGCTCGGGCGGCTGCGTGAGCAGGTCGGCGCGCAGCCATTCGATGCGCGCGGCCACCGCCGGATCGGTGTCGCGGGCATGCTGGGCGGCCCGCTCCAGTGCCACCCCGGAGATATCGGACGCGATCACGGTCCACCCGGCCCGGGCGAGCCAGATGGCGTCCGCGCCCTCGCCGCATCCCACGTCCAGCGCCCGGCCAGGCGGCCAGCCGGTCACCTCGGTGACCAGTTGCGGGTTCGGGTTGCCGCTCCAGACCCGCTGCGTGGAGCGGTACCGTTCGTCCCAGAAATTCGCGTCGAACATCGGGCCGTTGCGCTCGGCGTGCTCACTCATCTGCCAAGTATCCCGTGCCGGCAGTGGCGCGCGCGGCATGCGGCCGCGCGGGCGCAGTGGCGCTGGCGCTGTTGCGGCTGGCGGCCCGATAACACCGCGACCGGCCCCCAGCCAGGATGGGGACCGGTCACGGCGGTCAAGGGGCAGCGTCCCTGAGCGCCTGGCGGGCCGCCGCATCGAGGTGACTGGTGGGCTGCGGCGGCCCGCGAGGCGGTCTGGCCGCCGCCGCGTCAACCCGTCTGGGGATGCGGGGACGCGGCGGCGCGAGTGGCGGGCCCGGCGGATCGCGGGGGGCTGGCAATTCACCGGACCCACGTATTGGTGGTGGTCAGCCCGTGCTGGGGCCTTCCCCGTTCCGGCCGGGTGCGGTCCCATTCACGCCGGGCCCCTCCCCGTTCGTACTGGGCCCTTCTCCGTTCATGCTGGGCCCTTCCCCGTTCAGGCCGTCCTGGAAGGCCAGCGTGAAATAGACGGCCTTGCCCGTGGGGGTCCGGTAATAGCCCCAGCTACTCGACAGGTTGGCGACTAGCATCAAGCCACGGCCGGTCTCCGTGTCGGGCGGCCCGTCCACCGGCACCGGCAGGGTGCACGAGGTGTCGTGCACGTCCACGTGTAACTGACCGTAGGCGCAGGTGATCACTAGCGTGATGGTCTCACCGGTCTCGTGCATGATGGCGTTGGTCACCAGTTCGCTGGTGAGCAGCATCGCCACGGACGCGTCGACCGGGATCTCCCAGGCCTGGATGGTTGCCTGGACCTGGCGGCGTGCTGCGCCCGCTGCCGCCGGTTCTGCGGCCAGGGAGACGCGCCGCTTCTGCAGCACGGCCGGGCGCAGCGGTTTCTGCAGCGCGGTCGGTCGGGTCGGTTGGTGGAGCGCGGTCGGGCGGGTCGGCGCCATGGTATTCATCTGCTTCCTTACCAGGCTTTTCGAGCCGGCCCGGGCGAGCGTTTTCCGCTCCACCCGGCCAGCCCCGGGGGCGATCACAACCTGCTGACATTTGATCTCGCGGTTGCAACACAAATGCTGGTGCAAGTTGCAGTGAGAGACATCGGTCAGCTGACGGATATTTGCGGCGCAGCCGGGGTGCCCTTGCCGGCGCTTATGTACGACACCTACGGCGCCCGGGTACGCCACGCACGACTCCCGGCCCCGGGCACCGGCCGCGGGCGCAGGCACTGATCGCGGGCCCGGCCGGTCTCAGGCCACGGCGTAGACGAGGTCGGCCTCATGGGGTGAACCTCCATTCCGCTCAAGGCCCGGTCATTGGGGTATAGGGCTAGGGGACGTGCTCTCGCTGGACCGCGCCGGCCTGGAGGTGCCCGCATGTCCCTGACGCTGCTCGACTGGCGCCGCCAGGTCGCCCGCCTCTATGCGGAGGTCCGTGCCGAACCGGACGCCGCAGCCGCGCACGATCACTGGCGCCGGACCCGTGACGACCTGCTGCGCACCCACCCGGAATCACCGGTTCCGCTGGCCCGGCGTGCGGACTACCCGGGCGCGCCCGTGGCCCCCTATGATCCGGCGCTGCGGTTCGAGCTCCCCGTGGACACCGAGGTGCCGTCCAAGTACATGGACGTGGCCACCGGCACCGACGGGATCGTCCGGTTCGGCCGCATCGGGTGCGTGCACCTGCCCGGCGGCGGCGACCTGGACGTGTGGTGGCTCGCCGGGTACGGCGGCGGCGTCTTCGTCCCGGTCAAGGACGCGGCCGCGGGCACGTCAACCTACGGCGGCGGCCGCTACCTCCTGGACACTGTCAAGGGCGCCGACCTCGGCGGCCACGACGGCCGGCTGATCCTCGACTTCAACTTCGCCTACAACCCCTCGTGCGCCTACGACCCCGCCTGGGCCTGCCCCCTGGCACCTCCCGGCAATACCCTGCCCCGCCCGCTGCCCGTCGGTGAGCTAACTCCCGCCGCCCCCACAAGCCCCGCACCCACCTGATCATCTCGGCACGCCACCCACCCCGGCACCACTTCTCGCGTCTCCCACCACCCCGTACCACCCAAACCGCGCGGCACCCCGCCCCGGTACCACCCTCGCGCCCACCGCCCCCGGACTTTGTGGGAACAGCAATATGTTCGTAGGTATTGACAAACTCTTGTCCGAGCCTAACCATTGGGTCAGCCTGGGGGTCACCAGGTCGTCTGGGTCCCCACGCGTGAAACCCCGCTCACCCTTCGCGTAAAGGCGGTAGGCAGTGGCAAGCAGCGACGCGACGGCGGGTA
>Ga0209166_10002404_pt1 | contig 14308 bp, 11 predicted proteins | sample Coa_R1_3_FD_187151 | JGI IMG/M metagenome (GOLD analysis project Ga0209166, IMG submission 187151) | Surface soil microbial communities from Centralia Pennsylvania, which are recovering from an underground coalmine fire - Coalmine... | ecosystem: Environmental > Terrestrial > Soil >... | reverse complement strand
CAGGCAGGTCACCAGCGGAGCATATCATGATATGAGCCCGCGCTGGTCGCCGGATGGGCGTTCCCTGGCGTTTATTAGTGACCGCACTGGCACGCCGCAGATCTACCTGCTAGCCATGAATGGCGGTGAGAGTCGTCAGGTGAGCACATTAGCGCAGGGTGTGAGCGAATATAGCTGGCGGCCCGACGGTCAACTGTTTCTGGCACACAGCGGCTGGAAACCCTCCGATGATCAGGGCCTCCACAGTGATACGACGACACCCGCACAGGTCTATGGAAGGCTGGACGCACACTGGAACGGCATCGGCTATAAACATGGGCGCTACCAGCAACTCTGGCTGCTTCCACTGGAAGGGGGAGAGGCTCTGCGCCTCACATCGGAGCCAGTCGATCTGACACAATCGTGCTGGTCGCCGGATGGAACAGAGATCGTCTTCTGTGCCAATCGTCGCCCTGATCCCGATTTGAGCGTCAGTCAGGCGCTGTGGGTGCTCACCGTCACAACCGGGCAGATGCGTCGCCTGACGCCAGAAGAGGGCCTGGCCCAGATGCCATCCTGGTCGCCGGATGGAGCACACATTGCTTATCTCTATAGCGCGGACCAGAGCGAGTCTGGCAATATGGTTCCCTGGATTGTTGCAGCACGGGGAGAGGAGACAGCTCATCCGGCGGTCCAGGGAGCCGAAGAGTTGACCTGCCAGGCCTGGGTTATTGACGAGTTGCGCGACGAATATCTGATGCGCCCCCAGTGGTATCCTGATAGCAAGGCCCTGCTGGTGGCAGCCCAGGAGCGCGGCCAGGTCCATTTATTCCAGCTTGATCTCACCAACAATCTGCTCACGAACCTGACCAGCGGCAATGGGCGCTACATCAGCCCGCAGATCAGCCCGAACGGCCAGATGATTGCCATGATTCGGGCGGACTGGTTCACGCCAGGCGATCTGTGGAACATGGAAAGCAATGGCCAGAATCTGCGCAAACTCAGCAGAGTGAACGATGCCTTGCTACAGAGTCGTCAGTTGATTCGTCCCAGGCGCATCAGCTGGCAAGCGGCAGATGGATTGGAGATTGAGGGCTGGCTGTATCTACCCCCGCTGCGGGAAGAGGCCAAAGTGCCGCTTATTCTGGCCCCGCATGGTGGTCCTTCGCTGGCCTGGGGTGATAGCTACGTCCACGAGTTCCAGGTCCTGGCCGGGCGTGGTTACGCCGTACTCGCGCCCAATCCACGCGGGAGCGCTGGCTATGGAGAGACTTTCTGTCGCAAAATACTCAACGACTGGGGCGGCGCGGATTTCCAGGATCTCATGGCAGGGCTGGATCATAGTATCGCCACCGAGCCGATAGATGAGAAGCGCCTGGGCATTGGAGGGCTGAGCTACGGAGGCTATATGACCAACTGGGCAATCACACAGACAGGACGTTTCAAGGCGGCGGTGAGCCGCAACGGCATCAGTTCACTGTCCACATCCGGCCTGCTCTCAGACCAGAGCCTCTGGTTCAACATCGTGATGAGCGACGAAGCTTTACAACGCGAACGCTCGCCCCTCACCTTCGCGGATCGTATCACCACGCCACTGCTCTTGCTGCACGCCGCAGATGATCTCCGCTGCCCCTTCAGCGAGGCCTTACAGCTATTTGTCGTGCTCCGCAAACGCAAACAGCGCGTGGAGCTGGTCCGCTACCCGGATGTCAGCCACCTGATGGACTGGCCGAGCGTAGGCACGCCTCAACAGCGCATAGATCGCCTGCGTCGCACCATTGAGTGGTTTGAGCGCTTTTTGTAGCAACTACATCTCATACAGAAGAATGTCCTGGCAGGACATTCCTGGTAATGTGATTCCAAATGTCCTGCCAGACATTCTTGATACGATTTATCATCATGTGTACTACTCATTTAGTTAGCGCGCGGTAAAAAGCTGCAGTAGAAAGTAGCAGGAAGCCAGCGCCAGCAAGAGGCAGTAGACAACCGCAGCAATACGTGAGACCCGGAACGTCTCCGAGGGCCAGCTTGGGCGAAGGCTAAAGAACGCCATGCGCATCGACGCCACCAGCATCCCGACCAGTAAGAGGAAATCCAGCACTCTGATCCCAAAGTTGCCACTAAAAATGGTATATGAGAAGGCAAAGGCCCCGAAGACGAGCAGAGCGCCCACAATATCCAGGGCGGCCAGGCCCAGAAACCAGCCTTCATCATAGCGATGCTCAAGCAATTTGGGAGTTATTCGCATAACAAGAACAATACCAGCTATGTAGGCAAGAATACTCGCCAGAGTTAAGAGGACATTCGTCATAATACTTATCCTCAATTCAATTCAAATCATTTCTCGTCATCCCATTCTACCACGCCAACCGATGATGGCTTTGCCCGCTAGCTATTTTAGGGCATCTATGCTAAAGTAGCTGTGAAATGGCTCACACTGGCAAACGAGGAAGGGGAAGATGATAGTGTCGAAGGGATATTGGAAGCTCGATCATGCGACGCTCACTCATCTACGAACGTTTCTCACTAAGCTGGCGGAATAATAGTATGGCAGAACTGGTATGGAAGAATAAACATCATCCCGACGATCAGCATAAAATAACGGCAATTCCTCTACTTATCACCCATCAACAGCATCATCCCCAGGGAGAGTCGGTTGATCCCCTTTGCACTGACCAGTGGCGCAATCGTTTGATCCTGGCGGATAGATGTGATGCCTTACTGGCCTTACAACCAGAGTTCAGCGACTCCGTCAATCTGATTTATATCGATCCTCCGTTTATGACCGGCCGCACCTTTCGCAGCGGGAGAGAAGTAGCATATAAAGATACCTGGCACAATAATCTGGATACCTATTTGCAATGGCTCTATGAAACGCTAATACTGCTCTATCCATTACTTGCGCCCGACGGTAGCCTCTATATTCACCTGGATTGGCGCGTCACCCACTACGCCAGGGTAATGCTGGACGATATCTTTGGCGGCAATGCCCATGCCGATGGGGCTGGCTTCAAAAACGAAATTATCTGGCAGTATCAATCTGGAGGGCGCCCGCAAAAAGGCTATGCGCGCAAACACGACACTATTCTGTTTTACACGAAATCTGAGCAGTACACATTTCATGGCGAACGCATCAGTGAACGCCGGGGCACCCACAGGCGCAACCATATGCGCAAAGCCATCGATGAGCAGGGGCGTATCTCCTGGACGATTCGCTCGGCAGGTCGTATCTACAGCTATCATGAAGATACATTAATGTCGCCCTCAGATGTCTGGAGTGATATCAGTCACCTCCACCAAAAAGATCCAGAGCGCACCGGCTACGCCACGCAGAAGCCAGAAGCGCTGCTTGAACGTATTCTGCTGGCCTCCTCCGAGGAAAACGATCTTGTCCTCGACTGCTTCTGCGGCAGTGGCGTCACGCCCGTGGTAGCTGAGCGTCTGGGGCGGCGCTGGATTGCCTGCGACCAGAGTGAGATGGCGCTGAGAATGACCAGCGAACGCCTGCTCTCCAGCGAACGCAAGTGGCCATTCAGCGTACAATCACTAGAGTAACCTGACCCACTCTTGCCTTCTTCGAACTTCAACAAAGCTCTGCAGGTATCAGATACGAGAGAAACCGCAAAGCAGACTTTGTGATATAATTGGGCTACTTAGCAGGCTGAATGCAGGCTAAAAATAGAGTCGAAAAAGAATGGCTATGTTAGAATTACTAGAACAACTCTTCCGACATGTACGTGCATACGCACAATCCGAGCGCTTTAACCGTCACCAGATCTACCACCAATCCCCTGAGCACACCACGATGCAATTTGATCGTGATGCTGAAGACATCATCATTCAGGGACTCATCGAGAGCAGTGTAGGCTTCGAGGTCATTACTGAAGAGAGGCCAACACTCACCACAGCTCCCAATCCGCAGTATCGCATTGTGGTTGATCCAATCGACGGCTCAGATAACGTCGCGCGCGGTATTATGACCGCAGGTGTGGCTCTGGCAGTTCTGCCTATCGACGCCCCCATTCTACCCGAGCAGGTGCAATGGGCCCTGGTAGGAGAACTCTTTAGCGGTACCGTGTATGAGGCTCAGCATGATGGCGGCGCCTTTCGTAATGGTCGCCGTTGCCAGGTCAGCACCACCAAACATATCAGCCAGTGTGTGGCTGGCTTAAATATGGATGGCCGGGATCTGGACACGTTACGCGCAATTTTGCTGAAAGAACCGGCTCCGCTCCAGGTCCGCCGTACTGGCAGTTCAGCGTTGGATAGCGTCTATGTTGCCAGTGGCTCCTACGATGCCTATATCGATGTGGGAGACAGACTCACAGGCGAATCCTTCCTGGCCTCAGCCAGCATCATCCTTGAAGCAGGCGGCATCGTCACCGACCGCGATGGGAAAACATTGCAGCCGATCACTGATGTGTTAACCGCAGGCTACTCTCTTGTGATAGCCGGGACAAAAGACTTGCATCAGGAAATTCTGAAGCGGATAAAGAGGTAATTGTGAGCTATTTCACAGCCTAAATGTTACATTCCTGGCTATAATTACGATTACTATAATAGATAACTAATTTACATATACACATGCAGAATGAGCGCGACTCCCGCGTTGAAGGATCGTTCTTAATGAGGCGTTTGCAAAAACAGCAGAGACAACCTATCAGTCATCCTCTAACAATACAGATATTGGCATGTCTGGCAATCTGCCTGGTACTGTTGAGTGCCTGTAGTGCCCTGACGAACAATAGCCCGAAGGTCAGCACACCCGCGCCTACTCCTATCCCAACGCCGACCATTAGTACCACGCTCAAGAATCAAGGTGAGATGCAACTCCAGGCCTTTCAACAATGGATTGCCCTGATCAAACAATATGGCGGAGATACAACCTCATACCAGCAGCAATACGATACAGACCAGCAAGCACTCCAGGATGCGACAGGTGTGGCAGATTATCAGAAAGCCCTGACCACCCTGACCTCGCATGTTACAGCGGTTGAAATACCAGCTATGAAGATCGAAACAGGCAACCTGCAACAGAAACTAAAGCAGGAGGTCGCGGTCTGGGGACAACAGCACACCTATCATAACGCTTATGACAACACAACCTATCCCCTTGGGTTCGAGTATGGCCCCACCGGCATCGGGAGTTGGGTGCAGGACGAATTGAACGCGGCCAAAACCACAGCCGACTACCAGCAAGCCGTCGAAGACCTCAATATGTACCTGGCTCACTTTCAGGCAATGACCGCCAATAGCAGCGATACCACGCCATCCAACAAGCCTCATAAGACCGATCTGCAACTGATGCAATCATATAATGTGATGAACGGTAAAGTGCTGGTAGTCTCGCTCTCCGAGGAAGCGATACGCATCTACGATAACGGCCAACTGGTGAACTCCTTCCTGGTTACTACAGGTCAGCCCGATCTCCCAACGCCACCGGGGAAGTGGTGGGTAGAGAGCCGGCAAACCAAGATTACCTTTAAGTCAATTTTCCCAAAGGGCTCACCCTACTGGTACCCGGATACGCCCATCAATTACGCGATGCAGTACCATACCAATGGCTACTTTCTACACGACTCCTGGTGGCGCAATGATTACGGTCCGCACACCAACTTCCCACATATCGATTCGAGCGGCAATCGCTCCTCAACACAAGGCTCACATGGCTGCGTCAATATGACGACTCCCAATGCCGCCTGGTTATATGGCTTCGTGCAACTCTATACAACGCTCATCATTTACTAACGCGATATGCTGCACTCAAGAATGCTTTGATCAAAGGATGGGCAACATTCCTGAGCGCGGAACGTTCCGGCTGAAAAAGCGTCCCGATGAAAAAGGGATGCTGATCAATCTCGATAATACGCGCATCACCATTGCTATCTCTTCCGGTCACATGCAACCCACCTTGCTCAAGCACTGGCCAGAATTGGGCGTTTGGTCCATAATTACAGGTACCATATTGTTCGGTTACTTCGGGCACTCCGTAGATAGTAGCAACGCGTGAACCTGGGAGGAGTTGACAGGTAGTTGTGATCTCCGTATTCGAGCAGGCCAGTGGAGTAATGAGCAGCAATGGGGCATCAGGGTGCTCTTCCGCATGATCGGCCTCAAGCATTCCCAACACATTCCTGGCGTACTCAATAATCATATGTTGGCAACCGCCACAGGTTCCTAAGGTTGGGATACGCTGTTCGCGTGCAAACCTGATAGCCCGTAGCGCTCCATCCATACTGGCATAGGGAGTAGCCGGGACAAACCAGAGCGCCTGATAACCCGCCAATTTCTGTTCAGCATCCAGCTCCAGCATAGGAGTTGGCAACCACTCGATCTCATAGTAATAGTCAAGGTCATGTGCTGCCAGGGCCAGCGCTCTGGGGATGGCAATATGCGCGGTCACCTCTTCTCTATATTCACCGATTAGCCCGATACGAATCATTGCTTTTTCCATCCTTTCATCTATTCCTGACGCCGATCATACCTCAGTAAACACAAAAACACACCGTCCAGAGGGACGATGTGTTCGCGTGCTGTTTCTGCTATACTGGTAGACCCAGGCACCTCTCAACCACAAAACTCTTCGATAGTGGCCAGGAGGACATCACTACAACGCCTTACCTGATCCAGGTCGGCCCACTCAACGACGGCATGTGCTCCCGCTCCACCGGGACCAAAGACCACTGTTGGAATGCCTGCCGCCGAGAGGAGAGCTGCGTCCATCCAGGGAGTATCGCCTACGATCTGAGGCTGATGGCCTGGGAGCTTTGCCGCCTGCCGATATACAGCTTGCACAATAGGTGCATCTTCGGCAATCTCAAATGGCGCTCGCACCATCGTGGTCCGCACAGAGGCATGAAATCTGGGATCAGCAGCGCGTATGTGCTCAAAGATTGCGTGTACCTGCTCTTCAACCAGCGCAGGCGTTTCGCCGGGGATAGTGCGCCGCTCCACCTGCAAAACACAGCGTTCGGGATAACTCGACAACTCCTGCCCTCCCCCAATCAGGGAGGCATGCACCAATCCACTGCCAAGCAGGCGATGCGAGGGGTGAGCCAGCAGTGAACGGTTCAGCTCATCCAGGCCAACCAGAACATGTCCCATTTTGACAATCGCATCAACGCCAAGATCAGGGCGCGAGCCATGGGCCGCCTTCCCTTGTGTGACTATCTCCAGCCAGATAAAGCCTTTATGCGCGATACGGAGGTGAAGAGAGGTTGGTTCGGTCACAATTGCGGCATCAGCATGCCAGCGTTTGAGCACTGATTGCGTGCCGATACTGGCATATTCCTCATCAGCCACCGCGGTAAGAATCACATCTCCACGGAGTGGGCGATGCTTTGCCGCCACGGCGGCCATCATAATCGCCGCCAGTCCACCCTTCATATCGAAGGCGCCACGGCCATAGAGCCTGTTCTCCTCTATAGAAGGATCATGGGGTCGCTGCATACCAGCCACACCAACTGTATCCATATGCGCATTCAACATCAGAGATTGCCCGCCCCCCGTGCCACGCGCAATACCAACAACACTGATGCGCCCCGGCTGCGGCTCATCCAGGACCACTTCCAGACCTGCCTGCTCCAGCCAGGTCGCCACAAAATGCGCAATCTCCCGCTCACCCGCACCACCAGGCACCAGATCAGGGTTTACAGAGTCTATCGCAACTAATCGATGTAACAGAGTGGTAATTTCATCCATAATACTTTTCCTTCGCTAATAAAAGGAATAGCGGCAAGTTCTTCGGCGGATATCATCAAGCAGCCCTTATTGGCAGGACATGAACCTGAGAGGCTCTCTAAAGCAGCCCCTACTGCCGGGGCGTTAATACAGCGCTAAGGCCCTGCCACATCCCACTAAACTGGGCGCGCGTCATATGCTGGAAATTCTGGAGGGAGGAATCGGCGATAGCGACGGACTGACTATCTCCACCACGTATCACAAAGATATGACCGTTGGGGTAGTAGTAATGATCGCGCACACTTACAATGACTGGAGCGCCTTTGTTGCTGATATCGACGATATCCTGCAAAGTACGGGCATGGCTGAGGCTGGCATCAAAACCAAAGGTGGCAGCAGTCATAGCAATGCCCTCCTCGCGCAACAACCCGATTTGTACATTCCATACCCCCAGATCAAACTCCTTTTGCAGTACATCGGCCGCGATCAGATGACGACCATACGCATTCATCACCATCGCCATCGCGATACCGGAGCAAGAGGAATAGCTCCAGACGTGCAACTGGTAAGCAGTATAGTACTGGTCAGGCGAAGCAGAGTCTATACGCACCAGGCGAGTACTGGCAGTCTGAGGAATAGGATGGGCCACAGGCTGAACATCAATCGGTTCTACATGCTTGAGGAAAGAGATACCCAGGCCGTAGGTCAGCCCTTTCAGTGATCCACCGGCCAGACCAGACTGCACAAAAAACGTCAGCAAGACCATCAATAGCAAACCAATGGAGACCAGCGTACGAGGACGGCTATACCAGGAAGACAACAAAGGAAACGAGGGAACAGGCCCTCGCTTCTCAGGCTTTTCGACGCTAACACTATTTCCCTCTTGCAAAGAGAGGATTGCCAGCGCGTGACGATCCAGAGGAGGTGCTTGATCTGCCTTGCTTTGTCCCACCGCTGAACTTAACGCAACGCCCCGTTTATGCCGCTCATATTTACGCCAGGCGCCGAAGGCAAAGCCGACAATAATCAGTAGCATCACAACAAGCAATAATGCCGTAATCACGGCCAACAACATACGATACCCTCGCCTTAATAGATCAATGTACGCTTATCTCGTTACTAAGTATAGCGTATAGAAGAGGTAGGCAACCGTATTTTGACAAGAAAACAGCCAGATAATGCTATGGCTCGTTGGGTTTCTTCACCCACTCTTCAGATTGTACAGTAGATAAGAAAGCTCCCGCAGCCATATTGATAAAGGCTACGGGAGCAGAGAGGGATTTGCTAATAGGTATTAAGCAGGAGTGCCCGCTTCGATCCAGCGGCGAAACTGCTCGATCTGCTCTTCGGGCCACTCTCCATCACAGGGCATGCTGCCATCCATAAGGCGATCGAGGATCATTTCCGCATTCGAACGCACATCGTCGTAGTCCCAGAGATCAAAGACAAAATCCATTGCCTCTCTATCGTCCTCACGGAAAAGTGGTTGAATATCGCGCGCAAAACTGGGCGTGCTGCCAGTATCTGCCATCGTTTATACTCCTTGTATACAGGTTAGTAGTAGTACTACCCCCTCAGCATAAACATCCTCAGAAGCCGTGTCAAGAGGTTCTTCCCCAAAGTCACATAGCGCGCCTCTGCGATACTCACAACGCCATGACCTGTGGCAACATGTACGGGTCAAAGTTATACACGTTACCACAGGCAATGATTCTGTCTCAAATCTTGCGAATTTTCTTGAAGAGGCGCCTGAAACCCCTCTCATTGCGCAGACGAGGATTGGCAATCTCATCGATGCCAAAGTTCACAAAGGTGAGCGCAGCACCCAGTAGTGCGATACAGAGGCCGGGCGGCAGAAACCACCACCAGGCGCCGCGCAGGAGGGCAGCACCATTGGAGGCCGAGAAGAGCATATTGCCCCAGGTTGCAGCAGTAATATCGCCCAGACCCAGGTACTCCAGAGCAGTCTCGGCCAGGATCACGTAGATCACCGTGCCAAAGAACTGAGCCGCCACAATCGCCGTCTGGTTGGGCAGGATCTCATAGAAGATGATGCGCCAGGTTGACTCGCCAGAGGCGCGGGCCGCCTCTACGCAATCTCGGTTGCGCAGCGTAAGCGTCTGCGAGCGCAGCACACGCGCCCCCCAGGACCAACCAGTGACCGTTAAGATAAAGCCAATGGCTAACGGCCCCTTATTGGGCAAGAAGGCCGCCAGTAAGATGGCCAGAGGCAACGTTGGCAACACGAGGAAGACATTGGTCAGCAGCGAAAGCACTTCATCTACCCAGCCGAGAAAGTAGCCAGAAGCCAGGCCCACCAGAACCGAAAGGATGGTAGTCACCAGGCCAATACCCAGACCCATAAATACCGAGAAGCGCGCTCCTACCACCGTCTGAATCAGCACATCTTCCCCAAAGCTCGTTGTCCCAAACCAGTGGGCGGAGGATGGCGGTTGCAGCACATCTTGCGTAAAGCTATGGGGATCCTGCGTGATGATAATGGGTCCAAAGATGGCCAGCAGAACAAAAAGACCAACACAAATCAGGCCCACACTGGCTTTACGATTTCCCGCAATCACATGCCAGAGTTCCCGCCAACGCTGCTGGGCAGGAGACAGGGTCTTCGCTGGTGTTGGTCTATCGATAGGTATATCCATAACAGCTATTTTCCTCCCAGACGCACACGTGGATCAAGCAAAACGTAGAGAAAATCGGCCAGGAAGTTCGCGGCCAGTACCGCAACACTAATGACCAGGAAGGCCCCCTGTAAGAGCGCGTAATCGTGGTTATCAACTGCCTGCAAGGTCGCCAGGCCAATGCCAGGATAGGAGAAGACGATCTCAGTCAACAAGGAGCCGCTCACCACAAAGCCCAGCGAGAGCGCAAAGGCAGTAATGTTGGGCAAAATGGCATTGCGTGCCGCATACATATACATAATACGCCCTTGCTTCAGACCTTTCGCCTCCGCCATCGTGACATAATCCTCTGATAATGTCGTCACCATGGCATTGCGCATACCCAGCATCCAACCAGAAATAGAGCCAATCACAATCGTGAGCGCAGGTAAAACGGAGTACCAGGCGGCACTCAAAATGAAATCCAGATTCCATCCTGGCTCAAAATTGTCGGCATCATAGCCGCCATGAAGAGGGAACCAACCAAATTGCGAACCCAGAAGGTAGAGCAGGACCAGCGCCAGCCAGAAATAGGGGATAGCGGAAATAAAGGCAAAAAATGGCGTCCAGACGGCATCATTCAATGAACCGCGTCGCCAGACGACGACCACACCCAGGACTGTCCCAATAATAAAGCTAATAACCAGCGACATCCCGACCAGCACAAAAGTCCAGGGCAGGTCCTGTCCTAGAATATCAGTCACAGGAGTGGGCATATAGGTAAGGGAGACACCAAGGTTGCCATGCAGCAGATTATTGAGATACTGCAGATACTGGACCCACATTGGGTCGTGGCTCACCCCCAGCGAGACCTCTAGCGCGCGCAGCATCTGAGGCGAGGCATGTCCTCTCATACGGGACATAAAGATTTGCGCCGGGTCCCCAGGCACCAGGCGGGGGACAAGAAAATTGATGGTGACTGAGGCCCAGAGTGCAACAAGATAAAAACCAATACGGCGGAGCAGATGACGCATGCTATCCCCTTCCAGAGGTGATCTTGAAATTTCTGCTTCTACATTACCACAGAACCATGAAATCTTTCATGGATTATTGTCTCCATCCTGTAGTGGGGTGGAGATGACTTTCAGAAGTCACCTCCACCGCTACCACAAGATCAGCAAAGCAGAAGCCTACTGAACTGGTTGCAGGGTCAAGAGCACATACTCGATATCTGGATAGACCGCGCTCCCAGGAGCAGCATAGGGATGTTGTGCATCGGGCCAGCCAACAAACTTAGCCGTGCTGTACTCATACCAGTAGGGCTCAGCGGTTAGCGGAATGCTGGGCAACTGCTCCACCATGATCTTTTGCAGCCCGGCCAGCGCCTGCTGCTGCACAGTTGTATCGGTGCTGCCAGCATACTGGTCCAGCAACTGATCAGTAGCGGGATCCATCCAGCGCTCGTAGTTGGATGGAGCTGACTGACCGATAGGGGCTGAGTTGGTGCTGCGCAATAGACCATCATAGATGTAGTAGGGTGTAGGGCCAGGATTGGTCCAGAGGATGCCCGTATCATAATTCCCGTTATTTAACGCAGTGGTAAAAGCATCATTGGACATTGCATTGACTGTGGCCTTGATGCCTGCCGCTTGTAGATCCTTCACCATCACCTGGCAGTCCGCTACATAGTCGCTATAGCCACTGACTACGATGATGCTAAAGGCCAGCGTCTTGCCATTCTTGGCGTAGAAGCCATCAGAGCCTTTGGTCCAGCCATCACTCTCCAGCGTCTGAGCGGCCTGGGCCGGATCTACCGTAAACTTCAGATCGGCAAACTGTGGATCAATGTGGGCCTTAATGTTCGATCCGACCAGTCCGGTTGGATTGGCTGGAGGCTCATAACCACTTTCACCAAGCTTGGAGATGTTCTCGCGATTGAGCGCCTGGCTAATGGCTTTGCGCACCTGTAAATCATTGAAAGGGGCCTTCGTCAGGTTGAGGTAGAGCATCACATCATCGCTGCTAGGGAACCAGTAGTGATTGTGCTGCTTATCCAGAGACACATAGGTCTGATCAAGGCCAGGAATATAGAGGTTCGTCCAATCAATCTGCCCTTTTTGCAGTGCCAGGGTCGCGCTGTCGTTGGAGGAGTAGGCCGGGATCTTGACCTCATCTACCTCTGGCTTGCCGGCAATCCTGAACTTGGGATTCTTGACCAGGTCAACCAGTTGAGGAGTGAACGACTTGACGATATACGGGCCCGTACCAACTGGATTGGCATCAGCATACTGCGATGGGTCGCCTTTGACACTCGACCAGGTATGTTTCGGAAGGATATAGACCTGTCCTCCGAGAATCCACACAATGGGATTGAAGGGCTTGCTCAGCGTCACCACAACCGTACTGGCATCGGGTGCGCTCACCTTATCCACCGCCGCATCAATCCCAGTGAGATCCATCGCAGCGTTTTTCTGGATCAGGTTGAGAGTAAAGAGCACATCGTCGCTGGTGAAAGGTTGCCCATCCGACCAGGTCACCCCCTGCTGCAAATGGAAGGTGATACTTTTCGCGTCAGTGGCCAACTCGTAGCTGGAGGCTAACCAGGGCTTGACAGTGCCATCGAGGCGATTGACATTCAGCAATGTTTCATACATCAAGCCCTGCGTGCCACTAATCACACTGGCCTGATTATACGGATTAAAGTTCTTGGTGTAGGCATCCTGTTCATTTGCCAACAGGGTCAGCGAATTGGGGTGCGCAGGCTTCTTGGGCTTAGTAGAAGTCGTGCCATTACTTCCACCACAGGCCGCGAGCACCACCGAGAGGAGCAGCAGCAATGATACCAGGATCATACCTGCCTTTTTCCTCTGCGCAAATAAAGAATTGTGAGTCACCGAGTACCTCCTAACACTGGATAAGCGGATCAATATTATCCAAGGATATCGAGACTAAAATGTGAAGGACTGCCTCCACAGGGACACACACTACAAGACTTGTCGCAAGTCTCTTCATTCCGCATAGGCGGCCTCGGAGATGTTGGGCTTCAGATGCCCAGCAGAAGACCTCCTACACGGGAAAACGATACAAACAAAATAGCAAGGCATGTTCGCATCCGTCGACAGCAATCAATATTTAACTCAACCCATTGGCAGCAATGACATCACGATACCAGTAGCCACTGGCTTTGATGATGCGTTTCTGCGTTGGATAGTCGATATACGTGATGCCAAAGCGCATACTATACCCCAGGGACCATTCAAAGTTATCCATCAGCGACCAGACAGAATAGCCGGCGAGAGGGACCCCTTCAGAAACGGCGGCATGGACCTGGAGTAAGTGCTCACGGAGATAGTGAATGCGACGAGGATCATCGACGTGGCCATCTTCACCAACGCTATCAGGGAAGGCCGCACCATTTTCAACTACATAGACCAGGGGAACCTGGTACTCGCGATGCAGACGGACGAGCATGGTATAGATGCCACGAGGATGGACCTCCCAATCCATCGCTGTATATTCAGAGCCCTCTGCTCGCATCGAACCAAAATCATGGATTGAGCCGGTCGGGCTATGCGTCACAAGCGAGCGGGTATAGTAATTCGCTCCCAGGAAATCGAGAGGACGGGCAATAATTTCCGCGTCCCCAGGTTCTGTCTGCGGGGCCAGGTCGCCCAACTGAGAGAGGACATCAGCGGGATACTCACCTCGGAAAAGAGGATCAAGGAACCAGCGGTGCAACTTGCCATCCAGAAAACGAGCAGCCGCCTGGTCCTCCGGCGAAGATGTCGCGGGATCGATCTGCGTAAAGTTGAGCGTGATGCCAACACGCGTCTTCTCATCACCATTAGCACGCAGGATGGGAACAGCGAGGCCATGCGCCAGCAAAAAGTGATGTGAGGTCTGCCAGGCAATACGCGCATCCTTCAAACCAGGAGCATGAATACCATCCTCATGTCCCTCGAAGGCGGTAACCGCTGGCTCGTTGAGAGTCAACCAGTTATGGATGCGCCCCTTAAAGTGGAGAGAGACAAGAT
>Ga0209166_10002403_pt1 | contig 14309 bp, 14 predicted proteins | sample Coa_R1_3_FD_187151 | JGI IMG/M metagenome (GOLD analysis project Ga0209166, IMG submission 187151) | Surface soil microbial communities from Centralia Pennsylvania, which are recovering from an underground coalmine fire - Coalmine... | ecosystem: Environmental > Terrestrial > Soil >... | reverse complement strand
CTGCTGGTGGAACGGGCTGTCGCCCGCCTGGTCGCCGCCGCGGGCGGTGCGGCAAACGGTCCGGCAGGCGGCGGCGCGGCAGGCGGCGGCGCGGCAGGGGCGCCAGGGGCGCCAGGGGCCGCAGGGACGGCAGGGGCGCGCGAGGTGGCGGCGGGCTCGCTCGCACCCGGCGAACTGGCCGTGATCACCGCCCCATCGCTGTTCGACGCCGTGCCGGTCGTGGTGATCCGCGACGCCCAGGACGCGAGCAAAGAGGTCGCCGAGGAACTGGCCGCGCTGGCCGCCGACCCGCCGCCCGACGTGGCCCTGGTGATCACGCACGCGGGCGGCGCGAAGGGCAAGGGACTGCTGGGCAAGCTCACCGGGAGCGGTGCCCAGGTGGCCCAGTACCCGAAGATCACCCGGATCGGCGACCGGATGGGCTTCATCCGGGACGAGTTCCGCGCGGCAGGCCGCAGGATCGACGACGGCGGCCTCCGGGCGCTCATCGACGCACTCGGCGCCGACCTGCGTGAGATCGCGTCCGCGTGCGCTCAGCTTGCCGCGGACACCACCGGCATCATCGACCAGCCCACCGTGGCCAGGTACTACCGGGGCCGCGCGGAGGTCGGCGGGTTCGCCGTGGCCGACCGGGCGGTGGAGGGGCGCCTCGCCGAGGCACTCGAGCACCTGCGCTGGGCCCTGGCCGTCGGCGTGTCACCGGTCCTCATCACCAGCGCGCTGGCCCAGGGGGTCCGGCTCATCGGGCGGGTCGGCGCCGCGTCCCGGTCCCAGCCGGCCGCCGCGCTCGCCGTCGAGCTGGGCGCGCCGCCGTGGCGGATCGACAAGGTGCGCCAGCAGCTGCGCGGCTGGGCCCCAGAGGGGATCGCCCGGGCGCTCGCCGCCGTCGCGGAGGCCGATGCACAGGTGAAGGGCGAGGGCACGAACCCGGGTTACGCCCTGGAGGTGGCCGTCCGCACGATCGTGGCCAGCCGCGGGACCAGCTGACGAGGCCCGGGAAAGTGATGATCGTGACATTAACCGTCATCTTTGCTGATGTGCGTCATAATCATCAGCAACGGCCGCGCCCGGCGGGGCTGCGGGCCGGGGGGGTCCGGCCGCTGGTTTGAGCGCGGCCGCCCAGTTGGGATATCCTTCCTCGTCGGAGTTGCGCCCCGCTTTGGAAGTTCGTGGGGCTGCCGCGGGCGGCCGGATCCGCCCGCGCCCACCGACGATAACCAGAACCTGAGCGAGGCTTCCGCGTGGCGAATATCAAGTCCCAGATCAAGCGCAACAAGCAGAACGAGAAGGCCCACCAGCGCAACAAGGCCGTCAAGTCTTCGCTGAAGACCGCGGTGCGCAAGTTCCGCGACGCCGCCGACGCCGGCGACGTGGAGGCGGCGACCGTGGCGATGCGCGCCGCATCGCAGAGCCTGGACAAGGCCGCGAGCAAGGGTGTCATCCACAAGAAACAGGCCGCGAACCGCAAGTCGGCGATCGCCAGGCGCTGCGCGGAACTGAGCGCGAACTGACGCCGGGGCGGCACGCCGCCGGCAGCACCGCAGCGCTCCGGGGCACCTCCGCCGCAGCGCTCCCGGGCCCAGGGCTCGGGACCGGGCAGTCCTCACGGCATGCGACCATGGACGCTGCACGCCTGGAGTGTGCCCTTACTCGACCTTGGCGGAATTCCGGTGTCCTCCATGCCTGACCAGGCCTCGCCGGCCGGCCGGCGCCTCGCGTCCCCGGCCACGGCAACGCCTGCCGTCGGTCATACGCCGATGGACATCATCAGGAACTTCTGCATCATCGCGCACATCGACCACGGCAAGTCCACCCTGGCGGACCGGATGCTCCAGTTCACCGGCGTCGTCGGCGAGCGGCAGATGCGGGCCCAGTACCTGGACCGGATGGACATCGAGCGCGAGCGCGGCATCACGATCAAGAGCCAGGCGGTCCGGCTGCCCTGGACCGGCCCGGACGGCCGCCAGTACGTGCTGAACCTCATCGACACCCCCGGCCACGTGGACTTCTCCTACGAGGTGTCCCGCTCGCTGGCCGCGTGCGAGGGGGCGATCCTGCTGGTGGACGCCGCGCAGGGCATCGAGGCCCAGACGCTGGCCAACCTCTACCTGGCCCTGGGGGCCGACCTGCACCTGATCCCGGTGCTGAACAAGATCGACCTGCCGGCCGCCCAGCCCGCCCGCTACGCCGAGGAACTGGCCCGGGTGATCGGTGGCGACCCGGGCGACGTCATGCAGGTCTCGGCGAAGACCGGCGCCGGGGTGGTGGACCTGCTCAACGCGGTCGTCGCCCAGGTGCCACCGCCGGTCGGCGACCCGCAAGCCCCGGCCCGCGCGCTGATCTTCGACTCGGTCTACGACACCTACCGGGGCGTGGTCACCTACGTCCGGGTGGTGGACGGCAGGCTGTCGCGGCGCGAGAAGAGCCTGATGATGTCCACCGGCGCCGCGCACGACACGCTGGAGGTGGGCGTCATCTCACCAGAGCCGATCCCGGCCGAAGGGCTCGGCGCGGGCGAGGTCGGCTACCTCATCACCGGCGTCAAGGACGTGCGGCAGGCCCGGGTCGGTGACACGGTGACCAGCGCCGGCCGCCCGGCGGCCGGGCCGCTGGCGGGGTACGCGCACCCGAAGCCGATGGTGTTCTCCGGGCTGTACCCGCTGGACGGGGACGACTACCCGGAACTGCGTGACGCCCTGGACAAGCTCCGGCTGAACGACGCGGCGCTGGTGTACGAGCCGGAGACCAGCGCCGCGCTGGGCTTCGGTTTCCGGTGCGGGTTCCTCGGCCTGCTGCACATGGAGATCGTGCGCGAACGGCTGGAGCGCGAGTTCGGCCTCTCGCTCATCTCCACCGCGCCGAACGTGGTCTACCGGGTCGTCCTGGACGGCGGCGCCGAGGTGGTGGTCACCAACCCGAGCGAGTTCCCCGAGGGCAAGGTGGCGCAGATCTACGAGCCCGTGGTCAAGGCCACGGTGCTGGCACCCGCCGAGTACATCGGTACCATCATGGAACTCTGCCAGGGCAGGCGGGGGATCCTTGGCGGCATGGATTACCTGTCCGAGGACCGGGTCGAGATCCACTACACCATGCCCCTCGCGGAGATCATTTTCGACTTCTTCGACCAGCTCAAGTCGCGGACCCGCGGCTATGCCTCGCTGGACTACGAGCCCGCGGGCGAGCAGGAGGCCAGCCTGGTCAAGGTGGACATCCTGCTCCAGGGCCAGCCGGTGGACGCGTTCAGCCAGGTCGTGCACTCGGACAAGGCGCGCGACTACGGCGTCGCGATGACCTCGAAGCTGCGCGAACTGATCCCCCGTCAGCAGTTCGAGGTGCCGATCCAGGCGGCCATCGGGTCGAAGATCATCGCCCGGGAGAACATCCGGGCGCTGCGCAAGGACGTGCTGGCCAAGTGCTACGGCGGCGACATCACCCGCAAGCGCAAGCTGCTGGAGAAGCAGAAGGAAGGCAAGCGCCGGATGAAGGTGATCGGCCGGGTCGAGGTGCCGCAGGAGGCCTTCATCGCCGCGCTGTCCACCCAGCCCGACAAGCAGCGCTGATCAGGGCGCGGGCTGAGCGGCCGGCGGCGGGCCGCCCGGACCCGGATGAGCGAGTGCCGCGTGGCTGGTGTGCGTCACGATCAGGGCGACGCCGAGAAGAATGGCGAGGACGCCCAGGGCCACCGCTGCCCAGCCCAGCAGCAGCCCGGCCAGCGCCATCCCGGCGCCCTGCTCCCCGGTCCGCTTGATCTGGTGCCGCGCCATGTGGCCGAGCACGATGGCCGGGATCGTCGGCAGCGGCCCGAACACGCACTGCGCCAGCCCGCAGGCCAGGCTGGCGATCGCCAGCCCGTTGGTCGGAGCTGGCGCCCGCCGGGGCACCGGGCCGACCCGCGCGCCCGGCAGGTCGGTCACGACCTGGTCCAGGTCGGCGAAGGTGCGCGCGGACAGTGCGCTTTCCAGGCGGGCGTCGTATTCGTCCTTGCCCAGCCGCCCCTCGCTGTAGGCGGTGGTGAGGTAACTCACCGCGCGGTCGCGGTCCGCATCGGCGGCGCGCAGCTGGCCGCGCCCCCCACCCGGTGCCGGATAACCCTGCCCGACCGCCATCGGTGCCTCCAACCCCCGGAGCTTCCTCGGTGCTCCAGCATAATCCGGCCCGTCCGTGCCCACACCCGCCCGAGACGCCCGGCTGCCAATCACCTGGCATTTATGGTTCGACCTGGTCTGGCCGCTGCGCTAGCGTCGGGAAACGTGGCAAACGCGCGCGTGATCTCGGTGAACGCCGGCCGTGGCAAGGACGCGGACTGGGCCGGCAAGCTCCGCCGGACCGCGATCGACAAGCGGCCGGCGCCAGCCCGGGTCGAGGTGGGCAGGCTCGGCCTCCGCGGCGACGAGCAGGTTGACAAGCCCGCCCACGGTGGCCCTGAGCAGGCGGTGTACGCCTACGCCCGGGAGGACCTGGACTGGTGGGTCGAGCAGCTTGGCCGCGAAGTGAGCAACGGCATGTTCGGCGAGAACATCACCACCACGGGCCTGGACGTCACCGGGGCGCTGATCGGGGAGATCTGGCAGCTGGGCAGCGCCACGGTCCAGGTCACCGCGCCGCGCATCCCCTGTGTGGTGTTCGCGGGCTGGATGGACGAGCGGCATTGGGTCAAGCGGTTCGCCGACGCACGCCGCCCCGGCGCCTACCTGCGCGTGCTGCGCGAGGGCGCGGTCGCCGCCGGGGACCCGGTCGAGGTGGTGTCCCGCCCGGGCGAGCGGGTCACGATCGCGGAGTCGATGACCGCGTACTACGGGGACGCCGGCCTGATGCGGCGGCTGATGCGTGTCGAGGGCCGCGGGCAGGCCTGGGACGAGATAGCGGCCGGCGTGCTCGAGCGGGCCGCCGCGAGCTCATGAGACGTGCCCCGTCACCCTCGCGTCGCGTCGCGCCGCAGCCGCCGGGCCGAACGCCGCATCGCTCCGCGCTGAGATTTCCCGGTGGCGAGACTCTGCTGCCCCGGGGAACGACTCGCGGGCCCCCGTGCCTCCCGCTCCGCTGGCTGGCGCGCCTCCGGCACCATGCGCGCCGCTGGCCTGCGCGCCTCCAGCACGACGTCCCGCGGGGCAGGCAAGGAGGTGAGAGCCGTGCCAAGCGCGCCACCGGCCGGTGAGCCCGCGCCCCGGGACGGGCGGCTGCCCGAAGGCGCGGCCGACGGCCTGGGGCGCGGGCCGTTCGGCATCTACGTGCATGTGCCGTTCTGCCAGACCCGCTGCGGCTACTGCGACTTCAACACCTACACCGCTGCCGAACTGGGCGGCGGCGCCAGCCGCGAGTCCTACGCGGGCCAGGCGGCCGCCGAGGTCTCCTTCGCCCGCAAGGTGCTCGGGCCCGGCGCTCCGCCGGTCTCGACGGTGTTCATCGGCGGCGGCACGCCGACGCTGCTGCCACCCGCCCAGCTCGCCGGGATCCTGGCCGCGATCGACGGGGAGTTCGGGCTCGCGCCCGGCTGCGAGGTAACGACCGAGGCCAACCCGGAGACCGTGGACGAGCGGTCGCTGGCGGAACTGCGCGCCGCCGGGGTGAACCGGATCTCGCTGGGCATGCAGAGCGCCGTCCCGCACGTGCTGGCGGTGCTGGACAGGGTGCACCAGCCCGGCCGGCCCGCCCAGTGCGCCCGCTGGGCCCATGCGGCCGGGTTCGAGCATGTCAGCCTGGACCTGATCTACGGGACGCCGGGGGAGAGCGACGCGGACTGGCGGGAGTCGGTGGAGACGGCGCTGGCGGCGGCCCCGGACCACATCTCCGCGTACGCGCTGATCGTGGAGGAGGGCACCCGGCTGGCCGCCCGGGTCCGTCGCGGGGAGATCCCCGCGCCCGACGACGACGCGATGGCCGACCGGTACCTGGCCGCCGAGGACCTGCTGGCCACCGCCGGGCTGCACTGGTATGAGCTCTCCAACTGGGCCGCCGGGCCGGACTCGCGGTGCCGGCACAACCTGCTCTACTGGACCAGCGGTAACTGGTGGGGCGTCGGGCCGGGCGCGCACAGCCACGTCGGCGGGACTCGGTGGTGGAACGTCCGGCACCCGTCCGCGTACGCGGCACGCATGTCCGCAGGCGAAAGCCCCGCGCAGGCCCGGGAGATTCTGACGCTACGAGATCGGCGGCTGGAGCGGATCCTCCTGCTCACTCGCCTTTCGGGGGGCTGTCCAATCACCGAACTGGATCCGGCGGGACGGATCGCGGCGAGGGCGGCCGTGGCGGACGGGCTGGCCGACCCGGAGGCGCACGAGCGGGGACAGGTGGTGCTCACGCTCCAGGGGCGCCTGCTCGCCGACGCCGTGGTCCGGGACCTGACCGGCTGAGCCGGGCCGGGCCGGGCTCGGTCGCGGACCCGGGTTCCGTGGCCGGTCTAGCGGACGATGCGGATGCAGAGCCAGGACGGGAAGGCGTACGGCGCGCCCCGTCCGGCCGCGCGGGCGGCGCGGGCCAGGTACGTCAGCGTGACCGCCCAGCGCGCCGATACCAGCGGCGCGAAGACGATCAGCGCGACCCGCGGCGAGTCCAGCGCCAGCATCGCGGCCATGATCACCGCGGCCAGGTCGTACATGATCCCGGTGAGCCACACGTCAAGCGCCTGCGCGGCATGACCGCGCGCCCACCGGGGCCCGCGCAGCGTGCTCAGGTAGATCGCCAGCGGCACCAGCAACAGCGGCACGGTCAGGTAACCGATCGCCGCCCGGCGCCCGGCCGCCCGGCCCGCCGCCGGCCGCCGGCCGCCGAGCCTGGCCAGGCGGCGCAGCAGGGCCCGGGAACGCCACACGGGCGCGGCCGGCCAGTCCGGCACAGGTGCGTTGTCTCGCACCGCCAGGTAGCGCGGCACCGCCGGATAGTCCGGGACCGGCGGATAGGCGAGGGCTGCGAGGTCGTCGGCCGGCCAGCACTCCGCGGGCCGTTCGGCGGGCATGGGCCGGTATACCGGCAGTTGCCGGCCATCCGGCAGGAACGGATACTCTGGCGTCGGCCGGTAGCGCGGCATCGGCCGGTCGGCCGGCAGCGGCTGGCCGCCCCCCATCGCACCCCCAGCGTGGTCTTCCGCCTGCTCAACAGGTAAGCCCTGGAGGGGAAAATACCGGATCGGCGCGGCTTTCGCGGCGCCCCGCCGGCACGCTGGTGTCCGCGCCCCGGTGCCTTCGGGGCCCAGTCCGCCATAGAATTGGCACTCTGGATGATGGAGTGCTAGGGAGGTGGGCAGGTGCTGGATGAGAGGAAGCTCGCGGTCCTGCGCGCCATCGTCCGCGACTATGTCTCCACGATGGAGCCGGTGGGTTCCAAGTCACTGGTGGACCGGCATCACCTTGACGTGTCGCCGGCCACGATCCGCAACGACATGGCCGTGCTTGAGGAGCAGGGCTACATCACCCAGCCGCACACGAGCGCCGGCCGTGTTCCCACGGACAAGGGATACCGGCTGTTCGTGGACCGGCTGTCGGGGATCAAGCCGCTGTCCGGGGCCGAACGGCGGGCGATCGAGACCTTCCTGGCCGGGGCGTACGACCTCGACGACGTGGTGATGCGGACCGTGCGGCTGCTGGCACAGCTCACCCGGCAGGTGGCGCTGGTCCAGTACCCGTCGCTGACCAGGTCGGCGGTCCGGCACATCGAGCTTGTGCCGATGGCCCCGCAGCGGCTGCTGCTGGTGCTGATCACCGACTCCGGGCGGGTGGAGCAGCGCGCGGTGGAACTGCCCGAGCCCATCGAGGACGCGGCCGTCGCGCACCTTCGGGCGATTCTCAACGCCTGTCTCGACGGCCGGCGGCTATCCGAGGCGGCGTCGGTCATCGCCGACCTCCCCGAGCGGGTGCAGCCCGGCGACCGGCACAACGCCGCAGCGTTGTTCTCGGTGATCCTCGACACGCTGGCCGGGCATCACGAGGAGCGGGTGGTGGTGAGCGGGGCCGCGAACCTCACCCCGGCCGACTTCTCCAAGGGCCTGCGGGAGGTCCTCGAGTCACTGGAGGAGCAGGTGGTGCTGATGCGGTTGCTCGGCGAGTCCGTGGACGAGGCCTCGGTGACCGTCCGGATCGGCGCGGAGAATGAGGTCGAAGGGCTGCGCAGCACCTCTCTGGTGGCTGCGGCCTACGGTGGGCCGGGGGAGCTGGCACTCGCCAGGCTCGGTGTGATCGGCCCCACCCGGATGGACTATCCGACGGCGATTGGAGCGGTTCGCACGGTGGCACGGTATGTAGGCCAGATCCTGGCGGGGTCGTAGTGGCCAACGACTACTACGCCACCCTGGGCGTGTCGCGGGACGCGAGCCAGGAGGAGATCAAGAAGGCGTACCGGCGGCTCGCCCGTGAGCTGCACCCCGACGTCAATCCCGATGTCCGCACCCAGGAGCGGTTCAAGGAGATCACCCAGGCGTACGAGGTGCTCTCCGACGCCGAGAAGCGGCAGATGTACGACCTCGGCGCGGATCCGTTCGCCCGGGCCGGGACGCCGGGAGCGGGCGGCTTCGGGGCCGGGTTCCCGTTCAGCGACATCATGGACGCCTTCTTCGGCGCCGGCGCGACGTCCCGTGGCCCGCGCAGCCGCGCCCGGCGGGGCCGCAACGCGACCGTCCGGGTGGACCTCGACCTGTCCGAATGCGCGTTCGGGGCGACCAGGGATCTGGCCGTGGACACCGCCGTGGTCTGCCCGACCTGCTCGGGGGAGGGCACCGCGCCGGGTACCCATCCGGAGACTTGCGACGTGTGCGGCGGCCGTGGCGAGGTCAGCCACGTGACCCGGTCGTTCCTGGGCCAGGTGATGACCTCGCGGCCGTGCCCGGCCTGCGGCGGGTTCGGCACCGTCATCCGGCGGCCCTGCCCGGAATGTGACGGCGACGGCCGGGTCCGCACCCGCCGCACCATCAAGGTCCGGATTCCGGCCGGCGTCGAGGACGGGACACACATCCAGCTGGCCGGCGAGGGGGAGATCGGGCCGGGCGGCGGCCCGCCGGGTGACCTCTTCCTGGAGATCGTCCAGCGCCCGCACGCGATTTTCGAGCGCCAGGCCGACGACCTGCACTGCACGGTGACCATCCCGATGACCGCGGCCGCCCTCGGGGCCGCGCTGAGCGTGGAGACCCTGGACGGGACCAGGGAGCTGGACATCCGCCCGGGCACCCAGTCCGGCCAGGTCATCCCCCTGTACGGGCTGGGCGTGCGGCACCTGAACTCCTCCGGCCGAGGGGACCTGATCATCCACGTGACGGTGGAGACGCCGACCAAGCTCGACGAAGAGCAGGAGGCGCTGCTCAAGCAGCTGGCGAAGCTCCGGGCCGAGGAGACGCCGCCCGGCCGGTTCGTACCCGGCCAGCAGGGCTTCTTCTCCAGGCTGCGGGATGCCTTCAACGGCCGCTGAGCCGGATTCCCGCCCGCCGGTCTTCCTGGCCGATCCGGCCACCCTGGCCACTGACCGGGTGGTCCTGGCCGGGCCGGAGGGACGGCACGCCGCCACGGTGCGGCGCCTCACGGCGGGGGAGCGGGCGGACCTGACCGACGGCGCCGGGCTGGTCGCCGAGTGCGTCGTCACCGCCGCCGGGGCGGGCACGCTGGAGCTGAGCGTGCTGGCCCGGCGCACCGAGCCACGCCCCGACCCGGCTCTGGTGGTGGCGCAGGCGCTGCCCAAGGGAGAGCACGGCCCGCTCGCGGTGGACCTGATGACCGAGGGTGGCGTGGACGTGATCGTGCCCTGGGCGGCACGCCGCTGCGTGACCCGCTGGGAGGGCCCCCGGGGCGCCCGTGCCCTGGCCCGCTGGCGCACCGCCGCGGCCCAGGCGGCCAAGCAGTCCCGCCGGGCCTGGCTGCCTGAGGTGACCGCACCGGCCGGCGTCGGCGATCTGGTGGCCCGGGTGGCCGGCGCGAGCCTGGCTGTGCTGCTCGACCCGGCCGCCACGGTGCCGCTGAGCGGAATGGAGTTCCCCGGCAGCGGTGACATCCTGCTGATCGTCGGCCCCGAGGGCGGGGTCACCCCGGAGGAGACCGCGCGGCTGACCGAGGCCGGCGCCGTGCCCGCCCGGCTGGGCCGCACCGTGCTGCGGACCTCCTCAGCCGGGCTGGTGGCGGCCGCCGTCGTGGCCAGCCGCACCGGCCGCTGGAGTTGACCTAGCGCCCGCGGGCCTTACCTGTCCGGGATTTCCTGCAGCAGACCGGCCTCAGCGGGCCGGCCGGTCAGGCCGGACTGGCCAGGTTCGACGGGGACGGGTTGGTCGTGGGGACCGGCCCGCACCTCAGCGCGGCGGTGCTGGTGCCGTCCGTGCTCTGGTCGCGGAGCGCCCGGAGGATGCTCAGCGCAGCGCTGGAGCTGGACGCGGTCGGGCTGCTCGTCGGCGTCGGACTGCTCGTCGGCGTCGGACTGCTCGTCGGCGTCGGCGTCGTGGGCGACGGGCTGGGTGCCGGCGACTGGCCGCCCGGCGAAGTGCCTGGCGTCGCGCACGGCGACGGCGACCGTTGGGTGCTGGGGTGGTCCGTGGTCTCGTGCCGCGCCGGGGCGATTCCCGGCGGCGTCAGGTATCCGTGCGACCCGCGTACCCGTCCACGGTGGGCACCGTCGGTGGTGCCCGTGCCGGTGTGGCTGGAGGCGCCGGAGGCGACGGGCCCGCTGCTCCCGCCCGCGCTCACGCCGACGATGGTCTGCCGGAGCTGGCCGAGGGCGAACACCCCGGCCACAACGAGAACCACGGCCCCGGCCACCGCGAGGGCCGGACGGAGCCAGTTCATCACCGGGCCGGGCGACCGGCGCGGCCCGTCTGCCGGGCCACGCCCGGGGCCATGCGAGGAGACCCAGGCCGTGATGGCGCCGGCAGCGGGTGCCAGCCAGCGCAACCACCCGCGGTGCTCGGCGGCACGAGACCGGACCATGCTGAGGAACGACTCACACCGGACGGCGACAAGCCAGCCGAGCACCATGAACTCACTGCGCAGCAGCCACCACTGCCGTTTGAGCCACGGCTCGGCAAGCCGCGCGCGGATCTTGGTCAAACCGTCACCCACCGGCTCGACCTGATCCGTTGTCGAGTGCAACACGCGGCTGAGGAGTTCCTCGTAGTCGCGTTCTTGTCCCGTCATGCCCCTCGCTCCAGGCCGCTCTCGGCCCCCCCAGACCTTTCTCACGTCTCCATCTCCAGCACCGCCCGCAGTGCCGCCACGCCCCGCGCGGTATGGCTTTTGACCGCGCCGCGGCTGATCCCCATCGCCGTGGCGATCTGCGCCTCGGAGAGATCGGCGTAGTACTTCAGCACCAGTGCCTCGCGCTGCCGCGGTGGCAGCGTGCGCAGCGCGGCGATCACCGCCGAGCGCTCCAGCCGGGAGATCGCCCCCTGCTCGGCGCTGGGCATATCCGGTGCCGGCTTGGGTGCGTTCTTGTCCACGACCACCCGGTGGCGCAGCACCGACCGGGACCGGTTGACCACCGATTGGCGCAGGTAAGACAGCGCCTTCTCGTTGTCCCGGAGCCGGCGCCATGCGGTGTGCATGGCGATGAACGAGTCTTGCACCACTTCCTCCGCGGTGGCCACATCACGTACCAGCAGGACCGCCAGGCGGACCAGCGAACGGTAGTGCGTGGTGTAGATCGCGGTGACTGCCCTGGCGGCATCCCATTCTGCGGGGACCGACTCCAGCGCGGCCTCGGCCAGCAGGGTGTCGGTCGTCACGGTTATGGGACGCGCCGGTGCCACGTCCGGTTCACCTGTGGTCATGCTGGAATTGCGAGAAGCTTCCACGGCCGCAGCCTGACCTCAACGATTCCGACCCCTAACAACAGACTTGCGTGTCGCGCGTTGCCCGGCCCCGCCCAGGCATCACACCGTGAGGCACAGGCGAGAGAACACGATGCCGGCCATGCTTCTCGGAGGCGTGCGCCACAAACTTCGCAACGAGTCAACGATATAGGTCGGGGGCCGGTCATGGGAGCCATATGAGGAGAGCAGATCTGGCCCTGAAGCCTGGCCGTGAGGCTAGGATTCGGCCGTGGCTGACTGCCTCTTCTGCAAAATCGTAACGGGCGACATCCCGGCCGAACGGGTGGCCGAAAGCGACCGGGTCATCGCCTTCCGCGACATCAACCCGCAGGCCCCCACCCACGTCCTGGTCATCCCCAGGGACCACCACCCCGGCCTGGCCGCCCTGGCCGCCGCGGATCCCGGCCTGCTCGCCGAGGTGGCGGCCCAGGCGCACCGGGTGGCCGAGTCCGAGGGGATCGCGTCCGACGGTTACCGGGTCGTCTTCAACACCGGCCCCAGGGCGGGGCAGACGGTGTTCCATGTGCATGCCCATGTGCTGGGCGGCCGGGACCTGGCGTGGCCGCCGGGCTGACCCCGCAGAGCGCGGCCTTGAGGCAGATAGCATGGGCACAGCGATGCGCGGGCGGGGGCCCGCGCCAGGCGGAGATAAGGAATTGACGGACACTTCCCGCGAGCCCCGGCGGCGCGCCCAGAGCGGGACCCCGGCTGAGGAGCCAGCCGCTGGCAGTACCCAGGTCAAGGTCGTCATTCCGGACGACCACTCCATGGTCAGCCTGCTCGGGTCCCGTGACGAACTGCTCCACGTGATCGAGAGTTCTTTCGGCGCCGATATTCATGTCCGGGGAAACGAGATCACCGTTACCGGAACGGCGGCCGAGACGGCGATTGTCGCGGAGTTGTTCGAGGAAATGACCGCGCTTCTGAGCGGCGGGGCAGAGCTGTCGCCCGCCGTTGTGGAGCGAATCATTCCCATGCTCCGCCGCAAGTCGGGAGTTCGCCCGGCCGAGGTCTTGTCCCTCGACATCCTGTCCTCCCGGGGCCGGACGATCCGCCCCAAAACGGTCAACCAGAAACGCTATGTGGATGCGATCGACCAGCACACGGTCGTGTTCTGCATCGGCCCGGCCGGCACCGGGAAGACGTACCTGGCCATGGCCAAGGCAGTCAAGGCGCTCCAGGCCAAGGAGGTCAACCGGATCATCCTGACCCGGCCTGCGGTGGAGGCCGGGGAGCGCCTGGGTTTCCTGCCCGGCACCCTGTACGAGAAGATCGACCCTTACCTGCGCCCGCTGTACGACGCCTTGCACGACATGCTGGACCCGGATTCCATTCCACGGCTCATGGCGGCGGGGACGATCGAGGTCGCCCCGCTGGCCTACATGCGCGGGCGCACGCTGAACGACTCGTTCATTATCCTGGACGAGGCGCAGAACACATCCGCCGAGCAGATGAAGATGTTCCTCACCCGGCTGGGCTTCGGCTCCCGGATGGTGGTGACCGGCGACGTCACCCAGGTGGACCTGCCGGCCGGCCAGGCCAGCGGGCTGCGGCTGGTGCAGGAGATCCTCGAAGGCGTGGAAGATATCCAGTTCACTCGGCTGACCAGCCATGATGTGGTCCGGCACCGCCTTGTGGGGGACATCGTGAACGCCTACGCGGCCTATGAGGCGCGCACCGGCACCGGGGGCGTGGCCGGCCCGGTGCGGGACGGCAGCCTCCGGGGCCGGCCTGCCGAGCGCGGCGACGGTCGGGCGGGCCACCGGGGACCGCGCAAGCGGGCCCAGTGACCGGGCCGGGCACATGAGTATCGAGATCCGCAACGAGTCGGGGTTCAGCGTGGACGAGGCCGCACTGGCCGCGCTGGCCCGGCATGTGCTCGATGAGATGCGGATACACCCACTGGCGGAACTGTCGGTGCTGCTGGTGGACACGCCCACGATCACCGACCTGCACCAGCGCTGGATGGGTGAGGAAGGCCCCACCGACGTCCTGTCCTTCCCCATGGACGAACTGCGCCCGCCGCCACCGGGCAGCGACCGCGCGGACCGCGGCGGGTCCGGCGGCCTCGACCCGGGGCCGACCACGGTGATCGGCGACGTGGTGCTGTGCCCGGAGGTGGCCACCGCACAGGCCCGCGAGGCGCATCGCCCGGTCACCGGCGAACTGGAGATGCTCTGCACCCATGGCATCCTCCACCTGCTCGGTTTCGACCATGCAGAGCCCGGGGAGCACGCCACCATGTTCGGGCTGCAGGAGCGGCTGCTGGACTCGTGGCGCGCCGAACGCGGGCCGGCCGGGGACGCAGTGGAGCGGGACGGGGAGGCGGGTGGGGAATCCGGATGATGCTGCGATGGCGTGGCTTCTCGCCGCCGCGGTAGCCCTCGCGGTCGCGGCCGGGCTGTGCGCTAGTGCCGAGATCACCCTGTTCCGCATCGTCCGGGCGGGCGGGCGCGATCGTGGCAGGGACAGCTCGAACGGCCAGTCGGGCCCGCTGCAGGCCATCGCGGCCGAGCCGCGCCGCTACCTGAGCGTGCTC
>Ga0209166_10002402_pt1 | contig 14311 bp, 12 predicted proteins | sample Coa_R1_3_FD_187151 | JGI IMG/M metagenome (GOLD analysis project Ga0209166, IMG submission 187151) | Surface soil microbial communities from Centralia Pennsylvania, which are recovering from an underground coalmine fire - Coalmine... | ecosystem: Environmental > Terrestrial > Soil >... | reverse complement strand
TTGAAAAAATCAGAAGCCTGATCGCAGAGTATGCAAAATCCGTTAACGACGCCGACACGGATCTTGCCTCCCAGATTTGGTCGGTTTCTCCAGAAGCGTCGTTCATTCATCCTTTAGGCCATGAACAGGGTTTCGAGCAAATCAAGGAGAATGTATACAAACGGCTGATGGGTGGGATGTTTTCTGAAAGAAAGCTGAGCCCTCACAATATTGAGGTGCAAGTGCTTGGGGACGCGGCGGTTGCGGAATTCTACTGGGATTTCAGCGCGAAATTGCGCAAGGATGGCTCTCCGGTTACCACGCATGGCCGGGAGACTCAGGTCTATCTAAAGACCGCAGATGGCTGGCGCCTGGTTCATGTTCACTATTCCGGAATGCCGGTAACGAACGAGCGCTAGGGTTCCTGGGCGGGTTGCTATGAAGCGGATGATTGACCGCGTCGAAGAGAGGCCTTTATACTGGATATCCGCGCTGGCAAAGAGAAGTGCGCCAGCGTGCCTCAGCCTGCCAACAGCGGGCTGGTCATTCCGGATGCGGCTCCGTTCCTGGCCCACCTGAATTTCCGAAATTGCAAATTCTCAAGGGAGCTTATGAGCAGCGTCAAGGCCACACAACTTCGCCCCGGCATGGTTATCCAGCACGAGGGCCAGCTTTTCACCGTGTTCAGCACGGAACATCGCACTCCTGGCAACAAGCGCGGTTCCATGCAAACGCGCATGAAGAACCTCAAGACGGGGGCAATCATCGATTATCGGTTCCGTGCAGAAGAATTTGTGGAGCGCGCGATTCTCGATGAGATCGAATTCGAGTACCTTTACAGCGAGGGCGACGACTTCCACTTCATGAACACACAGTCGTACGAACAAATGCATCTCACACGCGAGCAGCTCGGCGAAACGGTCTACTACCTCATCCCCAACACCGTGGTGAGCGTGGAATTCTTTGACAGTAAGCCCATCGGCGTCGCTTTGCCGGATACCATGGACCTCAAAGTTACGCAGACGGAGCCGACATTGCAAAAGGCCACGGCCAGCGCCGTGATGAAGCCGGCAACGCTTGAAACTGGCTTGGTCGTGCAGGTGCCACCCTTTGTAAATGAAGGCGACAAAATCAAGGTGGACACATCGGAAGCGCGCTACGTTCAACGCGTTGAGTAGCACAGTTCCCGTGAAGGATTTGTCGGAATTCCGATTTTCTATTTTCGAGTTTCCGAGTCTCGGTTTCCGCCTCCGCAGCTAATTTCAGCGCAAGCCGGAATTAGAAGAGGTTGAAGGCGTCCCAGTGAAAGCTGGGGCGCCTTTTTTTGCAATGCGGATCGAGGATCTCGGCTCACTGTGCTTGAGAATGCCCTTCAGTGTTTGCCGCCAGAGCTGGCAATCGATTTCTCCCCGGGAGGGTGCAGACCAAACACGCGGCCGAAGATTGCGTCCACGTATCGAAGCTGGCGGCTTAAGTTGAAAGTATGGGCAAGAGCTTTCGCATCAAGGTATTTTGTGATGCGCTTATCCGCGGCAACACGCTCGCGGAAGCTGGTGTCCGATTCCCAGGCAGCCATGGCATTTTCCTGTACGGCTTTATAGGCATCATCACGCGGCATTCCGCTTTCCACCAAGTCCTGCAGCAATTGACCTGAAAAGACAAGACCGTGTGTGGACTCGAGATTTCGCAGCATGCGCTCAGGAAACACGCGCATCTGGCCGACGATGGTGCTCATTTTCGAAAGCATGTAATCCACGAGGATCGTGGAGTCCGGGAGAATTACGCGCTCCACCGAACTGTGCGAGATGTCGCGTTCATGCCAAAGAGCTACGTTTTCAAACGCCGCTAGCATGTTTGACCGCACTAGGCGCGCCAAACCGCAAATCTGCTCGCACGTCACCGGATTCCGCTTGTGCGGCATGGCAGAGCTGCCGCGCTGCCCTTCGCTGAACGGTTCTTCTGCTTCGCGGACTTCCGTGCGCTGCAAGTGGCGTATTTCCAGGGCGATTCGTTCCAGAGTCGCCCCGATATGGGCAAGCGCGCTAAGATATTGCGCGTGGCGGTCGCGTTGAATCACCTGGGATGCTACGGGTGCGACACCAAGTCCCAGCCGTTTGCAGATGCGCTCTTCGATTTCAGTACCAAGATGCGAGGCTGTTCCAACGGCACCGGAGATTTTCCCCACGGCCATTTGCGCGGCAGCATCACGGAATCGCGCAATGTTGCGCTGGTTTTCCGAAAACCAATTCGCGATTTTCAGCCCAAAAGTGATCGGCTCGGCATGGATGCCGTGTGTGCGGCCGATTTGCGGCGTGTTGCGAAACTCATGGGCGCGGAGGTCGAGAATCTCTCCAAATGTCACCAGCTCGCGCTCAATTAATTTTGACGATTCGTGAACTTGCAAGGCCTGGGCAGTGTCCACCACGTCGTTCGAAGTCATGCCATAGTGCAGCCAGCGAGCCGCGGTGGGATCGCCAATCGATTCCCCCACAGCCATAGTGAACGCGATGACGTCGTGCTTCACCTTCGCTTCAAGTTCGTGAATCCGCGCAACGTCCACTTTGGCGCGCGCACGGATCGCCGCTGCCGCTTCCTTCGGCACTTGGCCTGCTTCCGCAAGCGTCTCAGTGGCCGCAATTTCCACCCCTAGCCACTTTGCGAAACGGTTGGCATCGCTCCAGATGTGGCCCATCTCCGGGCGCGTGTAGCGTGGAATCAATTCTTTCTCCTGAAAGCATCAGCCAAGAAATGACGACTTCCCGTGAATCTATCTTCATCATACCGCAAGAGGCCCTGCCTATCGGCTCGGGGCATCGAGCGTGACCGCCTCAGACCGTAATACCTCAAGGGCTGAGTTTGGGCTAACTTGTTGGTCAGGCAGCCCTTAGTTAGTGTGACCTAACCGCAAGGGCGGAATCCTGTCTAATGATTCGAATGCAGCCGAGCGTCGAGAACACCCAGACCTTCGCTGACAGCGACGCCGTCGCCGTGGAACGCACGCTCGCTGGCGACCGGGACGCCTTTCGCGTTCTGGTTGAACGGCACAGCCACAACGTTTTCCGGCTGGCTTACCGCATGACCCGGAATCGGCCCGATGCCGAAGAAGTAGTCCAGGAGGCCTTCTTGCGCGCGTACCAGAAGCTCGGAAAGTTTGAAGCCCGGGCGAATTTTGGAACCTGGGTTTATCGCATCGCGGCGAATTACGCGATCGACCGCATGCGGCAGCGCAAAAAAGAGGAAGCTCGCAAAGTTGAGCCCGCGGTCCATGAAGAAGGAACGGAAAACGATCCCGTGACTCTGGTGCACGATTCGGCGCCGACTCCGGAGCGCCTAGCGCACAACATCGAGCTGCGGAAACAGATGGAAATCGCGCTCGCCGCGCTTTCGCATTCCGAGAGGACGGCGTTCGTAATGCGCCACTGGGAAGGCTGCGCGATCGAAGAAATTGCGGAAGTTCTGAAATCCAGCTCCGGCGCGGCGAAGAACACCGTTTTTCGAGCCGTACAGAAGTTGCGCCTAGCCTTGCAGCCCTTTGTAGGTAGAGGGACGCAAGCCAGAGCGATGGGAACGGAATCATGAGACACATGACCGAGGAAGAATTGATTGCTTACAAGGAAGGCGTGGCCGCCCAGCGCACTGTCATCGCGCAGCATTTGGCCGCTTGCCAAGAATGTCGCGCGGAGCTTGAACGCATCGAAGCAGTGCTTGCTGCGCTCAACACCCTGCCAGTACCCAACCCCGGCGACGACTACGGTCGGCATATATGGCAGCAAATTGCCTCGCGATTGCCGGAGCGGCCGGCGCGCTGGTGGCAGGAGTGGTTCGAACCAAGGCGGCTTGCAACTATGGGAGCATTGGCTGCAATCATCGTTGCAGCGTTTCTCACGGGATGGTTCTTGAGGGATAAGCGCACGCCGGATGCTATCGCAAATAAGGAGCAAATCCGCGAGCGCGTGCTGGTCGTCGCCGTGGGCGACCATCTCAACAAGTCTGAAATGTTTCTGGTCGGGCTTTCCAACGCGCAACCTAACTCCTCGTCTGAAAAGCTCGTCAATATTTCATCCGAGCAGCGCAGAGCGGAAGATCTGCTTGAGGAAAACCGCCTCTACAGGCAAACGGCTCTTCAGGAAGGCGACAATGTCATGGCCAGCACTCTCGATGAACTCGAGCGCTTCCTGCTCGATGTCGCCAACAGCCCGGATGAAATCACGCCGGCGCAACTGGAAAAGATTCGTCAGAAAATTGAGGCGCACGGAATTCTGTTCAAAGTTCGGGTGGTCGGCAGGGAGCTCCAGGAGCGGCAAAAGACGACAAACCCCGCCCCGGCGCAAAACAGCTCCAAAGAGAGCGAAAGGAACAAAGTATGACCCAGCGAAATGTTTTGTGTAGAACAAGCGTGATGTGGATTGCGTTCGCAGCGTTGTTGCTGTCACCCGTACGCGCGCGAGCGGCACGCATCACTGCGACTCATCTCACCATAGGAGGTTTTCTTCAGGACCCACAGGACGCTCAAGACAAGGAACAGGAGCGACGCGATCGAGAACAAGAAGCCCGCGATAGGAAACAAGAGAAGCGAGACAGGGAGCAAGAAGCTCGCGATCGCGAACAGGAAAAACTCGACCGCTTGGAGGAACTCTACGACGACGGCCGCGAAGCTTTGGATGACGAGCGTTACGAGCAGGCCGAATCGAAATTCAATCAGCTTGCTCAAATGAACGGTCCGCAGACCGATGCCGCAATGTACTGGAAGGCTTATGCGCAAAGCCGGCTCGGCAAGCGCGAGGCAGCGTTGACCACACTGGCCGACATGAAGAAACGATTCGCTCAAAGCCGCTGGCAGAAAGACGCGGGCGTCCTTGAACTCGAAGTCAAGCAATCCAATGGACAACCGGTAAAGCCCGGGGATCAGGGAAACGAAGAACTGAAGCTGATGGCCATTCAGGGCTTGATGAACAGCGATCCGGAACGCGCCATGCCGTTGCTTGAGAAAGTGATCAACGGATCAGGCACGCCCAAAGAAAAATCGCGGGCATTGTTTGTTCTTGCGCAAAGTGGCTCCTCTCAAGGCCGTGACATCATTGGAAGAATTGCAAAAGGACAGAGCAACCCCGAACTCCAGCGCGAAGCCATCAAGTATCTGGGCCTTTTCGGCGGAGCGCAGTCCCGCCAAATCATGGCGGATGTTTACGCCTCGAACCCCGACACTTCTGTGAAGCGCGCCATTATCCGCGCCTACATGCTGGGTGGCGATAAGGAACATTTGTTCGCCGCCGCGAAAAGCGAAAAAGACGAATCCCTCCGCCGCGAAGCCATCCGCCAGCTTGGCCTCGTCCACGGAGTCGGCGAACTCGAACAGCTATACCAAATGGAGACTTCCACAGACCTTCGCCGCGAAATCCTACAGGCATTTTTCCTCGCCGGCGAATCGGGAAAGCTTGTGCAGGCCGCACAGTCTGAGAAGGACATTGAATTGCGACGCGCGGCAATTCGAAATCTCGGGCTCATTCATTCCGACGAATCGGGCAAAGCTCTGCAGACGATATATGGTCGGGAGACCGATCGCGGGCTGAAGGAAGATGTGCTAAACGCGTACTTCTTGCAGGGAAATGCCTCCGCGCTAGTGGCCATTGCCCGCAACGAAAAAGATCCTGAACTCAAGAAAACCGCGGTTTCCAAACTTTCGCTAATGCACTCCAAGGAAGCAACTGATTACTTGATGGAACTCTTGCAGAAGTGAGGCGGCAGATGATTTCAAACTATAGCTTGTCAAAGTGGCGAACAATTCTTGGCCTAGCAATGATTTCGGTGGGAATTTTCTGCACGATTTTGCAGTTCGCGAACAGCCGTGGCCTTCGAGCAGATTTTGGCCAGGGCCTGGCTTATGCCGCGAGCATTCAAACGAGCAACGAGATGCCCAGAGTCGAAAATGCCCAAGCGGAAACGCGCGCCGTTGCCGGAACTCTGGACGCGACCTTTCGCGGAACCCTAGCGCAAGCCGAGAAGCCCGAATGGGTCGGCTACAGCGTTGATCAAATCTCCGACGACCGGAGCATGTGCTGTGGCAACTGGAATGATGGCGAGGGTTGCGGAACCTGTCGTCTGGAAAGGGATCATAACTGGTTAAGCGGCTCGAAGAACGCCAACAACCAGACGAGCGGTAGCGTCAAGCTCGAAGGATCGCGGCGCCTGGTCGTGCTCTTCCGCCTCGAAGCCAAGCAGGTGGATCGCATTCGCGTGGCCTCCGAAGATTGCACTCTGGACGCTGGTGGATTGCCGTTTCTTTGGCTTACCGGCGTGAAGCCTTCGGAAAGCGTCGCGCTGCTTACTACTTACGTGCAAGGAACCGAGTTCGAACGCCACGAACACCACAACATCGGTCAAGGTGCGCTGACCGCGATTGCTTTGCATGCCGACCCCTCCGCGGACCGCGCCATGGAATCCTTCGTTAACCCGAATCAGCGCGAAGAACTGCGCCGGCAGGCGGCTTTCTGGATGGGCGCTGCACGTGGAAAAGAAGGACTAAACACGCTGCAACGCATGGCCAAGGACGACCCGAGTTCCGACGTGCGCGCCCATGTAGCCTTTGCGCTCTCCGTCAGCCACGAGCCCGGCGCGCTCGAGGAAATGATTCGCATGGCGCATGACGACTCCAGCTCACATGTTCGCGGCCAAGCGCTTTTCTGGCTCGCTCAAAAAGCCGGAAAGAAAGCCGTCGGCACCATCACTGGCGCCATCGAAAGTGATCCTGACACTGAAGTCAAGAAGAAAGCAGTCTTCGCCCTCAGCCAACTGCCAAAGGACGAAGGTGTCCCCAAGCTGATCGAAATGGCACAGACCAACCGCAATCCCGAAGTGCGCAAACAAGCCATGTTCTGGCTGGGCCAATCCAACGACCCTCGCGCCCTTGAATTCTTCGAAAAAGTGCTAACGAAGTAGCGGACTCAACGTAAAAGGTCCTCGAGCTGAACCCGCGCATCCGTCTTGGCATCGCGGTACTTCACGATGACCGCTGCCTGTAGCGACAAGCCCCACTTGGCACCGACGGGATGTGTCACAGCACGCGCACCCGGAACGACAATGGCTTCCTCTGGAACAACCAGCGGCTCCCCATCCGTCGCGGTATAAACCGCTCCCCGCACCAGGTCGTACACCGGAATCGATCGGTTTAGAATCGTCCCTGTCCCCAACACCGCACGCCGTTTCACTACTGTTCCCTCATAGACCCCGCAATTCCCTCCCACGAGCACGTCATCCTCGATGATCACCGGCAATGCGCCGGCCGGCTCAAGCACGCCTCCAATTTGCGCACCAGCGGAAATGTGGCAGTTCTTCCCCACTTGCGCGCAACTGCCGACCAGCGCGTGCGAATCAATCATCGTGCCTTCGCCCACATACGCGCCCACGTTCACAAACATAGGCGGCATACAAATCACGCCTCGGCCAATGAACGTTCCGTCACGAATGCTGGAGCCGCCGGGCACAATGCGCACTCCATCCGAAGCATTGAATGTGCGCACAGGATAGGTGGACTTATCAAAGAACGGCTGCTTCGCCGCGTCAATCGACATGTCCGCAATGGCGCCCATGCGAAAGCCGAGAAGGATTCCCTTTTTCACCCAGGCGTTGACGCGCCAGCCGGATTTTGCACGCGAATCCGGCTCAGCGGCTCGGATTTCGCCACGGTTCAGCGCCGCCTTGAAATCGCGGAAAAGCCGGTGATGTTCCTCTTCGTAATGTTTCGGCGCTTCGTCGAATAGTTGTTCAATGAGCGAGGGCTGCATGAGATCTTTCGCGAACATATGACGCACCTTCGCGCGCAACCAACCCGAGCGATTCCAGCACCGCGCGGATGCGTGCCCGATTCTCCGCTTTCGGCGGCACGAGTGGCAAGCGCCACACTGGCTCGAGCAATTCCATCTCCGCGAGCGCCGTCTTTACCGGAATAGGATTCGATTCCACAAAGTTGATTTCCATCAGAGCGTGATAGCGCCGGTGAACTTCTCGCGACCCCGCAAAGTCGCCTTGCAACGCCAGCCGCGTAAGCTTCGTCATCTCCGCGGGAATCTCATTCGAAACCACTGAGATCACTCCGCGCCCGCCCAGCCCAATCATTGGCAGAGTAATCGCATCATCACCCGAAAGCACGAGGAAGTCGTCCGGAACCAAATTCAGAATCGCCGCCATCTGCGAAATGTTTCCAGAGGCTTCCTTAATGCCCACAACGTTTTCAATCTCTGCGAGCCGTTTCACCGTGGCCGGCTCAATGTTCACGCCCGTCCGTCCCTGCACGCTGTAAAGAATGATAGGTAGCGGGACCGCCTCGGCGATGGCCCTGTAATGCTGATACAGCCCTTCCTGCGTCGGTTTGTTGTAATAGGGCGTGACAGAAAGAATGCCATCCGCGCCGATATTCGCAAGCTCCCGCGCCAGCGCAATGACTTCCATCGTGTTGTAGCCGCCAGCGCCCGCAAGAACTGGAACTTTCCCCTTCGCCAACTTGACGGCAGTTTCTACGACCTGAAGGTGCTCCGCATGCGTCAGCGTGGGACTTTCTCCCGTTGTCCCGCAGGGAACCAGAAAATCGATCCCCGCCTCAATCTGACGCTGAATCAACCGGTGCAACGTCCTCTCGTCCAGCGAACCATCGTGACAGAACGGAGTGACCAGTGCCGTTCCCGTTCCTGTAAAGCGAGTGTCAGTAGTCATGTATTCCCCTCCTGGGTATCCTAATTTTTGACCGAAGGCCAGTTCTCGCGGCCTGGGACGCCCGTTCAGAAAATCCTCAGTTCAACTCGCCGAGAATCTGCCGAAATTCAAAAACTCCTTGCTTGCCCGCCACCCACCGCGCCGCTCGCAAAGCTCCGCGCGCGAAGCCTTCGCGGCTCCGTGCCGTGTGCCGCAGCGTGATGGTGTCGGCCGCCGAATCAAACCCAATCTCGTGCGTCCCGGGATGCGCGCCCGCGCGATTCGCCGTCAGAGTCAGCGTGCGGCTGTAACCGGACCGGCGAATTTCCTCCGCCAGCTTCTTCAGCGTTCCCGAGGGCGCGTCCTTCTTCGCCGAGTGGTGAATTTCCCACCCCCAAGCCTCGTATTCTGGATATTTCGCGAAGAAGCACGCAGCGTGCGCCACCGCCTGCATAAACACGTTGACGCCCACGGAAAAGTTCGGGCTGTACACCAGCCCGGTTCCCGCCGCGAGAACCGATTCGTTCACCGCGGGAAGCTGCTGATACCATCCCGTCGTCCCGCAAATCGTGTTAATTCCTAACAACGCGAGCCGGCACAAGTTGTCCGGCGCGGTAGCCGGCGTGCTGAATTCCACGGCAACATCAATTCCCCGCAGGGACTCCGCCGCAATCACGGCATCGTGCAGATTGTTTTCGCGGCCGAATTTTGCCCGCACCTCGAACCCGTACTCTGGCGCGAGCTGCGCAATCATTCGGCCCATCTTCCCGCAACCGACAATGGCGAGCCCGAGACTCATGCCGCGCTCCGTCCTGTGGTCAGCAATTGAGCCGTCATGCGCGCGTAAATCTCCACCGCATCGCAAAGTTCTTTCTTCGCAATGCGTTCCTCCGCCGTGTGCGCCACATGAATGCTCCCCGGCCCGATCAGGAACGGTTCGCCCCAGGCTCCATTGAAAGTGGGAATGTCCGTCGTAAACGCGACCACCGTTGTCGGCAATCCTTCGAATGTGTTCAAACGAATCGCTGGCGTGTGCAAAATCTCGCGTGCCTCCGCGCGTCCCGCTACCGCCGAAGCCACAGCTTTTCGCAACGCCGCCGGATCCCCTACCGTTCGAAACATGACCTCCGCTTCTGCGTGATCCGCCACTACATTCGGTGCGCGCCCGCCGCTAATCGTCCCGATGTTCAGCGTGCTGCGCCCTAGCAGCGGATCTTCCGTCAGCGGAATCGCGCGAATGTCTTGAAGAACATCCAGCAGCGTATGGATCGCTGAGTGCCCCAACTCGGGATAGGCCGAATGTGCCAGCTTGCCGCGCGCCGTAATTTCGTAGCGCAACGCCCCTTTTGACCCAAGCGCCAGATGGTTCTCCGTCGGCTCGCCATTAATCAAAAACCGCGAACCGCTTGGCTGCGTCGCGGCAACCTTCGCCCCTGCGCTGTTCCGCTCTTCCCCCACCACAAACAACAATCCAAAATTGCGCCTGCCCGCGGCGAGCAATCTCTCCGCCGCCGTAACCATCGATGCGATGATCCCCTTCGCGTCGCAAGCGCCCCGGCCAAAAATGAATTGCTCGTCTTCGCTGGAACCGAAATACGGCGGCACTGTGTCCATGTGCGTCGACAACGTCACCACCGGCTCGCCCCACGACGCAAAAAGATTGTCGCGGTTTTGCTCTGCCGACATGCGGCTCACGCGCCCGTTGCTTCGCGCCGCCAGCGCCGACAAATGCGCAAACAGGTAGTCGCCCACGTTTTTCTCGTGGTTCGTCGTGGACTCGATATCCACCAACGCGCGTGTCAATTCGAACAGTTGCACTCTGGCCTTTTCTGTCCGTCTTTTTGGGGGGAAGGAAGCGAAACGAAAGGAAGGAACCGCGAAGCGAAGATAGCTCGGGGCTGCCGCCTCTCGATAGCGCTTCATCCGTGCGGCCCGAATGGCCGCAACCAAATTACGGACGACAGTGGACAGGCCTTAGACCTGCCCCCCAACCCCGCGCTTCTCGCTTTCGCGGCGGTTTCGGCGGACAACCTGCTAAAATTGCCTCCAGCCTTTATCGGCCGGAAGGAGCCCCTTTCGCTCGGGCGTCCGAAGCGGACTCGGAACAGCGCGCCCGGCTACTCTTGGCCTCCGCACCTCTACCAAGAAAAATCCAGTCTAGAGCATTGCCGCCGCAAATGCCAACAAAAACTTCAAACCTCACTGGAACCGCGAATTCAATCTCCAGTTTTTGTAGGGGCGCAGCCTCTCTGCGGTAGGCAGGCACCGCTGTGCCCTTTCTGCGTCGGCAACGATTCACTCCGGGAAAACTACAGTTCCAGCGGTTTCAGTGGGACACTCTGCGAAGCAACTAGAAGCTCTCCCTTGAACGCAGCCTCTGCCGGCCGCCGCCCCAGCGCTTCCTGCGCGCAAATCTCCGCTGTAAACGGATTGTTGTTTTCCTCCGAAAGATGCGCGAGCACTAGGTACCGCGCTGCTGCGTCGAAGCCGTCGGGGTCCGACAAGTATTCGCTCACCGCATGATTCGACAGATGCCCCGTGCGGCTCAGGATCCGCTGCTTCACCACCCACGGATACGGCCCAACCTTCAGCATCTCCAGATCGTGGTTCGACTCGAGTATCAGGCAGTCCGCCCCGCGCAAATGCACCTTCACCAGCTCCGGCATGTACCCCAAGTCGGTCACCAGCGCCACTTTCGTTCCATTCGTTCGAAACGTGAACCCGATCGGATCCGCCGCATCATGCGGAATCGCGAAGGCGTGCACTTCAATGTCGCCCACCGCAAAACGCTGCCCGGCATGAATCTTTTCCACGCCTCTCAGCCGTTTCCCAAAAGTTTCCGGAAGAATTCGCTGCAGGACATCCATGGTCGGCTCCGTCACGTAAAGCGGCGCCTTCCACAGGCCCAGCATTTGCGGCAATCCATTGCAATGATCGGTGTGTTCGTGAGTGATGAGGATGCCGTCGATGTGTTTTACGTCGTTTTCGACGGCCGACAGCCGCGCCAGCGTTTCGCGTTTGCCGAGCCCGGCGTCCACTAAGAGGCGGGTGCGCTCCGTCTCGAGCAACGTGATGTTCCCCGAGCTCCCGGACGCCAGTATGGAGACCCGCAAGCCGATCGTTGACTCCTGCCAGAAAACCTTAACCCAAAACCTGAACCGCGACACAAAAAACAAATTTTCAGCATCATCGCAGACCGCCGCGGCCTCGTCAACAGGTGTCCCGTCCAAGTTGTGGGAATCCTTACCAAGGCAAACCAGTTTTGCGCCATCACTCGCCGAACTCGCCGCCTTTACCGGAACCCGCCATCTCCAGCTTCTTTTCGGCGCGCCGCGCCAGGTGACTTTCCAGAGCGTCGTCCAACTCCCGCGGCCGTATGGGTTTAGTCAGGTATCCGTCCATTCCCCCAGCCAGGCATTTCTCCCGGTCACCTTTCATGGCATGGGCTGTCAACGCAATCACCGGCAAACGCACATCGCTTCACCATCAGCCCCACCGTGTGTACTTCCACATCCACCAGCGTCCCGTCTTTCCGGCGGCGTCGCGTGACCTTCTCGATGTGCTCTCCAATGCGCGGCGTGTACTCTCCTTTGCTTCTTGCACAGGGCTGGTATTCAGGTAAATGGGATTTCCGGAATGTTCTGTGAGCGTTCCTCTCAACCACTGTTCCGTTTCGAACAGCGTGTCACCAATCTGAACAGTGTCCCCTCGCAACGTCAGGGCGAACCCTACACCGGAAGCTGTCCTTCTGCCTTCTGCCTCGTATACCCCATCTTCTGCCCTTTGATATACTCGCGCCTCGAACCATGGAAAAGTACGATCTCATCGTGGTCGGCTCCGGCCCCGGAGGCCAGCGCGCCGCCATTCAAGCCGCCAAATTCGGCAAGCGCGCCGCGCTCATCGAAAAACTCGAAGTCGTCGGCGGCACCGCCATCAACACCGGCACCATCCCCAGCAAAACCATTCGCGAAGCCGTCCTGCACCTTTCCGGCTACCAATACCAAAGCATTTACGGTGTGAATTACCGCGTGAAGGACCCCATCACCATGGCTGATCTTTCCTTCCGCGCCCTCAACGTCATCAAAACCGAAATCGACGTCATCCGCGCGCAGCTCTCGCGCAACGGCATCGACGTCATCACGGGCATCGCCAGCTTTCTCGATCCCCGCCGCATTCAGGTGAGCAACTCGCGGGGCCAATCCGAATTCGAGACGCAGCACATCATTCTCGCCACCGGCACTAAGCCCGCCGTTTCTCCGCTCGTGCCGTTCAACAACAAAAACATCATCAACAGCGACCAGATTCTCAACATGCCGGAAATCCCCAAAGCCATGATCGTGGTCGGCGGCGGCGTGATTGGTGTCGAGTACGTCTGCATGTTCGCCACGCTCGGCGTGCGCGTCACGCTCATCGAAAAACGCCCGCGCCTGCTCGAATTTGCCGACCAGGAAATGGTTGAAGCGCTTTGCTACCACTTGCGCGACCGCCGCGTCACCCTGCGCCTCAACGAAGAAGTGGAAAGCGTCGAAGAAACTCCGGAGCATTCTGTCGTCGCCAACCTGAAAAGTAAGAAGAAAATCTCCGGCGAAGCTCTGCTCTACGCCGTCGGCCGTCAGGGCAACGTGGACGAATTAAACCTCGCCGCCGCCGGACTCGAAGCCGATTCGCGCGGCCGCATCCCCGTGGACGAAGAATACCGCACCAAGCAGCCGAACATTTTTGCCGTCGGCGATCTCATCGGCTTCCCCAGCCTGGGCTCCGTCTCCATGGAGCAGGGTCGCATCGCTGCCGCGAAAGCGTTTGGCATGCCGGTGCATTCCAACCGCGCGAATTATCCCTATGGGATTTACACGATTCCCGAAATTTCTTTCATCGGCAAAACCGAAGAGCAGCTCACCGACGAAGGCGTGCCCTACGAAGTTGGCATGGCCTACTTCCGTGAAATTGCCCGCGGCCAGATTCGCGGCGACACCACCGGCCGCCTGAAGCTGCTCTTCGATCCCACGTCCAAAGAGCTGCTCGGCGTGCACATCATCGGCGAAGGCGCTTCCGAACTGCTGCACATCGGCCAGGCCGTTTTCGCCCTGAAAGGCACAGTGGAGTATTTCGTGGACACGGTTTTCAATTACCCGACGCTGGCGGAGTGCTACAAAGCCGCCGCGTTCAATGGCCTAAACAAGCTGAAGTAGAGGCACGATACATCGTGCCCTTCTTGGGGTCGATTTGGCTTCTGATTCATGAGCCGAAGGGCCAAAGGAAGAATGAGATGATCTCCTCGAATTTTCTTGACGGTTTGCCGGGAACGCCATTCGCCGGAATGGCGGCTCTTCGCAACGGTTCCAGCGCGACCCATGAAAAAAATTGCAAAGGACTGGCGGTAACACCATGAGCAGGACAGTTGGCGTCTTAGTGATGGAACATATCGCGGCGGGCTTGGTGGACGACCACAAAGTCGTCGGCCCGCTCAAACTTTTCCCGGAGACGGCGCAGACGCTTGATCCCCTGCAGTCCATGCCCTCCACCGACATTGCCGAGTGTATCCGCGGGCTCGTCGAAAAAGCAGCGGGCGGCGAAAAACTCGAAGCCGTCGGCATCGGCTTCCCGGGAATCATTCGCAACGGCGTGGTCGAAGAATCTCCCAACCTGC
>Ga0209166_10002401_pt1 | contig 14311 bp, 25 predicted proteins | sample Coa_R1_3_FD_187151 | JGI IMG/M metagenome (GOLD analysis project Ga0209166, IMG submission 187151) | Surface soil microbial communities from Centralia Pennsylvania, which are recovering from an underground coalmine fire - Coalmine... | ecosystem: Environmental > Terrestrial > Soil >... | reverse complement strand
CGGGCACGGTGACCGGCCCGGCCGCGCCGTGGGTCAACCAGGCGCCCCTGTCGGGCGTGGTCGAGTTCGGGGGCAGCCCGTTCGACTGCTACTCGGTCAGCGGCTATCAGATCGCGTCGGCGATCGGCACCGCGACCTACAGCGGGTCGACCAACGTTTCGTCGATATGGAACTCGGTCGTTCTCACCCTCAAGGGCGCCAGCGGCGCCGCGACCGCGCTTTACGCCTCGATCGCCCCCACGGCTGGCAATGACGCCGCGTGGACCGGCGGCGCCGGAAACAACTACTATCCCGGCCCCGCCGTCTACGGGACCGGCGGCGCCCGCGTCGGCATGGACACCTTCAACAACGGGACAGAGGCCTACGTTTACACCCGCCCCGGCGGGTCGGCCCATATGATCCTGCCGCCCCAGCTGTCGGGCGGGATCGGCAACGCCGGCACCTCAACCGAGTACACGGGCGCGTCTCTCTACTCCGGCTCCAACGCATCCGGCTTCGATTCTGAGGTCGACGTTTTCACCGGCAACAACGACGGATCGAGCTCGGGCAACGGAGTACTCCGGGCTAACGGCGCCGCCGTGCTCGTGTGGGATAACGGCGGCGTTCACGCCCTGGCCGGAATGTCGGTGACGAGCGCGGGCGGCATCGCGGGCAACCCGGTTATCTCCCTGTTCGACAACACCACCGACACGAACGCCAACAACGGCACGCAGCCATGCACGAAGCAATGGAACATCCCGGCGGGCGACGCCAAGCTAGGCACCATTTACGAGATCGTCTCACCGTTCAGCTTCACCAGCGCCACCACGACAACCGAGCCGCTGTCATTCAAGCCGACGCTAAACGGCACTGCCGTGACCACTTCCAGCGGCGACACCCTCGGCGGCCTGGCCCAGACCGCGGCCACCGCGTACACCGGAGAGATACGCCTGATCGTCAGGATAAAGTCGACCGGCGTAAGCGGCACAGCCGATATTTTCATCAAGGGCGGCATAGCGCAGGAAACAAGCCTGCAATCGTCGGGCCAGAGCTGGTTTCTGTCCAGCCAGGCCCTAGCGCACGCTTTTAACACCACGGTCGCTAACACGATCGCCCTGGAAACCATATGGGGCGCGGCATCGGCAGGCCAGACAATCAGCAACTACGGAAGCGAGTTCACCAGAGGCGGCCCGTAGCCGCTAGTATCCCGCTCATGCCCCACAGAGATTTCATCCTGATGCCCGCCGACCTGATCGAAGTCGCGCCCGGCGGCGCCGAGATCACCATTGACCGCGACAGCACCGGCTACGAGCGGACCTGCCATATCTGCCGGAAGGTCACCGTGCGCCGCGAGCCCGGCCCGGAAGGCGGAAAGGAGACTGTCCGCCGGCCGCACGCCGTGATGCGGATGAGCGTCAACGTCGTGATTCCCGGCCTCAGCCCGTTTGAGCTGAACCTGCCCGTCGACGTCTGCGGCGTGTGCCTGCCGTTCATCGTGGCGCCGTTCTTCCCCGCGCTCGTCGAGCAGGTCGACCTATCGCGCATCCCGACCGAGATGCTGCACGCGCTCGGCCTCTCGATCGTCGGCAAGGTCGGCGACGTCGGCGACGTCGAGCACCAGGGCGCCGTCCTGGTCGACGAGCTCGGCGACACGGTGGCCACGCTCGGCGACTCCAACCTAGGCGCGGCCGAGCAGCTGGCCGAGCAGCTGCAGCGCGCCGGCTTCGCCGACGAGGCGGCGGCGCCGAACTCCCCCGCGGCGCCGAGCTCGTCGACGTCGACCACCGCGGCGGCCGCCGAGCTCGTCGACGAGCCCCCGGCCGAGCTCGCCGAGGTCTAGACTCGGCGCTATCCGCGTTCCTCGGGCTGCGTATTGCCCCGGCCCCATATCAACCGGATTTGCGACCGCCCCGCGGCCCCCGACCCGGCCGCGGGGCTGGTCCTTTAGACTGGCCCCGACCCTGGCACGCAGAAATGCCCCCCCGGCTGGCCCATTGCCGGGGGGGCGTCGCTGTGCTCGGGCTAGCTACCCCTCATCCGCCCGCTGATCGTTGTTAAGCCATCGGACGCCCGGCGCAGAATGAACATCGTCGGCCGAGTGATCCGGATCCGCCACGGTGCATTGCACGGGGGCGCCCCCGTCTTCCAGCGACGGCAGCGCCTCCGGGCACGCTGCGGCGTAATGCCCGGCCAGGAGAAGCCTGGTCTCGACCATCTTCAGATCGGCCAGGCCGGCCTGTTCCTCGGCTTCCAGCGCCGCCCGCGTGCCCGCCACGACGAGCTCGGCCATGGCCGCGGAGTCCAGCCGGACATACGAGCGCGCCGCCCGCATCGCGACCGATTCGAGGATCAGGTACACGTGACCATCCTGGTTAACGCCGAGTTTGACCACCGAGTCACCGCGCGGGTTCTGGCGCGCGTCGTTGCCTAGGCGAATCTCCCAAGTCCAGATGAACGAGGCGTCAATGGGGGTGAAGCCCGGCAGCGGCTTCGCGAGCGCGTCGAATCCCGGCCCCATCACGCGCCGCCTTCCGCGCCAACGGTCGTCAGCCGCGCCTGGCCGGCCGCGTGGCGTCGCCGCGCGTCCCGCTGGCCCACAGGAGAGGCCACAGGGGCGCCCACAGAGGCGGCCACAGGATCAGGCACAGGTTCGGCCGCCCCCGCCTTGTGGCGGCGCACCGTCCGGTCTGTGACCCCGGCAATCGTCGCGATCGTGCCCGTGTCCTCGATCCCGTTCTCAATGAGCGCGGTAACGATGCTCTTGGTGTCGCGGTTGTCAGCCACCGCGGACAGCAGCGTCACCAGAGCGGACATTGTGACCGGGGGGGCGGAAGGGGCGGACACCGTGTCCGCGGGCACGTGCCCGGCCTTGGCCAGCACCCGCTTAAGTACCATCATCCCGACCGTCAGCCCGACGAACGCCGCAAGGGGCGGAATGCCCGCGGTGCAGCGGTCGACGAGCGTAGCGGACACCAGGTGACCCACGTTGCCGGCGACGGACACGCTCAGCCCGCCGAGCGTCACCAGCCAGGCATAGCCGCTGTACCGGGCCGGCCAGCCGTCGACCACGCCGACGAACAGCGCGAGCTCGCCGAGCACCACGAACGAATCGACCATGGCCGGGAACCAGCGCGCCCACCCGCGGGTTACCTCGTGGTCGAGCGCGAAAACGTACAGCGAGTGATACGACTCGCACAGCGCTACGACCGTCGCCGCGAGCACCACCGCGGCGATCAGCACCAGCGCGACCTGTCGCGCCCCCTGCAGCGCGCCCGACAGCTCGTAGGGCGCCCGCGGCGGCCGCGGCCGCCGCCGCGGCCGCCACGCGGCCAAGCGCGCGGCGGCCGCCCTCGTCTTCGTCAGCATGTGCGCTACTCCCCTTCCGTCTTGGCCGCCGCGGCGGCAGTCGGCCGCTCCAGCTCGGATTTGATCCACGCGGCCGCAGCGTGCCGCGTGGCGAAGTCGCGCCCGGCGCCCGTCTGGATGGAACCGTAATCGGTGAGCCCGATTCCGGCGTCCCAGCGCTGGCCGCCGCGCTTGCCCTGGCGCCAGGCGATGACGCCGGCGACGTCGGCGACGACGCGCGGCCGCTCTTTGGTCGTGGTCACGTAGAACGCCATCGGCCCCCACTCGTGACCATGCCAGATCGGCGGCCCCGGATGCAGCCATAGGCCGGCCACCCGTTCCGGCTTGGCGCCAAAGCCGATGTTGGCGACGTTGGTCGTCTCGTAGGACATCTCATCATGGGACGTGAAGAACCGGACGCCCCCGCACCGATCGCATACCAGCCTGAGCACGGTCTCTGTCTTCGTCCCGTCAAAGCTTTCGTGGCGGTACTCGGCGACCTGCCACGCGTTGTCAGCGGCGGCCGGGCAGTCGGAAGCGTGCCCGCTCACCGGCCGGTAGCGGAAATACAGGTCGGCGATGTGCCGCCCGAAATAGCCGCTCACTGCCCGGCCGCCGCTTCGGCGCCGAGGTCGACCGGCTTGGGCTTGGGCAGCGCGCCCGGCTCAGGCTCGTAGCTCAGCGGGGTATGCGCGAGCGCTTCGAGCACCCCGGCCCAGCGCTCGGCGTTGTCGACGCTGGCATTGGCGCCCTGCAGCTCGTTGGCCGCGTAGCCGATCTGGGTTAGCCGCTTGGCACCTTCCGCGTAGTAGTCCTGCCAGTCCGCTTTCACCGGCAGCGGCAACTTTGTGAAACTGTAGATAACAGCAAGAAGCTGACGCAGCGCGAAAAGCAGCGCGCGAGCGTCCGATAGCCGTTCCCGCAGGTCTTCGGCTTCCTGCGTAAGAGCCTCGATCCGGTCGGCCTGGCGCCGGTTCGTGGCGATTAGGTCGTCAATCTCTGTCTGCTGCATGACCGTCCCTTTCCCTGCTTGACCCTGACACGGTACACACTAGTGGTTGTGTACCGTGTGCGCAACCTGTACCGTGTGTCGTATGGAATCAGTGGGATTGAGGGAAGCGCGCGAACGGCTCGGCGAGCTGGTCGACCAGGCGCAACATAAGCAGGTCCCTACGGGGATCACCAGGTACGGCCGCCCGTTCGCCGTGCTCGTCAGCGCGGAATGGTACGAAGCGCACAAGGGAGACGAAGACACCAGTGTGAACACGGCGCGCTCATTGCCGGAAAATCTGGGTGACCGCTAACGTGTCGACCTGTTGCGCAATGGCGAAGCGGCCGCGGGAGGCAACCCGCGGCCGCCTCAAACGCCGGCGCCTCGTAGCGATCGGACTAGCAGTTGCCCGCTTCACCAGTTCCACCCGGACGCAAGACAACCGCTCAGATAGCGTAACTGCCCTGCCCGCCCGGGTCTCAATCATTCGGGAGGGCAGGCCAACATGGGGTCGGGCAACGTCACCCGCGTTTACATGGCCTGGCGGCGGCCGCTCAAAGACAAGCCGTTCTGCCTGCTGGTCTACATGGCCAACACCGCCAAGGACGCCGACGCCGAACCGTGGTTCTCGCTCGGCGAGTCCACCGCGGCGACCCTGGCCGAGATGGCGCTAGGGCTGAACTTCCCCGAGCTGACCGGCGACCCCACGAAAGACCGGCTCAACCGTGACGCGGTACTCCGCAAAGTCCGCCGGCACCTGACCCCCCTGTTCGTGGCCGGCGCCATCCGCACGAGCCGACGCGCGGTCACCGGCCGCCACGGCGTCACGGCCGCGACGTACCGGCTCTACCTCGACGGCCCGGCGCCAACGCCTTACGTGCCGCCCGACTGGTTACCCGAGCTCGGCGCTTGTTGCTGTTATCCGACCCCCCGGAGATGGTCTCCGGGGGGTTTTCGCGTGCCCCGGTAGGTCACTTCCTGACCTGTGGACAACAGGGTGGCCAGCCCCTGACGAGTAGGTCACTTTCTGACCTGTGGCCCGATCGGCCATAGGTCACTTTCTGACCGATCACAGGTCAGATTTTGACCGGCCATAGGTCAGAAAGTGACCGACCATAGGTCACTTTTCGTTCCCTATAGAGGAGAGAGGAGGAGGAGGAGGATCAAGAGGAGCGACTAAACCCCTCCGGTGACTGGGGTTGACTTAACGAGATGTGGAAGGGCGCCCGGCGGCGGCCCGATCGAAGGCAGGAAACCCGAGTGATGATCGAGGTTGGCGAACGCGACGGCTGGGTCGAGGCCTGGTGCCCGTCGTGCGATGGCCACGCGGTGATGCTGTGGCCGCGGGAAAGCGCCGAGCTCGCGTTGGCCAGCCTGCAAGATCTGATCGGCCACGCGCGTGTTTGCCGGCCCGCGGCCGCCGATCCGGATACGCTCTTGCAGCGCCTTATGGCGGAGCGATATCCGATGACAAGGGGTTAAAAATCGTGGCACTGCAGGGGATTGACGTAAGCGCGATCGGCCAGGGAAACGCCTTCAACTGGTCAGCCTGGAAGGACCGCATTGCGTTCGCCGGCATCAAGGCGACTCAGGGGCTGACGTTCCAGGACCCGGACTTCACCGAGAACGTGAAGGGCGCGACGTCGATCGGCGCCGTCCGGATGCCGTACCACTTCCTCGACCCGGCCGCCGATGGCGCCGAGCAGGCCAGGCATTACCTGGCGTACGCGCGGCCGCAGCCCGGAGAGCTCCCGATGCTCGACCACGAGACCTACGTCAACGCCGCCGGCGACGCCCTGGCGGCCGAGCTCGTCGCCGACGTCGCCGCGGCGTTCGGCGATGCGGTGCGGGCGGCCGTGGGCGCCTGGCCGATCCTCTACACCACGCAGTACATGGCCGAGCACGGCTATTGCGCCGGCCTGGGCCAGCAGCCGCTTTTCATCGCGAACCCGTCGCGCGTCAAGCTGCCCAACCCGATCGGACCGTGGCGCCTGGTCAGCTTCGAGCAGATCGGCCAGAAGGGGATAGACACCGACGTCTTTTACGGCACCGCCGCCGAGCTCGCGCGCCTGACCGCGATGCACGCCCCGATCGCCCCGACCCCGGCCCCGGCCCCGGCGCCGACCAAGAAGGCCGGCTTCCTGCTCGAGTGGACCGGCGCCGACACCATGCCGAAAATCCTCGAGCTCGCGACAACGGACGGCAAGACCTGGAGCTAGGTAGGATCTACCCAAGCGCATCAAAGCCAAAGACCCGCACTCTCGAATGTCGGCAGATGCAGGACGGCCCCCGGTGACCAGTGCGGCACCGGGGGCCGTCGCGTCTCGGCGCCCGTACGCAGTTAGCCCGGCCGTCAGGTGTGGTGACGACCGGGCTTTTTGCTTGCCGCCCCTGGCTAACAAGCGCGACACCGCTATTTGTATCAGGCCCCGCTGACAACGGCCACACATCGGGACATCGAGAGCAGACCGCGGCGGGCGATCGTGCGCCAGCTCGCGCCCATATCCCGCGCTTCGACGATCAAGGTATCCCGTCGCTCTTGCTCGATCCGCCGTTCCTCGTCGAGCGCCTGCAGCCGCCGCGCGGCCGCTTCGAGCCGATCTAGTGTGCCGTCTGTTTCGGTCACGGCCGCCGTTCCTGCCTGCATAAGCAGACCATAGGGTTTCACTTCCGTGAAACGCGCTATCACCTGTTTGATGTCGCTGTGGTGATGGCAAAAGGCGCCGTTAGGGTGCGCGCGGAGTGCGATTGCGGGCAAGCAGTCGAGACCAACGCGCCCCAGGGAAAGAACGGCCGCCCCCGCGTCACCTGGCGCGGCCCGTGCCCCGGATGCGGCAAGTCACTGACCGCACGCCGGATACCCGGCCAGTCGGCCCCCGGCAAGGGCGCCCGCGTCACCAAAGCCGCCGGACCAGCGGCGCCTAGCGCCGATCCAAGCAGCCTCGTAGCCGGCCAGCCCGGCGCCGCGGCCGGCGGCCGCCGACAAGTGCGAATCGCGAAGGGGTACGCCGAGAGTGAGCCTGATAAACCGGACGTCGCCGAGCCCACCGGGGGAGACGATAACCGACCCGTGGGCGGCCCCGGATTCGCCGAGCCTGGCAGCGCTGCCGGCGTTCCAGATGCCCCGGGCGCCCCTGCCCGGGATGGGGAACCCGGACCCGGCGCCGGAAGCCGACGACCACCAGGGCGCCGCGGCCGCGTCCGCGTCGAAAGGGCAGCAGACAGCCTCTATCCCGGCGTTTTTTAAGCAGCGGGCCAAGTCGTACGCCAAGATCGCCGAAACCCTCCTGACGGCCGCCGGCGGCCTCCTTAACGCCCAATCCCGCGAGGACAGCGAAGCGTTCATCCCCGACGACGACGACCGGGAGACGATCCCGCCCCCGATCGGCCGACTGATGGCGCGGCGCATCAAGCTCGGCGCCGACCCGGACCAGCTCTCCGACATCGAGGACCTCGGCATGGCCGCGGTCGGCGTGGCCATGTGGCTGGCCAAGGGCGTAACGACCGTCTGGGAAGCGCGCCGAGCCCGGCGCCGCCTCGAAGCAGACAAGGCGATTCACAACGAGACAGGGGACGGCCAGTGATCACCACGCCCGACGCACGCACCATCATCGCCCTAATCGGCGCCGTCCTGACCGCCGTCGACGGCACCGCCGGCGCCCCCAAATGGGTCGCCGTGGTCACCGCGGTGGTGACCGCGGCGATGGTCCACCTGAACGCGCCGAGCTCGCCGACGTCGACCGCGGCCGCGGCCAACGTGTCGCCCGCCCACCCGGCCGTCATGGCGGCCGCCGCGGCGCTGCTGGGGCGGCCGCTGACGCTCGCCGACTACGCGGCCCGGCCGAGCTCGTCGACGCCGGCCACCGCGGCGGCGGCCGCCGTCGACGACCGGCCGTTCTACTCGCCGAGCTCGCCGAGCTCGGCCACCGCGGCGGCCGCCGACGTCGACGAGCACCAGGACGACGCGGCCGCGGCCGCGCCGAGCTCGTCGACGTGAGCGACGAACCGCCAAAGGTCACACCGGTCAACCCCGATAAGGGCGTGTACGTTTTCGCGTCCGGCCGGAAAGGATCGGGCAAAAGCGTTATCTGCCGATCATGGTTCGACGCCTACCCGTACGACCGGATCGTCATCGACGTAACTCACGACCTGCACGACGACCTTAAGCGCGATGGCGTCGAGTTCGAGGAACTGAAAGACGGCGACATGCTGCCCGCGCGCCTTCCGGCGTCCAAGCGCGGCCAGCCCGACTACAAGCCGAAAACATGGGTCTACCGCCCCGATGGCGGAGCAAAGACCGCCATTGACGATATGGACCGCGTAGTGGGCCTGGGAATCAACCGCGGCCCGACCCTGATTTGGATTGACGAGTTCGGCGAGATCTCGACCGGCAACCGGACCCCGCCGAACGTCCGCCGCATCCTGCACCACGGCCGCCACTCGCAGATAACGCTACTGCTCGCGTGCCCCCGGCCGATGGACATTGACCCACTGGCGATCTCGCAGGCCGATTTGGTTTACACCTTCCGTACCGCGGTGCCCGACGACCGCGACCGCGTGGCTAAGAATATCGGCTGGGACCCGGCCGACTTCAGCCGGATTAACGCGCAACTCGCGGCGCCCCCGTACGGCAAGTACTGGCACACCAAATACGACCAGGGCGCCGACGAGCTCTGGATTATGCCGCCATTGCCGCAACGGCGGCGCGGACAGCGCCCGATCGGCGACGCCGAGGACTACGCGCACAGCGCCTAGCCGATCCAGATAGCCGGAACGAAGATAATAACGGCGGCCGCAACCACGAATATCCAAGTTCTAATCGGCATGGTCTATGCCTTTCGTTGAATACTTAGCTTGCACGTCGGGCGGCAATGCTGCCCATGCGGCCTCACACTCTGCCATTCCAAGACACGGCTTCTCGCCGGTTCGCTGACCGCATATCGGGCGATAGCTGCACGGTTTTCCGTCCGCCCCTGCCTCATCAAACAGGCAAACGTTTGGATCATCTGAGATCACTGGGGTGTACCTCCTTGCGCAAAGCGTACCGGGATTCGGCCCGGACCTGTTCTGCTTCCGCGTATCTGCTGGTCAGACGTAAAGTTCGGCGCTACAAGTCCTGTGCTACCTCACCCGACAGAGAGGGCTGTTATGCCGTCCATGAAGTCGCTGGTCACTATGGCTGTTGTCGCGGCCGTGGTTGTTCTCGGCGTCGAGCATTACAAGTCCGTCAAGGGCGCGTAAATGCGCAAGGTCTGTTTCTGGCTCGCCGTTGCCGGCGTGTCCATCCTCGCGAACTACGCCGTTGAGGTCGCCGCGCCGAATTCCCCCGGCCTGGCGCGCTTCACGGCCAAACTGCATCAAGGAGCAAGCTAGATGCCCGGCGCCGTCCCAGTCCAGATCATGCAGGGCATCGAGGTTCCCACTTCCTCGATCAACCCCGCGCAGTTCTTCCAGCTCACCCGCCGCCTGACCATTCTGGAAAAGAACCTGGCCAGCTTCGCGGGCCTGGGGTCGACCGACACCATTCCCATTCTGCAGACCGGCGTCCTTTCCGGCATCATGGTGCAGTTCTCCGGGAACCTGGTGATCACCACGCCGACCGGCGCCGCGGCGACGACCGGCCGTTGGCCCTACGACCTTCCCCGCGCGATGCGGTTCACCGCCAACGGCCAGTCGAACCTGATCAACTGCCACGGTGGCGCGCTCAAGGCGCGTGAGCTGATGGCGCGCGGCGACCTGACCGACCGCGGCGTCGTGCGCGGCATCGGCGGCGCCTCTCCCGGCACGCAGGTGAACCAGGGCACCATGTCCCTGAATACCGAGTCGTGGGGAGTCGGCCAGAGCGTTACCGCCATTCCGGCGGGAACGTACCCGGTCGAACTGGAATGGTACGTCCCGGTGGCGTTCGACGACCTGACGTTGCAGGGCGCGATTTTCGCGCAGACGTCGGCGACGGACCTTTACCTCGCGATCGACTGGGCGCCGAGCTCCGACCTGTTCCAGCTCACCGGCACCGCGACCGCCACGCTCACCGGCTCGGTGAATGCGTTCGCCACGCTTTACACCATTCCGCAGGCCCCTTCCGGTGACATCATCATTCCGGACCTGTCGGTCTTCCACTCGCTGATCGAGTCGCGCGTTTCCACGCTCGGCAACGGCGATAACGAGGTCCGGCTAGCCGGTCAGGGCGTCGGAAAGCAGCTGCTGCGCATCTTCGGCCGGACGTGGAACAACGGCACGGCCGCGCAGGTGCAGCTCCCGGTGAACACCGCGAACTACGGTCAGATGCTGTGGCGATTCGGCGGCAACGACACCCCGGAGATCTACAACAACGGGTCGGCGTTCTCGCACCGGATTGAGAAGGTGTTCAACGACGACATCTGTTCCACTCAGGGTTTCTGGTGCCATGACTTCGCGTCGGAAAACGCCTTCCGCGATTCCGTCGACGAGGGCACCGCGACCGAGCTCCGCTTTCTGGTCAACATCCAGAACAGCGTGACCCTGACCAACGCCTACGCCGAGTACGTGCAGGAGACGGTTTCGATCGGCAGCGCGGCCTGATGGCGCGCGGCCCCGGCGCCAACCTGCCCGGCTCGCCGACAGAGCAGTACTGGAATCAGCGCATGGTTCCTAGCCAGCTGCTCGGCCTCAACCCGGCCAGCGGCAGCAAGGCGGCCGGCGCGGCTCTCCCGCCGACGTCGGTCGCCGGCGGGGACATGGCCATGGTCCCGTGGCACCCCGACTCCCCGGTCTTCTGGCTGCTGCTCGTCGGCGGCCTGACCGTCTTCGGCGTCGCCGGCGCGTCGGCCAAGGTCCGGCTCGGCAAGGGCCACGTGGGCGCCGAGCTCGGCAAGGCCTGATCACCCCCTTCACCCCATCACTGCTACGGCGGCACGCCACCGCCGAGACAGGAGACAACCCCGATGGCCACTTCACCGCCGGCGCCCGACGTCGGCACGATCCAGCGGTACCCGGTCAGCCAGCCGGACGGCAGCACCCGCCAGCAGCTCGTGCTGATCGTCTCGGCGCCCGACGCGGGCGGGTACGTCCGCGGCCGCGCGCTGTGCTTCGAGGACGAAACCGGCCAGTTCCAGCCGGACCAGTTCACCTAGCACGTGGCCACGCAAGCGCGCACCCGGGCGCGGCCGCCGTCGACGAGCTCGGCGCGGCCGCGGCCGGCGACCGCGGCCGCGGCGCCGAGGTCGACGAGCACCAGGGCGACGCGGCCGCTCCCGGCCGCCGCGCCGACCCCGGCGGCCCCCGCGGCGCCGAGCTCGGCGGCCCCGGCGGCGCCGAGCTCGGACCAGGAGCCTACCCCGGCGCCGAGCTCGGGCGGAATGCCCCGGCTCGGCACCGAGGGCGCCGGCGCGATGCTCGCCCTGTTCCTGTATCCCCTCCTGGTCAACGGGCTGCAGGGCGGCCCCGCGCAGGCCTGGGGATGGGTCAAGGCGAAATGGATCAACCAGCCCTACGGCGGCGGCAACGCCGGCGGCCCGGGCCAGTCGACAAGCCAGATCACCAGGGCGCCGACGCCGAGCGGCTACAGCACCCCTAACCCCTACCTGACCCGATAACGGAGGACCGATGGAGCAAGCGGCAAACAGCGGGTTCGCGTCCGGCGCGCTGCTCGTCCTGCTCGGGTCGCTGATCATCGCGCAGGTGACCGGCGGCCACGCGCTGCAGAATCTCGGCTGGGTCTAATGCGCGGGTTCCTGCTCGGCGCGCTGGTCCTGGTCTCCCTCGACGTCGTTCTCACGGCGCCGAGCTCGCGGGTAGCGCAGCTGCTGGCCACCCCCGCGGGATGGCTGGCCGCATGGTGCGACCCCCGGACGCCGCTTATCACGGCCCCCGGGTCGGCCCCGGCCAAGACGACGAACACGACCCCGAGCGTCGGGAGCTCGGTCGGAAACATCTTCCAAAAGCTCACCGGCATCTGAGAGGAACGGCAAGTGCGCACAGGTCAGAAGGTCATTTTCTGGGGATTCGTCGCCATCGGCGGCTACCTCGTCCTGACCAACTACAAGGGGTTCGTGGCGGACACCGGCAGCGCCGGCGGCGCCTCCGTCAATCTCATCAAGGCCTTTCAGGGGCGCTGATGAAGACCACCCGGCCGCAGGTCGACGTCTACCGGACCCCGGTCCGGGCGGCGGCGCCGCAGGCAATCGGCATCGCCCGCGCGCTCGGCGCCATGCTCGGGCGCGGCATCAACGGCCACACCGGCACCATCCGCTACGGGTACCCCGCGCTCGGCGACCGGAACAAGTTCGCCGGCTACGCCAACACGCCGCAGCTTTTCATGGGCTACGACCCGATGAAGGTCGCCCGCGGCGCGTTCCGCGGCGCCCCCGGCGCCCTGCCGTCGACGAGCAACCCGACGACCCTCCTTAACTCGCCCCTGCAGGCCTCGATGGCGACCGTCACCGCCGGCCAGCTCGCGGGGCAGAGCTGATGCCGGGGACCCCGCCGCCCGGCGGCCCCCCGGCCAAGGGCGGCAAGTTCGGCGCGTGGATCAAGAAGAACAAGACGGTTGCGATCGTCGGCGGCGGCGCGGCCGCGCTCGGCGCGCTGTACCTGCTCGGCAAGTCCGGGTCCGGGTCGGCGACGTCGCCGAGCTCGGGCACCACCGCGGCGACGACCGGCACCAGCGCCAGCCCCGACCCCAGCGTCTACGGCGGCGGCTACTACGGCGACGGCGGCAGCTCCAGCGACTACGCCGCGGAAATGGCCCAGCTGCAGAACTTCCTGAACAACTACACCGCCAGCACCGCCCCGGCCACGGCCACCAGCGGCGGCGCCGGCACCACCACCCCGCCCAAGACCCCGCCCAAGACCACGAGCCAGCCGCCCCCGGCCAAGGGCAAGGTAACCGCGCCGATCACGGTAACCAAGCCGAAGACCATCACGGTTAAGCCCGGCCAGACCCTCCTGTCCCTGTCCCAGCAGCTTTTCGGCACCAGCAACCGCACGCAGCTCGCCCACATGAACGGGCTGGGGACCGGCGCCGGACTGCGCACCGGCCAGGTTCTGAAGTACTGATGAGCACCACCGCGGCGGCGTCGACCTCCTGGTCGATCTTCACCGAGGGCGGCGGCCCCGGCGCCGCTTTGACGTGGGCGATCGATCTGCTTAAGGGCATCTCGGCGCCGCTCACCCCGGGTAACGAGCAGTTCGTCTACGACTGGGAGACGTCCGAGGGCGGCGGCGGCAAGTTCAATCCCCTCAATCAAGGGACTGACCCGGGTAACCCCGCGCTGACCAGCACCGGAAACCAGTACGGCGGCGGCGCCGCCGACTACGTGTCATGGTCGGCCGGCCTGCAGGGCGCCGAGGACTACCTGAACATGCCCGCATTCACCGACATCAAGGCAAGCCTGCAGGCGAACGACCCGGTACAGGCCCGCGCCGATCTCATCTCGTCACCGTGGGCCAGCTCGCACTACTACGGCGGATCCGGGTTCAGCACCGCGGCGGTGCCCGGCAAGGCCACCGCCCTGCCGAACGTGTCGACGTCGGCGCCGAGCTCGTCGAGCTCGGGGAGCTCGTCGATCCTCGGCAGCCTGACCAACCTCGGAAACGACTTCACCACCGCGGCGATCGTGACCCCCATCGTCATCGGCGGCGCCGCCCTGGTCGTGTGGGGATTCGCCCGCATGACCGGCACCAAAGCATCCACCGTGCCCGCCGCGGTGGAACGAGCCGGAACGGAAGCCCTAGCGATATGAAAACCCCTGGTCTCTACCGGCCCAGCAACGCCGACAAGAACGGGCCCGACCGGCCCAGCCTCCTACGGCCGCCGCTCGGCGGGGAGCGGAACGAGGCCCTGGCCGCCCAGCTGGTCGACCACCACAACGAGCAGGTGAAGGCCCTCGGCGACATCAGCGGCGCCCTGCAGGCGATGGCGCCGCAGGTGATCGGCCAGATTACGGCCGTGCTCGACGCCAACGGAACCGCCAACGTCCAGTACCGGGTGCCGTTCGCGTCGCTGTTCGTCGACTC
>Ga0209166_10002400_pt1 | contig 14329 bp, 12 predicted proteins | sample Coa_R1_3_FD_187151 | JGI IMG/M metagenome (GOLD analysis project Ga0209166, IMG submission 187151) | Surface soil microbial communities from Centralia Pennsylvania, which are recovering from an underground coalmine fire - Coalmine... | ecosystem: Environmental > Terrestrial > Soil >... | reverse complement strand
ACGGTTTCCTGCAAAACGGCGTCCTGTTGAAAGGTCGCCGTCCGCGATTGGAAGAGATGCACCGCTTCGGGCGTGACAGTGTCGAAGAAATACTGGCGAAAGAGCCGGAAATAATCGCCCGTCGTAAAGCTCCGCGGGGTGATCGTCACCATCACGCCGCCGGGGGCCAGGAGCTGGCCGGTAATGGCCAGGAAAAGGGCGTAGATATTGGGCTGGCCATGGACGATACTCGCCGCGGCGCGGGCGCGAGGATCGCTCTTCGGCAGCTTGAAATAAGGCGGATTCGCAATCGCCAGATCGTAGTTTCCCGGCGGCGCCTGGTCCAGCAAGCGCGGCGTGAGGGCGCCGGCATTGACGAGCACGAAATCGGCCGCATGCACGGTGAAGGTCAGATGGATGCCTCGCGGGGCCAGCCACCGGGTGGCATAGCCAAGGGCCAACTGACAGAGGCGATTGAGTAGAGGATCGAGTTCATAGGCATCCAGATGCACGGGACCTGTGCCGCCAGGCAAAGCCTCGCAGAGCGCGCCGGCCAGGATGCCCGTCCCGGCGCCCGGGTCCAGCACCCGGCGGATGGTCGGCGGGGGCGTGGCCAGGGCGGCCATAAAGCAGGCGACCGCCGGCGGGGTAAAGAATTGTCCCAGGTCGTGCCGCCCGCCGGCCGCGACCTCCTGCGTGTACTGGAACGCGAGCCGGGTAGCGTACGCCAGCGGCGTCTCATGGAGGAGGGGCGCCTCTGCGGCTAAAGGCCGCGGCTCAGTTGCCGTCATACAAGCTCCTCCCTACGCACAAAAACCAAGCGACCGCCGGCCAGGGTTATCAACCGCCGGGGGCCGGCGAAGGGGCGCCCACCGGCAGGCGGATGGTGAAGGTAGAGCCCGCGCCCAGCGCGCTGGTCACGGTGATATCGCCACCCATCAGACGACTGAGCCGGCGGCTGAGCGCCAACCCGAGCCCGGTGCCCCCGTACTGGCGGCTCGTGGAGGCGTCGGCCTGGGTGAAGTCCTCGAAGAGGTGCGCCTGCTGCTCCGGGCTGATGCCGATGCCGGTATCAGCCACCTGGAACGCCAGCCAGTCCTCCCCGTCGGCGCCGGGCGCCCGTGTGACCTGGAGCGTGATGGTGCCCTGCCGGGTGAACTTGGCGGCGTTGCTCACCAAATTCAGGAGCACCTGCCGGACCTTGGTCAAGTCGGCGCACATCGCGCCCGCCGCCGCCGCCACGTCGACGACCAGCGTGTTGTCGTTCTGGGCCACCAGCGGCCCGAGCGTGGCCACCACCTGCTCGACAAATTCGGCCACCGGGAAGGTTTCCAGGTAGAGCGGCATTTTCCCGGCCTCGATTTTAGAGAGGTCGAGGATGTCGTTGATCAGGTCGAGCAGGTGTGTGCCCGCCCCGCGGATTTTCTCCAGGTCGGTCACCAGGGGGCCGTTGCGTTGGCTCCGCGCGTCGAAGAGTAGGATGTCGCTGTAGCCGATCACCGCGTTGAGCGGGGTGCGCAGTTCGTGGCTCATGTTGGCCAGGAAGATGCTTTTGGCGCGGTTGGCGGTTTCCGCCGCCTCCTTGGCCTGCTGCAGGGCGTCGGCCGCGCGGGCGCGCTCCACCACCCGCCCGAGCTGGGCCCCGAGGTGCGGCAGGACCGCTAACAGCTCGGCGTCGGGCGGGCTGACGATCGGGCTGAAGAATTCGAGCACGGCCACCACTTCGCTGCCCAGCAGCACCGGGAACGCGATCCCGGTATGCAAGCCACTGGCCGCGGCCGCGGCCGCGCGGTGGAGGCGCGAGTCGACCGTCACATCCGACAGCCAGAGGGGCCGGCCGGTCTGCCAGACGCGGCCGGGCAACCCGGCCCCCGGCGCCAGACGGGTCTGCATGGTCGTCGCCTGGAACGGCGCATAGGCCGCCGCCCCCAGGTGCCACAGCGGGCTCGGCGCGAGATCGCCCAGCGCCTCAGGCAGATAGACATGGCCGACGGGCCAGCCGCTGACCTCGCAGACCGCGTCGAGGCAGAGCTGCAATGCCGTGTCGAAGGCCGGCGCCTCGTTGGCGGCGATCGCGACCTGCTGGAGGAGACGCACCAGCCCGCTCTGCCGCTCGAGGGCGGCCGTCCGCAGCGCGACCGTGGCCTCCAGCCCGGCATTCAGCCGCCGGATATCGTTCAGGGTTTCCCCGATCAGCCGGTTCGACAGCCAGGACAGCGCCCCGGTGGCCACAAACAGCACCAGCAGCAGCACGGTGGCGATCTGCAGGCCCAGGGGGTCGGTCTGCCGGTACAGCGCCAGGCCGCCCCGGGGCGCCCCATAGAACGTCCAGAGCGTATAGGCGCTACACCCCAGGACAAAGAACGGGATGACCCGCGCCGAGAGCAGGACGCCCGCCGTCAGGATCAGTCCGGCCAGGAGGGCGCTGCCGGTAAAGGCCGGAGCCACGCCCACGCCCGCCGACGGTCCGCCCTGAGTCGAGAGCAGCAGGCCCACCGTGAGCAAGGCGACCAGCACCGCCGCCACGGCCTGGACGTAGCCACGCCGGCTGAGCAGGTACAAGCCGACCAGCAGGAGGCCGACGACCAGGTGCCCTGCCAGGAAGCCGGCGGCGGCGGTCGCTACGTCCAGGACGAGCAGGATCAGGTCGCAGGCCACGAAGCTGAGCAAGATCCGGTTCAGCCAGCGGCCTTTGCGGGCCAGCTCCGGGTCGGCCACCGGGGACGCCGTCCAGCGGGCGATCAGTGCGGGCGCCCAGTGGCGGGGGGCCGCCCCATCCGGCCCGGGGGGCACGCGGGGCGGGAGACTCGGGATGGGCGATCTCATCGGGCACTCCTTGGGAGCCGGTGGGGGGCCGGGCTCATGGACAAGCTGGCTGGCTGGCCGGGTAACAAGGGCATCGCCGATCCGCCTAGTCAGGATTATTATACTCGCTTTCAGCCGGTGGTGCTACGCGGCGGCGCCCGGTTTACTTACCGGCGGGGGTATGCTATAATGGTACAGTTGCGGAACCCCGCCCGTCAGGAGGACGCTGGTATGTCCACGCAGGATTTTCTTCAGGACTTGGGATTATTCGAAGGGCTGAGCCGGGAACAGTTGGGCCGGATCGCGTCAGTCTGTCTGGAACGCCGCTATAAGCCCGGCGATGTGATCTTCGCCGAGTATAGCCGTGGCGACGAAATGTATTTTATCCATGATGGCACACTACTCGTGCAGATCAGCACCCACAGCCACGGCGTCTCGCCCGAGGCGGCCGCGACGAGCGAGCGGCGGACGATCGCCCGCCTGATGCCCGCCCAATACGTGGGGGAACAGGCCATGGTCGACGACGCCGTGCGGTCAGCAACCGTCGTGAGCGAGGGGGACTCCGTCCTCCTGCAGATGCGCCGCGCCGATATCGAGCGCGTCTGCGACGAAGACCCGCGGATCGGCTATATCTTCATGCGCAATGTCGCCCAGGAGCTCTCCTTTAAGCTGCGTAATACGGGCCTGGTGATGCGCGGCGAGCTCTGGAGCGCCGAAAGCAACGAGGCCCCCGCCGACAGCGGCTTCGGCTTCGATCAGCTGACCGACCCGGAAGCCTAAACGGTGGACAGCGGGCGAGTCTTACGCGCGGCGGGGCTGCGCCCGCGCAAAGGGCTGGGCCAGAATTTCCTGATCGACCCCAGCGTGCCGCCACGCATTGCTGCCGCCGCCGATCTCGCCCCCGACGCCACCGTGCTCGAAGTCGGCCCCGGCCTCGGCGTGCTGACCGCCGAGCTCGCCGGCCGGCTCGACCCGCAGCGCGGCTGCCTCGTCGCCGTCGAGCTGGACGGGGCCCTGTTGCCGCTCCTGCGTACGCGCCTGGCCGCGTATCCCCATTGCCACCTGGTGCAGGGCGATGTGCTGGCCCTGGCGCCGGCCACGCTTCTGGCGCCGTGTGGCGGCGCCGCCGGCTACCAGGTCGTGGCCAATCTGCCGTATTACATCACCTCGGCCGTCTTGCGCCATTTTCTGACCAGCCCCCAGCGCCCGGTCCGGCTGGTCGTCATGGTGCAGCACGAGGTGGCCCAGCGGATGGTCGCCGTGCCGCCCGCGATGAGCCTGCTGGCCGTCAGCGTGCAACTCTATGGCGCGCCGCGGATCGTGCTGCGCGTGCCGCCCGGCGCCTTTCACCCGGCGCCCAAGGTGGAGTCCGCGGTGGTACGGATCGACGTCTACCCGGCCGGCGCCCGCCCGGTCCCGGTGGCCGACGACGCCCAGTTTTTCGCCGTGGCGCGCGCCGGCTTTAGCCAGAAACGCAAGCAGCTGGCCAATGCGCTGGCCGAGGGCCTGGCGCTGCCGAAGCCGCAGGCCCAGGCCGCCCTGGCGCAGGCCGGGATCGCCGGCACGCGGCGGGCCGAAACCCTGACCCTGGCCGAGTGGGCCGCCCTGGCCGCGCGGCTGCCCCTCGGCCTCCCGGAGGAGTCGCGTCGCGATGCCTAGCCCCCCCCGCTTCCAGCTGGACGCCCCCGCCAAGATCAACCTGACCCTGGAAGTCTTGGGCCGCCGCAAGGATGGCTACCATGAGATCGCCAGCCTCTTGCAGACGATCAGCCTGCACGATACACTGAGCTTTGCCCCGCAGGATGGCGGGGAGGTCGTGGTGGACTGCGACGCGCCGGCCCTGGCCGGGAACCCGCAGGCCAACCTCGTCTGGCGGGCCGCGCGCGTGCTCCAGCAGGCCAGCGGGGTGACCCAGGGCGCCCACATCACCCTGCAGAAACGCATCCCGCTGGCGGCCGGGCTGGGCGGCGGGAGCAGCGACGCGGCCACCGCCCTGCGCGGACTCAACCAGCTCTGGGACCTCCGTCTCCCCGACCGGGAGCTGGAGAACCTGGCCTCGCTGCTGGGCTCTGATGTCCCCTTTTTCGTCCGGGGCGGCACGGCGCTGGTCGAGGGCCGGGGCGAGAAGGTCACGCCGCTGCGCCCACTGGCCGGCGGGTGGTTTGTGCTGGTGACCCCGCCCTTGCTGTTGCCCGACAAGACCAGCCTGGTCTACAGCCTGCTGCGGCCCTACGAGTATTCCAAAGGGGCGATCACCCGGCGCCTGGTCGACACGCTGGCCGCCGGCCAGCGGCCGCCGCATACGATGCTCTACAATGGCCTGGAAGATGCGGCCTTTCGCGCCTTTGACACCCTGCCCACGACCACCCTGCACGACGTCATGCAGCAGATAGTCGCGGCGGGCGGCGAGTTTGCCCGGCTCACGGGCGCCGGCCCGAGTCTCTACTGCTATTGCGCCGAGGAGGCCGCGGCCCAGGCCCTGGTCGCAGCCCTGGCGCCCAGCGGGCTGCCGGCCCACCTGGTCACAGCGGACGCGCCCATCTAAAGCCCCTGAGGTACTAAGCCATGCGCATCGGTCCCCACGACCTGGTTCTCGACATCGGCAGCGGCCACAACCCGCACCCGCGTGCCGACGTGCTCTGTGATCGCTATATCGACGACGATACCGAGCGCGGCGGGGCGATCCGCGCCGACCGGCCGCTGATCGTCGCGGATGCCCACGACCTGCCGTTCCAGGACCAGGCCTTCGACTACGTCGTCACGTCACACATCATCGAGCACATGGACGACCCGGTGCGCTTCTGCCAGGAGCTGATGCGCGTGGCCCGCGCCGGGCATATCGCGTCGCCGTCCGAGATCGCCGAGAAGCTGTTCTACTGGCCCTTTCATAAGTGGTATGTCAACAAGATCGGCAGCACGCTGGTGCTGCATCCCAAGCGCGACGACCCGAATATCTTCGGCGAGCTGTTCGACTACCTCTACGAGTATAATCCCTGGTACGCGCGCTTCCAGCGTAGCCTGCCCGACCTGTTCTGGATCGAGTACGAATGGGCGGGGGAGATCAAGATCACGATCCGCGAGCAGTCACCGCTGGATCTCGATTCGCCGGCGCGGCTGCGGCGTCTGGTGCGGCCCCGCGAGAGCCTGCCGGTGATGGTGGCCCGTACGGCGGCCAGCATCGGCGAGATGATCGTGCCGCCCGCGGCGATCCGTGGCCTGCGCGCCCTGCGGCGCGTCAAGCGCACGCCCGCCCGGGCGGTCGCCCTGGAGTCCATCCTGGCCTGCCCGCAATGCCACAGCACCGTCCAGCTGGAGCCGGCGGTGGTGCGCTGCAGCAACCCCGCCTGCGGCCGCGTCTACCCGATCGAGCGCGGCTACCCGCACCTGCTCCTGGACCAGGCGCTCCGCGAGCGCCCCGCGACGCCCGCCCTGCCCCGGCAGGGGTGATGCTGAGCGCCACGGCGCTTGACACCCGGGGCCGAATCGCGTAGAATCCCAGCGTGTGAGGCGATCGCGTCGGCACCGCACACCGCCACCTCGCCGGGGTATAGCTCAGTCTGGTAGAGCGCCTGCTTTGGGAGCAGGAGGTCATGGGTTCGAATCCCGTTACCCCGACCCTCTTTCGCTAGTAATCCGCCACCCTAATCCTGTTTACGCATAGTGCCAATACCAAGTTATTTGTAGCGTGACCCACTAGGAGGCGCGCAATGTCCAGACCCAACCTGTATATCTTTGACGACCCGGAGATCGATCAGCGCCGGCTGCTGCTCCAGGCCGAGCTGTTCCGCGACTACATCCGGGATCATGCCGCGGACTTCGTGCCCGCGCCCCCGGCGCGCATCCTGGATCTCGGCTGCAGCATCGGGCAACTCACCGTGGCCCTGCACGAGATCTACCCGCAGGCCGAGCTGGTGGGGATCGACCGCAACCCGGAGTCCATCGCTATCGCCCGTCAGCAGCCCGGCCTGCAAAATGCCAGCTTCGTCGTCGGGGACATCCAGGAGGCGCTGCCGCCCGGCCCGTTCGACCTGATCTATGCCTCCACAATCCTGTCCAACATCCAGGATCTCGCGCGGGTGGTGGGGCTCATCCACGCCGCGCTCGCGCCGGGCGGGACGCTTTGGGTCAAAGATACCCATCCCAACCTGCTGGAGGGAGTCACCCAGCCCGACCAGAAGTACCTGGGCGAGATCTTCCTCAATGTCATGCAGCGGCTGGGGAGCCACCCCTATGTCGGCGCCGAGTTACCGCCCCTGCTCACCGCCGCCGGATTTACGATCATCCGCGTGGAGGAGGATGAAGTTTACCCGATGGGCGGGGCCACTCTCGAAGGGGAGAGCCTCCTGGCCGACTGGATCGCCGGGGCGCGCGCCGCCCGCAAGATGCTCCAGCACGTGGCGGGGATCTCCGAGGAGGAGGTCCTGCGCCGGTGCGAGGGGCTGGCCGCCGCCGCCCAGGCCAGCCCGGAGCCGATCGGCGTCTTTCGCACCATCAACATCATCGCGTCGGAATAGCTATGCGCGGTCTCGGTATCCTGATGCTCGGGCTCCTCCTCCTCCTGGTGGGGTGCGGGGGTGAACCGCCGACGATCACGCCCCGGCCGGCCGTGGCCACGGCGACCGCCGCCGCCGCCCAGACCGCCGTGGCCCTGGAATTCAATGTCACCCCCAGCCCCACGGCCAGTCCCACGCCGGCCCCGCCGACGGCGACCCCGACGCCGGACCTCTCCACCAATGAGCGGATGTTTCTGACGGCAACGGTCGCGGAAGCGACGTATGCGGCCGCCACCGAGACGGCGGTCGCCGGCGCCTACGCCTCGGCCGCCCCCGCCGGCCCGGCGGCCACCGCCGTCCCAACCCGCCCCGCCAAGCGGCCCTGACCGGGTCGTCAGTCGTCAGTCGTCAGTCGTCAGTGAGACGAGTAGGCAGTAGACAGTAGGCGGTAGGCAGTGAGACGCGTACGAAGTCCTGAGTGCCAAGTGCTGACCGCTGACCGCTGACCGCTGACCGCTCGTCTCGCACCCTCGCCCGCGCCCGGGAGAGGGCTGGGTGAGGGCCGTCGTCCCCAGCCTTGACAGCGCCCCGCGGCTCTGGTAGACTCGCTGTAGACCGCGCGGGGATAACTCAATTGGCAGAGTGCTTGCCTTCCAAGCAAGATGTTGCGGGTTCGAGTCCCGTTCCCCGCTCCCCTCCGCCCGGGATCACTAGCAATGAGGTAACCCCATGGCCCGCCTGAACCAGATTATCGCGATCGAAAAAGGCATCAAAAGCCGCACCTTCCAGGAGCTCACGGAGGCCCACCACGTCCTCCAGAAGCCGGCGCAGCTGGCCGGCATCGCGCGCGTCTACCGCCCCAAGGACGAAGAAGGCGAGCAATTCCCGCCCGAGTCCACGCGCGTCCAAATCAAGGCCGACGAGATCATCCGCCAGACGGTCACGATCCTGACCGAGCTGTTTGACGTGACCGCAACCAAAGACTGGACCAACTGCGTGGCCCGCGCCGACGTCGTGGTGGACGGCCAGACTCTGTTGGCCGGCGTGCCCGTCACCTACTTGCTCTTCCTCGAAAAGCAACTGGTGGACCTGCATACCTTCATCAAGAAGCTGCCGGTGCTCGACGCCTCGGAGAGCTGGAGCGTCGACACGGCCGCCGACGCCTATGCCAGCGAGCCCATGCAGACGGTGAAGACGAAGAAAATCCCGCGCAACCATGTCAAGGCCGAAGCCACCGACAAGCACCCCGCCCAGGTCGAGGTCTATTACGAGGATGTGATCGTCGGCTACTGGCGGACCGTCAAGTTCTCCGGCGCCTTGCCCGCCCAGCGGGTCCACGAACTCCTGGAGCGGGTCGAGCGGCTCCAACAGGCGGTCAAGTTCGCCCGCGAGGAAGCGAATAATACCGAGGCGGCCGAGCAGAAAGTCGGGGCGCGGGTGTTCGGATACCTGTTCCACGAATAGCTTGCGTCCTGGCGCCCCGCCGGGTATACTAGAGGCAGGAGTGCAAGCTGAGACTGAAGCTTATCTTAAACGGTACAGGCGCCCAGTGCAGGTTCGAATCCTGCCCCCGCTACCACGCGGCGGGGTAGCCCAACGGCAGAGGCAGCGTCGGGTACCACCCCAGGATCAAGTTCTCACTCCAGTGTCAGCATTCTCCGCCGAACGCCAAATCGCGCGGTCAGGGTCGAAGATCGTTAGATGCCGGTGCAAATCCGGCCCGGCCAGCCCCTCTTTTGGCTGGTAGTTCAACAGCAGAACACACGATATCAAGCTGAGCCCTGGCCTTAAAAGTGTTGGCGTGTGCAAATGGGCGGAAAACCGAGGCCCGGGGGCTGTGCTAATCCCTCGGGCCTCACAATTGCCGCATCAGGGCGCCACGACGGCCAGAAACCGGGCGACGTGGTCCTGCCACAACCGCGGGTCGGCCTGGATCAGCCCCGCGTGCCCGGCCCCCGGGAAACTCACCAGCTCCTTCGGCCCGCCCAACTGCGCGAAAATCGCCGCGTTCTGGGCGACGGTCACGCGAGGGTCCTGCGTCCCGTGCAGCAGCAAGGTGGGACAGTGGACGGCGGGCGCGTCATCCACCGGGTTGTCGGCGAAGCCGTTGGCGCCCTGCTGCACGCTGCCCCAGAAGACCAGCAGGGCGGCCCCCGGGAAGGCGGGCAGGCCCAGCGCGGTGAAGCGATTGCCCACCGTGTCCAGCAGCCGGTCAAACGGGCTCTCCAGGATCACCGCGGCCGGGCGCACCCCCGCTGTCGCCACGGCGCGCAAAATCGCCGCGCTGCCCAGCGAGCTGCCATAGAGCACCAGCGGGCGGCCCGGCCAGGCCCGCTGGGCGTAGGCGACGGCCTGCGCCACATCCGTGGCTTCCCGGACGCCGAGAGTCGTCTCCTGGCCGCTCGATCCCCCCGCGCCGCGAAAATCGACCAGCAGCGTCGCATAGCCGAGCCCAGAGAAGGCGGCGGCGGGCGCCAGCAGACTCTCTTTGCTCGCCGCGTAGCCCGGGAACAGGAGCACTACCCCCCGCGCCTGCGCGTGCGGCACCGCCCAGGCTTCCAGGTGTTCGCCGCCGATCGGGATCTGCCGGACCGAATAGGCCAGACCGAGATCGCGGGGGGTGTGATGGTTCTCCGGCCGCGGCACGCGCACCCCAGTCAGCACCGTCCAGAGCTTCTCCGGGGCCGCCAGCGCTTCCGGCGGGGGCGTGCGCGGGCCGGCCGCGGCATAGTGGGTCATCGCCCAGGCCTGCATCCAGGCGACCCCGTTGCCGGTAACCCCGCCAAGCACCAGCAGCAGCACGACCAGCGGGCGCCAGCCGATCCCGCGCCGCGAACGGGGCGGCACGGGGGGCGCCCGCAGGGAATCCTGGTTGCTCATGGCCTTATTATACCTGAAGCCGGGCGGTTGCCGAGGACGGCCCCCGTCCGGTATAATAAGGCCGGGCGGCCCGCCTGGGCCCATAGCTCAATGGCAGAGCACGCGACTCATAATCGCTTGGTTGAAGGTTCGAGCCCTTCTGGGCCCACCGTCAAGAACCCCCGGCTAAAGCCAGGGGCATGTTTGAGAAACGGCAGCCAACCGTGGATCGACATCGTAAGTCTTGACTAGACAGCTAGTAACTGAACCGGCTGCCTGTGGCAGGGCGCACAATGTAGCGGACGCCACCCTAATCTGCTACCCCTTGGTCGGTCAGTGTCGAAGGGTTGTATCTACACCGCAAGGTGACTTACCGTGTTTGTTCCGGTTGTCGATCACTCTAATCAACCCTTGATGCCGACCATCCCGAGCCGCGCCCGCCGTTGGATCCGGGATGGCAAAGCCACCGGCTTCTGGAAACGCGGCGTGTTTTGTGTGCGGCTCAATGTCGCGCCGTCCGCCCGTCAGACGCAAGCGATCGCGGTCGGGATCGATCCTGGCAGCAAGCGCGAAGGGATCGTCGTGGCCTCTGCCGCCCATACCTATCTGAACGTGCAGACCTTGGCCGTAGACTGGGTGCAAGCCGCTGTGGCAACCCGCCGAGTCATGCGCCGGGGGCGCCGCTATCGCAAAACTCCCCACCGCGCCAATCGGCGCAACCGGGCCCGGGGGGGTATTCCGCCCAGCACCCGCGCCCGCTGGCAATGGAAGTTGCGTCTGGCCACCTGGTTGGCCCACATGTATCCGGTGAGCGGGTTCGTGGTGGAAGATGTCGCGGCCCCCACCAAACCCGACAAGCGCGGGTGGAACCGCTCGTTTTCGCCGCTGGAAGTAGGCAAACGCTGGTTTTATGGCGAGTTGCAAAAGGTCGCCCCGGTTACGACCCGGCAGGGTTGGGAAACCCAACAATATCGCGCGGCAGTGGGGCTACACAAATCTAGGGCGAAGCTGGCCGAACGCTGGGACGCGCATTGCATGGACGCCTGGGTGCTGGCCCGCTCGCAGGTCGGGGGGGCCAGCCAGCCCGATAATACCGCGCTGCTGATGATCACGCCGCTACGCTTCCATCGCCGGCAGTTGCACGCCAGGCAATACGCCAAAGGGGGCGTGCGCCGGACGTATGGGGGCACCCGCAGTGGGGGCTTCAAGCGCGGCAGCTACGTCCAGCACCCCAAATACGGGCTGTGCTACGTGGGCGGCACGATGAGCGGGCGGATCAGCTTGCACGCGCTGGGGGATGGCCACCGCCTAACCCAAACGGCGCGGCCCACGGAAGTCAAGTTTCGCACGTTCGCCAGTTGGCGGACCCGGCCGGCGGCTCCTCCCGCTGGCTAAAGCCAGGGGTATCCGCCGCGGTGCTCTACGCAAGGGGCTTTCCTTTATAAAGACACCGCAGCTGAGGCTAGCGCGCCTGCTGGCCGGCGGCCTACTGGCCGGTTGCCTGGCCTGTGAGGCTGCGCCCACCCCGGCCCCGACGGTGGTGCTGCCGACGGCGCCCCCGCCCCGCGTCGTGCCGATTACGGTCGATACGCCGACCCCCCCGCTGGCGCCCCCCGACCCGGCAAGCCAGGCGCGAGTGCTGGCGCTGATCGACCATTGGGCGCTCGGCGCCGCGGCCACGGCCGGCCCGGCCACCCAAAAGCCGATCTCGACCGCGCCCGGCGGGGCCGCCGCGTTCCAGCTGCAAGGGGCGCCAGTCCTCACGGCGACGGCCGGGGTGCGCACGGTGGCGGCGGTCCTCGTCACCGGCCCCGGGCCCCCGGCGCGGCAGGTGATCAACGTGGTGGCCGCGGGCGACGATCTGCTGTCCCCCACGCGCGTCGTCTGGGCCGGGAACGGGGCGGCGGCGGCCATCTTCTTTACCTGGCGCCTGGCCGGCCAGGCCGTCGATTGGCAGCCGGGCGTGTTGCTCGATGCCCAGGGCGCGCGGCGCGGCGCCCCCTTGCTCACCCTGGGCGCGGCCGAAGACCTGCCGGTCTGGGCCCCCGGCGGCCAGTACCTGGCCTACCTCGACGCCGGGGCGGCGGGTCCCCGCCTGGCGATCGTCGACGGGCGGGGCGCACTGCGGGTCGCCGGGCCGGCCACCAACTACGAGTGCGACCGCTGCTGGCCGGACGTCCATTGGGCGCCGGCCGGGGATCGCCTGGCCTATGCCACCCGCCAGCCCCTGCCGCCGGCGCCGGGCGGCACCCCGGGGGCGCCGCGCGGGCAGCTCACCTGGCGGCTCCTGGCGCTCGACGCGGCGGCGGGGCAGGTCGTCTTCGATCAACAAGGGCAGGTCGTGGAGGAGGCGCATGTGCTGGGCTGGCGGGACGCCGGGCAGGCCCAGGTCGTGTTACGGCGCCCGCTGGTGCCCGCCGATCAGATCACGGGGCCGGCGGGCCGCTGGGCCGATACATCCTACCTGTTGCACCTTGACCCCCCGCCGCCGCGCCTGGAGCGCGCCCCGCCCTGACTCAGGCGCGGGCCGCGGCGACGGCTTCCCGGGGCGCCGCCGCCGGGGGCGCGTCCGGGGCGAGGACGTAGACCGTGGCCGGCTCCTCGCGGCCGCGCACCGGCAGCGTCAGCGGGCCCTGCACCGACCAGGCGCCGGTGCTGTCTCCTGTTTCGGCGTCGTGCTGCATCAGGGCATAGGTGCGGGCGCTGATTAGCACTTCCCCCGCCCCCGCCATGCCGACCAGCCGCGATCCGAGATTGACCGTGTCGCCGGTGACGGTGAAGGAGAGTTGTTTGTCGGAGCCGATATTCCCGGTCACCGCCACGCCCGTCGTCACCGCCGCCCCGATGATGATCGGGGTCTGCCCGGCGGCCTGGCGTAGCCCGTTCAAGGTGTCCAGGCCGGCACGGATCTCCTGAATGGCGCGCACGGCGTCTAGGGCATGGTTCGGGTCGGCCAGCGGCGCGCCAAAGACGGCCAGCACGCCGTCGCCCAGGAATTTGTCGATGCTGCCGTTGTGCTGGAAGACGGCCGTGGTCACCACGTCCATATAGGCGTTGAGCATCTCGACCACGTCCTCGGCGTCCATGACCTCGGATTGCCGGGTGAAGCCGCGGATATCGGTAAAGAGGATGCTGATCTCGCCGCGGGTCAGCAGGCGCTGGCTCAGGTTGCCGCTGCGGTTGCGGAACACGGCGCTGGTGGCGGCGCCGTCGCCGGCCGCGATGGCCCGCGCCACGGCGGGTGAGAAGTAGCGCTCCAGCTCTTGCAGCCGCTGCAGGCGGGTAATGGTCTGCGAGGCGCGAGCCACGAGGCCGATCAGGGCCCCGTAGAGCAGCCCCAGGCCGACCACGATCGCGCCCCAGGCCTGCCCCTGCGCCCGCTGGATCTCGCCCGTCAGGTCGCCGGCCTCTTCATACACTTCGATGACGCCCAGCTGCTCGAACGTGCCGCGGCGCAAGATCGGCACGTAGACCTCGATGAGAGGCGGTGAGGTAACCGGCGCGGCGCTGCCGGGGGCCGGCTCGCCCAGGGGGGTGGGCGGCTGATCTTGGGCGTTTTCCGGCGTATTCAAGTTGGTGAATTCGACGGCCACAGCCCCCTGTAAGGCCTGCTGTAACGTCTCGTTCTCCGGCGCGCGCTGCCCGACGATATCACGGTCCGACCAGACGACCGTGGCCTGGGGACTCCAAACCTTGACCATGAAGACCGGCAGGCCCGCCAGCGTGCGGAAGATCTGGCCGCTCCACCAGTTGTACTCGGCCGGGTGGTCCGGGGAATGCAGGGTGGCGAATTGGGCCGGCGTCAGGTCGATGATCGCCGTGCTGGTCACGGTCTCGCGGAACCCCGCGCCGTTGCGGATCACGTCGGCCAGCCGGTCGCGCGCCCGGTCGATGGCCTGGGTCTCGATCGTGTTGCTGATCAGGCTGCCGAGCACCACGCCGATCACGACCACGCCGATCAAGCTGATCAGCGAAAAGATCTGTAGCAGGGTTGCGCGACGGAACAGATCCACAGGTGCTCTCCCGAAACGGTTGTCCAGCAAGGGGTCGGCGGTGTGGTACAATATTGCCCAAGTATACCAACGCCGCGGGCAAATAGAAAGTTGCGGCGGCCCCGCGCCGATGAACCCTGACGGATGAACGCGCGCGCCCGCCCGAATAGATTGCAGGGAACGGCCAGATTGTGTAAACTA
>Ga0209166_10002397_pt1 | contig 14352 bp, 8 predicted proteins | sample Coa_R1_3_FD_187151 | JGI IMG/M metagenome (GOLD analysis project Ga0209166, IMG submission 187151) | Surface soil microbial communities from Centralia Pennsylvania, which are recovering from an underground coalmine fire - Coalmine... | ecosystem: Environmental > Terrestrial > Soil > Unclassified... | reverse complement strand
GGTGTCCGCTACACTGCTCAAGCGCGAGCGAGCCGGCGGTTCGCTACCGTGGGGTATGGGGTAATTGGCAGCCCGACGGGTTCTGGCCCCGTTAGTCTAGGTTCGAGTCCTGGTACCCCAGCGGGTTCTGCGGCTGCCGGTGCCACCGGCAGTTCGCGGAGTTCCACCCGCTGACCTCGGTCAGCAGCACGGCCCCGTCGTCTAGCGGCCTAGGACACCGCCCTCTCAAGGCGGCGACGGCGGTTCAAATCCGCTCGGGGCTACGAGTGTTAACGCAGGTCAGAGGCCCGGTCGCCACTCATGGTGACCGTGCCTTGATCATTCGTCCGTGGGTTTGGCCGTCCCTGGGCGGTGACGGATGGCATCGAGTGACCGCGGTCGGCGGGTGGCCGAGCGGGAGCGCCGCTCGTGTGAACCGTTCAGATTCTCAGCCGCCCGGCCAGGAAGAAGACGGGCAGGACTGGTTCTCCCTCCTGAAAGAGGCAGCGGCCCTGGCGCAGGCGCCGGGGCGGCACGACAGCTCACTGCGAGATCAGCCGAACCGGGAAGTCATGCTCGCAGCGGGCTGAGATCAAGCGCGGATCCGGCGGGCCACTCGGCGTGGGTGTGCATGACCCACGCGGACGAAATCTTGATGACGGTTCCCGGTGCCTTCATCGCCAGGACGAAGGGCTCGCCGCATTCCTGGCCCACGGCTGACCGCGCCGTCCCAGCGCGATTCGCGCCGGAGTGCCACCACGCGGATGGCACATGCCCACTCGCCAGAGGATGCCGCATACCGCGATTCCCGGTAGTGGCTGCGTGTAGATGATCTGCGGAATCGTCGCGCTTGACCGGTGAGGAGGGAGCAACTGGCGCCGCTGTTGCTGGGCCGGCCCGCCATCCCAGAGCCGCGCCGTCTCGGCTTCGGGCAAACCGCGGTCTCGTCGTCGTACTCGCGGGTAGCCCGCCGAAATCGGGGTAGCCGGGCGGTCGCAATGTTAGTGGCGGGGGGGCCGCGACTGCTGCTCCTCCACCTCGGCACAGGAGGGCAGATTCCATGCTGCGGAAGACGTACCTGCTCACATTGGTGGCCGGCGTCGGCTTAACGGCGTCCATGCTGACCGCCGTGGCGCCAGCCATGGCCCAGGCCGCGGCCACCGAGATCGGCTTTCAAGGCTCCGCCTATGGCACCTTGGTCACTGTGGGCCCGGCCGTGCGCTCGGGCCGTTCCGCGCTGTCCACGCTGGGCTGCGTATCCCGGACTGGCGTCACGGACACTAACAGCATCGCCTCGGTCAATGTCCCCCCGCTGCTGAGCACCGGCACGGTCACAACCAGCGCGGCCTCGCAGGCCACCGCGGACGGACCCGCCTCGGCCAGCAAGGCGGCCACCCAGCAGGCCAGCGCGCTGGGTGGCCTGGTAAAGGCGGCGGCCGTCCGGGCGGTGAGCACCACGATCGAGCACGCGCCGGGCTCGTTCAGCACGAGCGCGGCGGGCACCACGTTCGCCGGCTTGGTCGTCGCGGGCAAACCGATCAACGTCACCCCCGCGCCGAATACCAAGATCAACTTGCCGGGTGTCGGCTATGTGATCTTGAACCAGCAGGTCGCGCAGGTCACCAAGACCCGCGCGAGCCTGGCCGTCATCGCCATTCACGTGGTCGTGACCAAGCCCAACCCGACCGCCAAGGTCGGCACCCAGATCGTCGTGTCGTTCGCTCACAGCAGCCTGGGCGGCCCGGTCAGCGGCCTGCTGGACGGGCTCGCGTACGGTGCGCGGGCCGGCCTGGGCAAGATGCTCATCGCCGGCAAGCAGTTCCCTGAGTCGCTGTCCTGCCTGGGCACGAACGGCAAGACCAGGACCAATCAGGGCGCGGGAGTGTCCATCCCCGGCATTCTGATCAGCGGGACGGTGAGCGACACGGTGCAGGGCATAGCCACGGCCACGGCCGCATCCGCCAAGGCCGCTTCCACCGTGCAGGGCCTGAACCTGCTCAACGGCACCGTCAAGGCCACCGCCATCAAGGCGGCTGTGTCAGCCACGGGCACCCCGCCGGCCTTCGGTGACACCTCAACGTTCGTCAATCTTACGGTGGCCGGGCATCCGGGAATCGGCTCACACGTGGCGCCGAACACCAAGGTCACCCTGGCCGGGCTGGGCACGCTGTGGCTGCACCGCCGGATAAAGACGAAGCACAAGATCACTGTCATCATGGTCCAGCTTGTGGTGACAGTGGCCGGCAACCCCGAACATCTCAAGCCGGGCACCACGGTGAACGTGGCCTACGCTCAAGCCAGCGTGAACTGAGCTGAGCCACGCGGCTGGGCGCGCGGGAGGAGCCGGGTGGCTCCTCCCGCGCACGTGGGCCTGCCATCACGACCACGCCGCCGATCGTGACCCGGCTGGCCGGCCCAGGCTCACCAGGGCGTGGCCGCGTGCGCCGGTGACACCCGCTTGGGGCCGGGCCGGAATCTCACGCTGGCCCGGATAGCCATGCCGCGATGGGCCGCTCTGGCATGTCGCGATGGGACCGGCAGGCCGTCAGTAGTACCAGGGGTAGGGTGCCCAGTCTGGGTCGCGTTTTTGCAGGAACGCGTCCCGGCCTTCGGCGGCCTCGTCGGTCATGTAGGCCAGCCGGGTGGCTTCGGCCGCGAACACCTGCTGGCCGACCAGGCCGTCGTCGCTGAGGTTGAAGGCGAACTTCAGCATGCGCTGGGAGGTGGGGCTCTTGGCGTTGATCGTGGCGGCCCATTCCAGCGCGGTGGGTTCCAGCCGGGCGTGTGGCACGACCGCGTTGACCATGCCCATCCGGTGCGCGGCCTGCGCGTCGTAGGTCTGGCCGAGGAAGAAGATCTCCCGGGCGAACTTCTGGCCTACCTGCCGGGCCAGGTAGGCCGAGCCGAACCCGCCGTCGAAGCTGCCCACGTCGGCGTCGGTCTGCTTGAACCGGGCATGCTCGCGGCTGGCCAGGGTCAGGTCACAGACCACGTGCAGGCTGTGCCCGCCGCCGGCGGCCCAGCCGGGCACGACGCAGATGACGACCTTGGGCATGAACCGGATCAGCCGGTGCACCTCCATGATGTGCAGCCGCCCCGGCCGGGCCGGGCCGGTGCTCCCGGCGGCCTCGCCGGAGTCGTAGCGGTAGCCGTCCCGGCCCCGGATGCGCTGGTCCCCGCCGGAGCAGAAGGCCCAGCCGCCATCCCGGGGGGACGGGCCGTTGCCGGTGAGCAGCACGCAGCCCACGTCGCTGCTCATCCGCGCGTGATCCAGCGCCCGGTACAGCTCATCGACGGTGTGCGGGCGGAAGGCGTTGCGGACCTCGGGCCGGTTGAAGGCGATACGGACGGTGCCAGAGCCCACGGCACGGTGGTAGGTGATGTCGGTGAAGGAGAACTCCGCCACCTCACGCCACTGCCCGGGATCGAAAATCTCAGAAACCATGCCCCAATTCTGGCCACATTTCAGTGCAGGCGTGGAAGCACCCGCGCCTGGGCCCGCAGGCACGGCAGGCAATCGCGTCCGCGCAAGGCGTGCACGTTCCGCAGCCACGGTGTGGGAGCTGACCATCAAGACCATGCTCGGCAAGCTGTCCGTCCCCGCCGGTCTCCCCGCCAGGCTCACTACCCAGGGCCTGGGGCCATGCAGCAGATCGGGGTGATCTGCGCGCGGCTCTGATACCCACGTAGTACAGAGCGGCGGCCAGGTCTTCTTGGATGACACCGGTTACGACCAGGACGCCGACTCGTGGTCCTCGGGCAGGTCTGCGGGCAGTAGCGTCGAGAGCGCCGCCTTGGTGGGGTTCTCCAGGCCGACGACACGCTGGGCGTGCCGCTCGGTCATCCGCTGGAACAGCTGCCGGGCGGTCCGGCCGTTGCCGAACTTCTCGTCGCGCGGCAGGTGGTCCAGGAAGCCGGCCACAGCCGCGATGGTCGGCTCCGCGAGTTCGTAGCTGTGACCCGCGGCCTGATGCGCGATGATGCCGATCAGGTCCTCGGTGGAGTAGTCATCGAAGGTGAGGGTCCGGCTGAAGCGGGACGCCAGGCCCGGGTTCGCCAACGTGAAGTGATGCATGTCCGCGGGATAGCCGGCCGCGATGACCACGACCTCATCCCGGTGGTCTTCCATCAGTTTGACCAGTGTGGCGATGGCTTCCTGGCCGAAGTCGCCGCCCTGGCCGCGGGGCGCGAGCGCATAGGCCTCGTCGATGAACAGTACCCCGCCCAGCGCCCGGCGGAATACGGCCTGTGTCTTGGGGCCGGTGTGCCCGACGTACTCGCCGACCAGGTCGCTGCGGTCGGTCTCGACCAGGTGACCGGTGGCGAGCATGCCGAGGGCGTGCAGCAATCGGCCGTAAAGCCTGGCCACCGTGGTCTTGCCGGTGCCGGGATTCCCGGCGAACACCAGGTGACGGCTGATCGGAGGTGGTGGCAGGCCCAGGTCCTCGCGCTTGCGGACCAGTTGCGCCAGGCTAACCAGCGTGGTCACATCCCGCTTGACCTGGGCCAGGCCGACCAGCTGGTGCAGCTCGCTGAGCAGCGAGCCGAGGTCCTCGGCCGGCTCGGGGGACCCGTCCGGCCGGGCAGCCGGGCGGGCGCCTGGTGCGCCGGCGCGGACGGCCAGGCGGGCGCCGGCCGCGCCGCCCCGGCCGTCTCCAGCGGGCAGCCCGGACGTGGTGACCCGGACGGCCGCACAGTCCTCGAACGTAGGCTCGGCCCCCTCGGCCAGCAGCAGGTCCTGGCTGGTGTCCTGGAACCGGCAGCGGGACAGCACCGGGTCCGCGCCGGCGCCCACGTACAGGGCTGGATAAACGGTGGCGGACAGCGTGCAGTCCTCCAGCAGCAGGTGCGCTCCGTCGCTCACATACACGCCGTTGCTGGCGGTGCGGGCAATGGCCGTTCCCCGTATCTCGGGGGTGGCGCCTGCCTTGATCACGATGCCGCTGCCGCCGGTGTCGGCGATCTCGCAGCCGCGGGCGATGAGCAGGCTGCCCTCCTCAGCCACCAGGCCGGCCGATCCGGTGCCGCTGATCCGGGTGTTCCGCAGCACGGCGCCGGCCCTTGGCCCCAGCTCAATCCCGGCGCGCCCGAAGCCGGTCAGTTCGCAATCCTCGACCAGGGCGCGGTGACCGGCCCGCAGGGTGAGCCCGGTCCGCGAGTCAGCGATCTTGCAGCGGGCCAGCGCCGCGTCACCGTGCTCCTCGACCGCGATCCCGGTCATCCGGGAGCGCTCGATCACCGTGCCGTCGGCGGTCAGTAGCGCGCTTCCGGTCACCCGGATGCCATGCTCGGACGATCCGCGGATCCGGCCGCCGCGCAGCATGGCGGCGGCCCGTTCACCGAGGTGCACCGCGGCGAAGGCGGTGTCGGTCAGGTCGCAGCCATCGAGTTCCAGGCGGGCCTGTCCCACAGCAAAGGCGCCGTTGCCCCCGGGCCGGGTGATCTCGCCGCCCTGGACGGTCAGCACGGCCTCGCCCCTGACCACGAGCCCGGTGTTGACGGCGTCGGTGACCATGGTGGTCTCCGCCCGCACCTGGCTGCAATCGCCGGCCAGGATCCCGGCCGTCCCGGCCCGCTCGATCCGGCAGCCGCGCAGCAGCACCCGGCCGTGCGCGACCGTGGCCACCCCAGCCTGCGCCGTGCCGGAGATCTCACAGGCCTCCAGCGTCGTCCGGGCGGGGGCGGCCCGGGCGGCATCGGCACCCGCGTCCACGCCATCACCTGCGCTGGCCCCGTCACCCGGGACAGGGTCTTCGGCCGGTGCCGCTGCGGACACGTGGACGCCGTCGGCCTGGCCGTCGCGGATCCGGCAGCGCCGCAGCAACGGCTTGGCACCGTCGCTCACCCGCAGGCCCGCGCCGCCCGTGGCGGCGATGTCGCAGTCCTCGAACACCCCACCGGCCAGACCGCGAGCGTGGATGCCGTCGCCGCCGGGCCCGGCAATGCTGAGGCCACTGACGTCGGGTGCGGCGCCGGCGTCGAGCAGGACGCCGGGACCGCTGATGTCGGCCAGCGTGCCACCCCGGACGGTGGCCCGGCTGTCACCGGCCAGCAGCAGGCCGGTGTGGGACTGACGGAACCGGCAGTCCCGCAGCTCCGGGGCCGCCACCCCAGTGACCTCGACGTGGCCGCCCGTCACCGTGCAGCGGTCAAGGACGGCGGTGCCCCCGGTCATCAGCATGGCCGGACCGCCGTCCGGCCCGGCCTCGACGCCGAGTTCCCTGAGCGTCCCGGCCCCGGCGGTCACCGTGACCGCGGCTCCGCGTGAGCCGATGACCCGCACCGTGTCCGGGCCCTTCTCCGCCAGCACGGTCACCGTCCGGTCCAGCACCACGCTCTCCCGGTACTCACCAGGCGCGACCGATACCACACCGCCATCGGCGACGGCCCGGATGCCGGCCGTGATTGTCCGCTGGGTGCCCCAGCCGCGATCGCCGACCTTGACCCACGCGCTACTCATCCGTCACCTCACCAGACGCCAGGAAACAGGCCCGCTCGCGCCCGCCCGGTCAGCGCGCCGAAGGGCCGCCGGCATGCTGCCAGGTCTGTGAGTTGCTCCACTCGGCATCGCTGTAGTTGTTCCAGCTCACGTTCATCGCGGTGGCGATTTCGCCGAGCACCCCGTCGGGGCCGAACAGCCCCTCCGCGGCAATGTTCCACTCCGCTTGCAGGCCCTGGTAATAGTCGGAGGCAGCACCCTGCCAGATGGCCGGAAGCTGGTTGAGATAGCTGGCGAGCTGGCTGAGCTCGTCGGAGATCGTGGCGGCCTGGTTGTTCAGATTGGTGCCCACCGTCTCGAGCTCGGCCGCCACCAGGATCGGCGTATTGTCGGCAATAGTCATGAAAGGCTCCTTGGCCGGGAGATGGAGAAAGCAGAACGGGACGGCTATGAGCCGAAATTGGGTGCCGGGAGATTGACCTTGACCAGGTTGCTCACGTTCGTGGCCTCGGCCGAGGAGTAATTGACGTAGTTGCCGCGCAGTCCGCTCGCGATATCGGTCAGCGCGTTCTGCAGCATGGTCGCGTATATGTGGTAGTCCGCCATCAGCGTTTCGAACTGCCCATGCGCAGGACCCGTCCAGTAGACGCTGAGACTGTTGACGTACGTGCTCAAGGTGGCGATCCTGGCTTCGATGTCAGATGCGCGCATGTCGACATAGCTGGCCGCCGCGGACACGTCGTCCGGTGTTACCCGGTAGCCGGCCATCGGTGCCGTAGGTGTGCTGCCTGTTGTCACTGGTCTTCCTTCCAGTAGATGTCCGGGCGGCTCACATGTGCCGCCCGAGGTGCAGGAGCGTGCCGAAGACGCCGAAGACGCCGGCCGCCAGCGGAACCGCCGCTACCAGGCACGCCGATGCGATCGTCCGCGACCAGGCGGTTTCTCCGGCCGCACGGTCGGGTGCGCCCACGTTCAGCGCCAGCCCGGCGGCGAGCATGACAACCCCCAGGCCAGCGCCGGCGACCGGGACGGCCCAGGCCGGGGCGGTGAGGAGGTGCCCGGGCGCGAACAGCAGGACGCTGAGCAGGCCGGCCAGGCCGGCCGCCACGGCGGGCCCGGCCTCGGCCACGAACGAGCAGGCCCTGGTGTGCAGCAGGACCGCAAGTGAGAGCGAAAAGGCCAGAGCGATTGCGAACGGGCTCGGGGAGTGCCCGAGCAGTACCACCGCGACCGCCAGCACGGCGCAGGCCAGGATGTTCCCGGCAGCCAGCAGACGCCGGGCCCAGACAACCGTCACCGCCGGGTCCTCCTGCCCGGTCAGCATGGCCCAGAGCGCGGCGAGGCGGCCCGCCGCGCGAGGCACCAGGATCACCGTGACGTAGCTCAGCAGGGCTATCACGGCCGATGTTCCGGCCAGCCCGGCGTGCAGCATGACCAGCGCCGTGATGATCGCGGCGGTCACCGCGGCCGCCGCGGCCGCCGCGAAGGTCGCCATTGACGGCACGGCGAGCAGAGCGATCAGCGCCCCGGCCAGAACCCCGGCTGACAGCCCCGCGATACCGGGCCCGGCCTGGCCGCCTGACCTGGCCATGCCGACGAACCATCCGGTGACGCCCAGGCACGGCAGCGCACCGAGCGCCAGCAGGACACGGACGGCGGCGGGGACCGTCTGCCGGCCCCCCCGCGCCACCCAGGCGGTCAGCGCAAGCGCCAGCCCGGTTCCGGCCGTCAGCGGTCCCGCGCCCACCCGGGCGCCGGTGAACACCAGCGCAGTCACCACCGCCACCAGCCAGGCCGCCCCGGCGGCCAGCATGGCGGCGGTCCGGGCGCCGGCGTCCCACCGCGGCCCGCCGGCCCGCCCGGCGGCCTCGGCGACGAGTTCGTGCACCTCGAACACGCCGGGCTCGTCGTACTCGCCCGCAGCCCGGTCCCGCAGGTACAGCACCTGCCCGTCGACGATCCCGCATTCGGCCAGCGACGACGCCGGTGGCAGCGTTCCCCCTTCCGGGGTGGCCAGCGACCACGCGGCCGGCATGACGTCGCTGTCCGGCTCGCCGCACAGCACGGCCAGGCTGGTGGCGTACTGCCCGATGGGAGCGCGCGCGGGCACGGCCACATCGGCCCGCTTTGCCGTGCCGATCACGGTGACCCGGCAATTCCTGTCCGCCATTGAACACTCCGTTTGTCTCGCCCTGGCCGCCGTTGGCGGTTCGCTCTTCACCTTGGACCGGCTCCGGGGGAGGCGCCAAGATCCCCATTTGCAGGACATGGCGGCGGCCACCCGGGGGAGTCCCCTTATCGGGGTGGTGGCTCTAGCTGGGTGCTGGGGGGCACGGCGGGGAATCAGGAAGTCCGGTGGCCGTGGCCACCTGGATCAGGACCGGGGGCTGGCGGCGGCGGATGAGCATGCCCCGGCCCGGCGGCCGCGGGGCGGCCCGCTCAGATCCGAGCAGGACGCCCTCGCGGGCGTCACCGGACAAGATCAGTCCCGCGGTGCCCAGGTCACGGATCCGCGTCAGCAGTGGGTCGGACGTCAGTGCCCGGGACATGCCCGAGACGCGGCGGGCCAGGATGATGTGCAAGCCGATCTCCCTGGCCTGGGGGATGTAGTCGATGAGTGGGGCCAGCGGCCCGCTCTGGCCGGTAGCCGCCAGGTCGTAGTCGTCGGCGACCAGGTACAGCTCCGGGCCGCTCCACCAGGTGCGAGCCCGCAGTTCACCGCTGGACAGGCCGGGCGGGGGCATCCGCCCGGCGAGCTTGGCCGCGAGCTGGCTGGCGTACTCACGGGCGGCCGGGGCGTCGCCTGCGTAGGCGCCGACATAGCTCGGGGGCAGCGCGTCCAGCAGGCTGCGCCGGAAATCGACCAGCATGAACCGGACCTGGTTGGGCCCGTGCCGGCCGGCCAGGCCGTGGAGCAGGGTACGCAAGAACACCGTCTTCCCGGCCCCGGCGTCGCCGAGGATCAGCAGGTGCGGATCGTCCTCGCTGAGATCGAGGCTGACCGGGCCGAGGTCGGCGTCGCCCAGGCCGATCGGGACGGCGGTGGCGGAGCGGGCGCCCGCCGCAGGTTCGTGACCGGCCAGATCGGCTGCCCGCACCAGGTCCGGGAGCAGCCGGACCGGTGGCGCGACCGCTCCAGTCCAGGACGCGGCGATCTTGGCAATGGTCTCGTCCTGGGAGTCCCCGATGTCCTCCATGGTCTCCATGCCATCCAGCCGGGACGCGAGGCAGTGGAACAGCAGGCCGGGAGGGACGACGCCCCGGCCGGCCGGGCTGGCGGCGAGCTGGCGGGCGAGCTGGCGGTTCACCTCCGACTCGGCGGGGTCGTTCAGCCGCAGCTCCAGGCGGGCGCCGATGCCATCCCGCAGCTTCACCCGGATGTCGGCCCACCGGCTGGCGGTCAGGATCAGGTGCACGCCCACGCCAAGGCCGCGGAAGGCGATCTCGGTCACGGCGTCATCGGCGTCCTCGAGGTCGGCGCGCACCGCGCCCCAGTTGTCGATGACGACGAAGACATCCGCCGCGCGCGTGCCGGCCGGAAGGCGCCCCGAGCCGGCCAGGGTGCGGAAGGCGGCGGGTGAGTCGACGGCATGCTCAGCGAATAGCTGCTCCCGGGCAGTGATCAGGCGGAGCATCTCACTGAGCAGCCGGCCGGCCGTCTGCGGGTCACGGCGCCCGGCCACCGCCCCGACGTGCGGTGCCGCGGCCAGCGGGGCGAGCGTGCCGCCGCCATAGTCGAGGCAGTAGAACTGCGTCTCCTCGGGGGTGTGCGTGAGCATGGCCGAGAGCATGAGCGTGCGGAGCAGGCCGCTCTTCCCCGTCTGCGGTGCGCCGACCACCGCGAGGTTGCCGTGCTTGCGCGCGAAGTCCAGGACCAGCGGCTCCTGCCGCTGCTGGAATGGCAGGTCGATGAGGCCGACCGGAAAGGACAGCCGCCCGCACCTGGGCCACATCGCGGCCTGCCAGCCCCGGCCCGGCTGCTCGGTGAGCGGGCCGAGCAGCGCGTCCAGGGCGATGACCGAGGGCAGCGGCGGCAGCCAGACCTGGTGCACGGATTCGCCGAACCGGCATAGCTGCTCGATCGCGACCCGCATTGCGGTGGGGCCGGTGTGCACCGAGCGGGGCCGGGACTGTTCGGGTCGGCCGTCCGGCCGGTCCGGCGGCGCGGTCCGCAGCCCGAACGCCGTCACGGTGGCCCCGGCGGATTCCAGTGCGCCGGCATCGCCGGGGACGTGGTAGGGGCCGGACATGTGGGCGACCCGGAAGCGGCGGTAGGTGGCCTCGCTGACCTTGAGGTAGGCGGAGCCGGGAATGGGGGGCAACTGGTAGGCGTCGGTGGTGCCGATGACGGCGCGGCTTTCGGCGGCGCTGAAGGTGCGCAGGCAGATCCGGTAGGACAGGTGGGATTCCAGACCGCGGAGCCTGCCCTCATCCAGCCGCTGGGTGGCCAGCAGCAGATGCATGCCGAGGGACCGGCCGACCCGGCCGATCTGGACGAACAGGTCGATGAAGTCACTGCGCTGGGACAGCAGCTCACCGAATTCGTCCACGACGATCAGCAGGTAGGGCAGCGGCTGGAGGGGCTTCCCGGCGGCGTCGGTGTGGCCGGCCGCGCGCCGGGCGTGATAGTCGAGCAGCGAGTCGGCGTTTCCCGCGTCGCGGAGCAGCTTCTGGCGGCGCTGCTGTTCGCCGTGCAGGGCGGCGCGGACCCGGTCAACCAGGGACAGGTCGTCGGCCAGGTTGGTGATCAGGCCGGCCACGTGCGGCAGCTCGGTGAGTCCGGCAAAGGTGGCACCGCCCTTGAAGTCGACCAGGACCAGGCTCAGCAGTTCCGGGGAGTGGGTCATGGTCAGCCCGGTGACCAGGGTGCGGAGCAGTTCGCTCTTCCCTGAGCCGGTAGCGCCGACTACCAGGCCGTGCGGTCCCATGCCGCCCTGCGCGGATTCTTTCAGGTCCAGCTCGACCGGCTCGCCGTCGGCGTCCCGGCCGATGGGCAGCAGCAGCACCTGCTCGTCCTCGGCGTCCAGCCAGGAGCCAGCCGGATTGAAGGTGGCCAAATCGGTGATGCCCAGCATCTCCGGCATGCTGATCGTGGTGACCAGCAGCCGGTCTGGCTCTTGCGACAGGCGCAACGGTGCCAGCGCCCGTGCGGTCAGCTCGGCCAGGACAGGACCGGCCTGGTCCGCGACGGCCTCGGTGGCCGCGCCACGCAACTCGGGCCTGGGTCCTTCGAGGGACAGGGTACCGTCGTCACCAACCCTGGCCCGTAGTTGCGTGCGGGTGGGCTCGGCGGACTCCACGGCCACCAGGCACACAACCGTGATGCCCGACTCGGGCCCGGCGGCCTCCAGCAGCCCGGTCAGCTCCGGTGACTGGGCCCACGCCGCGGCCGGGTCATAGGAATCCACCACCACCAGCAGTCGCCGGCGCACCGGAAGCTGCGGCCCGGCCAGCCTGATCTGCCCGGGCTGCCCGCCCCGGCCGGGCCGGTGCTGGCTGGCCTGCTCCAGCTCGGATCGCAGCACGTCGGCCAGTCCTTCCATCCCCGCCGCGACCAGTGGCGGCAACCCGGCTTCGCCGGGATCTCCCGCCCTCTCCGCGGTCTGGCCGCAGCGGGTGTGCGGCAGCCATTTCGCCCACTCCCACCCCGGGTCATCGGCCGTGCACACGATCACTGCCACGTCATCGGGGGCGTGCAGCACCGCGATCTGCATCAGCATCGCGCGGGCCAGCGCCCGGGCCCGCGCGGGCGGGCCGAGCACACTGACTACGCCGGCGTTGCCCAGGTCAGCCCAGGCTGGCTGGCGGCCGACCATGCACAGCCGGTCGGTCAGCCGCTGCACCATGCCGAGGACCTGAGGGTCATACTCGGCCAGCGGGTCGGCATGGCCGGACACGCCGATCGCCGTGGCCAGCTTGTCCCGGCCCAGGCCCAGCCGCACGCGCAGGAAATCCGGATCAGCCGCACGGCGCTCCCACACTCGCCGCCGGCGAACCGAGATCGCCCACAGCCGTTCCGGCGACGGATGCGCCCACGCCGCCGCGAACCGCTGCTGCGTGGCGACCTCTCGTGCGGCCTGCCGTACGCCGGTCAGGTACTCCAGGTACCGGGCGCGCTGGACGGCCTTGTTCTTCCGGGTGCCCTTGCGCATCTGGTGGCGCATGATCAGTCCGGTGCCGATCGAGCCGACCACGAACACGACCCCGATCACGATCAGCAGCGGCTTGCCGTAACTGAACATGTAGCCGGCCATCATCACGCTGCTCATCACCGGCATGGCCAGCGTCATCATCGCCGACCCCTGGCTAGCCCGCTGCTCCTGAGGCACCGCGGGCAGCGTCACCCGCCCGCCGGGGATGGCCGGCGGAAGAGCACGGACCGGACGGTGAAACACGACCCCGCTCACCGGCTGGCCGTCCAGTTGATCCACCCGCCGCTGCCCGGCGAAAGCCTGCCTGCCATGCCGGTGAAGTCCGGAGCGACGCCGTACCCGGCTGCCATCATTTCCTGCCTTCCGCCGCGGCCGTTCACGTTCTCGCCAGCTTCGCGGGTCACGGACTGCCCGCCAAGCTCCCTCTTGGCGGGCATGGCACATCTCATTCGGGGGACGGTCAAGTCCTTGGATCGGGACATCACCGGCATCGCCAGCAGGCAGACATGCGGATGTGCCGGGGTTAGGGTCGGTGGGGTGGTGGAGCGGGCTAGTCCGGGCGGCTTTGTCGGCCGCACGACCGAACTGGGGATACTGCGGGGGCTGGTGGCGTCGGTGGCGAAGGGCCACGGCGGGGCGGTGTGGGTGGAGGGGGAGCCGGGAATCGGCAAGTCGGCGCTGGTCAGTGAAGCCCTGTCTGGGGCGGAAGAACTCGGCTGCGCGGTGTTCACCGGCGTAGCCGACGAACTGCGCGGGCGGTTTCCGCTGGGGGTGATGCTGGACGGCCTGGACGCCGGCGGCGGGCTGGGCGCCGGGGAGCGGCGGGAGATCGCGGGGCTGCTGCGGGGGGAGGGACTGAGAGGGATATTGCCGGCCGGGGACGCGGTGGCGGTTGCGGCGGAGCGGGTGCTGGCACTGGTGGACCGGCTGTGCGCGGTCTCTCCGGTCGTGCTGGTGATCGATGACCTGCAATGGGCGGACGAGGCGAGCGTGTCGGTGTGGCACCGGCTGGCGGCCGGAGTGAACCAGGTCCCGCTGCTGGTCGTGGGGGCAGCCAGGCAGGTGCCGCGGTCGCCGGGGCTGGTGGTGGCACGGCAGGGGGTCATGCGGCGAGGCGGCGTGGTGCTGACGCTCCGGCCGTTGCCGTCCGCGGAGGTGACCGCATTGGTGGAGGGCCTGGTGGGCGGCCCGCCGGGGCCACGGCTGGCGGCCCAGGTGGCGCAGACGGGCGGCAATCCGCTATACCTGCGGGAGCTGGCAGACGCGCTGCTGCGGGAGGACCGGGTGCGCCTGCGCGAAGGCGTGGCGGAGATCACGGGGGAGCCGGGCCAGGTCGCGGTGTCGCTGGCCGAGGCGATCCAGGACCGGCTGGGATTCGTTTCCCCGGAAACACTGGAGGTGCTGCGGGCGGCGGCATTGCTGGGAGTGCGTTTTTCGGTGCGGGACCTGACGGTGGTGACGAGGCGCGGTGCGCGGGAACTCGCGGGCGCGGTGACTGAAGCAGCCCAGGCGGGCGTGCTGGTGGAGTCGGGCTTGGATCTGCTCTTCCGGCATGGGCTGATCCAGCAGGCGCTCGCCGAGGGGATTCCCGCCGGGGTGCGAGCGGAACTGCACAGTGCAGCCGCGCGGGCGCTGGCCCAGGCGGGCGCGCCGGCCGAGCGGGTGGCCGCACAGTTGCTGGCGGGGGGTGAGGTGGATGGCTGGATGGTGGGCTGGCTGGTGGAGCATGCTGCGGTGCTGGTGTACCGGGCGCCGCGGGCGGCGGCGGAGTTGCTGGAGCGG
>Ga0209166_10002394_pt1 | contig 14364 bp, 17 predicted proteins | sample Coa_R1_3_FD_187151 | JGI IMG/M metagenome (GOLD analysis project Ga0209166, IMG submission 187151) | Surface soil microbial communities from Centralia Pennsylvania, which are recovering from an underground coalmine fire - Coalmine... | ecosystem: Environmental > Terrestrial > Soil >... | reverse complement strand
GGCGCTTGAGCCCCTGGGCGAGGGCCTTGTTGTCGTCGGCCATCTGTGTGGAGAAGAGAAGAAACGACCTTAGTGGTGCCGAGGTCAGAGTTGTGAATGTCGCGCTCATTCTACAGGGTATACGGGATAGCGCGAGGAAAAGACGCAACGACCAAGGGCTTCACCGGCTTACCAGAACTTCGTCTTAGCGCTGGGGAGCGGCGGGATCCGAATTGTGGCTGGCGTTACCCGTGGTTGCACCCCCGTTCTGACGGCTTGGAGGTCTTCCGTTCGGGGAGGACCGGATTAGGCTCTACCCCCCTAGGGGTTTTTTCGTAAGTGTTCATTCTAAAGAGCTTTAAGTCCTTTGTTTTGGAAGTGCGGATTGTAAAGAACTTAGTGGCGAGTGGTGAGTGTCGAGTGGCGAGTTGAAGTCGAAACGCGAAATTGGAAACTCGAAACTCGGGCTGTTCGCCGCGAGAGCTACACAGAAGATCGAAAATCTTGCGCTTGATAAAATCGGGCTCATCCACCCCGGGGTGTTTTTTGTAAGAGTGGCAAACAAAGGGGTTATGGTTGACGTGGCGCGTAAGAGTGGCAGGGAAAAGACTTAAAGTGACTGGATTTTCAATGAGTTGCAGATGGTCTCGAAGAGTGACAAACAAAGGACTTAGGAAGAAGGGACGGAAGGATAGCGGAGGCAAGGCGGTGACTCCTTTCTCCTCCGCGACGAAACAAAATGAATTATAGCAGATTTGTATTTATTGTCAAGTAATAATTATAAGTCGTTATGGGACAGCGGGTTGCGGATAGTTAACTGGGGGCGGGATGGAAAGGAAATGTCAAAACCCGCACCCTGAAAACCGCAGGGATGCGGCACCCCGCGAAAAGCAGAACCGCGATGGGAAGGGCACCCAAGAATTAAGTGACTGTCACCCGCCAGTCCCTTGCGCGGCAATTGAATTGTGTTATAGCTCCGCTAGAGGTGGTGGTATGGAAGAACAACCAGAAAGACTACCGTGGGTGTCATGTAGAGAAGCTTGTATTCCTTGCAAAATCGGCCATCACGAGGAATGCGAGGACCCAGACGAATGCGAATGTACTCACTTAAAGGAAATGCCTAAAGGCTGGCTTGCGCGACTGCGCGAGAAGTTTCCTCTCTAGATTTGGTGCCCCGGAAGCCTCGCTGGAAATTGATCGCATGCTCGCAGACTAGCTGCTCAAACTCCGATGATTTGTACACGCCCTTTTTGATGAGCAGTGTATTCATGGCGTAGACAGTTGCCCGAAAAGATTCATCTTCGCCCATCAAATTAAGTGCTTCTTTGAAGGTCATAGTGTAGCTCCGACTTCTTTTTGTAGAAGGTTTAACTGCTGTAGAACTTCTAGGGACTTCTTCGTGTTTGTCCGTGAGGCACGGCCTCGTAGGTCTCCAATATAATCTAAACTGCTCTAGCAAGCGAAGAAAAAAAGAATGCTTCCGGCGCCTGCCCGGTCGCAGTGCTTCATTTTTTGCCCCTCCTCTCTATTGCCTGAACGGAATAATCGCCAACTGAAGGTGCTCCACCCGCCAGATGCGAAGATGCCGGGCTAAAGCCCGGCGCTACGTCCGCATTGCCGAGGCCCGTCCGCATCGCCCAAGAAAAGAGGCAAACGCTCTGCCAAAACACAGGGCGCATGAAGGGTGTATAATTATCTTATGGCTAGGAATGTGATCCACGTCTCGGACGCGGAGGCTGCAAACGACTTCGCTTCACTACTCGACCGTGTGAGCGCTGGAGCCGAAGTCATTATCGAGCGAAACTCACGCCCCGTGGCTGTGGTGCGTTCAGCAGAAGCACCCCGGGGACGATTGCTCTCTGAATCCATCGCCCTAGCGGAGGCGCACGCGAAAGAATTGGGTTACGAACCCACGATGGATGCCGACTTCGCCGCGGACCTTAGAGAGATCATTAATAGCCGCAAACCGCGTGACCTCTCCGCATGGGACTGATTCTCGACTCCAGCATCCTCATCGCAGGAGAACGCGGTGGCGAGAGTGTCCGAGTAATCCTCCAACGAGTACAGGCAAAGCAAGGTGAGACTGAATCGGGCCTCTCGGCGGTAACCGTCGTAGAATTGACTCACGGCATATACCGAGCCAAGAGCGATACTCACCGTGAGCGTAGACGAGCCTTTACGGAAGAACTGTGTCGTGACCTAACGGTCCATCCAGTAACACTCGAAATCGCCCAACTCGCTGGGAAAGTAGAGGGCGAGCAGGCAGCTCGCGGCATAAGCATTGCCTTCGAAGATCTGCTGATTGGTGCCACGGCGTTGCATCTTGGCTATGCCGTCGCAACTCTGTAATGTCCGCCACTTTCGATTGATCCCCGGTCTTTCCGTGATTCAACTCTGAATTATTGACCTCCAACAACACCTTCCTCCGATCCTGGATTCGCAGTGGTTGCTCGAAAGACCTTTTCTAACTATTTATGAGAGATTCGGGTCTCAAATCGTCTCGGGGGACTGAGGGTGCTCCACCTGCCGGGGTAGTGTAAGTTTGGTGAGACGGTTTTGGCAGAGGAGAAACGTGGAAAACTTCCCGTCTGTCCCCGTCGCCCCCCAGGTTTTCCAGATTGGAAAAACTGGAAAACGTCCCGTCTGTCCCCGGGTTTCGTCCCCGGGTTTCCCGGCGCCTGTGCCGCGGGGGGCGGCACGTCTACCGCGCGTCGCATTCGCAGCACGCCGACCGGGAAAAGTGCCGGGCTAAAGCCCGGCGCTACGCAGGGTGGGCTTGGTTGTGGTAGCCTCGCGGCGTGACGTTGCCTCGCAAGAGAATCCGGCTTGATTCCTCGCGGTATATCGGTAAGCAGTTGTATTTTCTTACTTTGTGTACCTACGAACGACACGCAGCTTTTTTGAATCAGTCTGTTGGGCAATGGGTTGTGGCTCGCTTGCAGAGTGGAGCTGCAAAGTGCGATTTCGCGGTTCACGCTTATTGCGCGATGCCGGATCATCTGCATGTCCTCGCCGAAGCGCTGACGGCGACGGCAGAATTGGTCAAGTTTGTGTCTGGTTTCAAGCAGGAGACGGGCTTTGCTTATCAGAAGAGGGCGAATCGGCGGCTTTGGCAGCCGCGGTATTACGATCGGATTTTGCGCGAGGCGGAGGAGTCGGAAGGAGTGGCGTGGTATATCTGGTTGAATCCGGTGCGGCAGGGGATTTGTGTTGCGCCGCAGGAGTATGCGCTTTCGGGGTCGTTCACGATTTTAGATTGGCGGGAGAGGTGTGCTCCGGCGGAGAGTTGGTTGCCTCCTTGGAAGGCGGAGAAGATGCCGGGCTAAAGCCCGGCGCTACGTTTGAAGATGAAGATGCCGGGCTAAAGCCCGGCGCTACGGGGGCGGTTGACGCGGCGCAGTACAAGCGCGAGTAGTACAATCGCGAGTTGACGCTATGTTTTGTCCGGTATGCAAAGCGGAGTATCGGCAGGGGTTTACGCGGTGCGCGGATTGTGAAGTGGAGCTGGTGTACGAGTTGCCGGCCGCGGCCATCGTTGCCCATGCGGCCGACGCACCCGATGATTCGGACGAAGATCCGTTCTGCTCTTTTTGGAAGGGCGACGATCCTCGTATTCATGCGGAGATCTGCGAACTTTTGGAGAAGGAAAGCATTCCTCATAGGACGGTGCGGCGCGAGGACCACCTGTTCCACATCTCGAACTTTCCAGCATTCCAAGTCGGAATTCCTTTTTCGATGTTCGAGCGAGGCGAGGCGGCGGTGAAAGAAGCTTACGGCAGCGAAGAGGCGATTGAGCCGGCTTCGCGGCTGCTTCCCATGGAGACAGAGCACATTCCCGGCACGCGATTTGACTCCGGCGGGCTGGATTCCGGCGCGCGCTCCTCGCAAAGGAATGCGGAAAGTACGGAAGAGACGCGGAGGGATAATTCCTCAGATGATTCAAGCGGGCCAAGCGATTACACGGTTTCGGCGAGTGCTGGGGATGGCGAGGACTGGAACAGGGAGGACGCGGTTACGGAAATCTGGTGCGGCGACGAGCCGGAGATGGCGGAGTTTCTCGCCGCTTCGCTGCAAATCAATCAAATTCAATTCCGCCGGGATGTGAACGGAGGCAAGCATACGATCTACGTGCTGCCGGGAGACGAAACGAGGGCACGTGAAATTGTGCGGGAAGTTGTCGAGGGCGTTCCGCCGGAGTGAGGCTGGGGTGAGTTTGCTTTGGTTCCCGAATGCGCGGTCTCGCCGCGGTTCACGGCTGAGGCGGCTGGCGCAGTACTTGTTCGTCGCGATTGGATGTATCCTTAGCACTTAATAGTTACGCTCGTGGATTGCGGATCGCATGGAGGAACGCATGGCGACAGGTTCTGGACCGCAGGGATCGCTGATTATGTTGTGGGCGGGGGAGGATACGGCGTTGCACTCGACGCTGATTGAGAAATTGCAAACCGCGGGAATACCGTTTATTGACAAGTCCGCGGGCGATGATCGAACGGTTCCGTCGGCGGACATCATTCCGATTGATTGGAAAGCACGATTCGGGTTCGAGGTGGCAGTGCCGTCGTCGAGGCGGGCGGAGGCTGAAAAGATTCTCGAAGAGCTGCTGAACGAAGAGCCCGTGGACATGGAGATTGCAGAGAATGACTCTTCCGAGCCGACGATAGAGGAGCTGGAACCGTCCAAGGTGAGCGCGGCGACTTGCGCGGTGTGGGCCGGGCCGGATGAAGCGCGCGCGGGATTTTTGGTGCAGGCGCTGAAGGAAAACGAAATTCCGGCGCGGGCCGAGACGCACGGGAGTGAGGCAACTGTTTACGTTCCGCCAGAAGAGGAGATGCTGGCGCGGGAAATTATCCGGGAGATTGTGGAAGGCGCGCCGCCGGCGTAGGGGCTTGCCGCGCGATTCATCGTTGTAAGATCGCCGTAACCATGTACTGCCCACGTTGCAGAGCGGAATACCGCGAAGGCTTCACCCGCTGCTCGGACTGCGAACTGGAGCTTGTTCAGGCCCTGCCAACTTTGAAGAATGGGTCTCCAGAAGCAAAAGAAAACGAAAGGCCAGACTTAGCCAAGAGTCGATACTTTTTGGCCTGGTTCGTCCCAATGTCAGTTTATGTGCTCTTGCTTTTTGGGATTTCGATGCGGTCATGGATTCTGCAAACCCCTTCCGTGCTCATCTTCTTTGTGTGCCTGCACATGACTGCGGCTTTTGGTGCATTCTGGATGTTGTATCAGGCGGTCAGGTACGAGCGGAAAGTCCTGAGATACGCACTTCTTGCGGGCGTTCCGTTCATGTTTGTTTGGTATTCGCTTGTGCGCGTCCCGCTTCGAAAAGAATTTGGGGAAAATTCGCAATTCATTCGTTAAGAATTTCTGAACATCTGTCCTCACCTTGACTGTGCTGGCCCGCTGTGTTTCCGTATTTCCAGCAAACAAATCGGAGATGGCATGAGCATAGAACAGATCAAAACGGTGGCGGTGCTGGGCGCGGGGACGATGGGGAACGGGATTGCGCATGTGTTTGCGCGGGCGGGGTATCGCGTAATTTTGCGGGATGTGGAGCAGCGCTTTTTGGAGCGCGGGCTGGAGACGATTGGGAAGAATCTGGACCGGGAGATTAAGAAGGGGAAGCTGGCGGAAGCGGAGAAGGGAACGGTGCTGGGGCGGCTGAAATGCGTTACCGACATGGCGGCGATCGGCGGGGCGGATTTTGTGGTGGAAGCGGTGCCGGAGAAGATTGAGATTAAGCGGGCGGTGTTGACGGAGGCGGATGGGATTTTGCGGCCGGAGGTGATTCTGGCGAGCAATACGTCTTCGATCGCGATGACGACGCTTGCGGCGTTGACGAAGCGGGCGGACCGGTTTGTGGGCATGCACTTCATGAATCCGGTGCCGGTGATGGTGCTGGTGGAGGTGATTCGGGCGCTGCAAACGAGCGATGCGACGTTTGCGGCGACGATGGAGCTGGCGAAAAAGCTGGGGAAAACGCCGGTGGCGGTGAATGATGCGCCGGGGTTTGTGTCCAACCGCGTGCTGATGCCGCTGATAAATGAGGCGGTTTACTGCGTGATGGAAGGCGTGTCGACGCCGGAAGCGGTGGACGCGGTGATGAAATTGGGGATGAATCATCCGATGGGGCCGCTGGAGCTGGCGGATTTTATTGGGTTGGATGTGTGCGTGGATATCATGCACGTGCTGCATGAGGGGCTGGGGGATCCTAAGTATCGGGCTTGTCCGTTGTTGAAGAAGTATGTGGCGGCTGGGTGGCTGGGGCGGAAGTCGGGGCGGGGATTTTACAGTTACAGTTCCTAGGGACGCATTGTCTGCATGAACGCACGGCGCAAATTCCGGATTCGGCTCTTCGCAATTGTTCTCGTTTTTTCCCTTTTTTTCTTTGTCCCGTACAAGTCAACAAGTTCGCCGGAGTGGGTGATCCAGGTAGTTGATGAGCACGGCGAGCCTGTATCGGGTCTTGATGTTGCCGAGGAATGGAGCTATTTTGGAATCGATTTCGCGGGCTCGATAGACAACAAACAAACCGACACTCAGGGCCGCGTCGTTTTCCCACGACGTGTGATCTGGGCATCTCTCGCCAGCCGCCTTCTAAACCCGCAGGGAGCTTCGGAGAAGCTTGGTCCATCTGTCTGGGTTCTTGCATGTGACGAGACAAAGCTTATGCAAGGAGAGTTTTTTTGGGAAGGCAAGAGGTTCCGGTTTGGAGGCTTGCTGAAAAAGGAGATGCGAATAATCGCCAAGCCAGTCAAGTACTGCACGATGATGTAAAACGCAATGGTATACTGTGCTGGATGGGGACGATTATGGATTCCACAAATAGCGTCATCGTCAAAAATCCGAATATTCTGAGTGGAACGCCCGTCTTTCGCGGGACGCGAGTCCCTCTGCAACTGCTCTTCGACTCTCTGGAAAGAGGGTACACCCTCGAAGAGTTCCTCCAAGGTTATCCCACCGTTTCCCGAGAAATGGCCATTGCCGCGCTCCAAGAGGCTAGGGAGCTTCTATCCGCCAAGGTGTGAGCGGGGGGGTGCGCCAGCGTTGGCGAACAAATAGCGAAAATAATAATTTGCTTTTTCTTCGCCTTGGTGGTAATTTGCCTCTCGCGGTTTTCAACAGGTGCGAGATGTATTCGGCTACGGGCCTGGCGATAAGTTGTCCGGAACATGCTAGGCTCGAAAGCGAGTTCATCGAGGCGCGCGACCGGATGCGGGGGCTGGTACGGCTCCGCAAGCTGGAGGCGGCCGAAGAGCGGCAACTGGCGGTGCGAGTGGCGATGGCCATTGCACGGCTGAAGGAGCATGTCGCCGAGCATGGTTGCGAACGCCAGGGCTGATTTAATGAGCCTCGCCAAATATAGGGTCGTGGAAGTGATTGGGAAAAACGGCAGCGAGGCTGCCGCACTCCCAATCGCGGCTTTGCAATATAAGGCGGGACTTAGTAGATGGTGAATGGCCCTGAGTTAAAGAAGGCATGGCGAAAAGATAATTGAAGTGTTACTATGCAGCTTCCGCTATGTCCCGGGCCACGGCTTTGCGAAGCAAATGAAATTCCCTAACTTCCTCCACCGAGGTGTGAAATGACCGAAGAGAAAGAGAAATTGCTGGCAGCGGCAATATCGCAGATTGAAAAGGACCATGGCAAGGGCGCGATCATGCGTTTGGGCAGCCGGGACGTTCTGGTGCCCGTTAGCGTGATTCCCAGCGGGTGTTTGTCGATTGATGCGGCGCTGGGTGTCGGGGGCTTTCCGCGGGGGCGCGTGATTGAGATTTACGGGCCGGAATCGGGCGGCAAGACGACCATGACGTTGCACGTGATCGCGGAAGCGCAGAAGCTCGGCGGTCAGGCGGCGTTCATTGACGCGGAGCACGCGCTCGATCCCGTGTACGCGCGCAAGCTGGGCGTGGACGTGGACAATCTTTTAGTGTCGCAGCCGGATAACGGCGAGCAGGCGCTGGAGATTGCGGAAACGCTGATTCGTTCGGGTGGCGTGGACATTGTGGTGGTGGACTCGGTCGCTGCTTTGGTGCCCAAGGCGGAACTCGAGGGAGACATGGGCGACCCGCAAATGGGCTTGCAGGCGCGGCTGATGTCGCAGGCGCTGCGGAAGCTCACGGCGATTGTGTCGAAGTCGCGAACCTGCCTGATTTTCATCAACCAGATTCGAGAGAAGATTGGCGTGATGTTTGGTAACCCAGAAACGACGACGGGTGGGCGGGCGCTGAAGTTCTACGCGTCGATGCGCATCGATATCCGGCGGATTCAGGCGATCAAGGAAGGCGACGTGGTGGTGGGTTCGCGGACGCGCGCGAAGGTGGTGAAGAACAAGGTGGCGGCGCCGTTCCGCGAGGCGGAGTTTGACATTGTTTATGGCGAAGGGATTTCGCGGGAAGGCGATTTGATCGATCTCGGTGTGGACAAAGGGTTGGTCGAAAAGAGCGGGACGTGGCTCAGCTTTGGCGGGGAGCGCATGGGCCAGGGACGCGAAAACGCGCGCAGCTTCCTGAAGGAAAACAAGGACATCCGCGACAAACTGGAAAACGCGTTACGCAAGAAGCTGGAGATCGCGATTCCGGGCGGTTCCAACGCTGCCGCGCCGGGTCCCAACGGCCACGCGGCAACGTCCGCGCACGGCGACAAAACGCCCATCAAGGCAGCTGCGGCCACGGCGGGCGCGGCCGAGGCCGGCAAAGCTCGACCGACGCGCTAACTTTTCGCTTGGTCTGAACGCACAAGCCCCGCACAGCACGGGGCCTGTGCTAGTCTTTTCGCGTGGCAAAACATAACGACGTCATTCGAGAATCGTTCACGACACAAGCCGAGGCTTTTGCGGCGAATCCCTGGGTCACCGACGAAGAACGCATCCGGCGCCTGGTAGCCGCGGCGCGTCTTACTGGAGACGAGCGCGTGCTTGATATTGCGACAGGTCCAGGGTATATCGCGGAAGCCTTCGCTGGCACTGCTCGAGAAGTAGTCGGCGTGGACCTGACGGACGCCATGCTGGCGATCGCCAAAGCGCGCACTCATCAGCGCGGCATCTCCAATGTGACTTTCCGCGCCGCCGATGCGCAGAATCTTCCTTTCGAGAATGGGGTATTCGAAGTCGTTGTGTGCCGGCTGGCCGTGCATCATCTCCAGAAGCCGCTGCAAGTCCTGCGCGAAATGGCGCGTGTTTGCCGGGCCGGCGGCAGGGTCCTGGTGGAAGACATATACGCGAGCGAACATCCGGAGCGCTCAGCCTATCAAGACCGTTGGGAGATTCTCCGCGACCCTTCGCATGTGCGCACACTTCCAGTCAGCGAACTTCTCCAACTCTTTCGGGACGCCGGCCTAGAGACGGACGCGGTGACGACTACGGACGATCTGACACCTGAAGTGGAGCGCTGGATGGCGACAACACGGGTAACGCCGGAGCGGGCCGAGGAGATTCGGAGGCTTCTTGAGGAGGATCGGCTGCACGACCTGAGCGGCACACGGCCGTTTCAAGATGAGACGGGGCGCCTTCATTTCCATGCTCGGACGGCCATTCTGGCCGGCCGCAAGCCCACCTGAGAAAGGTAACCTGTCCTGACGGTCAGTTATTCAAAACAAAGCACATAGAGGCGTACTGGTGCATATCGGCTATTGCGTACTATCCCTCCGCATCCATAGAATATGTGCCAAGGTGAGAAACGGTGTTTCTCTCCGGAACAGGGTGAGCGTACTCCACGCAGCTAAGTAGCATCAAATGAGCGCGCGGGCAATTTGGCAGTTTGAGTGCTACTTGAAGATGTGTTCACGCGATTGGGTGCGCTCCAGATGCAATGGAAAAGAAAGCGGTTTGTGAATGTAGGTTGACCGCAGGGACTGGATGAGATAAATATTCGCCCTCGGGAATCCCCGGGGAATTCGCGGACCAAAGGCGGTTTGGTGAAGAAAGCAGCACAATCAGTCCTCGCAATTCTAATGACGGCAATGTTTGCCGTACCAGTTCCCGCTGCAGCGAGGGTGGGGAAAGCCGCTGCGCGCTCCCGCAGATATGCTTCGCGACACCATTATCGTGGCGTTCCTACTTTTGCCGATTCGAGCAGCGCTGACGATTCAACGTACGATGACCCGGTTGTTCGCGAGGCCGCCGTGGAAGCGCTGGGGCGGTACAACGGATCAGTCGTGGCCGTCGATCCAAACACAGGGCGAATTCTGACGGTTGTAAACCAAAAGATTGCTTTTGGTGACGGATACATCCCGTGTTCGACGATCAAACCGACCATCGCCATCGCGGCCCTGGAAGAAAATGTCATCACGCGGGACACCATGCTCAAGGTGAGCTACCGCAAGTACATGAATTTGACGGATGCGATGGCGCACTCGAACAATGCATTTTTTGAAGAGCTCGGGCGCCGCATGGGATTTGAAACGGTTTCGAAGTACGCCCGGCTGTTGGGACTCGGCGAGCTCGCCGGTTACAACTTGCCGGAAGAACATCCTGGAGCATTCCCGAGCGCCCCTCCGGCCTTCGGCGGCGTTGCGCGGATGTCCAGTTTTGGTGAAGGAATTCAGATCACTCCCTTGCAGCTGGCCGCGCTTGCGGCGGCGTTTGCGAATGGCGGCACACTCTATTACCTGCAGTATCCGCGAACGCAACAGGAGATCAAGGATTTTGCGCCACGCGTGAAACGAGAGCTGAACATCGCCACGATTCTCCCGGAAGTTCGCGAAGGCATGCTTGCGACGGTTCTCTATGGAACCGGCAGATCCAGCTTCGACCGGGATGGCGACGAGACGCCCCTCGGCAAGACGGGCACGTGCGACGATCACACGACACCGTCACGCATCGGTTGGTTTGTGACCTATGCCGACGAAACCCATCCGAAGATCGCGCTGGCAATTCTCCTTCGCGGGAACACGCGCAGAGTCCAGGGCCCCATGGCTGCGGTAATCGCAGGGCGGATGTATCGAAAGCTTCGCGAGCAGAATTATTTCGCGGAATCCACTGCCCGGACCAGTCCTCTCACACCACTCATTTCGGGCAAGTAAACGAATAGCGCACGAGCCGGTTCAAGCGGGATGCACGGCGCGGAACGCGTCGAGGCACTTCCGAGCGGTGTCCAATTCCGAGAACCTGCTGCCTTCCTGCTCGATGAGGTAATACTCGACGCCACCAACATTCTCGGCTGCTTCGAAGATGTGCTTCCAATCGGCAACGCCTTCACCGAACAGGACGGTGTAACCCTTCCCCGGCTCGGGGGACCACTCCTTCAGATGAAGAGACCGAATTCGTCCGGGGTTCGAACGGATCCACGCCACTGGATCGGAACCGGCTTCGATACAAGTGCCCACATCGAGCTGCAGCATTACCGTCGATTTCGTATTCTTCGCAAGTATTTCGATAGGGCGGATACCGCTCTCGGGAGTGAACTCCGCCTGATGGTTGTGGTAACCAGCCTTCAACCCAGACGGTTCCAATTGTTCTGCGGCGAAGTTCAGCGAGTCTGCGATGGCCTTCCAGCCATCCAGCCCGGGCTTCGGCTGCGAGCTGGCCATCACCACATATTTGCATCCCAGAATCAAATTCAGATCGCGCGCGCGCGAGATTTGATCGGGAGCAAGATACGAACTGTCGTTGTGAGTGGAATAGCAATGGATGCCCAGACCGTCCAGAAGTTTCCTCATTTCCTTCGCCTGGCTCTCGGTCCAATCGAAGTAAGGGGCGTAGAACTCAACGCATTGATAGCCCATTGCGGCGACGGCGCGAACCGTGCCCGTGAGGTCCTGTTTCAGCGCAATGCGCACAGAAAACAGTTCGAGGCCAACGGGGATTCGCGCCGCACCGGGGGCACGAAGAGCCCACGGAAGTATCGCCGAGAAAGCCAGAAAGGAGCGGCGCGAGCAGGTCCTCGAAGTCATCGACGCATCCTACCCGATATCGCGGGCAATTTCACCCGCCTGAGAGGATTTCCCAGCGCAGCGCCGAGAACGGAGGGTGCGGTTTTGGACGCAGCAAACAAATACGAAATAGCATTTGAATTGCGTTGAGTCTAAAAAGTGAGGTGGAGTAAGCTTCCAGGACGTATCTGCCGCGCAATTTCGCGCGGTGGGGTGTGCATCCGAAACTGAATGTTGGGACAGCGAGTGGCAGGGGGAAAGCGTGAATCGTCGTTTTGCGATTGTGCTGGTGATTGTTCTGTGCTTTGGAGCAGGGGTGCTCGGGTATATTTTTCGACTCAGGCTGGCGGCCTCCGCAGAGTTTGAACATCAAGTCAAACTCGCAGCAGAGGAGGAAGTCTGGATTCACCAGCATGTCACGATGCCTACTGAAAAAAGAATTCTGGCTCGGGAAAATTTCACCTCCGCGCTTGAAAAGTTCGGATTGAGCCACCAGGATGCCGCCAACGCGTCCTCGGCGGCCCAACAAGCGTTTAACCTCCGCCAGGTCCGGGCCGGAAATACGATCACCGTTGGGCGATCCATGGAAGGCGTCCTTCGCGAGATCGATTACAAAATCGATCCAGACCGCATGCTCAAGATCGTGCCGGCAGTGGAAGGTTTTACGGCGGAAGTACAGGAGATTCCCTCGAAGGTGGAAATCACGGAGGTTTCCGGGCAACTGGAGGATTCCCTGTTCAACGCCGTCGAGCAGACCGGCGAGTCCCCGGAAATCGCGATGCGCCTGGCGCAAATCTTCGGTTACGACCTGGATTTCTACACCGATCCGCGCAGAGGAGACACCTTCCGGGTCTTACTCGAGAAAAAGAAATATGCAAACGGCAAGACGGCTGGGTACGGGAACATTTTCGCGGCCGAATATGACAATGGCGGCAAGAAATACCAAGCGCTCCTTTTCCATGACGAATTCGGCCGGCCCGGCTACTACACGCCCGACGGCAAATCACTGCAAAAGGCCTTTCTTCGTTCCCCGCTAAAATTTGCCGCGCCGGTCACTTCGCATTTCAGCAGGGCGCGCTTTCATCCGATATTGAAAATCGTACGCCCGCACATGGGAACGGATTACGGCGCGCCCATCGGGACGCCGGTGCAGGCGATCGGGAGCGGCCGGGTTCTGTTCGCGGGCCGAAAGGGCGGAGAGGGGAATGCGGTGCACATCGCCCATTCGAACGGCTACGAAACGATGTATCTGCATTTGTCGCGCATGTATGTTCGCGCGGGGCAACACGTGGAAATCGGGAAAACGATCGGACTGGTGGGCAGCAGCGGTCTATCAACGGGTCCGCACCTGGATTTTCGTGTTTTGCAAAAGGGACAGTACAAAAACTTCGAGAAACTCGGCTTACCGCCCTCCGATCCGGTCTCGAAGAAGCATCTGCCGGAGTTTGCCGCGGTCCGGGAGAGGTGGCTCCCCCTTCTGAAAAATCCCGAGCAACTGCAAGCAGCTATCCCTGCTGTTGCTGGGCGCTGAAGAGCCCAAGCTTGTACTATCTTATCCTGGATTTTAATAAATGACGGGAAGTTTGGAGTAGTCGGCAGTTCCCTCGCCCGTCACGCGGAGAACGAGGAGGGTGCGGTCGTCGTGGGGACGCGTGCCGAGCCCGCTGTGATCATCCGTAGCCGCGATTATTTTTTCCGAGAGGTCACTTGCCGAAACGCCAGGAGGAGCATCCGCGAGCAGCGCGTGCAGGCGCTGAGAGCCAAACTCTTCCTCCTTGGTATTTTCCGATTCCAGAATACCGTCGGAGGCGAATAGAACGACGTCGCCGGGTTGAAGGTCAACGGCCGACTCCTCGTACTCGGTGTCGGGGAAGAGGCCCAACGGAATGCCTTCGACCTGAATCTCCTGCGCCTGGCGGTTGCGGATCAATAAGGGGTAAGGGCCGCCGGCATTGGCGAGGGTGAGCCGGTTCGCAGCCGCGTCGTAGACGGCAAAAAGCATGGCAATAAAGCGCGCATCGAGACGTGCGCCGTGCATCCGCCGATTGAGCATTTCGAGCATGCAGGCCGGATTGCATGTACTGCTCACCACAAGCTCGCGGAGTGTGCCAATGGCCAAGGACCCAAAGAGGGCCGCGGCGGTCCCCTTGCCGGACACATCTCCCAACATCAATGCAAGTTTGCCCTGGCCGTAAGGAAGAAAATCGTAAAAATCACCACCGAGCGCCCTTGCGGGGACGTACGCGGCGGCGAGATCAAGCCCAGGAATACCCCGAGCGCCGTGGGGAAGCAGTTGGCGTTGAATTTCGCGTGCGGTATTGAGGTCGTCCTGGAGACGGAGCTGATTCTCGCGCGCCTCTTCATAGAGCCGTGCGTTTTCGAGGGCTACCGCGATGTAGGACCCCAGCGTCAAAAGCATGCGCTCGTTTTCCGCGGTGAAGGCGTGAGGCTCCGTACTTTCGAGGTCGAGCACACCGATGAGCCGGTCTTGCAGAAGGAGAGGAACGACGAGTT
>Ga0209166_10002391_pt1 | contig 14381 bp, 12 predicted proteins | sample Coa_R1_3_FD_187151 | JGI IMG/M metagenome (GOLD analysis project Ga0209166, IMG submission 187151) | Surface soil microbial communities from Centralia Pennsylvania, which are recovering from an underground coalmine fire - Coalmine... | ecosystem: Environmental > Terrestrial > Soil >... | reverse complement strand
CGGAGCCGGACGATTCCCAGTTCGAGCCGCGGCTGGAGGGCGACTACTTGTGGGGCCGCGGCGCGGCTGACATGAAGACCGTGGTGGCCACTTACCTGGTGTGGCTCAAGGACGCGCTCAAGGCCGGACCGCCCTACCCGGCGGTGAACCTGTGCCTGGTGGGCAACGAAGAGAATGGCGAAGCCGAGCCGACCGGCACACCGCACGTGCTGGCCAACCTGGCGGCCGCGTATGATGGCTATGCCCCGCGCCTGCTCATTGCCGGCGAGCGCACCGGCGAAAAAGGCAACGAGCGCCTGGGCGAGGTGTGTATTGAGAACCGCGGCGTGATGCGTTTTGAGCTCGTCGCCAAAGGCGCCCGGGCTCACTCCGCCCTGGCGGCGGCCAGCGCCGACCTGGGCGAGCGGCTGCTGCAGGCCCGCGTGGCGCTGGTCGATCTGTTCCAGCGCTCGCTGACGCTCAAGTCACCGGATGGCTGGCAGTCGCAGTACCGCTTCCCGTTCGTGTACGTGGGCCTGCCGGGCGTGTACAACATCACCGCCGACCGCGGCGTGCTGGGCGTGGAGGTCCGGCCCATCCCGCAGGACAACCTGGAGGCCCTGGCGGCGCAGGTGCGCGAGTTCTGCGCCGGCGCCGGTCTGGAGCTGAACGTGACGGTGCAGGAGCCAGGCATCGCCTGTGACCCGCAGAACCCCTATCTGCTGAAGCTGCTGGACGCGGTATGCGAGGCCGGCGGCCAGCCGGCCGTGGTGGGGCGCAAGCTGCCCGGCACCAGCGCCCGCTTTGCGCCCGGCGGCCAGGGCGTGGTGTGGGGCCAGACCGGCATCGGCCCGCACGCCCGCGACGAGCGCCACTTTGTGCCCAGCATCGACGGCCACTACCGGTCGCTGCTGGCCTTTGGCCGCCGCCTGAGCGAAGGCTAAGCCGCATGCGAGTGAGGAGCTTCACCTCTGGGGCTGAGTTTCTGCAGCAGGCCGAGGCCTGCCTGCTGGCACACGAGGTCGAGAACAACCTGCCACTCGGCATCGCCAACCAGCTGCGCCTGTACCCCGAGCGCGTTCAGCTTCCGCCCTATCTGGCCACGGTCGAAGATGGCGAGCGAGTGATGGCCGCGGCCGTCATGACACCGCCCGCCCGGCTGGTGCTGGCGGTGACCGATTCACGCGAGGCGCTGGGCGCGCTGGCCGCCGACGTGCAGACGTTCTACATGCCGCTGCTGGGCGTCACCGGACCGGTGCCGGTGGGCGAGTGGTTTGCCGTGGCCTGGCAAGCCCTGACCGGCGAGACGGCCAGGCAAAGCATGGCCGAGCGCATCTACCAGCTGACCCGGGTGCTGCCGCCGGCCGGCGTGCCGGGCGCGGGTCGACGCGCCGGCCGCGGCGACCGAGAGCTGTTGATCGACTGGTTCGCCGCCTTTGAGCTCGAAGCTTTTGGCAGCCTGGCCGGCGACATCATGCTGCGCGTGGACAGCTTCATGCAGATGTCGACCCGCGGCGTGTTCCTGTGGGAAGACGGCGGCCGCCCGGTTTCCATGGCCGGCTTTGGCGGCTACACCCCGCACGGCGCCCGGGTGGGGCCGGTGTATACCCCGCTCGACCTGCGCGGCCATGGCTATGGCAGCGCCATCACCGCCCATCTCAGCCAGAACCTGCTCGATAGTGGCCGGCAGTTCTGCTGCCTGTACACCAATTTAGCCAACCCGACCTCCAACCACATCTATCAGACCATTGGCTACGTGCCGGTCTGCGATGTGGCGGAATTGACGTTCATATCCGCTGTCTCATCACCCAAAGGAAGCCCGCAATGACCCCCTCCGAAGTCAAGAAAATCGTCCTGGCCTACTCCGGCGGCCTGGACACGAGCGTTATCGTGCCCTGGCTCAAAGAGAACTATCCCGGCTCTGAAGTCGTATGCTACTGCGCCAACATCGGGCAGAACGACGACATGACCGGGCTGAACGAGAAGGCGCTCAAGTCTGGCGCCGCCAAGTGCATCGTCGACGACCTGCGCGAGGAGTTCGCCAAGGAATACCTCTTCAAGCTGGTGCAGTCGAGCGCCATCTACGAGCGGCGCTACCTGCTGGGCACCTCCGTGGCCCGCCCGCTCATCGCCACGCACCAGGTGCGCGCGGCCGAGGCCGAGGGCGCCGACGCGGTGGCCCACGGCTGCACCGGCAAGGGCAACGACCAGGTTCGCTTTGAACTGACCTACACCGCGCTCAACCCGCGGCTGAAGGTCATCGCCCCCTGGCGCCAGTGGCAGATCCGCTCGCGCGAAGACGCGCTGGAGTACGCGCGCGCTCACAACGTGCCCGTGTCGGCCACGCTGAAGTCGATCTATTCGCGCGACAGCAACATGTGGCACCTGTCGCACGAGGGCGGCATTCTGGAGAACCCGGCCAACGAGCCCGAGGAGAGCATGTTCCAGCTCACCGTCTCGCCGGAGTCGGCGCCGGACAAGCCCGAGTACGTCCAGATCGAATTCGAGCAGGGCGAGCCAACCGCGGTCAACGGCGAGACGCTGTCCCCGGCCAGGCTGGTGATGAAGCTCAACGAGATCGGCGGGCGCAACGGCATTGGCCGGGTGGACCTGGTGGAGAACCGGCTGGTGGGCATGAAGTCGCGCGGCGTATACGAGACGCCGGGCGGCACGCTGCTCTTCAGCGCCCACCGCGAGCTCGAGTCGCTCTGCCTCGACCGCGACACGCTGCACTATAAGGACGTCGTCGCCAACCGCTACGCCGAGCTGGTGTATTACGGGCAGTGGTACACCCCGCTGCGCGTGGCCCTGCAGGCCTTCATCGACCAGACGCAGCTGCACGTGACGGGATCGGTGCGGCTGAAGCTCTACAAGGGCAATGTCATCGTCGCCGGCCGCACCAGCCCGCAGAGCCTCTACCGCGAAGACTTCGCCACCTTCGGCAAGGAAGATGTCTACGACCAGTCTGACGCGGAGGGCTTCATCACACTCTTTGGCCTGCCCATGAAAGTGAACGCGCTGCTGGGCATCTCGGGCAGCAACCACTACCGCGAGCCCGATTACTCCAAGTTCAAGCGCGACTGAGCGGCTGCCTCTTATGAAGCTGTGGGGCGGAACCTTCAACGAGCCGCCGGACGCGTTGGCTTACCGCTTCAACGCCTCGCTGCCCTTTGACCAGCGGCTGTGGGACGTTGACATCCGCGGCAGCCTGGCCTGGGCCGGCGCGCTGGCGCGGGCGGGCGTGCTGTCCGCAGACGAAGCCGAGCAGATTGCGGCCGGCCTGCGCCGGGTGCAGGCCGAGTTTGCCGAGGACAAGTTTGCCTTCCTGCCTTCAGATGAAGACATCCACACGGCCGTTGAGCGGCGCCTGGGTGAGCTCATCGGCCCGGCCGCCGGCAAGCTGCACACCGGTCGCAGCCGCAACGACCAGGTGGCCACGGATTTCCGCCTGTGGGTGATGGAAGCGGAGCAAGCCGTGCTGCTCCATGTGCGCGGCCTGCAGCGCGCGCTGGTGGACCAGGCCGAGCAGCACGTGGAAACGCTGCTGCCTGGCTACACCCACTTTCAGCGCGCCCAACCCATCAGCTTCGGCCACTGGCTGCTGGGCCACTTCTGGGCGCTGGAGCGCGACGCGGCGCGCTGGGCGCAGTCGCGCTCGGCCGCCGCCGTCTGCCCGCTGGGCAGCGGCGCCCTGGCCGGCACGGCGTACCCGGTGGATCGCGTCGCGCTGGCGACTGAGCTGGGCTTCACGCGCGCATCAGAAAACAGCCTGGATGCGATCGGCGACCGCGACTTTGCGGCCGAGTTCCTGTTCAACGCCGCGCTGCTCGGCTCACACGTCAGCCGGCTGGCGGAGGCGCTAGTGCTGTATGCCACGGCTGAGTTTGGCTTTGTCACCGTGGCCGACGCCTTCGCCAGCGGGTCGAGCCTGATGCCGCAGAAGAAAAACCCGGATGTGCTGGAGCTGGCGCGCGGCAAGGCCGGCAGCCTGCTGGGCTATCTGACCGGCCTGCTGGCCAGCCTGAAGGGGCTGCCCTCGGCCTACGACAAAGACCTGCAGGAAGACAAGCCGCCGGTGTTCGCTGCGTTCGACACGCTCGACCTCATGCTGCCGGTGGTGGCGGGCGCCGTGGCCACGCTGACCGTGAACCGCGAGCGCATGGCCGGCGCGCTCGACACGGCTCTGCTGGCCACTGAGCTGGCCGACTACCTGGTGAAAAAGGGCGTGCCCTTCCGCGAGGCCCATCACCTGGTGGGCCAGGCCGTGCGCCTGGGGCCGCTCGATCAGATACCGCTGGCCGCGCTCCAGGCCATCAGCCCGGCTTTCACCGCCGACGTGACCCAGGTGTGGGACTTTCGCGCTGCGGTGGACCGGCGCAGCGCGCTGGGCGGCACCAGTACCGGCTCGGTGCGCGCGCAGCTGGCCGCTGCCCAACAGCGGCTGCGCGACACGGCCCCACCCCAGTCGCCCGGCTAACCGCGGGCCGCGCCGCCTAGCACGCGCGCTGAACGTGACCAAACCCCTGAGCGCGGCTAACAAAACGGCGCCAGGTTGCTACAATCCCTGTGGGTGGATTGGCAACCAGGGCGCCATATGGCAAAGGAGCCGGTCATGAGAAAAGTCATTGTGCTCTCCCACATCACACTGGATGGTGTCATACAAGCCCCAGGCGGGCCAGAGGAAGATACCAGTGGCGGCTTCGCGTATGGCGGGTGGCCAGGTCAATTTTCCGATGAGGTGCTTGGAACAGCCATACGCAGACAGATGAACATGCCGTTCGACCTGCTGTTAGGGCGCAAAACCTTTGAAATTTGGGCCTCGTACTGGCCGCAGCATGGGGACGAATGGCCGCGCGTCATTCAAGCAACGAAGTACGTCGCCTCGAATACGATGACTGCCAGCGAATGGCAGCCGTCCGTGTTTTTAGGCGGAGACCTTGCGGAAAAGGTCATCAAAATCAAGCAGCAGCCAGGACCAGATCTGCACGTTTGGGGCAGTGGGATTCTGCTTCAGACGCTCCTCAAGCATGATCTGGTCGATGCGCTCTGGCTAAAGATCTATCCGCTGACGTTGGGCGCTGGAAAACGGATGTTTGCCGAGGGCACCATCCCGGCGGCGTTCAAGCTGACGGACAGCCAGGTTTCCCCTAAAGGCGTCTTGATCGTGAACTACGAGCGCGCCGGCGCGCTGACACTGACAGCCAATGAATAGCTGTATCGCTTCGGCAGCGCACCCCATTTCTCCCAGCCGCGTTATACTTCGAATGACCTGACACTGATGGTCAACCGTAAATCCTGAGCCATGTCGGGTGAGGAGCCGACAGCGGCATGCCCAACGAACCTCGACCTGTCACCGTGGAATTTGATGTCCCGGCGCCCATGCGCGACGGGGTCATCCTACGCGCCAACGTCTACCGCCCGGCGGAGGCGGGCCGCTGGCCGGTGCTGCTGACTCGTCTGCCCTATGGCAAGGATCTGCCGCTGGGCTCATCCGTGCTGGACCCGGCGCAGGCCGCCCGCCGCGGCTATGTGGTGATCGTGCAGGATACGCGCGGCCGGTTTACCTCCGGCGGCGATTGGGTGCCGATGCAGGCTGAAGGCGATGACGGCGAGGACACCATCGCCTGGGCCGCGGCTTTGCCCTATTCCGACGGCCAGGTGGGCATGTACGGTGTCTCTTACTTTGGGTTCACCCAGTGGGCGGCGGCCGTGCGGCAGCCGCCGGCGCTGAAGGCGATAGTCCCTGGCATCACCTGGGCTGACCCGTTTAATGGCGTGGCGTACCGCGGCGGCGCCCTGGAGCTGGGCAAGAGCGCCAACTGGAACCTGCAGATGGGCCTGGACGTCGTGGTGCGGCGCTACCGGCACGATCCGGCGGCGCTGGCACAGGCAGTGGTCCGGCTCTGCCATGAGATGGACGCGCTCGGGCCTTCGGGCTACTGGTCGCTGCCATTGAGCGAATTCGCGCCGCTGCGGCGAAACCCGGTCGCGCCCACATTCTTCGACGGGCTGGCCTCACCGCTGGACCGCGCGCACCCAGCCGCCGCGGCTACCACCATCCTGGGCCGGCATGCGCAGGTGACGGTGCCAACCTTCAACATCGGCGGCTGGTACGACATTTTTCTGTCGGACACCCTCACCAACTTTGCCAGCATGCGCGCGCAGGGCCGGCCCAGCAAGCTGCTGATTGGACCATGGAGCCACGTGAACCAGGGCGGCCAGGTGGGCGAGATCAACTTTGGCTTCGGGGCGCAGGCCGCCTTCATCAATCTGCAGATGGACCTGGGCAGCATGCACCTGCGCTGGTTCGATCACTGGCTGAAGGACCGCGACACGGGCATGCTGGCGGAAGCGCCGATTAAGCTGTTCGTCATGGGCGCTAACGTCTGGCGCGATGAGCAGGCCTGGCCGCTGGAGCGAGCCGTCAACCGGCCGTATTATCTGCGCGCCGGCGGCGAGTTGAGCCCGGTGGCCCCGCAGGCCGAGCCGCCCGACAGCTACACGTACGACCCGGCTGGCCCGGTGCCCACCCGCGGCGGCGCCTTGCTGATGACCCCCGAATTCCGCAGCGGCCCAATGGACCAGCGCCCTATCGAGCAGCGGCCGGATGTCCTGGTCTACCGGACCGCGCCGCTCGAGCACGACACGGAAGTCACAGGACCGATACACGTGCGCCTGTGGGCGGCCTCCTCCGCGCCTGACACCGACTTTGTGGCGCGCCTGACCGATATCAGCCCCGACGGCACCTCCATCAATCTGACGGACGGCATCGTCCGCGCGCGGTACCGCGGCTTTGCGCAGGGCGAGCCGCCCACGCTCATCGAGCCCGGCCGGCCCACCGAATACGACATCGATCTATGGGCGACCAGCAACCTGTTCCGGGCCGGCCACCGGATCGGGCTGCAAATCACCTCGAGCTGCTTCCCGCGCTGGGACCGCAACCCGAACACCGGCCACGCTTTGTTTGCCGATGCCGAGCTGCAAGTGGCACGGCAGACGATTTTGCACGACGGCGAGCACCCCTCGCACGTGCTGCTGCCGATTGTGAGCGAAGTTTGAAGCCGCGCGGGGTTGGATAATGGCGCTTAAGGTTCTGTTTGACACCGATATCGGATCCGATATCGACGATGCCGTAGCCCTGGCGTATCTGTTGGCCCAGCCGGAGTGCGAGCTGCTGGGGATCACCACCGTCAGCGGGCAGTCACTGGAGCGGGCCCAACTGGCCAGCGCGCTGTGCCTGGCGGCCGGTAAGGACATCCCGATCTATCCGGGGCGTGAGGCGCCGCTGCTCGCCCGGCAGCAGCAGCCGCGGGCGCCCCAGGCGGCGGCGCTGGCCCGCTGGCCGCACCGGCCAGACTTCCCGCGCGGCGACGCCATCCTGTTTCTGCAGCGGACGATTCGGACGCACCCCGGCGAAGTGACGCTGTTGGCCACCGGGCCGATGACGAACGTGGCCGCGCTGTTCGCCATGGACGAAGCAATTCCGGGTCTGCTGAAAGGGCTGACGCTGATGTGCGGCGTGTATACCCGGCGCAGCGCCGCTGGCGGCCTGCTCGAATGGAACGCCAAACTTGACCCGCACGCGACCGCCATCGTCTATGCCAGCCGGGTGGCCGTGCACCGCTCCATTGGCCTGGACGTCACCGAGCAGGTGACGATGGACGCAGACGAAGTGCGCCGCCGCTTTCAATCCCCTCTCTTGCGGCCGGTACTGGATTTTGCCGAGGTCTGGTTTCAAGACCGGCCGGTCATTACCTTCCACGACCCGCTGGCCGCCACCACTCTGTTTGACGAGGCCATTTGCCGCTTCGAGCGCGGCCAGGTCGACGTCGAGCTGGGCAGCGCGCGCGTCGCGGGACTGACCCATTGGACGCCAGCGGACACGGGCCGGCACGCCGTGGCGCTGCAGGTGGAACCGAAGCGCTTCTTCCAGCACTACTTTTCCGTGTTAGAACCGTAAAGCGCGACACGACTGGGGACTAGCGCTTTGCCAAAGCCTCTTGTCTCATAGCGGCGTCTCGGGCAGAATCAGATAACCGGGTTGGATGGCGTGCAGCGACGCACGTGCGTGTGAGCCCGGGGCAGACACACAGGCGCGTAGCGGCCCCTACGGATCACAGACGGCTCGACGTTGAATAACGTGTAGGGGCCGAAACACGCCTACACCTGCACCACCGCCAAGTGCGTGTGTGTGCGCCCTGGGGCGGACACCTAGGCGCGGGTTGTGCTGCTGCCTACCCCCGAACTTTGGCAGGCGGTGGAATGACCCTGCGGAGCGTGCCGACCGGGTGCGCGGAGTCTGGTATGCTCGTGTTCAACCGTGTTGCTTAACATTGTGAGGAGCAGAGTTTCATGCGCTTGAATAGAATCGCATTGCTGGCGGCGAGCTGGCTGGTCATGGCATTGCTCGCGGGCTGTGGCGGACCACTTTCCTTCCTGACCGGCAAGGGCGCCGCGACACCCGGCCCCTCGCCAACCTTTTCGGCCGACGCGTTCGCGCAGAAGGACCTGACCAAGATCGCCCTGCAGGCCTCCGACCTGCCGCGCGGGTACGCGCTGGTCAGCCAGCTCACCACGCTGACCGATATGAAGCAGGTATTCTTGGCGAACATCGCGGTAGACAGCAACCTGCTGGCCGGATGCGATGTGGCCTACGCCCTTGGCAGCTCGGACGCGGGTCTCCAGCGCGCGTTCGACAACGCCATCTTTGTGTACCCGGACCAGGACCAGGCACGGCAGGCCTATCAGTCGCTCTCGACCAGCTTTGCCGCGGCCCGGCTTGACTTTCCGGCGCTTGGCTCGGAAAGCGTTGCCTCGCACCAGGAGGTGCCGGCGCTGGGCAATCCAAACGTGCTGACGTACAAAGAATCGGTCGTGTGGCGCCAGGACAGCGTGGTGGTTCTGCTTTACACGCAAGGGGGCGAGGCGGCCACGCAGCAGATGGGGACGCTGGCGCAGGCCATCCAGGGCCGCATCCTGGGCAACTAGCGCAGGTTGAGCTGTTTTTTCATGGGTTCGGGCTGTGCGCCACAGGCGCCGGCCCAAGGCGGGCGGGGTTCGCCATCGGCGCTTTCGGCCGGGGCAGCGCCTGGCGGATTCCGCCTCGGTAGTGAAGATACTCCCCCAAGAACTCAACCGCTACGACCACCAGCAGCCACCAGCCGGCCGAGGCCAGCAGGGTGATATTGGTCACCGGTTGCAAGATTATGCGATTGGCGGCCAGCCACGGGAGCCGCGCCGGAATCGGGCGCCCATCCAGCCAGTAATACAGCACATCCTCCATGCCCGAAAAGACGAGCATGGTCAGCGACAGCGGGAACGTGACCATGCGGTGGCCGCCGCCAAAGTAGAGCAAGGTGCCGAGCGCGGTGAAGCCGATCAGCGCCTGCATCCAGCCCCCTTGGTGAGGGTCGGTGGCCACATTTACCATCTCGTGCGCCGCGAAAATCCGCTGCCACAGCAGGATGTCCATCCGCGCAAAGGTCCCACTACTACGAATAAGGCCACGAAAAACTGAGCCATTGTCCAAACACCGGAAGACTTCATACCGCTGTCACCCTATCCCTGATTCGCCGCCGCGCCAGCCCAAAATCAGGCCCAGGCCACATTACCGCACTCAGATCCAGCCCAAAGTAATTCAGAATAATCCGCGGCACAGTCTGCTGCCAATCCGTCAGCAGCCAGGGCAGCCGTAGGCAGATTCCAAATCCGCGTCAGATGGGCTTATGAACAGCCTGCGGCAGCCAATGCCGGTGTGCCAGCGCTGACTGCTGTAGGCTGGCGCCTACAAGCGATTACATCGCGGACCGATGGCACTCAGGCGGCCCATGGGTGTACGGTCAGGTTTACGGCCCAACTGTGGTAACCAGTGTTGCTTGTGTGGGTTGTCATCGAGCCAGGATGCTGGCTGAGCTTATTTGGTCTGGCAAGATTGTGGCTGTTGGAGGTGTGGTGGGCTGCGCCCCGGCAGGAATAGGCAGGTGATATGAGAATGAAATTGTTGAAGAAAGGGAGCCGATCAAAACGCCAACGCGGATTGTGGATTGCGGCTGGCCTCACGGCGGGCGCGCTGGGCGCGGGTTTGCTGCTGCGGCAGATGAGGGCGCGGGCGCGCGCCGGCCGGGGCGCCGGAGAATCGGGCCCATCTGTCGTCATCCTGGGCGCGGGTTTCGCGGGGCTGGCGGCAGCCCGCCAGATGCAGCAGCGGCTGAACCGCCCGGCCCGGCTTCTGCTGATCGATCAGCAGAACTATCACCTCTTCACGCCCATGCTGTACCAGGTGGCGACGTGGGCGCTCGACCCGTATGCCATCGCCTTCCCGGTGCGGCGCTACGCTGGCCGGCACGGCCTCAACTTCCAGCGGGCTACGGTGACCGGCCTTGACCTGGCCGGGCGGCGGGTGCTGCTCGGCGAAGAGGCGGTGAGCTATGACTACCTGCTGATCGCGCTAGGCAGCACCACCAACTTCTACGGCAATGATTCAGCCCGCGAGCATGCCTTCCCGCTCAAGCGGCTGGAAGACGGCATCGCCATCCGCGGCCACATCATCGACATGCTGGAGCAGGCGGTGCTCACCGAGGACGCGGCTGAGCGGCGGCCGCTGCTGACTTTTGTGATCGTCGGCGGCGGCGCCACCGGGGTGGAATCGGCGGCCGCCCTGGCCGACTTTGTGCGGCGCGTGCTGCCGGCGGACTACCCCAGCCTGGACCCGGCCGAGGCGCGCGTGGTGCTGCTGGAGACGACCGACCAACTGCTGGCAGAGATGGGCGAGCACTTCAGCAGCATTGCCCTGCGCGATCTGCGCGATATGGGCGTGGATGTGCGGCTGAAGACCACCGCCAAACAGGTGCAGCCCTGGCTGATCCAGACCGATGACGGCCAGCAGCTATCGGCGCACACCATCATTTGGGCCGCGGGTGTGCGCGCGCCAGAGCTGGTGGCGGGGCTGCCGGGGCCGCATGTTAAAGATGGCCGCCTGAAGGTGGACGAGTGCCTGCGGGTACAGGGGCTGCCCAACGTGTACGCGGCCGGCGACAGCGCCAGCTTTATCAACCCGGCCAGCGGGCAGCCTCTGCCGCTGCTGGCACAGGTGGCCGAACAGGCCGGCCAGGCCGCGGGCGAGAACATCGCGCGCGCCGTGGCCGGCGAGGCCCCGCGGCCGTTTCACTTCCACTGGCGCGGCAACGCGGTGGCCCTGGGCCGCAGCCAGGGGATTCTAGAGATGGCCGGCCACGTGATAGATGGGTGGCTGGGTTGGCTGGCGTGGCGGGCAATCCACCTGGCCAAGATTGCCGGCCTGCGCGACAAGGCGGTGGTGCTGCTGGATTGGAGCGCCGGCTACCTGTATGACCTCGACACCGCCCGCCTGGCCGTCGAGCCAGACCGGGGCAACCCCGCAGAATCCCAGCCGGTGCCAGAGAATTCCAACGCTTAGCGGTGGGGACTAACCGGCCGGCGGCTTTGGCGTTATCGGACAAGTGGTTTGGAAAGGAGATCATGATGAGCAGCGAAGCAACCTGGAAACCGTACGAAGAAAAGGGTGATCTGAGCACGAAGGACAAGAACGATCTGCCGGAGAGCGTGTTCGCGTTTCCCAAGCAGCGCAAAGAGCCATTGACCAGCGCTCAGCACGTCAAGAACGCGTTGGCGCGCTTCGACCAGGTGAAGGACGTCTCGGACAGTGACCGGGACCAGGCCTTTGCCAACATCAAGAAAGCCGCCCGGCACTACGGCGTCGACGTGGCGGAGAGCGACTGGCACCAGCTCGGCGCCCACGCTCACACCAAGAACCCCGCGCACAGACGACAGCCGACGCGCGGCGGCTAGTTCGCGGCCGGCCCGCGGCCTGGGCGCTTGTAGACACACGCCCCCGGGCCACGGGCCGGCCCTTAGTAACGACCCAACGGGCGCAGTTGGCGCCCCTAGATTGAAGCTTATGACCCCAAAAACGAAGCTGAACGTTGACGAGAAGGCGTTGAGCAAGCTCAAACTGGTGGCGGTGGCCTACTCCTACGTTGACCGCGAGCAGTTTGCAACCGAGGCCGCCTACGAAGCTGAAAAGGAAGTCGAAGAGCGGGCCCAGCAGGTCATCCAGGCCATCAGCGACCTGAAGGTGGAGGTCAAGGCCTATCCCGCCGACGAGCATTTCCTGACAGATGTGTTGATCGACCGGCCAGACCTGGTGGTAAACCTGGTGGACACCCTGCGCGGCGTTGACCGGCTGTGCAGCGCCGTGCCAGGCGTGCTGGAATACGCGAATATCCCCTATACCGGCTGCCGGCTGACAGGCATGGTCGTCGGCAACAACCGGCACCTGTGCAAGGAGATGCTGGAGCATTACCACATTCCCACGCCGCGCTACAAGTTCATCAAAGACCTGCGCTCCAACACCGCGCCCGATTTCGAGCCGCCTTACATCGTCAAGCTGAACGAGGGCGGCGGCGGGATGGGCATCGACGATAAGGCCGTAAAGGAGACCGCGGCCGCCGCCCAAAAGAGGGTAGAGGCCCTGCACGACGAGTATGGCCTGCCGGTGCTGGTGGAGCAGTTCATTGATGGCCCGGAGTTGGCCGGCATCGTGTTCGACGACGGCGCCGCGCACCAGGTTTTTGTGGCGCAGAAGTGTTTCCGGCGCAAGCCGGATGGCAAGCACGATTTTACCAGCCAGCAGCCGAACGGCCAGCCGGCATCATACCGCTTCGAGCTGATGGAAGACGATAAGCTGTGCCAGACAGCCTCCGAGCTGTGCGCCAGGGCGTTCGACGCCCTGCGCTTCAGCGATTACGCCAAATTCGACATGCGGGTGGATGCGCGCGACAACACGCCCTACTTCATCGACGCCAACCCGAACACGGCCTTTGGCCCAGCCAAGGGCCTGCCGCTGACCGAGATCCTCAGCCTGTATGGGGTCGAATTCCCTGAGATTCTGGCCAGCCTGCTGAGCAAGCATGCCAGGTCCATCCGCCCCCCCAAGGAAGTTTAGCCGGCTGCGGCACATCGATCAGATCAGCGCCAGCCACTGCGGGCCAGCGGTGCTGCAGATGCTGCTAGAAAACGTCGGCGTGAGCTTCAGCCAGGAGGCCATCACTGCCGCCGCCGGCGCCATCGACACTATTGCCGAGTATGGGACGCGGGTAGACCAGCTGGCCAGGGCAGTGTGCGTGCTGGCGCCCGGCGCGCGGCTGTGGTGCAAAGAAATGGCCAGCCTGGACGACGTGGTGTATGTGCTGGATAAACAGAAATATCCGGTGGGAGTGGAATGGCAAGGCCAGGCCGGCGAGGACGATGAGCCGAGCGTGGGCGAGTATGGGCACTACAGCATCATCTCGCACGTGGACCTGGCCCGCGGCGAGCTGATCATCGTCGACCCGTACAAGGACTATTCTGAGCGCGACCGGATCTTAACGGTGCGCAGCTTCTTGAAGCGCTGGTGGGACGATAACGCCATCCAGGACCCACAGACCGGGGCGCTCCACTACAAGAAGGACGAGCGGCTCTTCTTCGTCGTCGCCCCGGCCGATGAGCCATTTCCGGCTGACCTGCACATGACCGCGCTCACGCCGGCCAGGCGAGGCGCTTGATCGAAGCTCCCGCGGATAGGCCTCAGCCTTCCTGCTCGATCAGGCGCAGCGCGGCACGCATATAGCCCATGGCATAGGCCATGCCGGCGTGCCAGGGGGCCGCACAGTTCATCGACGGCGTGTGGTCGGGGATCAGCACACCGTGGTAGTGGTTGCGGTGCAGGATGCGCAGGACGCGGATCATGTCCGTGTCGCCCTCGTCTATAAACACCTCGTAGTAGTCGGGCACCTTGCCGCGCACATTGCGAAAGTGCACGTAGGCAACCTTGTTCTGGGCCGAGTAGCGCTCGACAGTGTCGTACAGGTCACCCTCGGTCATCTCCATCAGCGTGCCCAGGCAAAATTCCGCCATGTTGTGCGGCGACGGCACCAGGTCAAACACCTTCTGATAGAGCGAAGGCTGGTAGACCAGGCGCGCTGTCCCGCGCAGCTCGGGCATGGGCGGGTCATCCGGGTGCAGAGCCATCACCACGCCCGCCTCCTCGGCCACGGGCATGATCTCGCGCAAGAAGTATTCGAACCGCTCCCAAAGCTCTTTCTGCGACACCGGCGGCAGCACGCCGGCCGGCGCCTGCGGGTCAACCACGGTGTTCCAGACCGTGCCAAGCGGGATGGGCGGCTGTGGCGGGTTGCGGAAGGCGACGGTCTTGGCTTCGCCGCGCGCCCAGGGGCCCTCTTCGCGCCCCCACACCCCGGCCAGCGAGAAGTTGTAGCCGAAGATGGGGATGCCAGCCCGGCCGACGTTGCGGATGAGGCGCTTGAGGTTCTCCATCTGGCGCTGCTTGCGCGGACCGTCGAGCAGGACGTCGCTCCAAAAGACCG
>Ga0209166_10002390_pt1 | contig 14386 bp, 13 predicted proteins | sample Coa_R1_3_FD_187151 | JGI IMG/M metagenome (GOLD analysis project Ga0209166, IMG submission 187151) | Surface soil microbial communities from Centralia Pennsylvania, which are recovering from an underground coalmine fire - Coalmine... | ecosystem: Environmental > Terrestrial > Soil >... | reverse complement strand
AACTTGGTAGGGCGCCGCTGCGCCCCGGCGTGGCAGGAATGGGCGTCCGCTGGCTATTGGTAGTTCCCCTTTTTGCGCTGCTGACTGCGTGCGGCGGCTCGGTTCACCATACCCTGCCGCCGGCGGCCCAGGCATCGCCGACGCCGGCAGCGGTGACAACGATTAGCTGGTCGTTCTGGGGCGATCCGCAGGAGCGCTCAATCAACGAGCGCATCGTCGGGCTGTTCGAGAAGGAACACCCCGAGATCCACGTCGAGACGCGCTGGGCCGCGTATGGCGACTACATCCTGCGCATCAAGCAGTGGGACGCGGAAGGCGATCCGCCGGACGTGGCCTTCCTTTCCGACGTGCCGCCCTACGCCGAGTCGGGCTACGCTGCCGACCTTTCGCCCCTGATCGCGGCCGATCACTATGACCTGAACGATTTCTATCCCCAGATCGTGGACGGCTTCCGCTACCGCGGCGACCTGTACGGCCTGCCGCGCGACAACGACACGAAGGTCATCTTCTACAACAAGGACCTGTTCGACGCCGCGCAACTGCCGTATCCGCAGGAGGGCTGGAGCTGGGACGATCTGCGCCGCGATGCAATTGCGCTGAGCACCGGCGGCGCCCAAGCGCGCTACGGCTTCGCCTTCGAGCCCGATACCTGGTGGAAGCTGTGGGTGTGGCAGAACGGCGGCGAGATTTACGATGGCCAGGCAGCGCCGAAGCGGCTGACACTCGACAGCCCGGCCGCGCTGGGTGCGTTGCAATACCTGCACGACCTGATCTACGTCGATCATGCCACGCCGCCGTACAGCGCGCTGACCTCTTCGGAGCAGATCGGCCAGCTTTTCGTCGCCGGCAGGCTGGCGATGGCCTTCGGCAACCACGCGCTGGTGCCGCTCTTTGCCGGCACGGCGGGGTTGCACTGGGCCGCGGCGCCGCTGCCACATGCGGCGCAGTCGGTCAACTACGCGGGCGGCGCCGGCTACGTGATCGCCGCCCGCTCGCGGCACCCGCAGCAGGCGTGGACCTTCCTCAAGTGGTTGCTCAGCACCAAGGGCGAGGCGGTGTTCACCGAGTCCGGCCTGATCGTGCCCAGCCGGCGTTCGGTGGGCAACAGCAACCTGTTTTTGCAGCAGGGCGTGCCCGCCGCCTCGCACGGCCTTTCGCCTGCCTCCGGCGACGGACCGGGCGGCCTCTCGCCCGAGGTTGGGCGGGTGTTCATCAGCGAAACCGAGCGCGGACGGAAGGACGCGCAGTTTCACGGCTACCTGGCGATCTTCGACGCCGTGAATGCCGGCGTAACGCCGATCTTTGCAGCCGGCGCCGACCCGCGTACCGTAATCAGCGGTCTGACCCCGCAGATTAACGCCATGCTGGGAGGGCGCTGATGCGCGGCGGTGGCCACCACGATGGGCATACCGTGCGCTGGCCGTTCGTGCCGACGTGGATCCACCGGCTGACGCTGGCGCAGCGCGTGCGCTGGATGTTCGGCGTGGGCGCGGCGGTGGTGATCATCGTCGGCCTGGCCGCGAGCATCATCATCCGCCTGACCACCGATGCGCTGAGCCAGGCCGTCGTCGTCGTGCGAGCCGACCAGCAGACGGTGGGCGCGATGAAGGACGCGCTCAGCACTGAGAACGCCGGCGTCCAGGGCTTTTTGATCACCGGCGATGCAACGTATCTGCAAAAGTTCGACAGCGGCCATGCGAACTTTACCGCCGCCGCCGCGCAGCTTGCCGGCGGCCAGAGCAGCGCCGCCGATCGGGACGCGGCGGCCGCCGTCAGCGGTCTGGAAAACGCGTTCCGCCAGATCGCCCAGCAGGAGATCGATCTCAGCCGCGCGGGCTTCCCCAGCGCCGCTGCCTTTCACTGGCAAACCGAAGGTCAGCAGTCGGAGGCGGCGCTGCGCTCGCGCCTGGACGACGTCGTCGCGGCCAAGCAACAGCAGTTGCAAAGCCTGCTGAACGGCGCCAACCGCCACGAGCTGAGCACGCGCTTCATCTTCGCGCCGATCGTCGGTTTCACCGCCGCGGCCGGCATCCTTTTCGCCTTCCTCGCCAGTCGCAGCGTCTCCGTGCGGATCGAGCGGCTGGACGAAGCGATCGAGCGCATCGAGGGCGGCGATTACAACGTGCAGATCGCTGAGCACCGCCACGACGAGCTGGGCCGGCTCGCCCGCTCAATTCAGAACATGGCGCGGGCGCTGGAGACAGAGACGCGGGAGCGCGATCAACTGCTCGCCGAGCGGGTGCGCGCCAACGAGCGCATCACCGCACTCTACGACGTCGCTCGCACCGTGAACCAGTCGCTCGATCCGGACGAGGTGCTGCGGCTGGCGCTCGCCCGCCTGCAGGCGCACACGCAGATGCGGGCCTGCGTGGCGCTGCTCCGCGACGAAGAGACCGGGCGGTTCAAGATCGTGCTGATGGAGGGTCTGGGCGAGGAAACCGCGGCCGAACTGTCGGGGCTGATGGAAGAAGAGGGGGCGCAGGAGTTCGCCGCCGGCGTGCTGCGACGTGATGGCCTGACGCCGATCGACCTCGACGCGCTGCCGATCGAGACGCAGCCGTTTCGACTGGCCGTCGCCGTGCCCCTGCGGGCGAAGGGCACCGACCTGGGCGTCCTCATCCTCGCCACGCCCAACGCCTCGACCGTCAGCGAAGACGAGGAGCAGCTCATCGAGGGGCTTGCCAAGCAGGTGGGTACGGCGCTCGAACACGCGCGGCTCTACAGCCAGAGCCGCCAGCTTGCCGTCACCGAGGAGCGCAACCGCCTGGCGCGCGACCTGCACGATTCCGTCACCCAGTCGCTGTTCAGCATGTCGATGATGGCGCAGGCGCTGCCCAGCCTGATCGAGCGCAACGCCGGCCGCGCCGCGGAACGCGCCACCCGCCTGAGCGATTTGGCGCGCGGCGCCCTGGCCGAGATGCGCATGCTGATCCTCGAGCTGCGCCCCGCCGCCCTGCGTGAGATGGGCCTGGTGGACGCGCTGGAGCGCTACGTGCCCGGCTTCAGCAGCCGCGAGGACATGGAGGCGACCTTCTGCGTGGAGGGCCTGCAGCGTCGCTTGCCGCACGATCAGGAGGACGCGCTCTTCCGCGTGGTGCAGGAAGCGCTGAGCAACGTGGCCCGCCACGCCCAGGCCAGCCGCGTTTCCGTGGTGCTGCAATTTGAGCCGCAGACCGCCAGCCTGGCCGTCACCGACGACGGCGTTGGCCTGCCGGAGCCGTTGCCCAGCGGCGGCTTCGGCATGATCTCGATGCGCGAGCGGTTGGAGCGGCTGGGCGGCACGCTCACGATCGAACCGGCCGACGATCACGGCTGCCGCCTGTTCGCCACGGTGCCGGTGCCGACGGCGACGACCTCGATCAGCGTGTAAACCATCCTGTCGCCGCGTTGGCCCGATCACAGTCGCCCGCACGTTCTCAGGGCATGCGTGACGGCGACGCGCGCTGGTGTACCTGTGGATGGGTACACTGAAGCTGCCGGTGGCGCCTGCGTGCGCCGAAGCCATGGACAGCGGGTGGGGGTGGCGGCATGTGGCGGCTGGCGGGTCGGGCGGGTCGAATCAAGCGATTCCTGCTGGGGCGGCCCGGTGCAACGCGGGCGGCGCGGGCCTACCGTGCAGCGGCGGCGGTATGCCTGATCGCGGCGCTGGGGCTGCTGGCGTTCAGCGCCTACAGCGTCGCCAACCAGGGGCCGACGCAGAAGAAGCTGGCGCGCGGGGTCGTTTTCGATCAGCCGCTGCTGGCCGCGGCCGCGACATCCGAGCCAACCGCGCCGCCCAGCCCCTCGCCGGCCTCTGCCACCGGAACGCCCACGGCATCGCCCTCTGCCACGCCGTCGTCGCCGCCCACCAGCGCCCCGGAGCCGCCATCGCCGACGCCGGCGCCGAGCCAGGCGGGCATCGTGCGGCTGAAGATCGCCGCGATCAACGTTGACGCTCCGATCAGCGTGAAGGGCGTGGACGGCCGCGGCGTGATGGAAGATCCGAACAGCTGGAACGACGTGGTCTGGTACAACTTCAGCGGCCGGCCCGGCTTTGGCAGCGGCAACAACGCCGTGTTCGCCGGGCATGTGGACTACATTCGCCACGGGCCCGCGGTCTTCTGGGATCTCAGCAAGCTCAAGCCCGGCGATGCGGTGGATGTGGTGCTCGGCGACGGCACCGATTACACCTACCGCGTCACCTCGATGGCGGTGTACGGTGCGAATGACGCCCCGGTCGACGCGATCATCGGCCCGACCTCGACCGAGTCGGTCACGCTGATCACCTGCAACGGCACCTTCGCGGCCGGGGAGTACAACAACCGGCTGGTCGTGCGCGCGGAGCGGCTGAGCAACGCGCCGCTGCCGGACCAGGTGACTCCGAGGGGATAGCGCGTGGATATCGGAGGAACCGTCGCCGTCGTGACCGGCGCCGCATCGGGCATCGGCCGCGCGATGGCGCTGGCCCTGGCGCACGAAGGCGCCAGGGCCGTGGTGATCGCGGATCTGGACGAAACGGGCGGTGAAGAGAGCGCGGCGCAGGTGCGCGCCGCCGGCGCCAAGGCCGCCTTTGTGCGTGTGGATGTGACCGATGCCGCCGCGGTGCGCGCTTTGCTGGACGAGGCGCAGATGCAGTTCACACGGCTGGACGTGCTCTGCAACAACGCCGGCGTGGGCGAGCCGGCGGCCGGCCTCTTCGACGAGGCGGGCGACCTCGACGCATTCGAGCGCGTGGTGGCGATCAACCTCACGGCGGTGATGCGCGGCACGCAGCTCGGCGTAATCAAGATGCGCGAGCTGGGCCGCGGCGGCGTGATCGTCAACACCGCCTCGATGGGCGGGCTGCGGCCCATGCCGACCTCGCCGGTCTACGCGGCGACGAAGGCGGGCGTGATCAACTTCTGCCGCTCACTGAAATACTTGTACGAAGAGGCCAACATCCGCGTCAACGCCATTTGCCCGAGCTTCGTAGATACGCCGCTCGTGCAACGAGAAGGCCCGGAGCGCCTCGCAGCGCTCAGCGGCGGCTTGCCCATGCTCAAGCCGGAGCTGGTGGCGCAGGGGCTGATCGAGCTCGTCACCGACGACTCGCGCGCCGGCGCCGTGATGCGTGTCACCAGCCAGAAGGGCATCGACTACGCCCGCGAGATACTTCCTTAGGGAACAGGGAACAGGGAACAGGGAACAGGGAACAGGGGTTCGGCGGCGGAGTCTCGGCACTTTGGCGGGCGATGCCCGGGCTTCTGCCCGTCGCGCACGCGCGACGTAACGAGCCGCGTGAACGGCTGGTCGGTTTCCTACGATAGAGAGGTGACGAGGCGAGCTTACCTGCTCGTTGCCGCGGCGGCGATGGCGCTGATCGGTGGCGCGGCGCGGCCCGATCGGCCGCTGGCCAGCGCCCTCAGCGTGACCTATCCGGCTGGCTGGAACCTGGTCGGCGGTCCGGCGGGCACGACGTTGACCGGCGCCTCCGGCAAGCTCTACACCTTCGGCTTCCGCGACAAGCAGTACGAATCGCTCGCCTCAGACACGCCGTTGACCGGAGGCCTGGGCTACTGGGCCTATTTCCCCAGCGGCGGCAGCGCCACGCTGGGCGAAAGCGGGCCGTGCGTGATCGCCGTGCCGATCGGCGCCGGCGAGTGGGTGATGGTCGGCCATCCCTGGGCCACGGGCACGGCCACGGTGCGCGGCGCCGAGCGCGTGCTGAAGTACCAGCCCGGCAGCGGCTACGTCGCCGGCGTCACGCTGCGTCCGGGCGAGGCGGCCTGGGCCTACTCGCACGTGGCGACGAGCGCGGCGGTGGTGGTGGACGATTGCCCCACGATCAACTCGGTGCCGCCCTCGCCGCCCGTGCAGCCCTGATGCGCACGCCGGCGCGACCGGGGGAGAGACGCCAGCGCCCCCGGCCGGTGAGACAGCCGGAGGCGCTGAGCGATGTCGCGGCGCCAAGCCGCTGCTACGTGGTCGGGTAGACGAACTCGCCGCCGGCCGCGCCCTGGTTGCTGGCCTGGCGCCTGGTCTTCACGCCCTTCGTGTCCCAGAAGATCTCGGCGATCTGCTGGCAGGCGGCCAGCAGTTGCTGCGAGGCGTCCATGTTGACGGCCTGCTTCACGGTCGAGGTCAGCTTGGTCGCCTTCCAGAAGGTGTCGTGCAGGTTGGGGTGCTTCTCCACGTGCTCCGGCTTGAAGTAGTCGCTCCAGAGAATCACCAGCTCGTGCTCGCAGATCTTGGCGTGCTCTTCCTTCACCGCCGTGTAGCGCGAGACCTGCATGCCGTAGGTGTCCATCGCCGCCTTGTCGCCGCCGGCGGGCGCGGGCAGCGCCTCGATCAGCTGCACCATGCGCACGACGGTGAGCGCCGCCACCTGGGCCATGTGCGGATCGTAGATGCCGCAGGGAATGTCACAATGGGCGTGGGCCTCGCGCGGCGCCCGCACGCGGTCTGCCAACCGCAGGGCTCGATCCAGGACAGACATGGGTTCGCTCCTTCTCTCCAGTGTGCCGGCGCTGGCGGCCGGCGCTGACTCCGCACTCACGTCGCATGAGCGCGGCGATAGCCATGAGCTGCGGGATCGACGGCCATGAAGGGCGGTGCGCTGCGCGTCAGCCGGCGTCTGGACGGGTTACGCCGGACCGTTCGCGTGGCTCTGCACCTCCTCGGGGGCGTGCGCGTTGCCGTCGTCGGTCAGAGTATGCACCCCACGCTGCGCGACGGCGACCGGCTGCTGGTGAGCCGAATGGCCTACCGGCGGCGGCGGCCACGGCGCGGGGAGATCGTGCTGCTGCGGGCCGGGGCGGGCGGCGCCCGCAACCCCGAGTCTATCAAACGGATCGTTGGCCTGCCACACGAACGGGTGCAGGTAGTTGCCGGAGAAGTACACCTCGACGGCCGCTCGCTGCCAGAGCCGTACCTGGCCCGGCCTGCGAGCGAAGCCGAACGCGCGATGCGGGCCGCGGCGCTCGCGCTCAGGCCGCCGTGCGAGTGGCGGCTCGGCGCAGACGAGTACATCGTCCTGGGCGACAACCGCGCCCGCAGCACCGACAGCCGTGCCTTCGGCCCGCTGCGCCGCCGTGACATTGTAGGGAGAGCCTGGTATCGCTACGCGCCGCGCGGGCGTGCGGGGCGGCCGGGTTAGATGCCTCAAAACAGCGCGGGGTTCGACCAGTTCGATGCGCCAGAGCGCCGGTCAGAAGTCATGAATTGTCTACATCGCCGGCTCCGGGTAAGGCAGGCGGCAGAGGTGCAAGCCGCAAGCGTTGCTCATCGAGCACGACAAACGTGCCGGACCAATCTGGAGAGCTTTCGAAAGCCGAAACTACCAGGTCAGCCATGTTGTTCCAATTCAGATCCGCTGCCAGCCGAACAAGAATCACGCCAATCGGGGGAGGCAGCCGATCACGAAAGATGAGAGCGCCAAAATCTTGATCGAAGGTCAACAGGTAGCGCTGCGTCGCCCTTGCACGGAAGAGGAGATCCCGATCGGCGCTCCCGCGGGCATCTTCGTAGATCCATTCAACATCGTGCCCGGCGGCGCGCAGTGCGAACACGACGGGGCCGGGAACATTTTCATCGGCCAAGAGCTGCACGGTCAGGCTGGGCGCCGGTAGCCGTAGACGCGTTCGGCGTGCACCGCATCGCGCCCGTAGGCGATGCAGGCGCGGATGTCGTCTTCCGTCAAGCCTGGCCAGGCGGCAACGATCTCCGCCGCCTTCTTGCCGCCGGCCAGCAGATCGAGCATGTATTCAACGCTCAGCCGGGTACCGCGGATGACCGGCTTCCCGCCCATCACATCGGGATGAAGACTGATCCGCTCGCGCCAATCCACGAATCGCCTCTCCCCCGAATGTAGCCTGTACAGCATTACACGCCCCGGCTCGACCAGCGTCGAGCCGGGGCGACGTTATTCCGCGCGCGGGATGTGCGTTTACCGAGCCGCGGCCGCGGCTGCCCGCGTGCCGCTCTTGACGGCGTCTTCGTCGAGAATGAGGACGCTTCTGGCGACCTCGCCGGCCTTCATCGCCCGCATCGCCTCGTTCACGTCGTCCAGCTTCCCCCGCCGCGTGATCATCTCATCGAGCTTCAGCCGCCCCTGCCGGTAGAACTCGATGTACTGCGGCATGTGAATCCGGAACTTGTTCGAACCCATGCTGCTGCCCTGGATCTTCTTCTCGCGCAGGAAGGACGGCCCGTCCAGCTCCACCTTCTGCCCCACGGGGATCATGCCGATGATCGTGGCTACCCCGCCGTTCTTGAGGCACTCGAAGCACTGCTCCGCCGCCTGCTTCAGGCCGATCGCCTCGAAGGCGTAGTCCACGCCGCCGCCGGTCAGCTCGCGGATCGCCTTCACCGCATCGGTCGAGCTGGCGTCCACGCCGTGGGTGGCGCCCAGCTCCTTGGCGGTGGCCAGCTTGTGCTCGTGCACATCCACGGCGATGATCATGCGGGCGCCGGCGATGCGGGCGCCTTGGATGGCGGAGAGGCCGACACCGCCGGTGCCGAACACGGCCACGGTCGAGCCCGGTGCCACCTGCGCCGTGTTGAGCGCGGCGCCCACGCCGGTGGTGACGCCGCAGCCGATCAGGGCGGCGGCGTCCAGCGGCATCGCGTCATCGATCTTCACCACGGCGTTCTCGTGCAAAAGCATCTTCTCGGCGTAGCTGCTGAGATTGGCGAACTGCTGCACCGGGTTGCCGTTCCAGGTGTACTTGGGCGGGTCGTCGCGCTTGCGCATCACGGCCGTGCGCGTGCAGAGATGCTGCTTGCCGGCCAGGCAGAAATCGCACTGACCGCAGAAGACGGAGAGGCAGGCGATCACATGGTCGCCCGGCTTGACGTAGTCGACGAGTTCGCCGACTTCCTCCACAATGCCCGCAGCCTCATGGCCCAGGATCGCCGGCGTCTGCATCGTGTAGTAGCCATCGACGAAGTGCAGGTCGCTATGGCAGACGCCGCTCGCCGCGGTGCGCACGATGATCTCATGCGCCAGCGGCTTGTCGTACTGAATTTGCTCTATCGTCAGCGACTGCTGGGGGCCGTGGAACACCGCCGCCCGCATCGTGCGCTCTGGCATGACCCTCTTCCTCCTGCCTGTCTCGAAGTTTCCGCCCTACTTCTGCGCCGCTACTCTTGAAGGAACGACAGGACCGCTTCGGCGGTTTGCTCGGGCTGCTCGGTCTGCGGCAGATGCCCCGCGTCCTTGATCAGTTCGAGCCGGGCGCCCTTGATTTCCGCCTGGAAGTCCTTGCCGTACCGCGGCGGCACAAGCTTATCACTCTCGCCCCAGATGAGAAGCGTCGGCGCCGAGATGCGGTGCAGCCGCTTGCTGAGGCCGCGGTTGGGAATCGGCCAGAGGTACTTCGCCGCCGTGGCCAGCGACTTCGCCCGCTCGAGCATGAAGGCGATGAACGCCTCGTTCTCCTCCGGCGGCTTCGAGGCGACCTGCGCCGTGGGCGATTGCGGGTCGTGGTAGAGCGCTTCGCCCAGCTCGCGCGGCATCATCGCAAAGAAGTCGGCCACGGGATACGCGGCGTTCCACAAGCCGAACGAATCCAGCAGCACCAGCTTCGAGAAGCGCTCCGGCTGCACCGCCGCCAGCTCGGCCGCGAACATGCCGCCGAGCGAATGGCCCACGATCGGCAGGCCGCGCAGCCCCTCGGCGTCGAGAAAGTCGAGGTAGTAGTAGATCAGGTCGGGCAGATCGAGCAGGTGCTCGGAGCCGGTCGAGCCGCCGTAGCCGGGGTGGCGCGGCGCGATCACGCGGCGCTTTTCGCCGAGCTTGTCGAGAAAGCGATCGGCCTCCAGGCCGAAGGTGCCGTGCAGGAAGAGCAGCGGCTCGCCCTTGCCCTCCTCTAAAACATCGGTCTTGAAGCGGCCGCCCGCGACCGAGACGTTGCGTTCAGTCATTGTCCTTGTCTCCCATCTGCTGCTGTGTAGCCGCCGCGTTCGGCCCTCACCCCCGTCCCCCTCTCCCAATCCTGGGCGAGGGGCGATCCTTGGGTGCTTGATCGGAGCCCTGCCGGGTTAACCGTACCGACCACGGAACGCTCATGGCAGGATCGTCTCCTTCCCTCCAGGATTGGGGGAAGGAGACAGGAGAGGATGAGGGCCGATGGGCCGAGCGCGACCGTGATCGGTGCGTTAGTCGCCGGCGGGGGCGCCGGCCGGCTGGCGACCGCCGCTGCGCTGGCCGCCGTTGACCGCGGCGGGCTGCTGGAAGCGCAGCGGACCGGGCATCTGCGGCGCGGCGATCGGGTGGATCCACCACTTGTCTTCCCACTGGCCATCCCAGATGCCGCGCAGGTTCGGCAACACCTTCGTCGCGGTGGTCCTGATGTTATCCATCGCCAGCTCGTGCGGAATCGAGCCGAACTGGCTGAGGATCATCAAGTGGCCGATGTGCAGGTCTTTGATCACCTGCTCGAGCTGTTCGGTCACCTGCTTCGGCGTGCCGGCGACGATGTTGCCCGCCTCCAGCAACTGCTTCCACGACATCTTCGGCGGACGCTCGCCGAACTGGGTGGTTTGCGAGAGCAGGCCGGCCTTGATCGTGTCGATGGTGCGGTAGCCCGGCGCGTCGGCGAAGCCCGGATAGACGTGCAGCATCTTGTTGTAAAAGTATTCGCCGTGCGGGCCGAACTTGTCCGCGACCTCGCTCTCCGTTTCGCCCACGGCCACGAGCTGGAGGAAGCCGCCCTGGTAGGGGTTCTTCTCCACGCCCAGCTCGTCGGCCTTCTTCCAGAAGCCGTCCATCACCATCTTGCCGCGCTTGAAGCCGGCATACGACAGATAGGCGTAGAGGTAGCCCTTCTGCAGCGACCAGCCCCAGGTCTCGATCGAGCCGCCGCCGGGAATCCAGATCGGTGGGTGCGGCTTCTGCAGCGGCCGCGGCCAGAGGTTGACGTAGCGCAGCTGCGTGTACTTGCCGTCGAAGCTGAAGATCTCGGGGTTCGTCCAGGCCTTGAGAATCAGCTCTTCCGCTTCGTAGTACTTATCGCGGAAGGTCGCCGGGTTGGCGCCGTAGGCGAAGTTCACGTCCATGCTGGAGCCGACCGGGAAGCCGGCAACCAGCCGCCCGCCGCTGATGCAGTCGAGCATGGCGAACTCTTCCGCCACGCGGATTGGCGGATTGTACAGCGCGATCGAGTTGCCGAGCACGATGATCGCGGTGTCACGCGTGCGGCGGGCCAGCGTGGCGGCCATGATGTTGGGCGAGGGCATGAAGCCGTAGGCGTTCTGGTGATGCTCGTTCACGCAGACGCCGTCGAAGCCGGAGACCGCCGCCAGCTCCAGCTCGTCCAGCGTGTCGTTGTACATCTGGTGGACCTTGAGCGGGTCCATCAGGTGGCTGGGCACGTCCACCCAGACGCTGCGGTAACGCTCGTCGAAGTCCTGCGGTAGCTCGCGGTAGGGCATCAGGTGGAACATCTCGAGCTTCACGGTGGTCTGTCCTCTCTGCTTACGGCTGGCGACGCGGCCGGCGCCCGCAGCGTATCCGGGTTGCCGCCGGTGCATGGCGCCGCGGCGATCGGCGCGGCTCGTTACCCCAACTTTGAACATGAAGGGCTGTTCGTGTCAACGTGCGCCTGCGGATTGCGTACATCGCGGCGCGATTCGTTGCGGAATCGGCCACACATTGACGCGGGCGCACCGATTGCACAGAATGGCGAACAACGGAGGCCGCCGGCTGCCCCGGCTTTGCGGCCCTCGCGCGGTTTTAGGGAGGCGACGGTGACGACTACCGCTCCTACCAACGCTGCCCACACACCCCACTCCGATGAATTCATCGAGGTCGCCGGGCTGAAGCTGCACGTCCTGCGCGGCGGCAGCGGCAAGCCGGCGCTGGTCCTGCATCACGACCTGGGCAACAACGGCTGGACCGAGTTTTACCGGGCGCTGGCCGGCTCGAGCGCGGTGGTCGTGCCGGAGCATCCCGGCTACGGCCAATCCGAGCGGCCGCAGTGGATGCGCAGCGTGCGCGACATGGCCGCCGTGCACCAGTGGGCGATCCAGGCGCTCGGTCTGAAGGATGTTTCGCTTGTCGGGCTTGGCTTCGGCGGCTGGATCGCAGCCGAAATGGCCTCGCAGGCGCCGGCCGACTTCCGCCGGCTGGTGCTGGTCGGGGCGATGGGCATCCAGCCGCGCGAGGGCGAGATTCTCGACCAGGCGCTCTACAACCACATCGCCTACGTGCGCGCCGGTCTGCACGATCAATCGCTCTTCGAAACGCTGTTCGGCGCCGATCCGGAGACCGACCAGCTCGAAGCGTGGGAGATCCACCGCGACATGACCTTCCGCATCGCCTGGAAGCCGTACATGTTCAACCCGTCGCTGCCGCACCTGCTCGGCGGCGTGCAGGCGCCGGCGCTGCTCGTCTGGGGCGACGACGACCAGGTTGTGCCGCGCGAGTGCGCCGATCTGTACGCCGCTGCCCTGCCGAGGGCCCGCATCGAGATCGTGCCCGACTGCGGCCACCTGGTCGATCTGGAGCAACCGCAGGCGCTGGCGAAGCTGGTGAACGACTTCCTTGCCTGAGGCGAGTGCTGAAGCAGCGTGAGCCCGCCGCGCCGTTAGGCGCCACCGGGCGCAGCCCGAGCGGGGTGGGCGGAGGGGCGGCAGCCCCGTCCGCAAGACCGCCGGAGGCCTCGAAAGAGACATAGCGATGCACCTGATGTATTTCACCGAGCAGCCGATGTCCACGTATTCGGAGGACGCTGGACGCGAGTTCGGCGCCACGGCGTTAATGTTCTCCAACCGCCATTTCAACGCTGAAGATGGCAGCCGGCTCTACAACGAGCGCATCGAGGAGTACCAGTACGCCGAGGAGATGGGCGTCGACGGCATCATGCTGAACGAGCACCACAACGCGCCGTTCTGCATGCAGGCCAAGACCAACATCTTCTGCTCGATCCTCGCCGCCGTGACCAAGCGCGTGAAGATCGTGCCGCTCGGCAACCCGCTGCCGCTGGCCGAGAACCCGGTGCGGCTGGCGGAAGAGCTGGCGATGATCGACATGATCTCGAAGGGCCGGCTGGTATCGGGCTTCGTGCGCGGCGGCGGGCAGGAGCAGCTCGCCACCGGCGTCAACCCGGCGTACAATCGCGAGCGCTTCGAAGAGGCGCACGACCTGATCGTCAAGGCCTGGACGACGCCCGGCCCCTTCCGCTGGGAGGGCAACCACTATCACCACCGCGTCGTCAATCCCTGGGCCGTGCCGCTGCAACAGCCGCACCCGCGCATCTGGATTCCGGGCGTAATCAGCAAGGAGACGGTGATCTGGGCGGCGGAGCACCGCTACCCCTACGTCTGCCTGAACACGACGATCGAGGGTACGCAGAAGATCTGGGCGCTCTACGACGAGGCGGCGCGCCGCGTCGGCTACCAGTCCGGGCCGGAAAACCGCGGCTACCTGCTGCGTGTGCACGTAGCCGACTCGCATGAGAAGGCGGAGCGCAACGGCCGTGAGTTCCTCTGGATGTCCGGCGAGTTCACGGGCCTGGCGCACCCGGTCTGGAGCAACCCGGCCGGCTACGGCTCGCCCAACAACCGCCGCGCCTTCGTGGAAGTGGCCGCGGGGCGCAAGCTGAACCCGCGCGCCGCGCCCTACGAGGTGCAGCGCCAGAACCTCTCGATCATCGCCGGCACGCCGGACGAGGTGATCCGCGATCTGCGCACGATCATGGAGGCGACGCGGCCGGGCATTTTCGCCTTCTGGGGAAACGACGGCCACGTCAGCCACGAGGACTCGATGTCCTGCATCCGCCTGATCGGCCAGGAAGTGATGCCGGCCGTGCGCGAAATCGGCAAGGAGCTGGGCCTCAACAGCCCGTGGGAGGCCGCCGCGCCCGTCTCACTCGCCTACTCCCACGACCTGCAGCCGATGGCCGCCGCGGACTGACGCCTGGACTTCGCTGGTCGGTGCTGAACTCGTGGTTCGTTGCCTGCTCCATCACTTGTTCGTGATGGGAACGGTCATGCCTGCCTTCGCCGCGTTGGTTTCCGAGCCGTAGCAGCGCACGGCCTGTGTTTGCGCATAGCGAGCCGTCCACGGGCCGTACGCGAAGCCGTCAGCGGTCACTTTGATCGGATGATCTCCCGGGCATTCCCAGGGGTGCGTGGGCGGCACAGCAACGGCTGGCCGCGGCGTGGGAGCCGCGCCATACCGCCCCGCTCCAGTGCAGCCGAGGCCGAGAATTGTCATGGCAGCGAGTGCAGCGCGAGTGGCCATCGCACCCTCCGGGGCTGGACACCGGCCAGTCTCTATGGCTGACGATACTCCTTCAACCGATGCGTCAGGCGGGGTGTGCCCAGAAGTTGTGGAAGCACGGTGCAGGGATGAGACGGAGGCGAGGCGTGGCGATGCAGTAGGGTAACGAGGAAAACAGAGCGACCGACCGTAGTGAGGACGGTC
>Ga0209166_10002387_pt1 | contig 14398 bp, 11 predicted proteins | sample Coa_R1_3_FD_187151 | JGI IMG/M metagenome (GOLD analysis project Ga0209166, IMG submission 187151) | Surface soil microbial communities from Centralia Pennsylvania, which are recovering from an underground coalmine fire - Coalmine... | ecosystem: Environmental > Terrestrial > Soil >... | reverse complement strand
GGCGGTCACGTGCAGCTCGAAGGTCGCTGTCGATCCGGCGTTGAGCGGTGGGAAGCTGAAGCTGCGCAGGCCGGCGTCGTCGGTTCGATCGTCCGACACGGCCGGGGCAGTACCGATGATGCGATAATCCTCGAACCAGCTCGCGGGCACGCCGAGCAGGACGCGCTGGCTGGGCGCGGCGCCGTGATTGGTCACCGTGACCGCGACGCGGGCGTGGGCGTCAGGTTCCGGCGGGTCGATGAAGCGAAAGTCGCTCGCATCCAGCGAGAGATCTTCGGCGGCGGCAAACACGACGGCGGTCGGGGCAGCCATCGGTTGGGGTACCGGCACGCTGGCCGACAGGACGCCCTGAGTCGGGAGCGGTTCGATGGGCGCACTGGTCGGCGCCGGGCCGGGGGTTACGGTGGGCAGCCACACCGGCGTCGGCTCGATGGCCTGGCGCGCCAGCGCCGCGGCCTGCGGCGACGCGTTCCATGTCTGGCTGGTCGACCACGCGTCGAGGTACGCCCAGCCAGCTATCGCGACGCCGGCTACGCCGAGCAGGATCAGGCCGGCGCCGGCGAGTCGGCGCCCCCAGTCAGCTGGATCGCTTGCGTCGGAAGAGGAGCGTTCCGCCACCGATTGCCGCCAGTCCACCTGCCAGGGCGGGAACGGCCAACTCCATCGGGAAGCCGCCGGCCCTCGGCGTGGTCGTGGCGGTGGTGGTGGTCGTGGTCTTGCTGGGCACGAACGGTGTCGGGGTCAGGAAGCGGAACGGCGTCGGCGTTGGCACCTGAGCGACGATCTGTGGCGCGGCGAACGTCTCGGGACCGGCGGCCAGGGCAACCGCGACCTGAATGGCGAACAGGATCGCCAGCGTCATTCCCGCCCCGACCAACCAGCGGCCGGCTGTCAATTGCTTGAAGGGCATAGTTCCTCTCTGTGGGGGGCTCGTACTGCCATTCTACGCTCGCGGACAGACTCCCGGAAGCGTACTTCTCAATACGACCCGATCACGTGTTGTGGGCGTTGGGCACGTTCCAGCACGGAGTGCCGAGACAGTTCGGTCGTCGGACCAGACGGGGCGCCGCGTGCGAGTGTCAGGAGGCAATCACGACGGACTTTTGCTCGGTGTAGTGGTCGAGCACTTCGGTGCCGTGCTCTTTGCCATAGCCGCTGTGCTTGGTGCCGCCGAAGGGGAGCTCGTCGTGGGCGATCTGGACCGCGTTGACCCAGGTGTAGCCGGCTTCGAGCTCGTCGATGGCGCGTTGGGCTTTGTTCATGTCGCGGGTAAAGATGCTCGAGCCGAGGCCAAATTCACTGTCGTTGGCTCGGTCGAGCGCTTCGTCGAGGTCCTTGACGCGCATGATCGGCAGCAGCGGGCCGAACGTTTCCTCGGTCCACACGCGGGCTCCCTCAGGCACGTCGACGACGACGGTCGGCTCGAAAAAGTAACCGCGGCTGAATTGCTCGCCGGCTGGGCGCTGGCCGCCCGCGACGACTTTGCCGCCCCGCTCGACCGCGTCGGCCAGCTGGGATTCGATCTCGGCACGCTGTTTCTCAGTGTGCAGGGGACCCATCTGCGCCGACGCATCGGCGCCACTGCCCAACTTCAACCGTTTGGCCCGCGCCGAGATTTTCAAAATGAACTCGTCGGCGACGCTCTCGAAGACGTAGACACGCTTCACGGCCAGACAAGCCTGGCCGGCATTGAAAAAACGTCCGATGGCCACCGTGCGCGCCGCCAGGTCGAGGTCCGCGTCGTCACACACGATGGCGGCATCCGAGCCACCCAGCTCCAGGGTGACGTGCTTGAGCTCCTCGGCAGCGCTCCTGGCGACGTGGATACCCGTGCCCGTTTCGCCGGTGAACCCGATTTTGCGCACGAGCGGATGGCGGATGATCTCCTCGCCGACCACGCTCCCCGGGCCGGTGACGACGTTCAACACACCGGGCGGCAGACCGCCAGCGTGCATCAACTCGGCGAGGCGGAGGGTGGCCAGCGGCGTGGTGCTGGCCGGTTTGACGACGACGGTGTTGCCGACCGCCATGGCCGGCGCAATCTTGTTGGCCATCAGCGTGAGCGGAAAGTTCCAGGGAATGATCGCGCCGACAACGCCGATCGGACGTCTGACGACCAGGCCCATCGCCTTCTGGGACGGCAGCGGCACGTGCCGGCCCGACGGCGCGCCCGAACCCACGAGGCCAGCGTAGATCTCGATGTTGTCGGCGAACCGCTCGGCCTCGATCTTCGAATCGCGGATGGGTTTGCCCTGCTCGCAGGTGAGCAACTGCGCCACTTCGTCGAGCCGTTCGCGGACATACGTCGAGGCGCGCATCAGGATCTGGGCGCGCTGGTGGGCGGGCGTCTTGCTCCACGTGGGGAACGCCGCCGCGGCGACCTCGATCGCGCGACGCGTATCGTCGGCGTCGGCTTTCGGCACGCTGTCGACCAGCTCACCCGTGGCGGGATTGCGGACTTCCATCGTCGCGCCGCTGGCGGCGTCGACGCGCTCGCCATTGATGAACATCTGGGCCATGTGCACTGATGGTACCGTCAGGCATATGTCCGAGACGGCCGCTGGGCGGTGAAGGGCGCTCAGGACCCGAGGATGCGGCGGGCTTTGTCAATCACGTCCACGGTGATGGCGAGCTCAGCTTTGCCCTGGTGGCGACGCAGGGTGATCAACCCGGTGATATTGACACCGGCATCGGCCAGGCGGTTGGTCAACTGGGCCAGGGCACCGGGCCGGTCCTCGACGCTGGTGTTGATCACGTCGCCTTCGACGAACTTGTAGCGGGCTTTGCGCAGGATTTCAGCCGCCGCGGCGTCGTCGTGCGTCGTGAGCACCGCGCACCCGTAGTTGCCGACCGCGCCAGCGCTGAGATCGCGGATGTCGATCCCGTCCTCGCCCAGGCGACCCGCGAGCCGCGCCAGAGCGCCAGGCTCGTTCTTGAGCCGTACCGTGAACTGTTTGGCCATCGCGTCGTGCCGGATCGAGCGCGTTTATTGTGTCTTACGCGGGTCCAGCGCGTCACGCAGGCCGTCGCCGATGTAGTTGATCGACAGGACGGTCAGAAAGATCATCAGCCCGGGGAAGATGGCCCAGTGAGGTGCCAGGTCCAGGAAGTTCTGCGCGTCGTAGAGCAGGCGTCCCCAGGTGGGGACGTCTGGCGGGAAGCCCAGCCCGAGGAACGACAGCGCCGATTCGGTGATGATGGCCTGGCCAATGCCGACCGTCGCCGCCACGATCACCGCGCTGAGCGTATTCGGCAAGATGTGCACCGCCATGAGCCGTCGGTTGCTGGCGCCGACGCAGCGGGCGGCTTCGACAAACTCCTTCTGCTTGAGCGACAAGAAGCCCGCGCGGACGAGTCGCGCTAACGGCATCCAGTTGAGGACGCCAATCACGCCGACGATCAGCAGGAAAACACCGACCTCGGGTCCAAAGACGCGTCTGAGCGGATCACGGAACAGGTACGTGACCATCAACAGCAACGGCAACTGCGGGAGCGCCAGGAAGAGGTCCGTCAGGCGCATGAGCAAGCTATCGACCCGCCCGCCGAAAAAGCCGGACACCGCGCCGACGGTAGTGCCGAGTGTGATAGCGATAATGACCGCGACGACGCCGACCGCCATTGACACGCGCCCGCCCAGCAGCGCCCGGGCGAAGATATCGCGACCGAGATCGTCTGTCCCAAACGGGTGCTGCAGCGACGGGGCTTGCAGACCGGCGCCGTAGTCGATCGACTCACCCGACGTATGCCAGAGGAGTGGGCCGATCAGCGTCGACAGCAACAACAGCGCAAATACCACCACGCCCGCCATCGCCAGGTGGTGACGCTGGAACTGACGCCAGGCGTCGGACCACAGCGACCGGGCGGGACGGCGGAGCGCCCGCTCGGTGAGGGTCGGAAGCCGTACGAGGTCCTGCGCGGTGACGGTGGTCGTCGTCATCAGCTGCTTACGCCTTCTTTAGTCATAACGGATCCGCGGGTCGAGTACCCCGTACATCACGTCGGCAACGACGTTGAACACGACCACCAGGAAGGAGAACGTGAAAGTGATGGCCATGATGACCGGGATGTCGTTGTTCTGGATCGAGGTGATCAGCAGCGCTCCGATACCTGGGACGCGAAAGATCTGCTCCGTGATCAATGCGCCCGAAAAGACCGTCGGCGCACTGAGCGCGATCAGCGTGACCACCGGGATCAAGCTGTTGCGGACCACGTGCCGATTGATGACATTGGTCTCAGCCAGACCTTTGGCGCGCGCAGTGCGGACATAGTCCTGCGGCAGATTCTCGAGCATGGACGCGCGGGTATAGCGCACGAAGGTGGCAGCCTGAAACAGGCCCAGCACCGCGATGGGCATGATCGATTGTTTGAGCTGCGCTCCGAGCGAGCCGAGGTCGCGCACTTGCAACGTGGAGTCATAAATGAAGGGCAGCCACTGCAGCTTCACACTCAGGATGATGATCAGCAGCAGGCCCGTGAAAAAGGTCGGTACGGAGAAGCCGATAAAGGCAAATGTCGTGGCGACATGGTCGAAGACGGAATACTGCTTGATGGCCGAGAGGATGCCGATCGGCAGGGCGATGATCAGGCTGACGAGGTAGGCAATGCCGACCACCGCCAGCGTGCTCGGGATCCGCAGTTTGATGAGGTCCCAGACCTGCATGCGGCTGCCGAACGAGAAGCCCCAGTTCCCCTGGGCCAGGGAGAACAGCCACTTGACGTAGCGCACTGGCCACGGATCGTCCAGGCCTAGTGAGCGGCGAATATTGTCGCGCACCTCGGGCGGGACAGCCGGATTGGCCGCGAACTGCGAGAGCGGATCCCCCGGCGCCAGCGACAGGATGGCGTACAGGACGAAGCTGATCAGCAGCAATGTCGGAATTGCTGTGATCAGCCGGCGAACGACGTAGCGACTCATGTCGAGGGGTCAGAGGTCAGGGATCAGCTGTCCGTAGATTCGTCGGTGACGCGAAGCGGAGCGGCATGGCTAGGAACGCTCACATTCCGCCGCGGGCCTCGGAGCGCTTCTCCAGAGGAGATGAAGAAGCACTGACGTCACTCCTTCGTGGTCCCTGACCTCCCTCGCCTATCCGCCGGTCTTCGTCCAATCGGCAATGTTCCACAGCACGGAATCCCACGGGTTCGGGATGTCGCCCTTGATCTGCTTGCTGATCCCGTCGGTCGGCTGCGTTCGCGCGACCAAAGGAATCACGACGACCTGGCTGACCAGGAGGTCGTTCGCCTTGATGATGATGTCCGTGCGCTTGGCTGGGTCCGTCTCTGTCTGCAGCTGTTTGTACAGCGCGTCGTAGTCGGCATTGGTCCAGCGGTGATAGTTGTTGCCGTGCCAGCTGTTGGCTTTCGAGGCGATCTGGTCCGATGTCCACAGCGCGATGTACTGGGTCATGTCAGGCGTCGCGGCGCCATTGGTGAACATCTCGACGTCGGTGTAGAAGTGGGCCGCGGTATCCGGATTGCCGGCGTCGCTGGAGAAGAACACCGCGGCATCGACCGACTTCAGCTCCACCTCGACGCCAAGTTGCTCCCAGCCGGACTTGACGATCGCCTGTTCCTTCTGGCGGAGCGGGTTGACCGTGGTCTGGTAGACCACGTGCATCCGGACGCCGCCCTTGGCTCGAATCCCGTCCGAACCCTTCGCCCAGCCGGCGTCATCGAGCAGCTTGTTCGCCGCGGCGATGTCGTACTTGCAAACGTCCATGCTGTCGGTATTCTTCGACACCAGCGCGGCCGGTGAGGTCACCATGTTGCACGTCGGCTGGCCGGCCACGCCGTAGAGCTGGTCGGCGATCGACTTGCGGTCGACGGCCATCGCGAAGGCCTTGCGGACGTTGATGTCCGAGAAGAATGGGTGCTTCGTGTCAGGCTCGGCCTTGGCCCCCCCTTCGTCGGTGTTCGGGTCGGCGAAGTTGAGCAGCAGCCGCTCCACATTCGGGCTCGGGGCGGTCACCAGATCACCCTTACCGCCCTGCATGAGCTGATTGAGCACCTGCGACTCGACCTGGAGGTTCCAGGCGTAGTCGACGTCCCCAGTCTGGAAGACCGCGCGGGCAGCGGAGGTGGCGTCGCCACCACCCTTGATCTGGACGTCCTTGAAGAACGGCTTGTTCGGATCGCGATAGTTCTCGTTCATCGTGTACGTCACGACGTCGCCAGGCTTGAAGTCCGTCACTTTGTACGGGCCGGTCCCGATCGGGGCCAGGTTGCCGGGTGCGTCCTTGGCCTTGTCGCCGATGAAGTCCTGGAATTGCTTCTTCTGGATGATCGGACCCTGTGCCGACACGAAGATCTGATACGGGTACGGATTGGGGTCTTTGAAGTTCACCACGACCGTCATCGGGTCCTTGGCCTCGACGCTGGTGACTCCGTCGACGATCTGGGTGGTGCTGGCCGCGGTCTTCGGATCGGCCACGTACTGCCAGGTGAAGACGACGTCGTCGGCGGTAAACGGTGTCCCGTCGGACCATTTGATGCCCGGCTTGAGCTTCCAGGTAATGCTCTTCTGGTCGGCGGAGATGCCGCCGTTGGCAACGGTCGGGATTTCAGCCGCGAGCAGCGGGACCGGTACGCCGTCCGGGCCTAAGGCCGCCAGCGGCTCGAGGACGAGTCGCGAGGCGTCCTGGTCCTTGGTGCCCTGGGCCAGGTGGGTGTTCAGGATCGTCGGGGCTTGCCAGTACAGGATCTTCAGGGTGCCGCCTGCACCGCGCGTACCTGCCGCCGCGGCTGGGGCGGTGGTGGGCTTGGCGGCCGCGGCCGGCGCCGTGGTGGGCGCGGGTGCCGCGGGCGCAGTTGTCGCGGCTGGCGCCGCGGCGGCTGGGGCGGTCGTGGGCTTGGCGGCTGCCGCGGGTGCTGTTGTTGGCGCCGCGGCGGCCGGAGCGGCCGGAGCGGTAGTCGGCGCCGGCGCCGGGGCGGCCGCGGGGCCGCAGGCCGCGGCGAACAACAGGGTCCAGGCGGACAGGAGGTAAGCGATACGCCTCATTGATCATCCCTCCCAGGATGGGGCTCAAAAAACGGATGTCGGCAAGTGGCCGGAGTGGCGGGTCGACGCTGACTCCCCTATGCGACGAAGCCTCCAAAATTCCAAACGCAGCCGTAGCCGGCGGTGGTTCCATTGTTCGAGCCAATCCGGCAAATGTCAACGAACGTTGTGGACGGTCTTTTTCCGAGTTTGGTCCTCAGGTGGTGAGGAATTCCTCAGCAAGAGCCCTATGAACTCGTTCTGGGTCGGCTCTCGCCCATTTGGGGCAGAAATGCCGCTATGGCGGCGTAGTGGTCAACCAAGTTCGCGCCCGGCGCGGACGCCAAGAGAGGCCGAGTGCCTGTGGCCTTCAGCCTAACGCCTGGACTTTGACGCAGTCAGCCCGGTGGTCCGAGTGGCTGAGTCGAGAGATGAGGCCGCCGCGGCACGATGTTGCGTCCAAAAATCCGTGGAGTCGTGAACCGAGCTACGTAGCGCAACTCAGCGAGATCCGCAGAGTCTTTCTCCCGCTTGAGGTACTCCATGCGCGCGAGGGCCGCAATCATCAACGCGAGATTCGCCAGGTCAATGTGGAAAGCGGCGCGGTGCTTGGTCGCGCGCGATTTTGCGAGGCCGTACTGCGCTTTTAGGCGACCGTTCAGACGTTCGCTGGCGCTTCGGCCGAGTCGTCGCACTTGAGCTACGGGTTCGGAGTTCCGCGGTGGGATCGGCGTTCGGTCTCGGCCACCCTGATGCTGCGAGCCAGCCTCGCTCTTGGCAATGATGACGCGTTGCTGGCGGCCCAGACGTGGCCCACTGAACACGGACGCATCGGGCCGCTCGGGCGATAAGTCGAGTCGAAGCATCCCGCTGACCCCTTGTTCAAGACACCCCTCAGTGATGTGGAGTTGGCCACAGTCACCACGGCCGCGCTGCATCAAGGAGTCCTCGATGGACAACCCTTCCAGTTCGGCCTCGCTCGGTTCACCTCCGCAGCCGTATAGCGCCCAGCCTTCATCCTCGTTCCAGTCCAGTATTGGTAGCGGCCTGAGCTTGGGTGTCTTCTTCCCCTCGGCATCCGCGCCGGCGGCCACGCCCAAGAAGCGCGTCACCTCGCCGCCAGCCTGAACCTCAATAAGCACGCTGTCCTCAACCAAAATGTCGGGCTCACCGTCGCTGGCCGAAACGAGCGCGGAGACATCTTCGCCGTAAAGACGCGCGGCCGTCGGAAGACCCTCATAGCCCGCATCGAGCGCCATCGTTTCGACTTCTATGCCGATCTCTCTGAGCTTGGGCACGTCTGGCAGGATCATGTGCTCGAGCACGCGTTGCTCAGACACGTTGAGCGGGCTTGTTGCCCACTCGATGGGGATCATCGTCAGGACGTCCAAAAGGGGCGCAACCCCGCGTCCGAGTGTGAGCTTCTTCTTGTGTGGACTGGGTTTGCCCTCGGGATCCGGCGTCAGTTCGCCTGTTCGCCCGGGTCTCTCTTTCTTCATGCCCCTGCCGGCTCGCCTTGGCGCCCAGCTTTCTTGACGGTCGTTCTTGGCTTCCCACGCGTGGGGGTGATTACTCGGCGCGTGTCCGAAGTCCGGAAAGTCACCGATGGTTTCGGAAAGTGGATCAGCCCTGTTTCGGCCAGCCGTCTCGCGCTTGCGTCCAGCCCTGGTCTGCCATGCGTACGATGTGACGACGGTTCTGTCCAGGGCGGTGTCTCGCCCAAAGGCCGGGAACAAGCGTTTGAGACGCGGGTGCAGAAAACCCTTGGCCCGCTCGACTATCGCGGGCCGCTGGCTCGGCTGAGCCAGCCAGTCCTCCATGCGGAAAAGCGTCGACTCTGACATCCCACGCCGAACGTCCCAGCCGTCTCGCTCGGCTTGATCGGTCCACGTCCAGTCGCCGTTGTCTAGTTGCTCAAACAGATAGCCACGCAGCCAGTTCTGGCGTGTGCCCAGTGTTTGCGTTCCCTCGAGCGCCAGGAACCGAAAGACGCAACTCTGCAGAGCCGCGCTGATCGGGTGCATCGGACGAGGGCCTGTCGGCCCTCGGTTCCAGCCACGCCCGTCCTCATCAACATCGAGATCTTGAACGATGTGCAAGCACATCTCCTGTACGAGTTTCCGCGCGACTCGCCCGCCAGGCACTGCCGCAAGTCGCAACGCGTCTGGTGTCGGCTCGGCATCGGTCATGGACGGCAGTTCGCCGCGCCATCGCTCCGCTCGCGCGGGGCCAACATCGCGTCTCACGCGGAGAGGCCCCTAGTGCGCGCGGCTTGTCCGACTGCGGCCAGTTGATAGAGACGGTCGACCACGTCACTGGGCCTGGCGTCCATCTTCGGCACGAAGCACACGATGTCGGCCGTGTTCAGATCCGTCACGGCCGCCAGGGGCTCCAGTGCTGCATCTCTTGCCAGCCGCAGGACACGAGCCTGGTCATCCTCGCTGACTCGGAGGAGCACGCCCGTCCAGCAAAGGGTCAGGTCGGTTTCGCGTAGGTTGTTTGCAAGCCAATGGCCGAAACGCTCTCGCGCACCGTCGACAGTGGTCGGCTTGCGAACCGATCGGGAGCGGCGTCCGACACGTATGGTGCCGATCTCGTATTCCTTCCTGATCTTGTAAACGGTGCTGCGCTCAATTTCGAAATGGTCCGCCGCATCATCGGCCAATCGAAATGTGTTTGGCGCAATCAGCCACTCTGCGATTTCCTGGCGAAGGGCGTCAGGGATGCGTTCGGCCACAGATCAACCTGCCTGACGCCGACGTGCGCGACGCTGTATTTCGACCTGATCGAGCTGAATGCGGTGCCGTGAGTTCTGGAGTCTGCGCAAGCCCTTATTAATTGTTTGGCCGACCGCCTGACGCGAAATGCGAAGAAGCCTGGCTATCTCCGTCCTACAGTGCGCCTCACAGCCGTCTAGCCCGATCAATTTGGCGATCCGTTCTCGCTGCTTTCTGCTCAGTCGCGCCAGGGCCGCAACGACCTCGCCACGGGTCAGAATCTCAAGTGCGTCGTCCTCGCTCAGTAGAGCTACGGACGGCGCGGCGGAGATGATCGCCGCACCCCGAAGCATCGACTGATCAAGTTGTTCCTGAGTCAATTCACCCAGATAGCGCCCGTGCCGCAGTAGTCGGCGATGGGCTCGCGCTGTCTCGAGCGATACGCCTACACCGGCGACCTCTTCAACGATGAGGTGGAACTCATAATCAGTAAGCGACCGCCCGTCTTGAATCTCTCGACGGCTAACGCGCCAAGCGATACCACGCATACGCCTATGCATGGCTGGGCTCAATGCAACGTAGCGCGCCAGTTGGCCCCCGAGAATGTCGAAGCCGCGCTTGAGCAGAAGGCCAAGCGGCGTGGTAAGTGCTGGCGCAATCGAAGGGTCAAACCTCGTGGCGAGCTTGAGGGCAATGCAGGCCTCTTGGTCAAAGTCATCGAGCTCGGCGAGCCCGTGATAACCACTCAATTGCTGACGTGCGGCCCTTCGCATAAAGGCAAAGGCCGTAGCCCAAACCAACAGCCGTTCGTCACTTACGTAGTGCAGAGGACGGTGCTGAATGAATAATGCAAGTGTCACCGCGTCTTCGTTCGAGACGCGGCAATCCGCGATTCCCAGCCGTGGGTTAGCGAGTGCGTGGCGGACGATGATTCGTGCCGTCGTACGCTTGGTCAGCGGTTTGTCGCAAACCCGCCGTCGGCAACACGACGCCGGCCCGATGCGCGGACGGACGAGTCGCCCAGATTCCGGGTAGTTCAAATCCTTGGAGCCCTGGGCGGACATCGCTGATCGACGGGGAGGGCCGGTCAAAATCGGAGCGTCGGAGGGTGGCAGCGGGTCTACTCCGGCGGGCGCACAAACCGAGCGAGGCCGGATCGATTCCTGATTTTCGTCTAGCCACGGAAGTGGGGGTTGGTACCAGCCGCTCCCAGGGGAACGTTTCTTCGTCACGCCACTCTCATCAATATTTGTTATGAGACCTCGTCTGTCCGATCAGGATGCGTGAGGCAGTCTTGCTGGATAACTGTCGACGCGCTACAGCCAACTCCCATCTGTACGTGTGCGTGCGTCGCCTGCGTTCGTAGTATTAATATAAGGTATTTCACTTCAACAACGCTGTGCTGTCAACCCATGTCGGCGATGCGTTGTTTCGATTAGGCGCCGAGTGTGAGCTCCAACGGGAACTCGCCTTCGGTGATGGCCCCCATTCGGAGCTCTGCGCCTAAATGAATCCATGCGTCCGCCAGATCGGGGTCAAAAGCATCCGCAGCCCACGAATGCAGGACTTCCCGCAGTAGGCCGCTCTGGCTAACGTTTCGGGCACGCTCTTCGACCTTGCCGCACTGCGGAGAGCTCCCCATCCGCTTGAATTGACGACGCACAAGTCCTTGCTGTACTTCCGTCTCGCTCAACGGAAAGGCCGGCTGCATGCCTGGCGGGGGCGACGCCTCAATCTCCTCTAGACCAATCTGAACGCGTGCATATCCGACCGCGAGGATGTCGAACAATTCAGGGTATTCAGGTGGCAAGTCCTTCTGGTGAACGCGAAAAGCGCCTCCCGCTTGCCGCTTTCGTCTTGCTGAGTTGGCTGATTGTGGCGGGGATTCATTGGTAATACCGACGTCCTCGAGCTTCTTGGACGCGAGGACCAAATCGGAAGCACGTTGCTCTATGCGCGAGGGTGCAGTCGGTGGCTCGAGTACGGACCGCAGTCGCGGGCGAAGCAGGTCTCGACCATCGACCACTGGGGCAATCGCGTTCAGCACAAGTTCGACGTACGCAGCGCTTCGCGCGAATCGCGGAAGGTCGATCGGTGATGATTCCAGTCTGCGATACACCGGCTCGTACTTTTGCGGATGGGGAGGGGGAAAAGCTCCGCACTCACATCGAGAAATCCAGACCTGGTCAAACGGCCGACCTTCCCACGGGGCCGGGAGCATGCGAGCCAGTTCGCGTTGGCCGATCCCGGCTCGGGCTCGGGCACGCCGCAGGAGCACACCAAACCTGCGGCGCGAACTCACGCTCGATAGAATTTGCGCCGTAGTGACTAGCTGAGCACGCTGATCCTGCGCAGGCACGCAACGAGTGTAAAGGTCGACAGACGCCGGGAACGTTAGCAGTCGTATCTGGAGCGGCTGGCTGTGGTCTGCAGGAGGATAACGTCGGCAACGGCACCGTTCCAACACCCAGTCCACGGTCTGCGCTCGTGAGATCGACTACCGAAACGACCTCATCTGAGATCGGTAACGGCCGCGACGGTCTCTAGTGCTGCATCTCTGTCTAGCCGCAGGACCCGAGCCTGGTGGTCAGCCTCGGCCAGCCGAGATGTGCTTGGCTCAGTCAGCCACTCTGCGATTTCGCGTCGAAGGGCGTCGGGGATGCGTTCGGCCACAGATCAGTCCGCCTGGATGCGTTCTCGGCGACGCAGTGAACGACGCACCATCTGCACCTGATCCAGTTCGCCGCGGTGTCGAGAGGTCTGTAGCGTGCGTAGGCCGAGACCCACGGCTTGGTGGACCGCCTGACGCGAAATGCGAAGGAGCCTGGCGAGCTCGCCTATACGATGCGGTCCAAAGCCATCGAGGCCGATCAACTCCGCAATGCGCTCGCGTTGGTGTTTGCTCAGTCCCGACAGAGCCCTCACCACCTCGTCTCGGGTGAGTATTTCCAGGGCTTGATCCTCGGTAATCGGACTGATCGATATAGTTTCTGACGTTTCTGCAGCACGTGCCGCTGCATCGTCCAGTTCTCCCTCGGTCAACTCGCTCAGGTAGCGTCCACCGCGCAGGAAACGCCGATGGGCTCGGGCGGTTTCGAGCGTCACCCTTCGCCGTACGACATCCTCGACGATTGCTTGCCACTCGCGATCCTCGAGGTCGCGGCCAAGCGCGATCTCGGCGTTGCGCACGCTCGAGGAGACGCAGCGCATCCACATGTGCATGTCGCCGCTCAGGGCAACGTGCCGCTCCAGTCGTCCGGCCAGGATGTATAAGCCTCTTAGCAACCTGAGGTAGAGGGGCGTAGAGATCGCGTGTGCCCGACGTGGGTCGAAAAGTCTGACGAACTCCAAGACGACGCGTATGCCCTCCTGGTCGAAATCTGAAAGCTCGGCGAGGCCCTGATATCCGTGGAGCCGGAGTTGACCTTGCCGGCGTATCAACCCGAAGAGTGATCCGCACAGAAGCAATTGCTCTTCGGCGGCATGGGTGCCTGGATACCGTTGGATAAAGGATGCCAGCGCCGCCTGGTCATCCACCGAAATTCGGCAGACAGGCAGTGGGCTGGGTGTTGTTGTCGACGCGAGCACATGACGAACGACGGCCTGCGCCAGACTCGAATCGGTGAGGGGAGTTTTGCAAGCGCCAACCTGGCAGCACGCTGGCGGTCCGACGAGCGGGCGTACGATGCGCCCAGATCGAGAGTTCACGGGCAGTGCTAGACTGCACCCACAGCCTTGAGCCTAAAGTTCGGGTTGTGTGAGTTGGCCCGCGTCCGTCAATGGCTGTCAAGACGCTAGACGGCGCGGGTCGCTCGGCGCAATTTCGCTGGGCTGCGGTGCGTCAGTCCCCCTTTCTATTTTGAATAGCGGATTGAGTGCGGCCTGACCGACTGCAGTGGAAGGGTCTGGCGCTCCAACATCGCGGGTCATGCTTCCGGTGTTCGGCTCCAATCAAAGAGAAGACGCCTCGCCCTAGCTCTTTCGCGGGCAGCCGTCCGAGCTTGATGAGGTCCGGCGCGCGCTGCGCGACCATTGCGGCTCGGCGTGTCGGCTTTCCCAGTGGACTGATATGCCGACGGCTTGCGCGGCGCCGTTCGGTCGGCCTACGACCGGCCCAGCATTTGATGCGATCGACGAGCAACCGCCGCCGTTGTGCGCCTTGGCAATCCTGAGTAGCCGACCGAAGCGACGCTGCTGGGGCGTCCATCCCGATAGAAGCTCGCGCCCGGAGGTCTTCGGTTCTGGTTTTATGCACGGGCACCTGAGGGCAAAGCACGCAGGCCAAGCAGGTCCGTAGTTGCGGTTGTATACGCAACCGTCGTGTCGCCGCGGCGCGCATTCAGGTCGGGCTTTCGCGACGCCGCCCATGCCACGTCGCAATCGGCGGCCTGGTACTGGCAGCTGCCGCACGCCAACTCGGAAGGTGACGGATTGCCTGCTCCGGTGACCGCCTCGTTCAGACTCGACAGAATGCGGGTAAGGTGGGCATCCCCCTCGGCGGCAGAGAGGGTAATAGGAGAGACCTCGCCACTGGTGAGGTCGTCCAACACAACCTGGCGCGGTAGGGCTCGCAAGTACAACTGTCAATGGCCATCGTGAAGGCGCCATTGACGGCCGCTGAGGTATCCATTGGTGGCCAGGGGTGTCCCCAGTGGTGGCCAACGAAAGTCCCCGCCCCGGGTTGAAGTCGCAGTTTGTCCTCCTTTCC
>Ga0209166_10002385_pt1 | contig 14401 bp, 14 predicted proteins | sample Coa_R1_3_FD_187151 | JGI IMG/M metagenome (GOLD analysis project Ga0209166, IMG submission 187151) | Surface soil microbial communities from Centralia Pennsylvania, which are recovering from an underground coalmine fire - Coalmine... | ecosystem: Environmental > Terrestrial > Soil >... | reverse complement strand
TGACCATCAACTCGCCCGCAGCGGTCATCTGGGCGATGTACCTGGCCGTCGCGGAAAAGCAAGGCGCGGACTGGAAGAAAATTTCGGGTACTCTGCAGAACGACATCCTGAAGGAATACATCGCGCAAAAGGAGTACATCTATCCGCCGGAGCCGTCGATGCGGCTGGTGATCGATACGTTTGAATTTGGCGTGAAGAACACGCCAAAGTTCAACACCATCTCCATCAGCGGCTATCACATCCGCGAGGCTGGTTCCACCGCGATTCAGGAATTGGCATTCACCTTGCGCGACGGCATGGAATATGTCGAATGGGGAATGCGCCGTGGTCTGGACGTGGACGAGTTCGTCCCGCAGCTCTCCTTCTTTTTCAACGCCCACAATGATTTCTTCGAGGAAATCGCCAAGTATCGCGCGGCGCGCCGCATCTGGCACAAAGCGATGGTCGAGCGCTACGGTGCCAAGAATGCGCGCACCTGGGCGTTGCGCTTCCATTCGCAAACCGCGGGGTGCTCCCTGACGGCGCAGCAGCCTTACAACAACGTGGTGCGCACCGCTATCCAGGCGCTTGCGGCCGTTCTCGGCGGAACCCAGTCGCTGCATACGAATTCTCTCGACGAAGCTTGGGCGCTGCCTACCGAGTTTGCCGCCACCATCGCGCTGCGTACGCAGCAAATCATCGCCCACGAAACGGGGGTCACGAATACCGTCGATCCGCTCGGCGGCTCCTATTTCGTCGAGACACTGACCAATGAAGTCGAACGCGGCGCCTGGGACTACATCGAAAAAATTGACGCCATGGGCGGAATGGTAGCGTCTATCGAACGTGGTTACCCGCAACGCGAAATTGCCGAAGCTTCCTACCGTTACCAGGTGGCCGTGGACAAAAAGGAAAAAATCATCGTCGGCGTCAATGATTTCGTGGCGCAGGAAAAGCCGCTGGACACTCTGCAGATTGACGAGACGGTCGCCCGCCGCCAAGCGGAGCGCCTCTCGAAGCTGCGCGCCGGCCGCTCGAAGGCCGAGGTCGAACGCCGCCTCAACGCTATACGCAAAGCGGCCGAAGGGAAAGACAACCTCATGCCGTTCCTGCTTGACGCCGTAAAAGCCTATGCCACCGTAGGCGAAATTTGCGACGCCATGCGCGACGTCTTCGGCACCTACGAAGAAGTCGCCATTACTTGAAAAAGCGAAAGGCCGTTGGATGGCTCCTTTAAATCCGCCTCCTAATTCACCTCCGATGGAAGTTCACTCCGTTTCTGGGTCGCGGACGGCGGCCTTCCTGAAGAGATACGGCGGCTTGTTACTCGTCCCCATCCTCGTCGCGGGAGTTGTCATCTTTTGGCTAGCGAGTTCCAGAATCACAGGAGAAGTGGTTGTTGCCACCAGCAATCAGGACACCGCCGCACTCACGGGCGCCAGCGTTACGATCTATTCAGTGAACGAAGACCAACGGCAACGCATCGCCGGCACGCTCGCGAAACTTCAGCAGGAAAACGAACATGAGAAGTCCACGAACGCGAGCGTCTTCCGGGTTCCCTCGGCGGACGAACGAACGCGTTCGGATTTGGCGGGATACAACAACCTCTCGGACACGAAACATTGCTTTGCTCTGGAAGGGGTTTTGGATGAGATCCGGAAGACCGGCACGCGCAAGAACAGCACCGACGGTCAAGGCCGGTTTGCAATTCGGGCGCTGCCTGGAAAATATTTGCTCGAAATCGTCGGGCAGGCGGGCAACCAGCGATTCGAGTTCATTGAGAACGTCGATCTCAAGTGGCGTAGTGATCTCAAGCTCACTGACCCGAGCTGCCACTATAGTTTGGCAAACTAGCGGAACCGGTTCCTCGGATTTCCAGGAGTGGTGACATCACCTTATGATGCAAAAGAAGATTCGTGTGCTGATCGCCAAGCCGGGGTTGGATGGACACGACCGCGGCGCCAAAGTGATTGCTCGCGCGCTGCGCGATGCGGGCATGGAAGTGATCTACACCGGCCTGCGGCAGACTCCGGAGATGATTGCCACCGCCGCCGTGCAGGAAGATGTCGATGTCATCGGCCTGTCGATCCTCTCCGGCGCTCACAACACCATCTGCCCGCAACTCATGAAGCTGCTGCACGAAAAAGGGATGAACGACGTCACCGTCCTGGTTGGCGGCATCATTCCCGAAGCAGACATCCCCGCCATGAAGCAATCGGGCATCGCCGAAATCTTCCTGCCCGGCACTTCCACGCAGGACATCGTCGCGTTCATCCACAAGCGCCTGGCCCGTTAAAGCCGCTGACCGCGTCTTAGTCCAATGTTTTTTCGAATTTCACGCGAGTATAAAGAACCTGAAAGCCTTGCTGGAGAATGTTGCGCTGCGAACTGCTGCCCGGCTGCGCGATGCTGACGGCGAGATCGCTGCCCGCCTGCGACGCCCGAGCGAGGCGTCTTTGCAGGAGCGCCGTTTGCACCCCGCGCCTGCGCGCCACGGGCAGCGTGCTGGCGCCAAACAATCCCGCGACCCCGTCATGAAGCGCGAGCGTCCCGCCTCCCGCGATTTTTCCATCGACGCGCGCCAGATAGCATTCCGTTTTCGGCCCGAACGCAAACAGTTTCATGACTTCGAGCAGTTCTTGCGACACCGGAAACTTTTCCGCGAATCCCTGGGAGACGGTGAGAGTCCACGCATCGACCTGATCCTTGCCGATTTTTTCGATGCTCATGCCGGCGGGAGTCTCCGGACATGTTTCGTCGGAACTCACCCGCCGGGCCATCACGTTTGAGAATTCCGTGACCCGATATCCGCGCTGGCCGAACTGCTCGATAAAGGAAGGGTCGGCCAGAGGGCAAGTCTCGACGCGCACGGCTTCTCCGCGGCTTCGGTAGAATTCTTCGAGGCGATCGAACTCCTCCCCGCTCACCGGACCATCCAGGCCCATCCCCACGGCCTGCGTAATCGGGGAATTCTTGCCGCAATAAACCGCAAATCCGCCGGCAACTCGCCTCACCGCCGCGCCGCTTGCCGGCCGAAAACGCCCCAAAGCCTCTGCGCATTCGACGGCAGCTTGCGCTTCCGCAAGTTCCACCCGTCGTGCCAGTCCCAGATTTAAAAGCAACTCTCGCATGTCCGGTGTTTAGTTCTTGCCTTTGTCCCGCTTATTATACCCATTCTTCACTTGGCGCATTATGACCTTAATACGTTTCTTTTCGGCGTGGCGAATTTCAGCATCCGTTTTTCGCAGGAGGAACTCCTGCTCGCGCTGGAGTTTGCGCCAGCTTTCGAGTCGCCCGGCCTCCAGTATGCCCGACCCAAGAGCGGTTTGCACGGCGCAGCCAGGCTCGTTTCGATGGCAACAATCACTAAATCTGCACTGCGCGGCAAGTGCATCGACCTCCGCGAAAGTTTGCGACAATCCGTCGGCCGCGTTCCACAACTGAAGCTCGCGCAAGCCCGGGGTATCAATGATCATCGCGCCGCCCGGCAGCAAGAACAGTTCGCGGGATGTAGTTGTGTGGCGCCCGCGGCTGTCGCTCTCCCGGACTGCGTGAGTGCGCTGCCGTTCTTCCTGTAACAAACGATTCACCAGTGTGGACTTCCCCGCTCCGGACGATCCCAGAAGAACAATCGTTTGCCCTTTCTTGAAAGACGTCTCCAGCGCCCCCAATCCCTCTCCCGTTTTTGCGCTGATTAGGAACACCGGCACGCTCATGGCGATTCCTTCTATTTCCGCAGCTCGCTCTCGGATTTCCGCGCACTCGTCTGCTTTGTTCAGGACAATCGCCGGACGCGCGCCGGATTCCCAGCACTGCGCCACATATCGTTCGATGCGCCGAATGTTGAAATCGCCGTCCAGCGCCGCCACGATAAAAGCCAGGTCGATATTCGCGGCGATCACCTGCTCCGCGATCCTTTTCCCCGCAACTTTGCGAGCGAATCGGCTGCGTCGTTTCAGAACGTGCAATATCGTTGCGTTCGTTCGCCCCGGGCGAATTTCTGCCGATACCCAATCGCCGACAGCCGGCCAACCTCCGCCCTCCTCGGATTCTGTTCGTAGTTTGCTGGACGCCTCGGCCCAGCACTCTCCGAAATCTCCCGCCACGCGCCACAACCCGCGTTGCTGCGACACAACGCGCGCCGGCACGCCATCTTCACTTCTGCATTCGATCCACAACGCTTCAAAATACCCGTCCCAACCTAAATCCTGCATCAACACAGGAAACTCCTCCTGCTGCCCGCTGGCAGCCACGTGCGCTGCGGCCGACTCGCTTGTGCGGAGCAGCGCGGCTTTGCGTTCGCCCGACCGGAGGCGCTCATCGAAAGCGCAAACCGTTTAGCAAACGCAGTAATTCAGTTGTCGGTGAAAAAAGGGAGCAGCGGGAAAGTCTTCCGGCAAATTCGTCCGATTAATTCAGCCGGTTAAATCGAAGCATCGCCGGAGACACACCCGCCCGCAATAACTTCGACTGAGCTGTTCACAGGCGCCTCCGGCAAACAGATTCAGTGCCTTTGCGGCACTGTATGGGAGGAGTGTATGCACTCCGCTGAGAACCGTCAATACACATCTATCGCGCGGCGTACTCGCGGAAAAGTGCGGCGGCCCGTATACTGTTTCTCTTGGCGTCCGGCGTTGCTGCGGCGCGCCCGTGTGAATCCCTGGCCGAGGTCTGCGAGTGGCTGCGTCCATTTTGAAAACCAGTGTCAATGCGAAGTCGCCCGACTTCGAGAAGAATCACCGCCGCATCATCGATCTCCTCACGAAAATCAAGAACCAAGAAGAGCAGATTCGCCAGGGCGGCGGCGCCAAAGCCATCGAATCGCAGCACAAGAAAGGCCGGCTCACGGCGCGGGAACGCATCGCGAAACTGATCGATCCCGGCTCGCAACTTTTCGAGCTTGGCATCTTCGCCGCTTACGAAATGTACGAGGAATGGGGCGGCGCGCCCTCCGCGGGAACCATTACCGGGCTCGCCAGAGTTTGCGGCCGCACATTCATGCTCATCGCCAATGACGCGACCGTAAAGGCCGGCGCGTTCTTCCCCATGACGGCGAAGAAAGTGATTCGCGCACAGAATATCGCCATCGAAAATCATATCCCGACGATTTATCTGGTAGACTCCGCCGGCGTATTTTTGCCTCTGCAGGAAGACGTTTTCCCTGATACCGACGATTTCGGCCGCGTCTTTCGCAATAACGCGGTGATGAGCGCGCTGGGCATTCCTCAATTGGCCGCCATCATGGGCATGTGCGTGGCCGGCGGCGCCTACTTGCCGCTGATGTGCGACCACATTCTGATGACCGAAGGCTCCGGATTATTCTTGGCCGGGCCCGCGCTGGTGCAGGCTGCCATAGGCCAAGTCACTTCCGCCGAGGATCTCGGCGGCGCAAAAATGCATTCGCAGATTAGCGGCACGGTGGATTTTCGCGAGCCGGACGATGACGCGTGCATCGCGCGGATTCGCGCGCTGGTGGATAAGATGGGAGCGGCAAATCCCTCTCCCTTTAGCCACGTTACAGCGCGAGAACCGCTCTATCCCGGCGATGAAATTTACGGAATCTTCTCGAGCGATCCCGCCAAGCAGTACGACATGCGCGAAATTATCGCGCGCATCGTGGACGCCAGCGAATTTGAAGAATATCGCCCGGAATACGGCGAGACGGTTCTTTGCGGCTACGCACGCATCGGCGGCTGGGCCGTTGGCATCGTCGCGAACCAGAAAAAGCACGTGCAGACGCTGGCGCGCGGCTCGGATCAAAAGCGCATCGAGTTTGGCGGCGTGATTTACACGGAGTCCGCCGAAAAAGCTGCGCGCTTCATTCTCGATTGCAACCAGAACCGCATCCCGCTTATTTTCCTGCATGACGTGAATGGCTTCATGGTCGGCAAAGACGCCGAGTGGAGCGGTATCATCCGCGCCGGCGCGAAAATGGTGAACGCCGTCGCCAACAGCGTGGTACCCAAAATCACCGTGATTTGCGGCGGAAGTTTCGGTGCTGGAAACTACGCCATGTGCGGCAAAGCCTACGACCCTCGCTTCATGTTTGCCTGGCCCACCGCAAAATTCGCGGTAATGAGCGGCGATGCCGCCGCCAACACGCTAGCCGAAATCAAACTCAAGCAGCTCGAACGCGAAGGCAAAAAAGTAGACGAGAAAGCCCGCAAAGAAATGCTCGAAAGCGTGAAAGCCACTTACGAACAGCAAACCGACCCGCGCTACGCCGCCGCTCGTCTCTGGGTCGATGCCATCATCGATCCCGCCCACACCCGCGACGCCCTAATCAGCGCGCTAGAAGCCGCCGCCCTCAATCCCGACATCCGCGAATTCAAAACCGGCGTTTTGCAAACCTGATGAGAATGCGTGGCTTCATAGTTCTTCTACTCGCCCTCTGTTGGTTGACTTTCGTCTTCCACAGGAACCGCGAAATGATGCGGATGACGAAAAGAGAGCCTTGGCTTCTTGAGAGCCACCCGCCCTTGTACTATTCACTCGCCTCCTGGGCTTCCCTTCTCGGCATTGGCATAGGTAGCGCGATGGTAATTGCTGATCTGGACCGATGGAGACGCACAAAATCAAATGAGCGAACCCGTTAAACTAATAGAGTGTCCACGCGATGCGTGGCAAGGTCTGCCGGAATTAATTCCAACCGAGTACAAGGCTGAGTATTTGAAACAGCTCGTGCTTGCCGGATTCAAGCATATTGATGCGGTAAGTTTTGTTTCGCCAAAACACGTCAAGCAAATGGCGGACAGTGAAGATGTTATGGCGAACCTGAACGCTTCCCTTCCCGATAGCGTCGAGCTCCCAGAAATTATTGGAATCGTCGTGAACGAGAAAGGTCTGGAACGGGCTCTGGCGACGCCCGGCGTCTCGACGATTGGATATCCATATTCGATCTCGGCCTATTTTCGGCGCGCGAACGCGAACATGACGAAGAACGAATCCCGCCTGCTCGTCGAAAAACTCCGCAAAGAAACTCTGGCCGCCAAAAAAGATCTCGTTGTTTACATTTCGATGGCCTTCGGCAATCCCTACGACGAACCCTGGGGGGCTGAAATCGTCGCCGACGCGCTCGAGTGGCTCAAAGGCATTCGCGTGCGCACCGTTTCGCTTGCGGATACTGTCGGCACAGCGACGCCGGAACTTGTCGGAGGGCTCTATCGTGACGTGAAAGACCACGTCGCAGGCGTCGAGCTTGGCGTGCATCTGCACAGCCGCCCGGAAAACGCCGAAGCAAAAATTCTGGCCGCCTACGAAGCCGGCTGCCGGCGATTTGATAGCGCACTGACTGGCCTCGGCGGCTGCCCCTTTGCCGGAGACAATCTTGTGGGTAACATCGCGACGGAAGACGTTCTGGCTGCGCTGAAGAAAGCCGGCGCCGATCCGGGGATCGATTCCTCGCGGCTCGGCACCTTGCTCGGCATGGCCAACGAAATTCGCGCAAAGTATGCACACGCGCCGCTAGTGAATTAGAATCACTCCAGAGGTTGAGCGCTCACCGCGGGAGCGGCATACTCCCAGTGAGCCCTCGCAATCCCGGCGACGAGCAATGCGTGGTGACAACCGTGAAGGAGAATGAATCCGAAAGTTTTCTCGGCACTTTCAGGAGTCAGGAGACTCGCAACTATGTTTGAAACACTGACACTGGAATTTAGCGGCGAGCTGGCGACGCTGACGCTCAACCGGCCTGACAAACGCAATGCCATCAATTCCAAGATGGTTTCCGAGATGCAATCTGCATTGGACAACATCGAGACCAGCCGCGCGAGGGTGGCGATCATCACCGGCGCGGGCAAATCGTTTTGCGCCGGGATGGATTTGGAAATGCTCGCGGACATCGCCAGCCAGTCTTCCGCCGAAAATATGGACGATTCGCGGCGGATGGCCAAAATGTTCCGCCGCATCTGGAGTTTTTCCAAGCCGTTGATCGCCGCGGTGAACGGCGCTGCGCTTGCAGGCGGCTGCGGAATCGCCACATTGTGCGACTTCACGTTGGCGGTGCCGGAAGCGAAATTTGGCTACACCGAAGTAAAGATCGGATTCTTGCCTGCCATCGTTTCTGTTTTTTTAACGCGGCAGATCGGCGACAAACAGGCGCGCAATTTGCTCCTGACTGGCCGATTGGTTGAAGCGGCGGAAGCATTGAGTCTTGGACTCATCACGGAAATTGTGCCGCGCGAGCGTTTGATGCAACGCGCGCACGAGCTGGCGGACGTGCTGATTGCCGCGAGCCCCATAAGCCTGACGCGAGCAAAGCGGCTGCTGACTTCGGCGGCTGCCGCAAGCGTCGATGCCGATCTGGAGCGCGCGATCCTGGAGAACGCCCGCATCCGATGCACGGCCGATTTCAAAGAGGGGCTCGCGTCGTTTCTGGAGAAACGCAAACCCGTTTGGAGCACCGACGTGGAATAATCCGCGTTGGCGAGCGTCTCGATTCACCGGACATGAGAATGATCGAATACCACGACGCGACAGTACGGGTGCGCTACGCCGAAACCGACCAGATGGGCGTGGTCTACCACGCCAACTATCTGGTGTGGTTCGAGGTGGGCCGCGTGGAGCTGATCCGCGCGCTGGGCATCGAGTACAAGCGCATGGAAAAGGAAGACGATTGCCACATCGTGGTGGCGGACGCGCACTGCCGTTACCTGCAGTCCGCCAAATATGATGAGGTGCTGCGAATCCGCACACGCATTGCGGAGTCCCGCAACCGCACGATTAAGTTTTCCTACGAAGTGATTCGTGATGCGGACCGTAAATTGCTCGCGACGGGCGAAACGACGCACATCTTTTGCGGAAGCAACGGCCGGCCGAAATTGCTGCCGGCAAAATACCACAGCGTCTTCAAGCCCCTCGTTGCGCCGCAACACGATCGGAGAGAGGCATGAGCATTGCTCCTAGTGTTGCATTAACCGGCAACGATCTGACCTTTGAGCAGTTGTATCGCGTGGCTCTCGATGGCGCCACGGTTGGTCTTGCTCCCTCTGCGGCGGAACGGATGAAAGCTTCCCGCGCCGTGGTCGAGCAGGTCGTCGCTTCGGGAACTGTGGCCTATGGGATCAACACGGGTTTTGGGAAGCTCGCTTCGGTGCGCATTTCGGCGGAGCAAGTGAGAAACCTGCAAGTGAATCTGGTGCGTTCGCATTGCTGCGGCGTTGGCGCGCCTCTGGCCCAAGCCGAAACGCGCGCGGTGATGCTGCTCCGGGCGAATGCTCTCGCCAAGGGATTCAGCGGAGTGCGGCCGCTGATTGTCGAGACCCTCTGCGCCATGCTGAACGCCGGCGTGCATCCTGTGATTCCGTCGCAAGGCTCGGTCGGCGCTTCCGGCGATCTCGCGCCGCTGGCGCACCTTGCAGCGGTAGTCATCGGCGAAGGCCGCGCTGCCTACAAAGGCGAAAATCTCGGCGGCGGCGAAGGAATGCGGCGCGCGGAAATTAAACCGGTCGCGCTGGAAGCGAAAGAAGGTCTCTCGCTGCTCAACGGCACGCAAGGAATGCTGGCCCTGCTATGCTTGGCGCTGCGAGAAGCGGAAATTCTCATTGACAGCGCCGATGTGGCGGCCGCCCTCTCGCTCGACGCTCTGCGCGGGAGCCCTGGCGCGTTCGACGCGCGCATCATGCACGCGCGCGCCTATACCGGTGCCGCAACCACCGCGCGAAACCTGGCGCACTTGAATGAAGGCAGCCAAATCCGCGAGTCCCACCGCTCCGCGGAAAAAGATCCGCGCGTGCAGGACGCCTACAGCGTGCGTTGCACTCCGCAAGTGCATGGCGCGGTGCGCGATTCGCTGGCGCAAGCCCGCGAGACGGCAGCCGTGGAACTAAACAGCGCGACCGACAATCCGCTCGTTTTTGCGAAAGAAAACGGTGGTGGCGACATTATCAGCGGCGGAAATTTTCACGGGCAGCCGCTGGCCATGGCCGCGGACCAGGTCGCCGTCGCCCTCGCCACGCTCGGCGGCATTTCCGAGCGCCGCATCGAACAGATGACCAATCCACTGACGAGCCTGTTGCCGGCCTTCCTCACTCCGGAGCCGGGCCTGAATTCCGGCTTCATGATCGCGCAAGTGACGGCCGCGGCCCTTACCAGCGAGAACAAGGCGTTGGCCACGCCGCACTCCGTTGATTCGATATCGACCTCGGGCAATCAGGAAGATTATGTCTCCATGGGCATGAGCGGCGCGCGCCGGCTTGCACGAATGCTTGAGAATTTACGGCACACCATCGCGATCGAGCTGCTTTGCGCCTGCCAGGGGATTGACCTTCTTGCGCCTTTGAAAACCGGCACCCTGGCGACGAGCGCCTACGCCGTCGTGCGGGCAAGGTCACCGAAGGTCTCGCAAGACCGCCCGCTAGGGGTGGAAATCGAGTCGGTTTCGGCCCTCCTGGCTGACGGCGCTCTAGCGCGAGTGCTGCATTAGAACCTGACGCTTTGCTGAGTCCCGCACAATATTCCGAAGTAGCAATTTGGAGTGCGGCAGCCCTGCTGCCGCTTTTCTCTTCGGCCCGCACGACTCTATATTTGGCGAGGCTCAATGATTTGCGCAAAACGAAGCCAGCCATCAACCAGTGAATGGAATTTCAAAATCTTCCAAAAAAAGCTCAACCAATAATTCAGCTTTTTAGGCTCGAACTACCCCCATCCGAATAGCTCCGAAGAGTCTGTCCTTCACGCGGTTGCATCCCCCTTGGGTGCATGCATCGTGCGCGGCCAGGAAAGAAACTCATCGAGGGAAGCTGCGACTCGTTCGTTGCCATGAGGATCGTGGCAGGCGAAGAATACTGGCGCGTCGTGCTGGCGGGTGTCGCTCAGGGGTGTCCAATAGAAATTTCCCGCGCCATCCGTGGCGAAACAAAAGCCTTTGCCACATCCGAATACCGCCAAATCTACGGTGTACTTTTGGCTTTCTAGATCGAGCGGGAGAAAGGCTTCGATCCATTCCGCTGCGTCTTTTGTGTCGTCCGCGTTTTCCTGGGCGGCGGTGTCTGCTCGCTCGATATCCACCCGGTGGATTTCGAGTTGCTCGGCCAGGATGGTTTGATGATCGTCGTACAAGTTGAGCAGGCGTTGCGGAAGGAGCGCCCCAATTCCCTGCTCGACTTCCTCCGCGCGGGGATGCACCAGGCGGTTTCGGTAAGCATCACGCGCGGCCTGGATTTGTGCAGGAGTTAGCCGGTTGCGGACTTGATGAACGAATCGCCGAGCGCCGAGAACGGCGACGAAGATTGCGAAGGCCACGACGAGAGGTCCAAAGGCCTCAGCCAGCAAGGTCTCCATGCACTGATGATACTAAAGGCGAAAGAAAGTGCGCGAATCGCCGCTAGCCTACCTGAAGGGGGGAACAAGAGCCCTTAGCGAAGCGCGGGCATTACGTCCGTCTTCCGGAAGTCGTCGCCCTTGAAGAGGAGTGGTTCGCCGGTGGCCTTGGCAAGGGCATAGGAGAAACAGTCACCGAAATTAAGGCCTGCGGGGTGACGGCCTTTGCCGTAATCGGAGTAGCCCTGGCGAGCGAGTAAAGCATGCTCTTCAGTGACCGGCTCGATTACGACGGAAGACTTCTGAAGGAATGAATCAAAGAGGCGGATACCTCGATCACCCGCGAGAGATTCGGCAACAATGGACGTTTCTAAGAACGAAGCAGCAGAAAGCCTGCATACTCGCGCCGAGGCGACGACGCGCGCAAGATCCTCATATCCTGATTCGCCGAAAATAATTGCGATAACCGCGGAACTGTCCATGATCACTTCGGCAAACCTCTCTCATCGTAGAGGAGTTCGGCGTGGTCCATGTGGGGTTCAGGGGCGAGCTGGGCGCCGCGCTTGCCAAGGGCGACTAAATCGGCGAGCAGCGCGCCGCGCTTACTGCGCCGACGGACGGATTCAAGCCGCTCGCGGATAGCTTCGGTGACCGCTGTTGTAAGGGTTTCTCCTGTCTCCTCAGCAAGAAGCTGTGCCAGTTTGTGTGCTTCGGGATTTTTTATGTTAAGGCTCATAATTCCACCAATAGAGAATATTGTCTACCTTTCTAGTCTATCGCCCTTCTTTTTCCAATGCAATCCCTCTTACCCGACCGCTGGCGCACTCACCATAACTTCCGTGTCCGCGGCGCGTAACGACCCTATCTGGTCAAGGCCGAACGCAGAAAGGTGAGGACCCGGTAGCCGGCAATGTAGCTGAAGGGCGCTAGTTCGAGGGAGTAGTGTCCGCAATGAAGTTGAAGAGAGCGCGGGTGCGCACCGTGGCGGCGCAGCGCCGCCAGCATCTGCCGGCTGAGCTCGGGGAGCATGGTGGGGTCGTATTTTCCGTATACGAGGATGGACTTGCGGTCGGCGCCCATGCCCCTTTCGACGTAGGGTATGGGGCTTATGGGAGCCCAGTAGTCACGGAGTTCTTCCAGGGTGACATGGTGGCGAAGACCTTCCCAGACATGGTTAGTGGTCATGCCCTGGCTGACAACGTCGGCGAAATAGGTGGAAAAGTGGAGGAAGCCGCCGGCTTTGATAGCCGGATCGTGCATCAGCGTGATGTAGCCGACGGAAGAGCCGAGGCTGGTGCCGAGGATCCCCAGCCGGGTGTACCCCTGCTGCTCGAGCCAACGGAGGCAGCGGCGGGCGTCTTGGACGGCCTGGCGGTTGGCTTGGAGAGTCAGCCCAACATTGGGCCCGCAGATTTGGTCGGCGCGTTCGTGGCCCTTAGCCATTCGGCGGTTGTGGTAGGGCATGCTCATTTTCAGCGCGGTTATGCCGAAGCGTGCGACCCATTCGCATAGGCCATCCTGGCCATGCCATTTGGCGTTCCAATTGGGAAGGACAAGCACAGCGCTTCCTTTCGGAGCCTTAAAGGGAGGCCGCCGGTCTCGCCGTGCAGGCCACAGCCGCGCATGAACAGTGTTGTTTTCAGGCCAGGCAGATTCGATCGAACTTGTGAAAGTGAGCACGTTCTCACTGTCGAGGTGATAGTCGGTGGCGGGCGTGGTGGAAAACCACTCCGCGCTTTGCTCGATCGCCTGTTTCGCGTACCGGTGCACAAATTCTCCGGGGTGGGAGTCGGCGGGGTCGCCGCCGATGTGTTCGAGGCCCCATTCGAAAGGTTGCACGCGGCGATTGTCGTCGGTGGTCCAGCGGCGGTGCTCGTAGCGGCGGATTTTGCGTTCGAACCAGTGCATGGGAGAAAGCGACAATTAATAGTTTACAGTCGAAAGGTGGAAGAAAAAATCCCAAATAGAATTTAACGAGACTTCCCCGAAAACAAAGAGGGCACGGAAAACAACAAGATCGAAGCAAGAAACAGTGTTAGGAATGGGGCACGGAGCGGGGCGGGCTTTATTGAGGCGGTGTGGCAGGTGTGGGAGAGTACTAAGTACGGCCCAAAGCGGCCGGCTAAACTGTGGTCATCGTCTTCTTTTTTCTGTTTGGCATAGTGATCGGGAGCTTCTTGAATGTGTGCATCACGCGCATTCCGGAGGAAATGTCTATCATTTCGCCCGGCTCGCGCTGCCCGCGCTGTTCCACTCCGATCAAGGCCTACGACAACGTGCCCGTGTTTGCCTGGCTGTGGCTCAGGGGAAAGTGCCGCGCTTGTGGCGCGCGGATCTCGGCGATGTACCCGCTGGTCGAGCTGCTGACCGGTCTTTTGTTCGTTGCCTGCTACCTGGAATTTGGGATTGGCCGGGATACCGTGAAATGGCTCTTCTTCATTTGCTTGATCATTGTCTTGACCATTACCGATTTGCGGGTGCGGCTGCTTCCCGACTTAATCACCTGGCCGGGGTTTGCCGCGGGCGTACTTTTCTCAGCGTTCGTGCCGCCGAACGACGGCACCGCTTTCCTGCTGAGCTTGCGACTTTTCCACGGTTTGCCCCCCGAGCGATTCATGGGCGTAATCGAGGCGCTTCTTGGTGCAGCGTTTGGGAGTCTGATGCTCTGGGGAGCGGCTGCAATTTACAAACTGGTGCGCGGCCGGGAGGGCATGGGCCTGGGCGACGTGAAAATGATGGCCATGGCCGGAGCATTTCTGGGAGTAAGAAACGCGTTCCTGGTGATTCTGCTCGGGACTTTGCTCGGTAGCGTCGTCGGAATCGTGGTCATAGCTTTTATGCATGCGAGCGGCGCGGTGCTGAAGCTCGCGGAACGGGCCAGCCGGCGGGGACTTGGCACGGTGAGCCGGCTGCGCTGGCAGATTGCCAGTCAATACCATCTCCCGCTGGGAACTTTTTTGGGAATTGCGGCGCTGATCGTCGTGTTTGCGTTCTCTTCGTTCTCGATTGATCTTGCCCCAGGGTTGCGCTGAGAATCTTTTCGATGCGAGGCCGGTCCAGGCGATGACGTTCCTAACAGCTCAAGCCGAGAGTACCCAGCACGTTTGGGAAATCGCCATTGGCGCGGCAGTGGGAATCCTGGCCGTTGTGGGGATCATTCTTT
>Ga0209166_10002384_pt1 | contig 14416 bp, 14 predicted proteins | sample Coa_R1_3_FD_187151 | JGI IMG/M metagenome (GOLD analysis project Ga0209166, IMG submission 187151) | Surface soil microbial communities from Centralia Pennsylvania, which are recovering from an underground coalmine fire - Coalmine... | ecosystem: Environmental > Terrestrial > Soil >... | reverse complement strand
TTGCGCGCACTGCACAAGTCCGGGTCGGGGGAGCCCTGCGGGCCCCCCGCCGCCAGTCGCTGCTCCGCTCGCAGGCTCGCTGCGCGCTCCTTGTATCTTCGAGGTGTCCTCAGCACACGCCGAGGACGAGGTCAGAGACTGGGACAGACCGTTTGCTCCTTTGGGCCAGTGAGTCCGTCGGGAAGCGTGGTCGTCCCAGTCTGGTCCTGCCGAGAGCCCGAACAGTTGCCCGGGCCGCACAGCGAGCCCGCATCCTGCAAGGTTGGGCGAGGGGCAGGCGATTTTTGCGAGTGCGGAGGAAGTATGGCGGCTGAAGTGTTCGTTGGCATCGATGTGGCTCGCGATAGCCTGGAGATTGCGACACGACCAGCGGGCGAAGGGTGGCAGGTCAGTAGTGACGTCACTGGCATCACCGCGTTGGTCGCACGGCTTCGGGCAATCAAGCCCGTCCTGATCGTGCTGGAAGCGACCGGGGGCCTCGAGTTGCCATTGCTGGCCGCGTGTGGGAGCGTCGGACTGCCGATCGTCGCGGTCAATCCTCGCCAGGTGCGCGACTTCGCCAAGGCCGTCGGCAAGCTGGCCAAGACCGACGCGCTCGATGCTCAGGTGCTGGCCCATTTCGCCGAGGCGGTGCGTCCAGCGGTGCGGCCGCTGCCCGATGCCGCCACACGCGAGCTGAGTGCCCTGGTCGCACGCCGACGGCAGTTGGTCGATATGCTCACCGCGGAGGAGAACCGTCGGAAAACAGCGCCAAGTGCCATCCGGGCCGATATCCAAGAGCACATCGCTTGGTTGCGTAAACGACTCAAAGGTGTTGACCGAGAACTCGGCCAGGCGATCCGCGGCAGCTCGCTGTGGCGTGAGCAGGAGAACGTATTGCGGAGTGTGCCGGGCATTGGCCCGGTGGTCAGCGCCGTACTGTTGGCCGATCTGCCCGAACTCGGCACGCTCGACCGCAAGCCGATCGCCGCGCTGGTCGGACTGGCTCCGCTCAATCGCGACAGCGGCACACTGCGCGGCAAACGCACGATCTGGGGTGGCCGCGGGACCGTCCGTGCTGCCCTGTACATGGGCGCCCTGGTCGGCAGTCGCTGTAACCCCGTCCTGCGCGCCGTGTACGCGCGTTTGGTGGCCGCCGGCAAGACCAAGAAACTTGCGCTGACGGCTTGCATGCATAAGCTGCTCACGATCCTCAACGCGATGCTCAAGCACCGCACGATGTGGGCACCCGCCACTCCAGCGTAGGACAACCACCCACTTTGTGACCCACCAACCCCCTTGACATGCAAGACAGTTGCTTCCCGCGGCGACCCCCCGCGAGGGGCGCTTCGCGCCTCGTTCCCGCGCGTACCGGCCGGAGGACTCTGCGCCCCGTCGCCGCGCGTACCGGCCAGAGGACTCTGCGCCCCGTTGCCGCGCGTACCGGCCAGAGGCACGCGGCTGTTTGATTCGTCACGGCAAGTTGATCTGCGAAACGGGCACACCGTCCGCAAGGAGTGGGCAATTTGGTCATGTCGGCCCTGAGTCCCTCGACTATGGCCAGCTGGAGCAACACATCCTGGAGCAACGCATCGGCTCGTGGCAGGAGCGTGCCTTCGGGGCGCGGCGGGCAGGCACGAGGCGCTACGGGCGGCGCGAGGCGAGCCAATCCAACAGCTGCGTACCTCCGACCGGTACGCGCGGCAACGAAGCGCAGGGTGCTCCGTCAGGTACGCGCGGCAACGAAGCGCAAAATCCTCCGGCCGGTACGCGCGGCAACGGGGCGCAGAGTCCTCCGGCCGGTACGCGCGGCAACAAGGCGCGAAGCGCCCCTCGCGGGGGGTCGCCGCGGGAAGGAGCGCGCAGCGAGCCTGCGAGCGGAGCAGCGACTGGCGGCGGGGGGCCGCAGGCTCCCCCGACCCGGACGAGTACGCGACCAGCAACTTCGTGGGCACTCCCGACCCGGACGTGTGCAGGGCGCGCAACTTAGCCGGCTCGCCCGACCCGGACGAGTACGCGACCAGCAACTTCGTGGGCTCTCCCGACCCGGACGTGTGCAGGGCGCGCAACTTCGCCGGCTCGCCCGACCCGGACGAGTACGCGACCAGCAACTTCGCCGGCTCCCCCGACCCGTATGCGTTAGCCACTTGCAACATGCGTCTCGTCGCGGATGCCCTTCAGGGTCTTCATGACGTTGTTCTCGCCGCGGCCGAAGTAGTCGTGCAGGCGCATGTATTCGGCGTGCAGGCGTTCATAGACCAGGGTGGGCGGCGGGGTCCGGGCGTACACGACTGGGGCGAGGCTGGCCATGTGAGCGGCGGCCTCCACGATCGTGTCGTAGCCGCCCGCCTGCGAACCGGCGGCGACGGCGCCGAACATGGCCGAGCCGAGCGCCGGCGTCTGGCTGGAGCCAGAGACCTTGAGCGGCATGCCAGTCACGTCGGCATAGATCTGCATGAGCAGCCGGTTGTGCTCCGGCAGCCCGCCGCAGGCGTACAGCTCGTCCACCGGCACGCCGTGCGCGACGAAGTTGCGGATGATGGTCTGGGTGCCAAAGGCCGTGGCCTCGATCAACGCGCGGTAGATCTCCTCGGGTCGCGTAGCCAGCGTCAAACCGATTAGAACACCCGAAAGGTCGACGTCGACCAGCACCGAACGGTTCCCGTTCGACCAGTCGAGCGCCAGCAGCCCACTCTGTCCGGGCGCAAGTAAGGCCGCCTTCGCCTCGAGCAGCGCATGGAGGTCCAGGTTCCGCTGCCGGGCTTCCTCCCAGTACGCGGCCGGCACGCACGTCTCGACAAACCAGGCGAAGATGTCGCCGACCGCCGACTGGCCGGCCTCGTAGCCAAAGTACCCCGGCAGGATGCCGTCCTCGACGACGCCGCACATCCCGGGCACCATCCGCTGCTCGGTCCCGAGCACCATGTGGCAGATCGAGGTGCCCATCACCATGACCATCTTGCCCGGGCCCACCACGGTGCACGCCGGCACCGACACGTGCGCGTCGACGTTGGCCACCGCCACCGCGGTGCCCGGCCGCAAGCCCAGCTCGGCCGCCATCGATGGCGGAAGCGCCCCGGCGCGTTCACCCTGGGCGTAGATGTCGCCGCTGAGCTTGTCGGCCACGACGGTGCGCAGCTCGGGGTGCAGCGCCGCGAAGTACTCCGGTGTCGGGTAGCCGGTGTCTTTGGCCCAGATGGCCTTGTACCCGGCGGTGCACGCGTTGCGCCGCTCCGCACCCGTCAGCTGGAGGATGACCCAATCCGCGGCCTCCATGAAGCGCGCGGCGGCATGGTAGACGTGCGGCGCCTCGTTCAAGATTTGCAGGATCTTCGGGATCATCCACTCCGACGAGATCTTGCCCCCGTAGCGCGACAAAAACGCCTCGCCCCGCTCGCGCGCCGCGCGGTTCACGGCATCGGCCTCCGGCTGCGCCGCGTGATGCTTCCAGAGCTTCACCCAGGCGTGCGGCTCGTTCGCAAACCGCGGGTCCGCACACAACGCCTGGCCGGCGCCATCGACCGGCAGCATGGTGCAGGCGGTGAAGTCGATGCCGATGCCGAGCACGTCGTCGGCGGACACGCCAGCTTGCTGGAGCGTGAGCGGGATGGTCGTGCTGAGCGTCCGCAGGTAGTCCGCGGGATCCTGCAATGCCCAGTCCGGCGGCAGCCTGGCGCCGCTGGTCGGTAGCTGTTCATCGATCACGCCATTGGCATACGCGTAGACCGCCATGGCGAGCTCGCGGCCAGTCCCGACCTCCACCAGGACGGTGCGTCCCGACTCAGTGCCGAAGTCGACGCCAAGCGCATACTTCGCGGTCATTGGAGTGGAAGCTCGACACAGCTGAATGAATGCGGCGGAAACGTGAGCTCGAGCTGGGCGCCGCTGGCTGGGGCGGCGTACGTCTGGACGTTGACGAGGTCCGGCTCGGCAAAGCTGTTGCGGGCGTGTGGTGAAGGCCCCGCCACTTGATGGACCACGGCGCCGCCGGCACCAATCAGGCGCCCGGCCGTCACCGACGTTGAGATGGCCGCGTCCGGCGAGCGGTTGACGACGGTGAGCACAACGCGCCGACCGTCGGCATCGCGCGTCGCCGCCACGTCCAGCAGCTTGAACGGGCCAAGGTCGCCGATCCGCTGCGGCCGCGGTCCACCCGGTGGATCCGTATGGGTGACGGTCTCGCAGATGACCGTCGGGTCCAACGCCACGTCCTGGACGTGCTCCGCGAACAGGCGCAGCGGATGGTAAATGGTCTGGAGGAAGAGTCCGTCCCGATTCGTGAAGATCGGCGCGATGACGTTGACCAGCTGGGCCAGGTTGGCGATGCGCACCGACCGTCGCACGAAGATATTCAGATAGGTTGCCACCGCCAGCGCGTCGGCCAGGTTGTACTGCTCCTCCAGGAGGGACTGCTCGCCCCGCTCGCGATACCAGACGTTCCATTCGTCGTAGGCGATCCCGATGGGACGATCGATCCGCTGGACCTGTCGCGCCCGTTCGATCAATGCCTCGCAGATCCGCAGCGACCGCTCGGCCTGGTGTGGGGCCAGGACGTTGCTCCAGTAGTCGTCGGAGCCGGTATAGATATGGATCGAGTGATAGTCGACGTATCGCGCCAACCCGTCGACGACCACCCGGTCCCAGTCACTCCAGCCGTCGCGCCCGCAGCCGACCAGCTCGATGGTGCGATCGAGCCGGCGCAAGGCGTTCGCCCAGCTGCGGGCCCGGGCCACGTACTCCTCGGCGGTGAGATGGCCGACCTGCCATTCGCCCCACATCTCGTTGCCCAGGCCCCAGTAGCGGATGTTGTAGGGCTCGGGGTGGCCGTTGGCGCGCCGCAGGTCCGCCCAGTGGGTCGCGTGCGTCCCGTTGCAGTACTCAATCCACGCCAGGGCTTCCTCCAGCGTGCCGGTGCCCATGTTCAAGCAGATGTACGGCTCCGCGCCGAGGGCCCGGCAGTACTGGATGAACTCGTCGGTGCCGAAGGTATTGGGCTCCTCCGCCTGCCAGGCGAGCTCCGTGCGTCGCGGCCGTTTTTCGGGCGGACCGATCCCGTCGATCCAGTGGTAGTTGCTGACGAAGTTCCCACCCGGCCACCGCAGCAACGGCATCATCAGTCCACGTGCCTGCGCCAGGACGTCGGCTCGAAAGCCCTGTGCATCGCTCAGCGGCGAGCCCGGCTCGAAGACCCCGCCGTAGATACATCGCCCGAGGTGCTCGATGAAACCGCCGAAGATGCGGCGATCGACCGTGCCGAGCGTCCGGTCGAGTTCGACTGCGATGGCGGCCACGGAGCAGTGATGTTATGCGATTGGTGTGCGATAGCGGCGCAGCGCCGGTAGCCGCCAGGCGACCAGGCCGACCACGATCAGGCAGGCCACGCCGCCGCTCACCACGGCGAACACCGCGCTGGAGAGTGTGGCGACCAGGCCCGACTCGAGGGCGCCAAGCTCGTTCGAAGCGCTGATGAACACCGATTCCACGGCCGTGACGCGCCCGCGCAGGACGTCGGGCGTGCTCAGCTGGATCGTGTTCTGGCGCATGATCATGCTGACCTGATCGGCCATCCCGACCGTCGCGTAGGCCGCCACCGACAGCGGCAGCGAGGTCGAGACGCCGAACAGGACCGTGGCCAGCCCGAAGGCGGCCACCGAGATCAGTAGCAGCCGGCCAGCATTGGTTGGCGGCGGGACAACGACCAGGAACACCGCCATCAGCAAGGTTCCGGCCTCGAGCGAAGCCGACAGCATGCCGTATCCCAGTGCGTCGGCGTGCAGCACGTCGACGACGTAGACCGGCAGCAGCGCCCTGGCGCCACCGAACATCACCGCGAACATGTCGAGGGTCATCGCGCCGAGGAGCTCCTTGCGGTTCCAGACGAACACCAGGCCCTCCTGGATCGCCGACAGCTGAATCCGGCCGCTGACCTTCACCGCGGGCAGGTGGAGCGGCACCAGCGTGAGCAGCGCCAGGGCAACCAGCGCCGCGTGCACGACGTACGCATGCCCGACGCCGCCGAGCGCGATCAGCACCCCGCCGAGGGCCGGGCCGGTCACCGAGGTCACCGAGCTGAGCGCGGAGTTGGTGGTCATCGCGCGGGTATAGAGCCCGCGCGGCACCAGCGCGGGCAGGATGGACTGGCGCGCCGGGGACTCAAACGACGACGCGACCTCGGTGACCAGAACGAGGAAGTAGATCAGTCCCAGCGAGACGTGGTCGGTCGCCAGTGCGGCCAGCATGGCCAGGCTGGCCAGGCCGGGGACGGTCTGCGACGCGAACAGGACGAGGCGGCGGTCGTACGCGTCCACGACGACCCCGCCGATCAAGCTGCTCAGCAGGGCCGAGATGAAACCGACCAGCCCGACGAGGCCCAGGCTCAGTGTCGAGCCCGAGATGGCGTACACCTGCCACAGGACGACCGCCTGAAGCATGGAGTTGGCCACACTGCTGGCGGCCCGGCTGGTCGCATACTGCCGAAAGCCGGGTACGCGCAGAACCGCGAGCATGCAAGCCTGAGGCTAGCAACTGCCCGCGGTCTTCACCGCCTACTTGTCGATGAGACGCCGCAGGACTCGGAGCAGGGCGTCCCGCTCGGCGGGGGACAGACCCCGCACGGCTGGATGGTCGGCGATAAGGCGCACTTCGAGTTTCTGGCGAAGCGCGAACCCGCTAGCTGTCAGCCGCACGCCTTTGACGCGCCGATCGTCGCTGACCTGATGCTCGAGGAGACCGCGGGCTTCGAGGCGGGCGACGATCACGGTGACGTTCGACGGATTGGCGTGTAACCGGGCGGCGAGGGCGCGCATCGGCAGAGCCTGATCGGACTCGAGGCTCGACAGCGCCTTGGCTTCGGCAATGGACAGATTCAGCTCCGCGGCTCGCGCGGTGAAGTGGCCCCAGATGCGGCCGACCAGCGCGGTGGCGAGCTCGACGATCTCCTGGGTGACAGGTTCAACGCCAGTATCCGCGGACAGAGTCATTGAGACGCAGCGTAACAGAGCGCCGGCCGGGCTACCCAAATTACTAGTGCTACCGCATAAGTATCTTTGCTAGGGTATGCGCATGCGGATAGGACTCTCCATCGCTGACTTCACCGCGCCCGGCGGACCGGCGTGTCTCGGTCAGCAGCTCAGCCAGGTCGCCGTCGCGGCCGATCAACTCGGCTTCGACGCGCTCTCGGTCATGGACCACTTCTTCCAGATCCGAATGATCGGCCCGCCCGAGCGCGAGATGCTCGAGGGCTACACCACGCTCGCCTTCATCGCCGGGCAGACCAGACGCCTCACGCTGGGGACCATGGTCACCGGGGTGCACTACCGCCACCCCGGCATCCTCGCCAAGATCGTCACCACCCTGGACGTGCTCTCGGGCGGCCGCGCGTGGCTGGGGATCGGCGCCGGCTGGAACGCCGACGAAAGCCGCGGCCTGGGCGCGCCGTTTCCGCCCCTCAAGGAGCGGTTCGAGCGCCTGGAGGAGACGCTGCAGATTGTCCTGCAGATGTGGGCTGGCTCCGAGGCGCCGATGCGCGGTCAGCATTACACCCTGGAGCGACCGCTGAACTCGCCCCAGAGCCTGAGTCGGCCGCACCCGCGGATCGTGATTGGAGGTGGCGGCGAGCAGAAGACCTTGCGGCTGGTCGCCCGCTACGCCGACGCGTGCAACCTGTTCGCGACGCCCGAGATTCCGCGCAAGCTCGACGTGCTGCGCGCACACTGCGAGGCCGAAGGCCGCGATTACGCGTCGATCGAAAAGACCTCGATGTACATCTGGAACCCTGGCGAGGACGTCGACAACGTCGAGCCCGTCATCCAGGCGCTGCGCTGGCTCGCCAGCATGGGCATCCAGCGCGTATTCATCGGTATCTCCACCCCCTACGCCCTCAAGCCCCTGGAAGTGCTCGCCGAGCGCGTCATGCCGGTCGTGGCCGATCTCTGATACGCGGCCGCTGCCCGCATCGCTTCGCTCGCTCCCATGCGAGGGAGTAATTTTAGAGAGGGCGTTTCCTGCAGCTACCGCACCCCGACCGTGATGGGCCGCCCGACGCATTCACGGACCTCGCTCCGCAACCGCAGATGGAGGAACGCTTCCTCGGGCATTCATCGATCCGGGCGGGAGCGAGCGCAGCCATGCGGGCAGCACTGACCTCGTTCAGGGCGTGGACCAGGCCAGGACGACCGTGCCCGTGGGAGTGGCGCTGCCGGGGGAGGGTTCGAGCGTGATCTCGAGGGCGTCGGGCGCGACGGCCAGGGCGGGGTTCTCGGCGATCAGGCGGGCGCTCCCGTCGGGCTGTGGAGAGAACGAGCCCAGGGATGTCCAGGTACTGGCGTGGCGCACCCAGGCCTGGTAAGCACTGCCCGCCGGCGGGCTGGGTAGGGCCTCCACGGTAAGGACGGCGAGGCTGTTCTCGGCCCGGCTGCGATAGTTGGCGTGCGCGCCTGCCGGGACCCCCGTGGCGGCCGGCGTCAGGCGCAAAGGCGCCAGGTCACTGGTGGTGACCAGCGTGAGCGCCCGCTCGTCGCGATCGAGCGCGATCTGGCTCTGGACATACCGGAACCCGAGCACCGCCAGACCCAGGCCGAACAACGAAGCCGCGATCGGCGCCAGTTGCAGGCGCAGGATCTGCAGCCCCGAGCGGATGCGGGTCTTGGCAGTGCCGAGTGGCACGTCGAGGGCGCTGGCGACCTGTTCGTGCGTCATGTCCTCGAGGAACGCCATCGACACGGCCTGGCGCTGTTTGGGCGGCAGCGACTCGAGCGCCGACTTGACGATGCGTTCGTGCTCGCTCTGCCACGCGCGCTCTTCGGGCCCGGGCTCCTGGTCGGCGACCTGTTCGAATGGCTCGCCATCGTCGCCCGTGTCTTCGGCCGGTCGGCGGCGGCGGCGGCGCAGCTCGTTCAGGATCTTCCAGTGCGTGAGCCGCAAGAGCCACGGACGGAACGCGCCCTGGCTCGGATCGAAGCTGCCCGCCCCGCGCCAGATGGTCAGGAAGACTTCCTGGACGAGCTCCTCCGCGCCCGGCCGATCCAGGGTCTGGACGCACAGGTGGAACACCAGCGCGGCGTAGCGGCTATAGAGCGGTCCCAGCGCTTCCTGCTGGCCGCGCGCGAGGTCGCGCATCAAGTCCTCGTCGGCGCGGGGAGGGTCGACCCGAGCGGCGGCCATCGGCTGAGCATATACCCGGTTCTGCATCGACTCCTCCTATTCCAGGGCGTCAACACATAACCCGCTGCGCATGATCTGGATTGGGGAGCGATACCATTCCGGCACTCGTTCGGTGAGGGAGCGGCGCCATGGGAAAGATTCGGCACATTGCGATTCGGTGCGAAGACCCGGACAAGACCGCCCAGTGGCTGCAGGACGCGCTCGAGCTGCAGCTCGTGCTGCGCCGCGGATCAGGCGCCATCGACCTGTCCGACGGCGACGTCAACGTGACCCTGCTGCCACTCGGGCTGGGCACCGGCGATCGGCCTGCCCGACCGGGCTTCGAACATATCGGCGTGACAGTCGCCGATGACGAGGTGGCGCGCCAGCGCTTACTCGCCGCGGGCGCCACGGAACTGAATCCGATCGGCCTGGGCGAGGTCTTCTACGAGGCCAAGTTCAAGTCCCCCGAGGGCCTGGTCGTCGACGTCGGGCATTGGGCAGGCACCAGCCCCATTCGGCAGCCAGAAGCCGCGGCCACCGGCGCGGGCGAGTAGACCATGCTGGTCGGCGAGAGCACGCTTGCACACGCCTCGGCGGCGCTGACGCCGGATGTGTGCTGCGCATGAGCCTGAGATTTGAGCTCGTCCCGAACTGGGAGCAACTGCCCCCCGGCTGGAGCCACGGCGACGTCGCCGGAGTGGCCACGGATTCACAGGACCGCGTCTTCGTCTTCAATCGCAGCGAGCACCCGGTCATCATCTACGCGCCCGACGGACGGTTTGTCGGGTCGTGGGGCGAGGGGGTCTTCACTCGCCCGCACGGCATTACGATCCACCATGACGTCGTTTATTGCGCCGACGATACCGACCACACGGTGCGGGCGTTTACCCTCGAGGGCGCGCTGCTCTGGACGCTGGGGACGCTGAACCAGCCGAGCGACACGGGGTACTCGCCGGCAGGCCGATCGAACCTGTTGTCGATCCGCCGAGGGGCGGGGCCTTTCAACCGGCCGACGCGGCTGGCGGTGGCGCCGAATGGCGACCTGTACGTGTCTGATGGCTACGGCAACGCGCGGATTCATCGGTTCTCGGCGGATCGGCAGTTGATTCAGTCCTGGGGTGAGCCAGGCGCCGAGCCGGGGCAGTTCAATCTGCCGCACAGCGTCTGGGTGCATACCGACGGGCGGGTCTTTGTGTGCGATCGCGAGAACGATCGCGTCCAGATTTTCAGTCCGAGCGGCGAATTGCAGACGATCTGGACGAACGTGACGCGGCCGGGCGACCTGTGGATCGACGCGGCCGGCCACGTCTTCATTGGCGAGATGGCCTGGAACATGGACGAAACGCACCTGAACGGCGCGCCGTTCGCCGAAGCTCGGTCGGCGCAGATGAGCGTGCGCGACCTGGAGGGCAACCTGCTGACCCGCTGGGGCGGCGACGACCCGTGCGCGCCGGGCAGCTTCGCCTCGCCCCATGGTCTGTGTCTTGACTCGCGCGGCGACCTGTACGTCGGCGAAGTGAGCCACACCGCGCTCAGCCGCGGCGGCCGATGGCACCCCGGCTGCGACGCGTTACAGAAGTTCGCCCGAGTGAAGTAGGGACGAGATCGAGGCCGTTATGTTTGAAGGGGCAAGACCCCTTCGGCGAGCTGTTCCAGCTCGGCCGGCCAGGACGCGGGGGTTTCTCCCGGTCGCAGGACGAATTTAGAAAAGCCAACGTCCACGTAGCGCTCCAGCATCTGCCGCGCGCCGGCCATCCCGACCGGGATGAGCGTGGCCGGGTCGAGCCCGGGCCGACGTTTGGCCACGCGCGCTGCCTGGGCCGGCGAGATCTCGGCGTGCGCGTACGCCATGCTGATGCCGAAGTGCTCGGGGTCGACCTGCCGCCCGACTTCGGCGGCCGCGGCCTGGATCGCGGTGCGGCCGGCGGCGGCTTCCGCGGGCGTGCAGAGGCTGGGCAACCAGCCATCGGAGAGGCGTCCGGCGCGCCGCAGAGCGCTCCGCGCGGTCCCACCCAGCCAAACTTCGAGCGGCTGCTGGAGTGGCCTGGGCATCAGGCTCAAGCCCTCGTAGCTGAAGTGCTGGCCAACGTGCGAGACCTGATCCTCCGACCACAGGCGGCGCACCAGCGGCAGCACCTCGTCAAGCCAACCGCCACGCTCGGCGACCGGCACGCCGAGCGCCTGGTCCTCGAATCGATCCGTCAGGCCCGGTACGAAGACGAGCAGCAGCCGACCGTTGGTGAAGCGGTCGATGGTGGCGAGCTCCTTGGCCATGCGGATCGGGTTGCGACCCGTGACGGTCATCGTGGTGCCGAGCTTCAGCTTCTTCGTCACGCCCCCGGCAAACGCCAGGCCAGCGAGTGGATCGACAACGGCGCCGGTCAGGACTTCTGACAGCCACAGCGAATCGAATCCGAGTCGCTCCATCGACTGGACGGCGCCGGCGAACGTGGCCGAGTCGGACGCGCCGCCAGCGCCGAGGCCAACTCCGATACGGATTTTCATACGCCGCTCCAGCCTACAATGCGCTGCGTGCGGCTGGGGCTGTTTGGGGTGCTCGCGCTGGTGGCGTTGGCGCTGCCCGCAACGACCAATGCCCAGGCCGGCGACGTGTGGTATCGGGCCGCGCTGGTGCGGCGCGCCGTGGAGCCGCCTTACCGTACCCAGCTGGATGACTCGATCTATGCTCGATCGGATTGCGGGCCGGCGGTCCTGGGCATGGCTCTGGCGGCCTACGGCGTCGATCTCGACACGCTGGATTTGCGGCGTTTGACGCACACATATCAGGGCACGTGGCCGGCCGTCCGCGTTGGGACGGCGTTGCAACACATCGCGCACGTGGCCGAAGACCTCGGACTGTCGACCTACGGGCTGTATGCGGGCGACGACGCGACGTTCCACGAGTGGAGCGTCGAGGAGGTCGAGGCCAACGTCGCGGCGGGTCGGCTGGTCATCCCGCTGGTGCGCTTCGGGTTGTTGCCCGGTCACGAGGCCACCGGGGTGCGGTGGGGCCACTACATCCTGCTGTACGCCGTCGAGGGTGATGGCTTCGCCTATCAGGACCCAGCCGTCCGCCCGATCGAAGACGGCCGCGCCCGCTGGATCAGCCGCGCTCAGCTGGACGAGGCCATGGCGCCCGTCTGGCCGCCACGCCAGGCCGTCGCGCTCGGCGTGTAGGTGCCAAGAGATCGAGGTACGTCGCAAGGCTCATCCATCTCACCGTTGTTAGCCAACCCGCTCTGGCACTACGCGTGCGACGTGTGGCTGGAGCAGCATCAGGGTACCGTGGCAGGGTGCGCGCCATCGTGCCCGTGCTCGTGGCCGGCCTCGAGCTGAGTCACCCGTCGTGGTCCGGCGGCTCAGTAATCCAGGCCATTGCCAGCGCCGGAGCCTGGTGGATCCCTCTGCACGTGCTCCTGGCGCTCGGCTACGGCCTGCTTGTGGCCGTCGTTCTCTGGCCGCCAACGTCGACCGGTGGGTTGCCGGGATGGCGGTCTCGCACCATCCTGGTCATTTTCTGCGTCTTCAGCACCGCCTACCTCGCCGTCGACGGAGTCATCGTCGCGCGCGTTGACGCAGCGACCGCCGATGCGATGTGGAACAGTCCGTGGGTTGCCGCACTGGCCAATGCGGTCGGCGCCACCTGGGCCGCGGCCCTTCTCGCATGCGCGGTTGCGATCCTGCCACCCGGGCCTGGACGCGCAGTCGACATCGGCCTGGCCGTTACCTGGCTCGCCTTTACCGCCGGCGCCGCCTTCCCGCCGGCGGGGTTGGCCGGCCGCCTTATCGCACTGGCCAGCGGCGCCGCTCTCGTCTACACGCGCGGCGCCCCAGCGCTGCCCTCCGCCTTGCTCGTCTTCGCCGCCGTCCTGCGCCAGCACGTTGGCCCCGAAGCCGCACTTGCCATGCTCTTGATCGCCGCGGCGGCCGCCCTCAGAGAACGATCAAGCCCTGCGGCTGCGTCCCTGCCTTGAGTTGGCTGACGACGCTCAGCTTGCCCATGTCGATCACGGCGACCGAGTTCGCGCCCGTTACCGACATGAACCCGGTGCTGCCATCGCGGGTAAAGCCAATGTTCGACGCACCCTGGCCGACCGCCAGACGCGCAACTTCCTTGTAGGTCCTGGCATCAAAGACCGAGGCAAACGTGTCGCCTGAATTGGTCACGACCGAATAGCGATCGTCGGGCGTCCAGGCGTTGGTCACCGGTCCTTTGCCGGTCGGTAAGGTCGCCAGCGTCGACAGGTCGTCGGCGCTGAGCACGACATTCTGGTCGATCTTGCTCGTCTGGACCCAGACCTCCTTGCCGTCGGGTGAGACGCGCAGCATGAACGGCTGGCTGCCCGCCGCGAAGTTGACCGACTTGACCACCTCCCAGGTGCGCGTGTCGAACATCGTGACCGTGTCGCCGTCGCGCTCGGGCGTATAGGCATAACGGCCGTCTGGCGTGAAATGCAGGTCGCACGGGAACTTGCCGGTGGGCACCTTGCGCACGATCTGGCCGGACGCCACGTCGATCACCGCGATCACGTTGTCGCCGGCGACGTTGATCGCAGCGGTGTGCTTGTCGGGCAACAGCATCAGGCTGTGGCCGGGACCGTTGCCCAGGTCGGGGATCGTCTTCGAGACCGCGACGTTGCGCGGATCGATGCCAATGGCCTGCAGCTTGTTGTCTGGGAAGTCGTAGGTCCATACGAGCTGACCGTCCCAATAGCTCTGTTCGTTCGAGAGCCAGCGCACTGCCGCGCCCAGGGGTCGAGTCTCGCGCGCCTGACGCGCGGCTGCGTCGATCAGCGTGACGTCTTTCGAGCCGACGTTGAAGACGTAGACCGTCTCGGCACCAATCGATGTCGCCGCCGTGCTCGGCGCAGTAGTTGGCTGCACGGCCGCCGGAGTCGCCGGCTGGCTGGTCGGCGGCACCTGGGTCGGCGCCACGTTCACCGGTGCGCACGCCGCCGCCAGTGCGGTCAGGGCGGCCCCGCTCGCCCCTTTTAACAAGGTCCGGCGACTGAGGCCGCCGTCGAGGACCCACCGCCCGTTGCCCACGACCATCGTTGCGGCCCCGGAACTCGGGGCACAGTCAGACGGCCCTCAATGGGAGGGCGGATCGGCCGTGAGCAGCGGGTTGACGATTTTGCCAGCCATTACCCGGTGATCCTATTCGCCGTCGAGCGCGCCGACCGCTTCGAGCTGCTGCCCGAGGTCGGCCACCAGTTCGGCCCGGCTCGTCCCGGCCGCGGCGGGGATCAAGGTGATCAGCCATTCCGGTTCGCCCACGCGCTCAATGGTCGCG